>Ga0180432_10003274_pt1 | contig 23375 bp, 28 predicted proteins | sample SS_ome_10_FD_132414 | JGI IMG/M metagenome (GOLD analysis project Ga0180432, IMG submission 132414) | Hypersaline lake sediment archaeal communities from the Salton Sea, California, USA - SS_1_MS_2 metaG | ecosystem: Environmental > Aquatic > Non-marine Saline and Alkaline > Hypersaline >... | reverse complement strand
GTTAAGCCCCAACCGCTTCCCAGCGTCCCAGTGATCTCAGAAACCCCATCGGATGCGCCGACCAGAGGACTACTACACTCCATTGTCCCAGCAGCTGCTGCTTCGCCGTCGACTACTCCGGCAAGAGGCTTGTTACTCCCCAGAGCTCCGACCACAGTCGCTTTGCCGTCGGACACTCCAGTTAAGCCCCAACCGCTTCCCAGCGTCCCAGTGACCTCAGAAACCCCATCGGATGCACCAACCAGGGGTTTGCTGCTCTCCAGAGCCCCGGCCGCTGCCGCTTCGCCATCGACTACTCCAGCAAGGGGCTTGTTACTCCCCAGAGTTCCGACCACAGTCGCTTCGCCGCTAGAAACCCCGACCTGGGATTTGTAGCTCCTTATCGTCCCGGCGGCCTCAGCAACTCCATTGGACGCACCAGCCAATCTCCAACCGCTTCCCAGCACCCCGGCGATCTCGGCAGCCCCATCGGACGTGCCAACCAACCTCCAAGTGTTTCTTAGTGCTCCGGTGACTATCACTTCGCCACCAGAAACTCCGGCCAGAGATTTGCTACTCTCTATCGTCCCGGCGGCCTCAGCAACTCCATCGGACATACCGGCCAGAGGTTTGCTGCTCTCTACCACCCCAACCACCGACGCGGCTCCATCGGACGTGGCTGCCAACGAGACCACATAGCTCGCCGCACCAATCTCTGTATCGTCGTCTCTCAAAACAAATTCGTCGAGGTATAGCGTCCCTGACGTCGATGACTCTAATCCTGCGGTTGCCCCAATCCGCGTCTGATCCGGTTTAGATACATTGTAAATGTCTAAATCTGTTATCTGCGCTTTTTGAGAACCGTCGATCCACAAAGTGACTACGCCGTCACTCGCTGAGCTCGATGAAGCGTACTCGACCAGAACTTCGATGTAGTGAATATCATCGGTGATTGCCTGATTACCAGTCGAATGCCATCCGTTGTCATCGTCAACTATTTGCGCTCGGATATTGTAAGCGCTGCTGGCATATTCCATATCGACAAATTGACGGATACTGCCACCGTCGTTGAACTCAACTAAACGGAATTCGTCTCCGCTTGACATTGATAATCCGTTAGGATCGACATAGAAACGATATCTGAACGAGGTGGAAGTTAACCGGGTAAAATCCACCTGACCGTATATTTTTGTCGTATCATCAATGAGCGCTTGCAATCCGTAGGCGCTTCCGGCCATCGCCGCGGACGAAGAAACCGACAAGTCTCCGCCATCGGTGACTGTCGAATCATATTCCGTCAGATCGCCACCATTATGTGTGACATTGAATATCTCACCCATTTTGCGCGATCTCCCCGGCCTCGTCCTCTGGCCATTTCTCTGGCGATTTTTCGCCTGTAGCTATGGCCACTGAGCCGTCACGGTTGACGTGGAAATATAAACCTGTTAAGGAGCTCTTGGCCTGTTTCTCGGCCTCAGCCAGCAATTTTTCAGCCGTGTCGTGAAAGGTCAAATCATCTTTGCCTATCAGGATACTAATTTTTTGATCCTTGCTTTCTATAGCAATCCCATTTTTAGTAGTAGCCACTCTACTGTAATTCACAAACTAGCCCCTGACTGGCGTAACGACGTTTTTAATCCTCGGTTATGTCCAAATCCCCGATGGCAAAACTCGCCGTGTCCCCGTTTTCAATCGTTTTGCTGCTGGTCAATTGACCCCAATACAAAACGTTGCCCGACGTGGCGGCATCCAAAATCGCAAAATAGGTCACTGTTCCCCAATCTCCCGTGGCCTGGGGGAACGTGATGGCCGTTCCGTTCGACTTTGCTCCATTGGCGGCGGCCGGCCAGTTCGTACTGTTGTTGGTCACGGAAACGCGAGCATAACTGCCACCTGAAACTTCACCGGCAGTATCTCCGTCGCTCGTGTCGTCGAGAGCACTCGTCCACAATCCGACGTAAACCGTTGCAGGTCGGGTGTAGTCTCCACCTCCCAGTACATGGTCAAGGATTTCGTTTTCCAAGTAGTTCGACTTCGATCCCATGAATAACTCCTTTTTTCAGACACTCACATTATACGTTGCGCTTCGACCGACCTGTTGCAGTGCCTTCTTCGCGTCTGGCCACCGTTCGTCAATCGCTCGCTGAACAAAATCATTTGGAGCAGTTCCTGGATGATGGACAGACCAAAAATAGTAGATGTCTGGTCCACGAGGCCCGTTCTCCCAAAAGAATCGCAGCGGGTATCCTTTCGCCATTTGAACCAATGCACCACCTTTTGGAATATCATGATCTTCTGTCCCATGAACGATGTAGGGCAACAGAAACGCATGCTTCCCCCGGACATAGATCGTCGATTTCACTCCTTGGCTCGTTACTCGCGTTTGATAACGAATACCCGCAGCAAATTCCCCTGTATCCCTCGGTGCCTCCTGCCGCAATTCCTCCATTAGCAATCGCGATTGCTGTCGCACCATGGACCGCGATCGTTCCTCTAATTTCTTTGATCGTTTGGCATATCGGCCTTGCACATCGCGATAGCCGAGAGCCTCAAAGGTCATCACAAGCATGGTGGTTCACCCGCCTACCAGTTCCATTTGAATTTCCACGATCCGGATGAAATCCGTTTTGTCCGGATCAAACAGGTCTCCCTCTACACCACTTTTAGCGTGGCGTTCAGTCACGCCGACGTGGACACTTGGCTCGTAATGCCGTTGTGAGTGACCCGCGATTTCCGGGTGAGTTTGAAAAACGTTGACCAGGGCCTGAGCATATCGATGGGCCAGTTTCGATACGATAGTCTCGTCGTCGGCAATGACAAAGATATGAAGCCCCGCCGTGACGACCACGTCTTCCTGCCCCCACCGGCTTGCCTCTCCCCTGACAGGATCTCTGTTAGGAACTAAAACGGAAATGAACGGAAAATCTGTGCTGGGCATCTCCAGCACGGTTTGCTTGTAGCCTTCGTGGACGTTGATTGGTCCCGGCAATGCCAGGGAATCGTCCCGGTCTTGCCAGTAGCTCTCAACGTCATCGAGGGCGTCCACCAGCTCGGTGTCAATCAAGTTAGCGATGGCCTTCATAATCAACTCGTTTTCATAGGCCATCAGATCAACCCTCTCTTAGCGGCTCTGGCTACTGGATCAATCAACATGCCATCGTAAGACACGTCAGGCACATCGTTCTCCGCCGTCCAGGACCCGGCCAATTCCATCACCTCGTTATAGGCCAATGCACACGCTTCCTCTAATTCCTGACGCAACCTGTCCAGCATATCAAGCAGGTCATAATGCGTCGTCGTTGCTCCTTGCTTGCCTTCGGATCTCCGCCGTTCCATGCCATAGTATTCCTTGGCTACTGAAATAAGATAGCAGGTCGCCTTATCAGCGATCCACAACGCCACTTTGTCTGGAATGGTGGCCTCCGCCGGCGTAGCAGACGCCGAACCGTATACGTCGATTTTTGCTCGTTCAACAGCAAGCGTCTTCTGTGTTGCGTAATCCACGTCGTTGTCGGCTGATAGTTTGGCCTCAGTCTTTGGCCAGTTCGCTGTGATCTGAGCAGGTATATCAACGGACATGAAGCCCTCCTACCCAGCAGCCTTTTTACTCGCCTTCTCCGCCTCGATTTTCACCGGCTTTTTCAATCGGTGGAATTCCACCATCTCTTTCGGCTCGCCGTCGTCCACGTCACCGGCAATGACTTCCAGGTTACCGGCCGTGAGATGCGGATGCTGGAGCGCAGCACAGCGTTCCAGAACGTCAGGATGTACGGGCTCCGTCGTGCTGCCATCGAGCGGCACAAAATCGCCCTTCCGCCACACCTCCCCGGCAACGGTCAATCCATTCAGATCAACCCTCAAATGCGTGAATGGCAAATTCATAGCTACCCTCTTTTCTTTGTGTTAACAACGTGTTACAACTGCGACGTTACGATGATACAGTGGCCCATACAATGGCATTTGGATAGTTGATCAGGGGCAATCGCGCCGTCTGCACCCGAACGTTTTTGCTGATCTGCTCCGGGTTGATATAAATTTCCGAGAGTGCTCCTGGGTTAGCAGCGACAACAATGTCGTTTCCCACCACCCTCGCCACCGGGCCATCCTTGACCTCCACGATAGGCTCACCGTTGATCGTGTAAGGCCCGGTAATGAGTGCCGCTCCATCGGGAAGGTACTTGTGCTTCGTGTCTGACTCGTCGGTGTAATACCCGTTGTAGATTTTGATCGCGGCGATCTCGAGTATCTCAACGACCTCATTCAACTTGGGCGTGATGACGCGAGGGTTATAGGCACTCAGCTCTGCTTTGACGCCGGTGTTTTTCTTCATATTGCGCCAGGTAGAGCTATTCACGTGCAAGATGCACTCGGTTTGCTCTACCCCGGCGTCGTCGGCGATCAGCTTCGTCCAGGTATACACGTTTCCAATGATGTCGGCGGACACGTCGCTCCACTCGGTGGCTGCCGTGACCAGGTGAGAACTGGAGAAGTAGGAGTTCTGGTTATCGCCGTCCAGGTCGTAGTCCACAGCAATTGCCCCACCATCAGGATACGAAATCGAAAGGTTGTCTCGAACCGCCTGCCAAACCATCCACCTGGTGCGGTTCATGTTGCGAATACGCAGTTGCTTCCCCAACGCCACGATACTGTTGGCCGCCTGGTGAGCCACCCGGTCGTCCAGGCTTTCCAAGTCGATCAAATCACTTGAGGTGAGCGGGTGCTTTTCAGCAATGAGCGGAAGCTCAAAATACAACTCGGTGAGATCCCCACCCCGCTTCACAACCGGCGTGCTAGCATCGTCGGCCTTGAACGAAGCCATGCCAGAACCATCCACGTGACGTACTACCAATTTGACCTTACGGCTAGTCGTCGTGACGATTGGCGCGAACGGTATGTCGTAAAGCTCATTCTCCTTTGCCCGGCGCTCGATAATTTTGGACAACACGTGCGAATCTCTGATGTCTCGATACATCAGGTCTTTGTCACTCATCACTTTATCTCCTTACAACTTATGTCCCTAACCAAAATCAGTCAGAGAACGTGCATTGTGGAAAAGCGTTTTTCAGATTGGTCAGCGAATCGCCGTGGAAGCTAACTCCCCCGGTGGTCAGTTCGCTCTTGTCGAAAACGCAGTCGGCAAACAGACCGGCAATTGCCCGGTCATACAGCGTCACGTCAATCCCCCGCCGGGTGAATACTGTCTTGTCTTCAGTCAACGTTTGACGGCCATCTGATGCGGCCTTGTCATACGGCCCATAAAGACCCGTTGCCGTGATCTCGCACAGAAGCGTACCGCCACCTACTCGCTTTCGAGCGTTATCATCAGCAGTCACGGTGTCGTTGTCGATCACGACAGAATGCGATTTTTCATCCCCGTGAACGTACTTAAGGGGGCGTGCTTTATCCCACGAGTTGTCATCTACATGCGGCATACCCATTTCTCAAAACCTCCTTGCTTACCGCGTTGCTTAAATTCGTTCGTCCAAATCGGCGATCTGTTCGTCCGTTGGCACGCTGCTGCTCGTCGGAGGCGAGGGCGTTTCCTGCGGCTGGGTCACAGGCAATTGCGTCTCCACCATTCGCCCCTCGAGCGGGATCGCGTTGACGATAGACAACACGATTTCGTCGATAGGGCTCTGACCCTCAGAGGAAATGTCCAATGACATAGCCTCCCCACCGTCGGCTCGCAGTGCCTGCTCAACAGCGTGAACAACGACAGGATAGTGCCGCGCAGCGCCATCGCAAACGACGACGCCATCGTGAGTTCCCCGGCCTTCCAGAGCGGCAATGATTGTAGAAATCTCCAGGTCACGCGCTTTGCGCCGCGTGGCCACTCGCTCAGCCTGAATGGCCTGGATCTCCGCCACGGACAATCCCAGGCTACGAAATGCCGCCAACTCTTGCACATCTACGCCGGCCATCGACTCGACTTGATTGGTTTGATTAGGCATAACAACCTCCCGTAAGTAAAAGTAGTCTCTTTTGCCTGTTAGCCGTGGCTCGCCGGCAGATGCTCCAACGGGTTCTTCTCCAAATGGAGACAGTCCTACGAGTTGCGGATAGTTAGTCAGCAGCAAGTGCACCAGCACCCACGGCCACTTTTTGCCGTCCCGCCGGTCGTGAAAATCCGACCAGGCAAAGATAGACACGTCCTTGATCGTCTGGCCCAGGGCCTCCTTGATGTCATCCTTCAGGATTTCCAACCCGGCCCACAGCCGTCCTCCGACCTTTTTCAGTTTGCGAACAAAACCGACAGTTTTATCTGCTGGCACAATGCCATCCGATTCCTCACAGTGGTCACCAGCAGTAATCGCTATGTTTTCCAAGACCTCCGCCTCGAACGAATCAAACAGTTCGTCTATGAACTCCTGGTCGATCTCCAACTCGTCGCCGGTCAGCGGTCGAAACGTCTTGCTCACGGCCACGATCTCTTTCCAAATCAGATCGTTCTTGCCATCGGCGACCTCCGACGGAGGCTCTTCGTCACTCAGGGCCATGCTAAAGATAACGGCCATCTGCGACTTCAGTAAATCTTCCTTGCCGAATTTCTTATACAGCTCCTCCACCGTCTCCATGCAAGCATCTTTCACACCCTGAGACAATTTAACACCGCCCCGCGCCCCGGCCAGAGCACCCCGCGCAGCCCGCACTCCGGCCCACACGTAATGGAGACGGCCATCGAGCAACTCTGCCACAGGGAAATGGTATTTGTCCTTGCTCTTTGGCAGTTCGCCGTTCTCTAACTCGACGACCAGGTGCGCACGGGCGAACAAAGACCATCCGCCCTTATCCAGGATTGCATTCTCTTTTTCAGTTGTCCAATCCCATTGGTGATCTTCGAGGGGGAACCCACTAAATGCTCTGTTGATGCGATGGTCGTCAACGATCTTTGTCTGCAAACTCGCCGGCACATAGGTTGGCCGGACTTTCTGAGGATCGCCAAGAATAATCTCGTCATTCTCGCCGAAGGAATAGGAATGCTTGAAAAATTCCTTTTCGCACTCAACGATGCAAAAATCCTTGTGAGCCTCAACCAGAAACGGATAGGGACTATTGGGATTCTCAAAACATTCGTAATACTTAAAAACAGCGTCCCACAGTCTCTGCTCGATCTGATTGAACGATTCGTTGTCCAATGAGGTCTTGACCGATCGTTCGCCGGCGACGCCCCCTTTTCGAATCCCCTGGCCCAGGCGAATCATTGGACCAAATAGCTTGCTGAAAAAGTCTCGGCTTGCTTTGACAACGGAATTCAAGGTCATATTGACCCCATCAGCCTCGGCGGCCGTGACCCACTCCTTGGCTTTCTTTTCGTCAAAGCGACCAGGGTTGAACAGAAAGGCCACGATACTGTCATCGTCGCCGGCGAACAGGGCCTTGACCCCCGTGTCAAATTCTTCGTCAAAAATCTGCAAATCTTTCCGATCAGAATATTGCGCCAGGTCGACCCCACTCACAGGGACAACGATGTATCCCTCGGTGATCTTGTCCAATTCGGTTTCCAATGACAACCTCCCCAAAAACAAAAAGCCGAAGACACGACACCTTCAAATAGAAGGTTACGTGTCTCCGGCTACGTGTACACCCACCCTATCGGTGAGCTGCCGTCACTAGCTGGACGACCGCTTGTTATGTCACGACCCCCACAGCGTTTTTCTAACCTGCGGAGCGTCTTAGATTCGTGGAACAGGCCCTACCCCAGAGTTAGCTTAGCATGAATGCGATGTTTTTACCTCTGAGCCTGTCCCAACTGACAAATTGAAAATCAAATTCTATTTCAAGAGCAAGTCTTGATTTGGACAATGCCAGTATACCACCGTTCCATTTCTGCGTCATTAGTACTTATGTAACATCTTCTGGCGATCTTGCCACGGCTTGCATAGGTTGTGTAGCAGAGATTTCATCAATGGATTTTTCTCGTTCCACAGCAGCAATACTGGTGATCCTGTAGTTATGGACTGTCACCAGAAACTGACCGCATTTTTCCCCGAGCATCGCACGGAGAGCTGCCAGGTTTACATCCTTCGTTTTGGTTATGACCATAATTGGATTAGCGCTCATGTTACTCCCCTTCTACGATGATTTGCCCATGAGAATCAACCTTATAGCGATCCCTCAAAACATCGGTCAGGCGAACTCTGGCATTGTAGTATTTCCGCAATCGACCCACGTGGGCCTGTCTGCCCTCTGTGGCTTCATCCACGTCGAGACTGTTCTTTCTCTGGATGTTTTCCAAATGAACCTGCTTGCAGGCTCCGCACTTGTACCCCGAGCGCACTGCACGGTGGCACATCAGCAAATCCTCGAAACCATAGAGATGATCAGGAGACAAAACGTCAAAATAGCCGGTTTGGTCTAAAAAGTCTCCCGCGTGATAGACGCAATGCCCCATCAGAGGAAAAATCTCAATCCAATCCCCGCGATCCTCCGCATATCGGCCTGCTATTATTTCATCGTACCACGGACTGACTAGAGCCACGTCAGGATGTGCTGCGGAGAACTCGAGCAATTTTCTAACCCACCCATCTGTGAGAAATTGAACGTCGTTGTCCACCTTAATGACAGGTTGTCCTGGTTTACGGCATTCGGCTATGATTTTGTTGAGTGCACGAGGACAACCTATGTTTTCGTGGCCAAAGAAAGCCAGGCTACTCCCAGTCATTACGTAATCCCAAACGACGTCAGTCGCCCCGTCCGTGCTGGCATTATCGTAAATCATGATCTCCCCGTCGGCCGCAGCCCCCGTATCAACGAGCGACCTCAACGTCATTTCTGTTTCTGCAGCCCGGTTATAGACAGTAACAATAATCAGAGGCTTCTTCACCTTTTCCTCTTCTCGTTAGCTTCCCAGCCAGATATGCCTTTACCTCGTCGTGGTTAGGCATTGAATTCCACTCTCGCTCAAAATAGTGAAGCTGCGCCAGCTCCTCGTCGATAATCCAGTTCTGCGCATACTTTCCGAACTGCCAGCAGCCTCCCCGCTTTAGTCGCTCCCCAGCCCGCACCAAGCCCTGGCTCACAGAGCGAATCGTGTAGTGCTTGCAAACGGGCATAAAGGGACCAGCCTTCTGCCATTGTCGCCAGTTCACGTTTGGCATCTCTGGCGTGCGCTTGGAAGGGTAGTCAGGATAATAGAGGGCGTCATCCCACTTCCAAATAAATGTCCCCATGTGTCCCCATGAATACCACCGGCGTCTTTCCTGAACACTGATCGTCTCGTCTTCGTTGAGGCATCCGGCCCGCAGGTCTGCAAATGTCAACCAGAATTGAGGGACCCAACACCTAACGACGTTTGCCCCAAACGTGTCGGCCTCAGCAACCGCCGTCACGGGATCGATGCTGTTCTCGTCGCAGTGGTAAATCTCGTCCGCGTCGATTGACAGCACCCAGTCAGGATGTAATACAGCGGTTAGCTCCTGCAATCGCGACCGCAGTACATTGATGTTCACGGGGGCTCGCTTGCCATCCATTGGGTCCTGTTCAACGATCAAGTGCAATCGTTTTCCCTTGCTTTCACTACCTCCATCGTATAGCCTGGCCAGTTCCTTCAATATCCCCGTCGTTCCATCGTCGCTTTTCCCGTCCAGGACGACCAGGTCGTTCACCCATCGAAATGCCTCGTGGACAGCCTCAGCCACCACGTCTGCCTCGTTTCTCAAAACCATCTGGCCCACGATATTCAAGCCGCCACTTGTGTTATTCACACCATAGCCCTTTCTGTTTATCATCCCAAACAGAATCAAGCCAACCGAACGAACGCTTTGATAGAATCAGGTGCATATACCTCGCGCCAAGCTGAATTGTTGTCAAAGAAAGCGTCAACGGCCCGCCGTACCCCCCGGATGTGAGGACGAGCCGCGATATGTTCCTTGGCGGGATTGTAATCGTGGAAGGCGACAATCCCCCCCACCGCCACTTTGTGGACCCACCCCCTAATGTCTGCCTTAACAGCCTGCTCAGAATGATTGCCATCCACAAACAACAAATGAATGAACTCCCGAAAATGAACGTGGAGCTCGCTGCTGTCCCCAAGCCAAACTTCTACCTGGGGCGCAGTCTCGATTTGTGGTTTCTTAACGTCAATCCCGATAAGCCTGGCCCACGGCGATCCCGCTCGCAGACAATGCAAACTCGCCCCTCTGTAAACCCCGATGTTGACAAACACCGGCGACCCTATTGTCTCATCTTGCACTCTGGCTGCAATCCCTCGAAGCCACTCCCGCTCCCGGATAGTTAGAGCTGCACCTTCAACTCTCAGGTATTCGTAATCAGTTGGCACCGTCCTCCTATGCCCGGCGTCTGTCACCAGACGTTTGTTCATCTCGCGTAGGTGGGATCGCTCCTCGACTATAGATTTCCGCCGAGGTTGAAGCCAGTCCCCCCAAATGGCGACAAATCGTTCAACGTTTTTCGCTCGCAGGTCGTCCCACTCTTTCCGCCCCCCACCGCTCCATTGATACCCGGTTTTTTTCATAGTTGCCGAGCCGTAGTGCACTACCCCTGCGTCCACCTGGTAAACCTGGTATCCCCACGAACGCACTCGGAAACATAAATCTTGATCGTAGCCATCGTAAATCTCGTATCCAGTATCGAACCGAATACCGCGTTCGGTAATCCAGGGAGGCAGATAAGCCATAGCAAAGTCAACGCTTTCGCCCTCCATCAAATCACTCGGCCCGGTGTGCTGATACCAGCGACCGTTGTGGTCATGGTAGACCGGCAATGCTTTACCTTGTGGACTACGAGAACCACCAATAACACCAGCATTTTTCAAACTGGCAGAGGCCAAATTGATCTTATCGAGCCAATGCTCTGAAACCACCTCGGTATCAGCAGACAAAAACACGACACCGAATGGCCCTGGATCGTTTGCTCTGATCACGTCCAACGCTTGATTCTGCGCCACCGGAATTCCTAAATTCCGATCGTTCTCGATATAGGCTGCTTGGAGCACTGGCCATACTCCTAAATCAGACCACGCTTCCTCGACCAGACGGCGTTCCTCTGGCCGAGAACCATTTTCCACGACGACCCACCACACTGGTTGAGTCGTATTAGCCAAAACTGATGCAACGCAACGCGCAAACTCCGCGCCACAATTCCACGTTGGAGTGACCAGGTAAATTCTCATCTTTCCTCCGGTTTTCTGAACACGGCTCCGATCTGTGCAAGTTTCCCCTGGTTGTAGATGTCTTCAAGTAGGATAACTTCCATTACAGAACCAAACGTCACCTGCAGCCTCTGATAAGTCCACATTCTAACGTGATGAGGATGTCGCAAATAGTATTCGTAGCCATAAGAAGCGCTTTTGGGATGGGGCGTTGTCACGATCAACCGTCCGCCAGGCCGAAGGACGTGTAAAACTCGGTCCCTAAATCCACGCACGCTGATAGGATGTTCGATCACCTCCAATGCTGTCACAAAGTCAAACTCCCGCCCTAAAAAAAGTCGATCCACAACTTCAAAATCGACGCGAGAGAAATCCATTGTGTGATACTCGCCGAACTCTGCTTTGCCAGTTTGACAATGCTTGACGAATTCGTCTATGATGTCCACCCCGACCATCTTACACCCCAGGTCTCGGCTTAGGTTGACAATGAGCTGGCCGCAATTGCAACCAACGTCTAGTCCCCGCGTCCCAGTTTTAACCTGGTCTCGAACCCACAGATACCGACTCTCATATTCAGAGCCACCAGGTACTAATCTGTGGTTGCTTGGATGTGCGTGCCACTTGCTATCTGGATTCTGCCAGTCTCTCACATTCACGTTGTTCTCCTAACCTAATACTTCCTCGATGACCTCAAGCCATCGGTTGTACTGTGTCTCGTAACTGTGGTTACTCCACACCTTTTGTTGCCACCTGGTGGCTATGCTTTTACACTCTTTGAGATGATCCAGCGCCACTGTCAAAGTGACGGCCAGCCCATCTAACGAATCAGCCAAAAAACCGAATGGATTCGCTCCCTCTTCCAAGCGCACGTCTGAATATTGACCTAACCAGAGATCTCCATAGACTATCCGGCTGGCGATGACTGGCACACCTGCCCCTCCGTACTGAAACAGCTTCAACGGAGACTTGCACCGATTGAACGGTGTATCCACCAGCCATGCCAGGCCAATGTCAAACGAGGTGATCAACCGGCGAATCTTTTGAAAATTGCGAAATCGCTCCGCCGGTTGTACCAAGGTTTTCTCCGCCAGGCGATCCGGAAATGATTGGATGATCTCAGGATAACCGACAACGGCCAGACTCGCATCGGTGACTGCGAGAACGTCATCCAGCACCGGAATCATAGCTTGCCAATCATCCCAGTGATTAAACGAACCAAACCATCCCACGACCGGCCCGTCGAAATGTTTCTCCGTAGGAATAACCGTGTCCCAGTCTCCCATCATGATGCAATTTGGCAGCACCCGAACCCGCTCGTTATAGACTGCCATCCGCTCGGCCAAGGCCACTGTTGAACAGGTGACCATATTAGCTCGTCTCAACATTCGCTCGTGATGTTCGAGCGCGGGCTTTGGTGTTCCCCGTCCTCGGTCGAATAGATCACCAAAGACCGGCCAAGATGGAGGAATGCCAAACAGCCAATCGTCTACGTCGTAAATCACCGGTTTGCCCTTATCCTGGAATTCGGCCATGACCAGTTCTGCCACCGACGAGACGTGGCGCTGCAGAATCAAAACGTCAAAATCATCGGCGTCACGACCAAGAATAGGAGCCCTGGCTTCAACGTTCAGACCGCGATAGCGCAACACTGACGCAGGTGCAGACGCTCGATAGTAAGCATCCGGCCCATCATTTCTTACACCGAAAAGTACCCTCATTGATAATCACCCCTTTAATATCCTTCACCCACGGCAGCATATTCCACGCATCAGCAGAAATCCGCACATCCCACAACTCGGCAACCTCCTGTAACCTGCGCGACGCTTCGTCGACCCGGACGTCGTAATTCAACAGTTGGGCCAGTTCGTCCAGAGTCTTGGCTACCGGCACGCCCAATGCCCAGGCCGTCACGGTCTTGTTCTCGCTCTTGTAAGCAAAGTGGCCATAGTTAATCTTTGGATTCAACGCTATGTCGTGCCTGGCGATCTCGGCGTTTGCTCCTTCCAGTGTCCATTTGACGAATGTGATGTCTCGACTGTCCCATGGTTTGACGAGTTGATCGGCCAAGATGGTCAACGACAAACCCAATTCACTAACGGTTGGCCACATCTCTTCCAGAGTGACCAGGTTAGCCGAGTTACCAAACCAAATTAGACTGGGAGCACTCCCACGATTATGCTCGTGTCGTTCGGTGTGCATCTCCAAGTCCAGTCGATCCGGAATAAAATAGGTCGGAAGCCATTGATTCAGCCAATCGACCAGGAGACGTGTGGGAGCAACAGCGAAATCAAACAATGGCAAAACAGCAAAGAGTCGGTGATAATGTGTCTCACTCAGTAACCAGTCAGCGTCACACAAGTCAAATGCCAGCGTTGCCCCGGCGGCCCGGAAAGTCCGTATCCACGTTCTGGCCTTGTCAGTCAAATAGAACTTTTGAAAAACGAACGCATTGTAATCAGCCAGACGTTGTGTGCCATCGTAGCAATCGGCGTTGACCATGTACTTTGCCGGCCACCGCGCCCGAAATCGCACACTTGCAGACATAGGCGATAATCCATCGAGAAAAGCTGGCAAAAACAGAATCCTCGGTTTCATTGCTCATCTCTTTCATTCTCTCAAACGCTTTATGAGGGCAAGCCATTCAGAAACAAATCGCCGACTATTGAAATGTTCCCTCGCAGCTTCCCGTCCCATCTGACCGACTTTGTAAGCCCGGCGCGGGTCGCGCAGCAATCCCTTTAGGATACCAATCATTTCGGCTGCGCTATCTGCCAGAAAACCCGTTCGACCGTGCTCGATGTAATCCGCTGCATCGTGATTGTTGGTGGTCACGACACAGCAACCTGAAAGCATAGCTTCAGTCCGCGCGCCCGGCATAGGCGATCTCTGCCCCGTATGGATGAAAATCAAAGAGGTCGCCAGATAATGCCTGTATCGGAGATAGTCAGGCAAGGGGGACTTATTCCCCCTCGCACCGATCCACGTAACAGGGACCTCCCTCATGACCCTCTCCAGCAACGGAATACCGTGATACTCACGGCTCATATCTCCACCAGAACACACAGCCACCACCTCGCTGCGTCTCGTCCGTTCAGACCAAAACTCATCGACGTTGTAGCCATGAATGATGGCGTGGCTTCGCACAAAACCCAGATCCCACTCCTGCCAGGCTTGTTTGCTGTTGCAAACAAGAAACGGTGGGCCGCCTGGCGTATTGGCCAGCATATGGAGTATTCGCTGCCGGTTGTCCTCGTCGTCGGGTGTGCCGTGCATGATAGCAACGCGAGGCACGTACGGGAAAGCTTGCGCCGCAAAGAGGTTGACCAACCGATATGGCAACCCCCGCAGTGGATACCGCCCGTCGCACCAATTGTCGAGGTGACTGATTATCAAGTCAGGTGCAGGACAATCATTCTCAGTAACAAGTCCCCGAAAATTCACCGGCTTAGGACGGATGCTCTCTTTCCAGCCTCGATAACCGACGTCGAGATACCAAAACTCGGCTGGCAATGCGTGGAGGCGATAGCTGTGAACTTGATGCCAGGCATGATCAAGAATCTGAAGCACGAGCCCTCCCCTGCAGAAAAATGATGACACGGTCATTGTGAGAGCGCCAGTACTCAGGCACATCGACGACGACAGGTACACTAGGGCCAAAGTCAACCGTCCAGTATCCGTCGAACCTTCCGGCGTCCAAGGCCTTGGCCCGAAGTAACGTCCCATCAGAGAAGATCGCCGTTACTTCCTGTCCACACACTACGTCACCCCGCTCGTACATCCCAACGTCCAGGGCGACCCACGGTCCCACGAATCCCGCCGTCGCACGGTCATAACGCAATTCAACGTCAGGAAAAGCGAAGTCGCAAAACAGAGGATGGCCTGCGTGCTTCTCCGTAGAGTACCACGTAGCCACTCCTCCCACCTGCTGCCCTCCCAGGGCAACCAGGACTACAAACAGCAGGCCCAATAAGGTATCCAATAGAATCTCCCCCTTTCTTTTGTGATACTAAATAGTTAGCAGCGTCTCGACAAACCCAGCGAGAGACAACCCCAGACTGGCCGCCTCTTTTGCCGCCGACGGAGGCATTTCCAGAATGAACGGCCGCCATTCATTGGACAATCGCACGCAATCATCGCAGTGTTCGGTCGGCCCGAGCTCCCAGTAAACCAAGAGCGTATCAAAATCGTCGCCATCTTCGATCCTGAGATGACACCCACAATTACTGCCACACCTGGTCTGACCATCGCCAGGGACCTGGGGCAACTTCCCATAAACGAGGTGTTGCCAATACGAGGCCTTGGCTGCGCCCCCATAGAGCTTGCTTCGCCAATCCATGTAAGCCCCAGAAAGAAACTTGCCCTCACCGACCAAGTCTGCCTCGGCGGATTCTTGTACGTAAGCGGCATAACCATCCAAGTATTTGTACTGCTTCTTTAATTGAGCGCCGAGCCGCCCCCAATCCGCCTGGCTGATTTCGCCGTATTCGCCACCGCGCGCTATGATCAACGCTGCCGTGTGCACGTCTTTGATTTCCTGGCGCATGGCAGCGCGCCACTGTTCGACGGAAATATCTCCAGTCCGCAGCTTTCCGTTTAGGTTCACAACTGTTTTGTTAAAAGCTTTCTGGCGAACGTTTAAAAGCTTGAGTCCGACCTCAGTGCTTCGTATTCTTGGTGGAATGTCAGGAAACCCTTTCCCAACCCCACGCCAAAAACTGGTGTCGGCCAGGTCTCCGTATGCAGAGGCTCGAAGGTTGATCCAGTCAGGTGTTATCGATCCGCCAACGCTCCCCTGAATATCCTGTGCCAATTCATCAAACCGGTAATACTGTTTCTTTAGGTCAGCACCCAGGCCGCCGAAGTCAGATTGAGTCAACGATTCATATTCGCCCCCACGGCCAAAGATCAGCGCCGCCGTGTGCAGGCCCTTGATTTCCTGGCGCATGGCAGCGCGCCACTGCACCAGTGAAATATCTCCGGCAGCCAGCTTGTCAGTCAGCGCTTCAACGGCTTTTCGATATTCTGCTCGGCGGATACCAAGCATTTTCTGCGCCGTATCAGTGTCTCGTATCCTCGGTTTTGGCATGTTACCTCGCTGGCCTGGGCTGGCTTAGATTTCGGAATCGAACAACTCGGGAAGCATTCGCTTAAGACGGGCGACCTCTCGACTCAGGTCGTCAGCATCGACCTCGGCAGCCTCGTCGGCATCGTCCGGCAAGGTCTCCTGTGCAATTCGTTCTAGAACTTCTTGAGGAATAGCTTTCTTCCTACTTGCCCGGAGAGCAATCGATCCCGCTGCCGGCGTGACCGTTTCAGTCCCTTCCCCTTCCTCGCCGTCTGCCGCTTCTACCAATGGCATACCAATCCTTTCCAATGCACGCTTCACGTCAATGATGTACGGCACCTGACTATCCATCCGACCAGCCAGTATCTTGACGACCTCCATAATGTCGTTTCGGTCTTTGTCCACCAGACCGGTCGTCCGCTTTTCGACCGGTGGTGAGCCAGGAGGAAAGTTGAGTCTATCCACGATGGGGAAGACGTATTTGTTTAAGTGAGTATCAATATCCACGGCGTCGATCAGCAACAGATCGACCGCCAACTCGCCGAGGACGTCCGCCGTCGTGGGTCCGCCTAAAGCAGATTGTTTCACGTTGAGGTAAGCCTGAGGAGGGACAAACATACCAAGGCTCATTTTCATGTCGAGGTGATCGTCCATATCGTGGAATGCCCCGACGTTCTCGCCGGCTTGCATAAACCCCGCTGTCCACTTTCGAACTGTTGTTGGCTTCATTTGCCCGGTCATGGGATCGGGCACTTCGTAGACAGTGGATGGCAACGCTACTGTAGCCCCCGACCGAATACTATCCCCGACGTCGAGGGCAATATCTCGATACGAGCGTCCGTCTGAATGCGTACCCTCTGGGTATCCCATTTGCACGACCCTGTCAATAGATTTCTGCAAATGCAATATCCACAGATCGCGAGAAAATTGCTTTAACCACCAATCACCGTAAACGTAGTTCAGCCGACCATGACCACCATATCCTCCAAAGGCGCGGGCCTTTCCCATTGTTAACCAAAGCGAAAAGAACGCCGGCACGTGACCACTTTCTCGGTTGACCCCAGTAAACTTGTGCATCTCGTTGTCGAAAGTCGGGCTTCCGTTCGCCGGATGAATCTGTTCAAATCCGGCGAGAATATAGGGCGTCGTTTCGACCGTCCAAGCTGGCGAGGCCTCCGGATCTAGGGGCTGTGGAGTTGCAAATTTGAACTGCTTGACCAATCCGAGACTACCCAGCAAGATAGACGGCGCAGCCTGCAAAATAAACTCCTGGTGAATGCGGTCGTACATAGCCTGAAAGAAGCGGCGTTTCTCCTCGTCGGCACACCGTATCTCATATGTGGCATTGACAAGTTTCGCTGCTATGAACCCATAGCACAATCCAACGATAGGATCGTTCATCATTTCCAATTTGACGCTCGTCGGAATGTTCCACGACTTTGTCCGTCTGCCGTAACGAGTCTCGGGATCGCCCAGCCAACTTCCCCAGATCCCCCACAGGTTGTGTCGACCAACGGGAGTTGCCACCGGTGTTTCAGAAACAATCTGCCCCTGTGGCGTTTGACCGATTTGTGGTATAGCCTCTACGTTGACTTGCTCGTTATCTGCCATAACAACGCCTTCTCAATCATTCAACCGCTGACCGCGTCGAATCCAATGCCCTCATTGCTTCATCTGTCATACAGTTGACTTGCTCAAAAGTGATAGTCCGGCCACAGTCATCACATTGCAATACTCGAATGTCCTCTCGTTCTCGTGGCCTGGCCCTGCCACAAGGGCAGACCAGAGACAGCACTGGCCCATCATTCGGATCAAAGCTCACAAAGATACTCCATCCCTTACTTCCCCGTCGCGGCATTACAACCTCCCTCGGTATTGATGTCTCGACGACCCCGCCGGCGTCCCCCCGGCTCTGTCGTCGCTCTTTTGTGACGGTCTCAACTTCATCAGCCTTTCCATAGCTGCCTCAGCATACACCTTGGCGTGGTCGTAGTGATCCGGTTTGCCCGTGCGCGGAAAGTGGTAGAATACTGTGCCATCAGGTTTAACTCCCTTCACCTTCAAATTGACCGTCATCTGGTTCACCAGCCCCGGAATGGCCTCGAAGTCTCTCGGCAACTCGTCAATCTGGGCCTCTATGTTTCCATGTGACCGGTCAAGCCCGGCGGTTCTTTCCACCCTTATCTTTTGCTTTCTCACGTCGAACTGACACCACTCGCTGCCTGGTATGCTCTCCACATAGGTGGCAAGGAATACCTTTCCTCGCCACCGCCGGGCAAACGCCAGATCGGCGGTCAGCTCTGGCGCATCGTCCACCACACAACACCCTACGTTGTAGCGAACCATCAGCCGGTCTAGTTCTTCCCATTGTCCCACTTCTCCGATGTACACCGCCCGCTGCTGGCCATGTGGCCTTGGCTCCATAATCCACACGTTTAGCATCAATCCAACATCAACTCCCATCGCACACCACGGCGCAGTATCCGGCATCTCGTAATCACGCGCGCAAGCCCTCAGCAATTCTAGAGACAGCCGAGCCCCTTTCGGCTCGTAAGCAATACCCAGGTCATTGTTCCAGAAGGCCAAGATTTCGTCAGCGTCCGTGGATTGCGAGCGTCTCCACAGATCTACCAGGTCTACGCGTGGACTAACCAACTTGGGAATCCAGTAACCAACCACGTTACTCTCTGGATTGCGCGCCACGAACCTCATCCGGTTTTGATCCCAAGCCAAATACCTGTTTATGACCTCTCCGCAAGCCGGGCAGCATACTGCCACTCGTCCGTCTCGTTCAGCCACTAGTTCCCATTCTAACCAGTGCCATTCGCCACACGATTGACATTGTATCTGGGGTTCGCGTTGGTCGCTCTCTTGATATTCAGCGTCCACCCCGATTCCAGGGTAGGTGGGTGTAGACAGCCCCAACTCAATCTTAAGATGACTATCTCCCAAACGGTCGCGAATCAGCGGAATGGCGGCCGGTGGCACACGATCCCATTCGTCTATGACCGCCACGTCTGCCGGAACGGATGATAACTGAGCGGCCTTGTCAGGCCTCCCCTGGGGAATGTGCGTGCCTCGAACGTAGAGGGCGCCTCGATGGAACGTTTTGAGGCCAACGTTATCGGTACCAGCGGAGATTTCTTTGATACGAGGGCTGTGGGCAATGGCAGGGTCAATGCGGTCGTGGGCAAAGTCTCCGATTACTCCCTGTCCAGGCGGCAGAGCGTAGAATACTCTGGCGCCGTGGACGTCGATGCAGTAAAAGGTGAAATTGATTGCCAACTCAGTAAGACCCATCTGGGCAGCCTTGCGAATCACCGCCCTTCCGCCTGGCTCCAGACTACCTATAGCATTGTAAACGTCCACCAACCAGAGATAGGCGTCCAGTCGAAACGGTGTGTACTCCCTGGTCTGTCTATGCTGGATGATCCGATGCTGCTGCGTCCACTGTAATAGTGTCGGCGGATCGCCTGCTTCCTCCGCCTCCTCCGGCTCCGCCATGGCCTCCAACATCGAGGCCATTTTGTCTAGCAACGAGTCCTCTAATGTCAGTGGCGATGGCATTAAGTTGTTTCCGGTCGTCAATATGTCTTGCCACCGCATTTACCACCGCCGAGACCAGCACCATGGCTCGCTCTACCGTGATCATTTGCTGCATCTCAACCAATCGCTTGCGTTCGCTCTCCACCAGGCGGCGACGCTGGTCGAGCAGCTTTATGATCTCTTCCCAATTGGCGTAATCGTCAGCACCGAATTTGATCAGCTCCCCAATCTCTGTCAGTGCCTCGGCCATACTCTCTACTTCTTTTAATTCTTTGGCGCGGACCAGTCGCTCGTGAGCCTCGTGCAGATGCTGCCACAACGATCCGCTCTCACCAGTGTCGATCTTTTCGACCAACTCTGACAAGCGAGAATCGAGCAATGCAACGTCGTCACGTAGAGCCAACAAGTCAGGATCTTGGCGGGCGCTCTCGTATCTCTGGGCGAGTGCACTTGGCAAGTACTTGGAATATCGACCATGCTTGAACCTGGGCGAGGCGATCCCACCCAACGACTTCCCACCATGTAAGTGACATCGTCCATTGGCCATGGGTGCTTTTTTGCAGGGCGTCCCGGCCCGTGTCTTTGCGCCTCATATGGGCCGTTCATGGGGTGCTCTGTTCTTCATGGGGTATTCCATTACGTTCCGAAGTCAAATCATTTTTGATAATCTCAGCTATCGCCCGCATCATCAACGGTGGTACACTATTGCCAATTTGTCGCGTTTTCTGAGTTAATGAACCACAAAAAACAAAGTGGTCTGGAAATGATTGAAGTCGAGCCATCTCTTCAATAGCTATCTCTCGTGGTTCTCTCCAATGAAAATGTGGACGAGTACCCTGAGTATGGCTCGGCTTGTAGAAATTCGACCTTTTCCGTGCCTGAAAATTTGGCATTGACTTTCCGGGTTTCGTCCTCTTCCACAACATAAGAGTCTTCCCTTTTAGAGTACGAAACGTTTTAGGATTTACGTCAATCAACGCCTCTTCAACAGTAACAGGATACCAACAAGGAACAGGATGGTGTGGTTCCATATCAAAATCGTTTCTGATACCAATCCAAATGAGTCGCTGACGCATCTGTGGCACACCCAGCCACTGTGCATCTACGAGCCGACATGACACTCGATAGCCTGCCGTCTTCAGCTCTCGTGTCATTTCTTTGAACAAAGGACGCATCTTGCCCTTGACGAGCCCGCTTACGTTTTCCATCACAAACGCTTTCGGCTTCAGACCGTATAGTAGCCTGACAAATTCCTGGAATAGTGAATTGCGAGGATCGAATACTCGTCGCTTGCCAGCCAATGAAAACCCCTGACACGGCGGTGAACCGTCTAATACGTCCAGCTCACCTGGTTCGAGCCCAATTAGATCCAAGCACTTCTCTGCAGAAAGCTTCTTTATATCCCCTTGAAAAACTGGGGCGTCAGGAAAATTCACGCGAAACGTTGCACAAGCTGCCGCATCCCACTCCACAGCCAGCAATTCACGGAAGCCTGCCATTGCATAACCAAGTGACGAACCACCGGCGCCGGCAAACGTCGAGACAACCGTTGGGGCGTTCTCCAATCTTGGCTTGCTCGCTGATTCCCACCACTTGTCAAGGAAAGCAGAATAGTTGTCTATCTTGGGAAGAGATTCTTTATTCCTCATCATTCTCCAAGGAAAAACGTGCCCCACATTCTGGACAAGTTACCCAGGTCTTTTTCTCGGTCTCTGACTCCTCCAAATTCTCGTCGTATTCTGTGAACTCTTCTGGGCCGACAGTCTCTGCTACCAGCGTATCCACGTCCTCGGCTGTCCACCCCGTTCCCTCTAACAAGCTTTGGTCTTGTTTCAGCCACTTGGTGAGAATAAGTGAGAGAGACGAATAATCCCACCTGGCCAGCTCCGAGGTTCTGTTATCTGCAATACTGTACCCCGTCGCCGTGGTGGGATCGTCCTCGACGAAAACGGCAGCGATCTTGGGCCAGCCCAAAGCCTTCGCCGCTTTCCACGTGCCGTTGCCGGCCTCAATGATGTTTCCTTCCCGGTTCACCACAATCGGTTTGCGCTGCCCAAATCGCGCCAGGCTGCCCTTAATCGCCGCAATGTTTTCATCGTCGTGCAGGCGTACGTTCACCGGGTCCAGCTGGACACTATCAATGTCTACCGCCAGTGGCCTGAGAGCCTCGATGATGTAGTTCAGATCTTCGCTACTCATTTGAAGCGCTCCTCGTTATCCGATCAAGTTAGGTTCAAAAACCAAATACCCCAGGCAGGTGCAGGTGCATCACCTAACCTTCGCTACCACGATGGAGAAATGAAAAATCAGAGTTACCATGCCCGTTGGATCGAGCTGACTGGGCCACGGTCTGAACGACGACGTGCTCAACGCCGGCAATCTCCTGCCAGGCCTCCCACAAGGCGTTGGTAAACTCTTCTTCCGACACAAACTTGCTCAACGAAGTAGGCGCGATGAACCGTCGGTACACCTCTCGTGCCGCGTCGAGCACCTGCTCTCGATCAACTTTGTGCACCTCTCCCTTGAACACCTCGTGGAGCGACTTCAGCACGGTCTCCACCAGGTTGAGGATTCGCTCGTGCGCCGCGTCCTCTTCACGAGATTCGCGCCACCTGCGAAACAAGAACCTGGCGCTGCCAGCTAGAACCATCAATACCACGACGATCCACCACCAATTGCTGCCAATCCACTTCACGGTTAACCTCCTTTTTTTCGACGAGTTCTGTGCTTTGTGGGTCTCGACTCGGGGCGGCGGGCAGGGGGGGACGAATACCACACCACCCCTCGTCGAGTCGTTGAAATAAAAAAAGGACGCCGAACCACCCGCAAGTGGTTCTATCGGCGTCCCCTGGGTTACTCCCTAGTCGGACAAATATTAGAGACTAGTTTACTTGGATTGTTCGGCGGCCATCTGCAACAAGATGATCTGAGATTCTATTAACGGCTTGTCCAGATGTCCCTGCACACCTGCCCGGAAGGCAACTGGCTCGCAGTTCTTGATTTGAAGAACAATGTCTCCAAACTTTACTGCACGCCACAGAGAAATAGCCATTTTTTCCTGTAACGACACTTTGATCCAAACTTCGTCACTGTCAGCAAGTAGGATCTCTCCTTCTCTGTACTCCTGTACGAGTTTCCACTCCTCCTCAGTCAGCTTGTATGACTTTTCGTTATTCTCTGACATAGTGGCTGGTGATAACTCAATAAAAAAACCTGACAACAAAGTGTATACTCCAGATGGAGCATTGCACTATGCCATCAGGCCAAAAGTTTTGGTTAGAATGTAGTTGGTGCACGTGTTCGTAATCTACCATGATATACCACCAAGACATGCCCCCCCCACATCGGAAAAGAGTATACTACAAACAGTCTGATTTGTCCAGTCCAACTAGACCAAAATAAAGCGAGAATGGTTACGATAGAGTTTAGATTGCTTGATAATTTGCCATAATAACTCCAATCATCCCCTCTTCCCTCCCTGGGTCAACAATCCAACTAATGATCCAGCCGGCTGCTGATTGCCATCACCAAATCGTGGTACAAGACCAAATGACAACGCCATTGTAACGAGGGCGGCCCGGTAGCCATTCAAAAAGCCAGCGGTGAAAGGGTCCTCGCTTCCAGCGACAGTAGTCATTACAGCGTTGACGGTCTGTTCCGCCGCCAGCAAAGCGT
>Ga0180432_10003273_pt1 | contig 23393 bp, 22 predicted proteins | sample SS_ome_10_FD_132414 | JGI IMG/M metagenome (GOLD analysis project Ga0180432, IMG submission 132414) | Hypersaline lake sediment archaeal communities from the Salton Sea, California, USA - SS_1_MS_2 metaG | ecosystem: Environmental > Aquatic > Non-marine Saline and Alkaline > Hypersaline >... | reverse complement strand
TTGGCTATCTCCTCGACCTCTGATGCGGGCTTCTCCGGCTTGGGCTTTTCCTTCTCTTCTGGCTTCTCTGCGGGCTTGGGTTCTTCTGACCTTATCTCCTCCACTGCCCTCTCAAGCTCGCTCGGGCCTTCCTCCTTTTCTGCCGGGGCCTCTTCCTTGGGCTTCAGATCAAGCGGCTGCCTGTCTTCCTTCTTGGCTGCCTTTATTACCTTAACGAACTCTGTGGCAATCGTGACGGGTATCGGTATGCTGGCCTCCAGGAGCTCCACCGTGACCTCGTCCTTCACGCCGTCTATCCTGTTTATCTTGCCCTTCTCGCCCTTGAAGGGACCACCTATTATCTCTACAGTGTCCCCGATGTCGACCTTTATCCTTTCCTTCTTGTACTCCAGGAAGTGCTGTATCTCCTCCAGCTTCACCGGCTTCTCTATCAGGCCCCTGATGTGCATTACGCCCTTTATTGCCTTCTGTATGACCCCCAGGGGGCCCTCTACGAATATGTAACCCTTTATCTCGGCGGGGTGGAATACCGTGTTTATGGCCAGGCCCTCTGCCCTTATCTTGGATGAAAGCATGTCTATGACGATGCCCTCTCTTCCCGATGTTGTCCTCAGCGTGTATATAGCCATACCTATATCCCGGCCAACTGGAAGGCAGCGAATATCGCAAACCCTATTATCCCTATCAGCAGCATGCCAAGGGCGCATATCTTGCTGGAGTTGAGGAACTCGTCCTTAGTGGGCTTCCTCGATATCTGCAGCACCCTTCTCCATTCCCTGATTTTGGACTTAATGTCGACCATATAATATCTCCACCATTAATTATTTATAAATGGCTTTTGCCTATAAGCTTTAGATTTCCCTGGTTATCAGGTAGTCTACGAAGGACCTCAGTTTCTCCTTTGCCGGGGAATCCGGGATGACTGGCTCTGCCTCCTTCCAGGCGCCGGCCACCATCTTCTTGGCGAAGTCCTTTGCGTACTCTACAGAGCCTTTCTTGGCCAGAAGGCCCAGGGCCTCCCGTATGAGCTTGGGGTCCCTTGTGTGCATGTTGAGTATCTCCTTCAGCCTCCTGCCGTCGGAAGGGTCCAGGCTCTCCATGGCATGCAGGACTATCAGGGTTCTCTTGCCCTCGGTTATATCGTCACCGAAGCCCTTCTTCTTCATGAATTCCTCGCCGCTTGCGCTCAGGATATCATCCTGTATCTGGAAGCCGACCCCTATGGCCTCTGCCATCTTCCCTATCTTCTCCACCTGTTCGGGTGTGCCTCCTGAGAGTATGGCGGCCAGCCTTGCAGACAGCCTGGCCAGGGTACCTGTCTTGTAGGCGCACATCTGGAGGTAGTGCTCCTCTGTCAAGGTGCCGTCGTTTCCCTTGTGCCACCAGATGTCCATCCCCTGGCCCAGGTGTATGTTCACCATCTCCTGGGAGAATGCCTCGTATGCCCTGACCAGGACATCGTCCTTGAAGCTCTCCCTGTTCTTTATGAAAACCAGGAAGGGCAGGAAGTACATCATGTTGCCGGCGTTTATGGCTATGTCATCCCCGTATATCTTGTGGGTGCACGGCTTGCCTCTCCTCATCTCGGACATGTCCTCTATGTCATCCACCATTATGGAGCCGTTGTGAGCGAGCTCCGGGACCACCACGAAGTCCGCTATCCTTTCCATGTCCCCTCCTAGCGCTTCCGCCACCAGAAGGAACAGGGCAGGCCTCCATCTTTTCCCTCCCCTGTCCAGGAAGTCCCATATGGGCCCGGAAACCGATTCCTGGAGGGATTCCACGTCGTAGGCGTACCTTGCCTTGCCAAATGCCCACTCCAGGTACTTCCTGTCAAGCTTCCTGGGCAGGTATCTCATTATGCGCTCGTCGATTGTCCCGGCCTTCTCGGCCAGGAAGTCCCTTATGTCAGGCATGGTTTAAAATGTGGAGTCCGGTTTTAAATGCTGCCTTATAGAACCAGCAATTTAAAGGGGAAGAACAATAATTATTCATGGTCAAGGTCAAGGAAGTGATGAAGAGCTACGTGGTCACTGTGGGCCCCAGGGCGGCGCTGGAGGAGGCTGCCAAGATAATGTCCGCCAACAAGATAGGCTCAGTGGTCGTGGTCGACAACAGCAAGCCTGTCGGCATAGTGACGGATTCTGACGTGGTCTCAGTGGCGGCGAACGGGAAGAGCCTGGCCGGCACCAAGGTATCAGGCGTGATGAAAAAGGGCCTCATAACGGTTTCCCCCTCGGACGACCTCATGCAGGCAGTCAGGATGATGGTCAAGAAGGGGGTCAAGAGGGCGCCCGTCATAGACAACGGGAAGCTCGTGGGCATACTGACTGACAAGGAAATCCTGGTGGCCGCCCCTGACATGATAGAGGTCCTCTCCGAGAGGCTGAAGGCCAGGTGCTCCGTGCCGTTCGGGAAGAACCACCCGACCATATCGGGCATCTGCGAGGATTGCGAGGCATATTCTGACGACCTGAAGCTGGTCAATGACAAGTGGCTGTGCGAGGACTGCAGGTCAGGGGAGCCCTAACAATCCGGGTCCGGATCATCTTCTACTTCCCAGTCATTCACAGAATCTGTGTCAGGGTCATCAAGATCCTTCCTTCTTATGACTTCCCCTGAATGGGCGGTTATGTCCCAGGCCTCGTAGGAGCCGTCTCCCCCCTCCCATGCCACGAAGTCCACCTCGTTCCCTTCGCTGTCCTTCAGTATCAGGTAGTCCCCAGCATTGTTGAGGCCCAGGCTCATATCTATCGCGCCCGAGCATCCCAGTTCGCTCTCCATGTAGCTGGAATTCCTGGCCAGCATGAAATAGCCGTCCGCCTGCATCAGCTCGGCGTCAGGTATGGTGAACGTCTTGGTATTGTCGGTTATGGTCCATCCGGTTATGTTCACGTTGCTGCCGGGGTTGTAGAGCTCTATCCATTCCCCGCTGGAGTCATCGCCATCCACGTCATAGTACACCTCGGAGAATATGACGTGGTCAGTGCTGCATGATTGTGATTCCACTGGCTTGTCTTCGGTCGTGCCGCAGCTGTTGGAGTCGGTGCACGTCCTGGTCTGGGTGCCGCCGGAGCATGACGACCAGTCTGTGCATGACCAGCTCTCGTTGCATTCCTCTTCCGGGCACCCGGGGTCGCAGTAGGTGCACTCGCCGTCCACGCATTCGTTGTCGCATGACTTGGTGCTTCCGTCAGGGCAAGTCTCTGTGGTGGGCGGGCAGACTACGCCCTCGCAGGGGTCGCTGGATTCATGGCCGCCGCAGTCGGGAGTGCAGGAAGTGCACTTACCATCGGAGCAGGTGTTGGTGCATGATGCCTCGGCCCCGTCGGGACAGGTCCTGGTCGAGGGAGGGCACGTGACGTTCTCGCAGGGGTCCGGTTCCTCTGCGGCGACATGCGCCTCTTCCAGGCTCTCCGCCTGGTCCGTGCCTGCGTAGGTGTGGACGCAGCCTGAAACGGCCAGGATTGCCATTATTAAAAATAAAAACACAAGCTTACTCATAGATTAAAATTGACGAACAGTATTAAAAATATATGGGCCCGTAGCTCAGTTTGGACAGAGCACTCGCCTCCTAAGCGAGGGGTCGTGGGTTCGAATCCCTCCGGGTCCGCTGCTTTCTCACATGTTTTTAAATTATTGAGTGCTAAGTTTACTATTATGGCAAGAATCGTCTGTGTCGCGTCAGGAAAGGGGGGAGTCGGAAAGACCACCCTCTGCTCCAACCTGGCGGCGGCGCTCGCGAGGTTCGGCAGGTCCGTCATAGCGGTCGACTGCAACCTGACTACGTCCAACCTCGGCCTGCACCTGGGGGTGCCGCTCTACCCCGTCACGCTCCAGGACGTCCTGAAGAAGGACGTGAACGTGGAGGATGCCATATACTACCATTCCGGCGGTTTCAGGGTGGTCCCTGCGGACATGTCGCTCATGAAATCTCACAGCTCCACTGCGGACAAGCTGCTTGACGTGTTCTACAGCCTGGCGCACAACGGCGGGGCGGACCTCATACTCATAGACTCCTCGGCCGGGCTGGGGAGGGAGACCAAGACAGCGATAGAGGCAAGCGACGAGATGATAACCATAACCAACCCGGAGCTTCCCGCGCTTGTCGATGCGCTTAAGCTGGGCAAGATAGCCGAAGGCCTGCACACGAGGAACCTGGGCATGGTGCTCAACAGGGTGAGGCACGAGCCCCATGAGATAAAGAAGGAAGAGGCGGAGGAGTTCCTGGGCCTGCCCCTGATAGGGATAGTCAACGAGGACAGGAACGTCAGCAAGTCAATATCCTCAAAGGAGCCTGTCGTAATGCACAAGCCCAATTCCATTGCCGCGAGGCAGTTCAATGGGGTGGCGGCAAAGCTCATCGGAGAAAGGTATGATGCGAGGCCTTCGGTCCTTCACAGGCTTTTCAACTGGCTGTGAGGTGCAGCATGCCTTCTGTTTGTGTGGACTGCGGTGAGGTCTTCCCTGACGGGTCGGCAAAGATCAGGCGCTTCGTCTGCTTCGATTGCCTTGCGGATTCAACCGACTGACTGCATGAGGGCTTCCAGGTCTATCTCGAATGCAGCCACAGGCTTCTCAAGCCCCCATTTCTCCAGGACGAGCGGGTGCACTTCCCCCACCGTTCCCAGCTTCCTCCTGCCTGCATAGCAGCTGGCGCACCTGCCCGTTATGTAGCTCCTGTGTTCCTCTGCCCTGAGGGAGTGGCTGACGCCCAGGTTCTTCAGCATGGCGCTAAGGATGCTGACTGCGTCCTCGAAGCCGGAGCTGTTGCCTATGACCGCGAAGGAGAGCCTCCTCTCATTCCTTGTCCTGGTCTCTGCCGGACTGTCTAGGAGTATGACATCCCCCATCTCATAGACGCTCTGGGGATATTCGACATGCTTGTTCTTGGAGAGGAACTCCAGCACGCCGGGAAGCAGGCTGTCCCTGAAGACGGACCAGTTGGATGAAACGGGGTTCTCGACCTCAACCACCCTGCCCTCGGGGAGGTTCATGTTCCTGAAGAGCGCATCCTTGTTGGTCAGCATGTAGGACAGTATCTCCTGGCACCCCAGGCCTGCCAGGAGGGATGCCGCCTTTTCAGAGAAGGACTCGAGGGGCAGTACGGAACCGGTTGTCGCCAGCTCTGGCTGCTCTGGCTTGACATTGTTGTACCCGTATGATATCATGATGTCCTCTATTACATCGACTGGGTGCATTATGTCCTGCCTGTACGGCGGGTACTTCAGTTTCAGCTTCCTTCCTGCCGCCTTTACGTCATACCTGGCCTGCCTTAGGAGGCTGGCCATCCTTTCCGCTGTCAGGCCCAGGCCGGAGACCTGGTTGGCGTAATCAACATCAAGCTCAGCTTCCTTGGGCGACATGTCAGGGGTCACCATCTTCTTGCCTCCCGGCAGCACGACTTCCACACCCTCTATCATGCCTCCCCTGTCAGCCAGGGCTGCCACCATCGTGTTCAGGGCCGGCATCAGGAACTTGAGGGAGAAACCGGAGCACTCCACGAACAGGTCCCTCGTGTTCTGTGTGACCTTTCCGGTGAAGTCCGAGTTTATGATGGGTGGCATGGAGAGCACCTCCTGCTTGGCGTCGATGAAGATGGGGTATTCCCTCTGCCCCTTGAGCAGGTGAGCGTATTCCTTCCCCTTGGGGTGCTGCTCCAGTATCTGCTTGGGCGTCATCTGCCTGTCCATGTCCAGTGGTATGAACTTTATCCCCGTCGGCGTGGTGGTCGTGTACCTTATGGGGGAAGTTATCTTCCTGAGGTCGTAAACCCCTATCGCGACCTCTTTCCTGTTCTTTCCGAAGCACGTGGATATCTTCTCCTGCAGCTGTATCATCTGCGCAAGGGCATGCTCTGTGATATCTATCCCCCTTATCACCGCGCACACCGTGTAGGGCCTGACCCTGCGGACCTTTCCGTCTATCCTGACCTGTATCTTCGGCCTCTCCACCTTGTACAGGGGAAGCCCGGCCCTTTTGTACCTGCCTGCCATCTCCCTGGCCACCCCCTCGGCTGACCAGTGGTCGGGCCTGTTGGTGTCTTTCATGTCGAGCTTCAGGGCGTCCCCGTTCTCGCCGTCCACCTCGCCCTTCGCGAACAACACTCCTTCTGACTTTACCTTCTCCTTCGGCACCGCCTCTCCCATCAGCTTGCAGAGGTCTGAATGGGATACGTCTATTGTAGGCATTATATCACCTTCTGCCCCCTCAGCCATTTAAGGTCCCTGCTGAACAGGTGGCGTATGTCCTTTATGCCAAGCTTGAACATGGCCAGCCTGTCTATCCCTATCCCCCAGGCTATCACAGTGTCCTTTATGCCCAGGGGCTGGGTGAGCTCAGGCCTGAAGAGGCCCGCTCCCGCGAACTCTATCCAGCCCATCTTGGGGTGCTTCGCAGAGAGCTGGACAGAATACTCGGTGAAGGGGTAGTAGTCGGGGAAGAACTTCACCTCCTCTGCCTCCGCTATCTCTGTGGCGAACATCTTGAGCAGGCCTAGAAGGTGCCTGAACTGCAGGTCCTTCCCTATCACTATGCCGTCGCACTGGTTGAACTCCACGCCGTGGGTCGCGTCTATGACGTCAGGCCTGAAGCACCTTCCTATGGCGAAGTACTTGCTGGGAACATGTGCCCCGGCGGCGAGCTGCCTGGCAGAGCATGACGTCGTGTGCGCCCTGGGCATGAGCTTCATCGCTTTCTTGGGGTCCCACTTATACCCCCAACCCACCGAGCCCGTTTTCCAACCGTCCTCGTGGGCCGCCCTCACGTTGCCTGTTATGTGCCCGTTGGGAAGGGAGCCCTCCTTCGGGCTGATGAGGGAATACGTCTGCGTCCAGTCCCTTGAGGGGTGGTTCTGCGGCTGGTAAAGGGCGTCGAAGTTCCAGAACTCTGTCTCGATGTAGGGACCCGTCATCTCTTTGAAGCCCAGTTCAACCAGCTTCCTCCTCGTATCCGCCAGGAACTGGTTGTAAGGCTGGCGCTTCCCGGGATGTATCACGCTGGACATGGCCTCCACGTTGTAGGGCTTTATCCTGACCTCCCTCCACCTGCCGGTCTTGAGCAGCTCCGGCCTTATGACTGTCACTTCCTTCCCTTTCAGGGCAGCGGCCTTCCTTTCCGTCTCGGTCTCTATCTTGACCAGCTTCCTCCTGATGAGGGTCTCCAAGTCCCTCTCCGGCACACTGTCCCCTTTCAGGACCTTCTTCAGGGCCTCCTCCTCCGGCACCTTTCCCGGGGACGACTTCCTGAACAGCATGCCCTTGTCTATCTTCACCCATCCCCTCTTCTTGGCCCACTGGAGGGCTATGCCGAAGTTCCCTATCTTCTCCTGCGCGGTCTTCATGTGGACGGGCCTGTCAAGCATCCTGGCGAGCCTCACCTCTGGCAGGCCCTCTTTCGCGTACTTCTCTCCCTCTTTTGTCAGCTTGTAACCCATAACAGCCCCTATATCTTTAATTGGGATTATCTATATTAAATCCGGATTGCCACTCTTATAAAGTGGCGGCGCGAAGAATAGTTATGGCAGACAACTGGTCGGAGTACTGGAAGGGCATGAAGGACGTGAGGTTCAAGAAGGAGCCCTTCACGTTCAAGTTCTATGAGATGCTGCTTGACGGCGATTTCAAGGGCAAGAGGGTTCTGGAGATCGGGTGCGGCACGGGCATAGATTCCATTCTGATGGGACTCAGGGGGGCAAAGCTCACCTTCCTGGACAAGTCGCCTGAAGCGGTCAGGCTGGTGAAGGACAACCTGAAAAGGTTCGGCCTGAAGGCGGAGTTCATAGAGGAGGATTTCTTCAAATACAAGTTCAGGCCCAAGTGGGACATCGTGCACTCCAACGGGACAGTGGAGCACTTCCTGCCCCCCGAGAGGCAGCAGGTCATAGACATACACACTCAGGCATGCAGGAAGGGCGGAAGGGTGTGCATACTGGTGCCGCACGCAAAGTGCCCGCCTTACAGGCTGGGCAAGACCATATCCAGCAGGCTCGGCCTCTGGATATACGGGAATGAGTACCCTTACACCAAGACGGAGCTGAAGGCCCGCATGGAGAATTCTGGCCTGGAGATGGACAGGGTAATGGGAGGGGAAACCATCTTCTCCGTTCTATGGCTGTTCTCCCCCGTCTTCCTCTGGGTGGGCGGCAGCGCTGTCAGGAAGGGAATAGTCAAGGGAGCGGGCAAGAAGATGCTGAAGCTCAACTACAACAACAGGGTCGCCAACAGGTGGGGCAGGATAATAGGCGCCGTCGGAGTGAAGAAGTGATTACAAGTGCTGAAGTATCAAGATGAGAACAATCACTGCCATTGGAAGCATTCCCAGGAAATAAAGGGTATTCATTTTCACCTCCTATGCAGAGGTCTGGGTTGCTTTGAATTTAAATGAGAATTACCAGTCCTTCAGGCAGAGCTCGTCCCTGGAGTGGCGACGGTCCCGGATTCCTGACACCATGCCCTTTATGTAGAATGCCATTATCATGGGCACGTATGCGCACACGTAGGGCACCAGCCAGGCTATGTCCCTTGCCTTGACCTCGCTCTGCTTCTCAGGGTATGACATTATGGCCACGTGGGCAAGGGAGCCTGCGGCCACTGTGGTGGCGGTGGTGGCGAACATGGGGATGACTATGAAGCCCAGCAGTAGAAGGAACTCCTTCATGGAGAATGTGTACAGCACCCAGAGCGAGACGAAGGGTATGAACACGTTGAGGGTCTGGAACATGAAGACGCTTATCACAGCGAAGGCCAGCAGGACGTAGGGGATGAAGTAGAGGGTGAACTGTGCGTTGCCCTTGTATATCGACCTGTGGTTGAAGAAGGTGAACATGCTGCCCTTCCCCCACCTGAACCTCTGCTTCCTGAGCTCGCCCACTGTCTCGGGCTGCATGGTGCTCACCCCTGCTGAGGGCTCGTACTGTATGTCATGACCCTTCTCCAGCATCTTGGCCGCGAAGTCCGCGTCCTCCAGAAGGGTACTGGACCAGCCACCTAGCTCGCTGAAGACGTCCTTCCTTATGGCTATACCGAAGCCCCAGAAGGAGACGAGTGAGCCGAAGTACATATGTATCTTGAAGAAGGAGTTGAGGAAGTAGTGCTCCAGGGAGGCCATTCTGGTGAGCCAGCTGTTGCCCTTGTTCAGGACGCTGAACTTGGGGGAGACCGCCCCTATGTTGGGCATGGAGAACCAGGGCACCATCCTGCTGAGGCAGTCCCTGTCGGCCTTCGTGTCAGAGTCCAGGAAGAACAGTATCTCGCCCCTTGCCTTCTTTACGGCGTCATTCAGGGCATGGCACTTGCCCTTCCTCTCGCTGTTCTGTATGCATTTGACCCCGAGCTGCCTGCATATGTCGGGGGTCCTGTCCTTGGAGTCGTTGACGACTATTATCTCCTTTCTGGGGTAGTCGATGCCCTTGGCTGAGCTTATGGCCTCGCCTATCGTGCCTTCTGACATGTAAGCGGGTATCATTATTGAAACAAGCGGTATGTTGCTCAAGCTGGCCATGTTGGGCCTTCTCAACGTGCTTTCCCAGCGCCATCCGAAATACCAGAACATCAGCGCCAGGGCGACCAGTGATGCTATTATCCACATAGCTGAACCTGCCTTGGAATAGTTTATTATTGGGCAAGCACTTATAAGTTTTCTGCGGTCGAGGCTGACCGAAGCTAATTAAATAAACAGCCACAATAAGAAGTATGAGGGCTGACATACTGGACGTGGCCAAGAGAAGGGGGTTCTTCTGGCAGACTGCATTGCTGCACGGGGGGATGGCCGGGTTCTATGACTATGCCCACGTGGGCACGATGCTGAAGAGGAAGTTCCAGAACACCTGGAGGGAGTTCTTCATAGGCCTGGACGACAACTACTATGAGATACAGCCGTGCCAGATAATGCCAGATGCGGTGTTCAGGGCCTCCGGCCACATAGCGCACTTCACAGACCCCGTTGTGAAGTGCTCCAAGTGCAAGGCTGTGGAGAGGGCTGACCACATAATGGAGGACGTCCTGAAGGAGAGCTTCGAGGGCAAGAGCACCGAGGAGATGATGGCAATCATCAAGAAGCACAACATCAAGTGCGGCAAGTGCGGCGGAAAGCTGGAGGAGGTGGGCACGTTCAACCTGCTTTTCCCCATGAGCGTCGGGGCTGGGCAGGACGCACAGGTCGGTTACCTGGCAGGCGAGACCGCGCAGGGCGCTTACGTCAACTTCAAGCTCGAGTTCGAGGCGCTCAGGCGGAGGCTGCCCCTTGGCCTTGCTGTCATAGGAAAGGCGTTCAGGAACGAGATAGCCCCAAGGAACGTGCTGATAAGGATGAGGGAGTTCACGCAGGCAGAGCTGCAGATATTCTTCGACCCAGACACCATCAAGGAGCACCCTGACTTCAGGTCGGTGGAGAACATGAAGCTCAGGCTCTTCCCTGTATCGCAGAGGAAGAAGAACACAGTATTGGAGGTGAGCTGCAAGGATGCGGTTACCAAGATGAAGCTCCCCAGGTTCTACGTCTACCATATGGCCAAGATACAGGAGTTCTACCTGGGGACCATGAGGCTGCCTCCCAAGGCCTTCAGGTTCAGGCAGCTGTCTGACGAGGAGAAGGCGTTCTACAACAAGTACCACTGGGACATAGAGCTCAACCTGGAGTCTGTGGGGGGCTGGAAGGAGGTCGCTGGCATACACTACAGGACCGACCATGACCTGAAGGGACACGAGAAGGTCTCGGGCCAGAAGCAGGCGGTCAATGTGGAGGGCAAGGTCTTCATACCTCACGTGCTGGAGCTGAGCTTCGGGGTGGACAGGAACGTGTACGCTCTTCTTGAACTGGCGTACACCGAGGAGAAAGAGAGGACGGTTCTGAAGTTCCCGAGGCGTGTCTCGCCTTATGACGCGGGCATATTCCCATTGGTGAAGAAGGACGGGCTCGCAGAGCTCGCAAGGGACGTGCAGAAGAAGCTCAGGGACGCGGGATTCATAGTCTTCTATGACGAGGGGGGCTCCATCGGAAGGAGATACAGGCGGATAGACGAGATAGGGGTGGCGCTCGGGATAACTATAGACTACGACTCCAAGAAGAACAAGGACGTCACAATAAGGGACAGGGACACAATGGACCAGGTCAGGGTCAAGATAGACAAGCTGCCAGAGGCGATAATGGCCTTCATGCTGGGCGAGAATCTCAACAAATTGGGCGTGGCGCTGAATTAGGTCACTCCTTCAGCTTGAGGATGGCTTCTGCTATGTCGCCGTTGGTGTCGTCAAGGGCTGCCTCCGCGTACTCCCTCGTGCATCCCGCCTTCTCCATCACCATCTTCACGTCGTCCTCAGTGTAGGGCTTGCGCGGCTTCTCCGTCACCTCTCCCGATATCTGGAAGTTCTCCTGGCCCATCATGTTTACCTTTGAGACAGAGGGGTTGTTGATGACGAGGTCCTTGTCAGGCGTCTTTATTATCACCTGCTCTGCCTCTATCTCGTCCATCTTCATGCCCATCTTCTTGGCCATCTTCTCCATCTGCTTGGGGTTTATCCTCATACCAATCAGTTGTATTGTATCCTATATAATTCATTCGGTACAGTCTATTTAATGTTTAGAAACCAATCTAAAGGGTCGATTGATATGGAATTCCAGATACTTGACGTGGATTACGTGAACCTGGACGACAAGCCGGTGGTCCGTTTCTTCGGGAAGACGGAGAAGGGGGAATCAGTGTGCGTCTTCTATGAAGGATTCAAGCCGTACTTCTATGCGGCAGGCGAGGGCTTAAGGGAGGCCCTGGAAGGCGAGCCGGAGGTCATGAACATAGAGCAGGCCGAGAGGAATGTGATCGGGCACCACACGCCCCGGAAGGTCTTCAAGATAACGATCAGGAACCCGGCCAAGACGCCTGACCTCAGGGAGAAGCTCAGGGCACTGGGCATAACGGTATACGAGGCGGACGTCCTCTTCAAGTACAGGGTCATGGCTGACATGGGCCTGTCGGGCATGGGGTGGTGCAGGACCGAGGGGGACCAGTTCGCGAACACGGAAACCGTCCAGGCTGACAAGAAGTTCACCGTGAAGAAGCTTGTGCCCATAGACAAGGGCGGGAATGCTGACCTGAAGTACCTGGCATTCGACCTGGAGTGCGTGTCTTCCTCTGGAGCCCTTCCGGACCCCAAGAAGGACCCCATCATAATGGTTTCCCTGGTGTTCAGCCACCCGTTCGAGGGCAACAAGTCCGTGGTTCTGAGCACGAGGAAGGGGGACAATGTGATGTCGTTCGATTCTGAGAGCGGGATGCTGGAAGAGTTCGTGAAGATGGTGAAGAGGTATGACCCTGACTTCATGACAGGCTACAACTGCAACAACTTCGACTTCCCCTACATACTCGACAGGATGTACAAGCTTGACGTTAAGCCGTTCCTGGGGAGGTGCCTGCAGAAGAGGACGTCGCACAGGAAGATAGGCATAAGCACAAAGGTCAACCTGACCGGAAGGATAGCGCTGGACTCCTTCGCCATAGTGAAGAAGGACTTCTCCCTCCAGAGGTACAGCCTGAACTTCGTGGCCAATGCCCTCATCGGGGAGCAGAAGGAGGACGTGAAGCACTCGGAGATAGAGAAGTTCTGGAAGGGAAGCGACGAGGAGTTCAGGAAGCTGGCAGAATACTGCAGGAAGGACTCGCAGCTGGCGCTGGACCTTGTGCAGAAGATGAAGCTGATAGACAAGCACACCGCTCTTTCAAAGGTGTCGGGCACGCTGCTGCAGGACACCCTGGATTCCGGGGAGACCACAAGGATAGAGAACTACATGCTGAGGGTGTTCAACCAGAAGGGGTATGTATTCCCATGCAAGCCCGACGATGCCACGGCAGCGAAGAGAGGCCTGGGAAGGAAAGAGGAGCTGGGAGGAGGGGCGGTGCTGGAGCCGGTGAAGGGCCTGCATTCGTCCGTGGCTGTGCTGGACTTCAAGTCCATGTACCCCTCCATCATAAGGTCGTTCAACATCTGCCCGACGACCAAGGTCAACCAGGGGCAGGAAGAGGAGGCGGGCGTGAAGAAGGAGGACCTTACCATCACGCCTGCGGGGACATGGTTCCTCAAGAAGGAGAGGAAGAGGGGCATAGTGCCGGACCTCCTGGAGACCCTCATGAACGAGAGGGGGGCCGTGAAGAAGGCCATGAAGGACGTGAAGGACGAGAACAAGCACAGGGAGATGCACGCCAAGCAATGGGCGCTGAAGATAATGGCCAATGCCATGTACGGATACTTCGGGTACGCCAGGTCAAAGCTGTTCGACCTGGACATAGCAAATTCCATCACCTCAATAGGCAGGGAGACCATACACAACACCAAAGACGTCGTCGAGAAGAAGTACGGCTACCAGATAGTGTACGGGGACACTGATTCCGTCTTCGCCAAGCTCAAGGGCATAGAGGACATGGATGAGATGGGGAGGATAGCAGACAAGATAGCGGGGGAGATAACGGCGAACCTGCTGGGCACCCAGGAGCTGGAGTTCGAGAAGATATTCAAGAGGTTCCTGCCCCTCACCAAGAAGAGGTACGCTGCCTGGAAGTTCGAGAGGACGAAGGAGGGATGGGACGAGGGCCTGGAGATGAAGGGCATAGAGACCGTTAGGAGGGACTGGTGCAAGCTGGTGGGAGAGACCCTCAAGGAGGTCATAGAGATAATACTGAAGCAGGAGGACGTGAAGGGGGCCATGAAGTATTTCAAGGGCGTGATAGACGACCTGCTGGCAGGGAAGATAGACATAAGCAAGCTGATAATCACCAAGACCATGACCAAGGCGCCCAAGCACTACAAGGGGGTGCAGCCGCACATAGAGCTTGTCACCAAAATGAAAGCCAGGAACGCTGTAGACGCCCCTGGCGTGGGGGACAGGATAGAGTACGTCATAGTGAAGGGCAAGGAGATGCTGAGCAAGAGGGCAGAGGACCCATCATACATAAAGGAGAAGGGGCTGCAGATAGACGCCTCTTATTATATAGACAACCAGCTCATGCCTCCCCTGGAGAGGATATTCGGTGCCATGGGCATCACGAAGTCCGAGCTGATGGGAGGGGGCAAGCAAGTGGGCCTGCTGGACATACTCAGGAAGGGGAGGGCAGCGAATGCTGCGGAGGATGGGCCCAAGGTGATGAAAAGTATCAAGAAGGATGAGATGACGGGCTTCCTGTGCTCAAAATGCAGCAAGCATTACCAGAGGATGCCCCTGATGGGAACCTGCAGCTGCGGGGGCAAGCTCAATTTCGCCTCAGCCAACGGGCCTGCTGAGGCTGTCGTGAACTGAACATTACCTTCATTCCTGCTGATTCTGCGTAATCTCTTGTTCACGCCTGGAAATGAAGGATTCTGAAGCTGGACATGAAGTTAACGGGTGTTGCACATGAAACAAGGGTGTCTTCATGTGAATTTCATTTCGACATCATGCGGACTTTTCCACCTGAAACGAGGGGGTGAAGTTCATGTGACGTAATGTTCCATGTGAAATGAAGGGGTGTGAAGTAAACATTCAGGTTGATTCTCCCTCAACGTCAGGCATATCTGAGGCCGGGAGAAGGATTCATTATGGAGGAATCAGGGCTCCTGAAGCTCTCCCTTGCCTGCTCGCTCCTTGGGCTGCTCTCGATATTCCTGGTTTCAGGCCAGGTGTCTGAGAACGCACTGGAGATAGGCGGCGTCACAGGGGACATGACAGGCGTGGCAGCAAAGGTATGCGGGAACATAACGTACAAGCATGTTTCGAAGAACAACCATCTCTTCTTCAGGCTGACTGACGAGACAGGAACCATCAGCGTGGTCGTGTTCAATGGCACTGCCAGGGGAATGACAGGCAACCCCTACTCCCTCAAGGAGGGGGACAACATATGCGCGCTGGGAAAGGTGGGGATGTACAAGGGGAGCGTGGAGATACTGGCTGACAGCCTGGGACTATGATGGAGTTAGCGCTAATGGCCATGATTGGGGTGTTGGGAGGCACATTCACAGGCCTGATACCCGGGGTACACCCGAACACTGTGGCTGCAGTCATGCTAGCATCCACCTCCTCGCTCCTGCTCTTCTTCACGCCTCACGCTATAGCTGTGTTCGTCACATCGATGGCCATCTCCAACACTTTCCTTAACTTCATACCGTCTGTGTTCATAGGCGCGCCGGAAGGGGAGACCGCCCTCTCTGTCCTGCCTGGGCACAGGTTCCTGCTGAAGGGCCAGGCGCAGGAGGCGGTATGCCTGACAGTGGCAGGCGGGCTGGGCGTTATCATGCTGTCAGTTGTCCTGTTCCCTCTGGTCTCCGTTGTCCTGCCCATACTATATATGGGAATCAAGTCATACATGGCCTGGCTCCTGCTGGCGATAGCCGGGGTCATGATACTTCTGGATGAGGGGATGAAGAGGGTCTATGGCCTGATTGTGTTCGGGCTTTCCGGTATATTGGGTGTCATGACAATGGAGACGCCATTATTGCCAGATCAGAGCATGCTGTTTCCCATCTTCACTGGACTGTTCGGGATAAGCACACTAATTATAAGCATAGGCTCCGGCATATCGGTGCCCAGGCAGAGCCAGGCTCCTGTGAGGCTTCCTGTGAAGGAGACTGTGATGGGAAGCGTGAAGGGGTTCTTCTCAGGCATGCTCATGGGAGTGCTGCCCGGGATAGGCGCCGCGCAGGCAGGGGTGCTGGCGCATGAGCTCTCCATGAGGAAGTCGATTAGGGAGTTCATGGTTTCCCTGGGAGGCATAAACACTGTGGCAGCGCTGTTCTCCCTCATGGCGCTGTACCTGATATCCAGGCCAAGGTCAGGGGCTGCGGTAGCTGTCCAGGAGGTGCTCGTGAACTTCGGCTACGGGGAGATGCTGCTCCTGATGGCGACTGCCCTGTTCTCTGCCGGGGCAGGGGCCTTCCTTACAATAAGGGCCGGAAGGGGGTTCGCCAGGCTGTTCCAGAGGCTTGATTACAGGAGGGTGTCGGTGGCCATAATAGTCATGCTGGTCGGCATGGTGGCGCTGATGACAGGGCCCATCGGCATGCTGTATATGGTGACTTCAACGTCCATAGGCCTCCTCCCTCCCCTGTTTGGCGTGAAGAGGACCAGCTGTATGGGGGTCCTGATGCTGCCCATCATGCTGTTCTACTTCGGCCTCATGTAAGGCTTAAGAATGTTTGCGACAAGAATTGTTATGCTCGATGGCATTGGCGGGTATCTGGACGAGATCATAATGATAGGCTTGCCGGCACTTACATTCATGGGGATTGCGGGCTACGGCTGCTGGAAGTATATGAGCAGGAACAATGAGCACCAGATAAGGGACGAATACTTCAGGAACATTGAGGAGCGGAGAAGGGAAGAAAAGGACTCTACTTGAACTCCGCTTCCAGCGTCTCTAGGTTGACCTTGGCTGAGCCCTCTCCGCAGGAGACTATTAAGACTCCCTTGTAAATCTCCTTCCCTGCAGGCGGCCCTATCAGCCAGAGGATGTCAGGAACAGGGTCTATCACGTGAAGGTTCTTCGGGCCAGGGACCTCCTCGTGCGGGAGGCACCGCTTCTTGAGCCAGCCTGCAGCAGCCTTCAGGTCCTTCTCGCCCGTCTTGTAGGCGAGCACGGTCAGGGAGGAGCCGTTGTTGGAGACTGTCAGCCAGGTGGGGGAATGGGAAACGTGGGTCGCGCCCTCTGCCCCTGAGGAGGAGAATATGACGTCCGCGTCCTTCTCATCCTTTGAGGTGAGGAGGAGGGTCGTGTTATGTATGCGTCCGGGCTTCCTGACAAGGGGGACATCGGGCCAGACGGTTTCGGAAACCATCACCTTGCCCTCCCTTACCTGGCCTTTGGCGCCCAGGACATCGCCCTCTCCGGCATCAATCTTTCCTATGGCGTCTATCTCGCCTGTCTGGTCCTCGAGGACGGCGCCGGAGGGCGTCAGTTCCTTCACTATGCCTATGACCGACACGCCTGATTTGAGGTCCTGGGCCTTGTTGATGGATACTGCCTTGACTTTCTTCAGCAGCAGCTGCCTCATGGCCTTGTATTTCTGGCTGTAGAAGTCCGCCACGTCCTTCGGCTTCAGCCTGGCCTTCGGGACGGATTCCTTGACAGAAACGTTTGGGCCCCTCTTTTCGCCCGCAGGGGACCCGTATACTAGCATGTGCTTGGCCTCCTCCAGTACCGAGTCTATATCTGACCAGTCGGCGCTCTCAAGCGCCTCGGGGGAAACCATCACGCCCCTTTCCAGCGCCTTCCTCACTATCTCCCTCTTGTCCATAATCAAACCAGGTAGTTCCTTTCCAGCACCCTCCGTATCTTCTCCACAGCGGGCCTTGCAAGGAGTATCCTTATCTCCCTTGTCCTTCCGTAGCGGCCCTTTGATATCACCTTTGCGTTTATTATGCCCAGCATGTCCAGCTCGGCTATAAGGTCGGAGACCCTCCTCTGGGTGAGGGGCTTGAGGCCGCACTTGGCTGATATCTTTTCATATTCCAGGAAGATGTCCCCTGTCTGGATGTCCTTCTCTCCCTTGTCCGTCAGCTTGAGGATGCCCGCAAGGACGGCCAGGGACTGCTTGGGCTGTGCCTGCACCACCTCTGTGGTCCTGTCCAGGTCTAACTTGTCTTCCGCTGCATCGACGAAGCCCGATGTCACTGTCGGCTCCTTCTTCCTCTCCGCCATCTCTCCTGCAACCCGAAGCAGGTCCAGCGCCTTTCTTGCGTCGCCGTGCTCCTGTGCTGCCAGGGCGGCACACTTCTCTATCACCCCGCCGCCGAGCGCGCCTGAGTGGAAGGCCTTCTCTGCCCTGGTGGACAGGATGTCCTTCAGCTGGTTGGCGTTGTATGGGGGGAATATTATCTCCTCCTCGGAGAGGGAGGACTTCACCCTGGAATCAAGGGACTCTATGAAGGATATGTTGTTAGAGATGCCTACCATCGAGAGCCTGGCCTGCTTCAGCTCTGTATTGACCCTGGTGAGGTTGTAGAGTATTTCGTCGCCGACCTTCCTGACCAGGGCATCTATCTCGTCTAGCACGAGTATGACGTTCTGGGGCCTGGAGTCGATTGCCTCGTAGAATATCCTGTACACCTCGTCTGTCGGCAGGCCGGTGGCGGGCACGGTCTTGCCGAGCTCCCGGGAGAGCTCTGCGAAAAGCCTGTACTCTGTGTCAGCCACCCTCTTCATCTTGCAGTTCATGTACAGCACAACCACCCTGTCAGACGCCTTCTCCAGCTCCTTGGTCACCTGCCTGGCGACCAGGGTCTTGCCTGTCCCGGTCTTGCCGTAGAGGAACACGTTGGAGGGGCGGGCTCCCTGTATGGAGGGGGCAAGTATGGTGGCAAGGTGCTGCATCTGCTCGTCCCTGTGCATGGCCTGCTCAGGCATGTGGTCATGTGACAGGATGTTCCTGTTGGAGAAGACCGCTCCTGCCTTCTGCACATAGCCGCTGAAGATGTCGCCCAGGGTTTGTTGGACCATAATCTCTATATGAAACCGGGGTTTAAATTCTTGTTGTGGGTTTCTTCCCTCCTGTTATATTACACTGTAATATCGGTACTCTGCGCCCACGATCACCTCATTTCATGTGGACCCCAGACACCTTTATTTCTTATGGAAATCGGGTATTATAAAACTATTTCTAAATATTACACTGTAATACTTTGAAAGAACTGAAATAAAGAAAAAAGGCAAGTTCCACAGGAAACCGTGGTGTCAGGCATTTTTTAATATTAGGCTTCAATTAGTAGTATGAGGATACTGGTACTCGCTGACATACATGGTGAGAGGCGGGCGCTGTCCAAGGTGATAGACGCTGCCGGAAAGGACTTCGACCTGGTGGTCTGTCCCGGAGACGTCACTGACATGTTCAGTGTCCCCCAGGACTTCACCCAGATGGACGTCGCCAACATGGTGCTTCAGCAGCTGCTTGCGATAGGCAAGCCCGTGCTATGTGTCCCCGGCAACCATGACCCGTATGAGATAATAGAACTGTTCAGGAACTACGGGGTTAACCTCCACTGCACCACAGAGAAGCGGGGGGGCACCACTTTCCTGGGGTTCGGCGGCGCAGCGACGCCCTTCAACACGATAATAGAGCCGAGCGAGAAGGAGACTGCGGCCTGGCTGGACAGGCTCTCTTCCAAGGCGCCCAGGGGGTTCGTCCTCGTCGTGCACAGCCCCCCGAAGGACACCAAGCTGGACAAGACGAAGGGAGGCCACGTGGGATCCCAGGCGATACGCGCATTCATAGAATCCAAGAAGCCGCTTCTGGCCATCTCCGCCCACATACATGAGAACAGGGGAGAGGACCGGCTGGGGGGCACCACGCTCTTTTATCCTGGCCCGGTCTATGACGGCTATTATGGCATGGTGGAGATAAAGGCGGGAAAGGCGTCCTGCGAGTCAAAACAAACCAAGCTGTAATCACTTAATGGATGTCAGGGCCTCCACTATATTGTCTGCGTTATCCAGCCTGCAGACAGCGAGGGGTATGCCCTCTACCTCTGCTATCCTCTTTGCGACGTCGTCGACCGTGTCCAGCCCATGGAGCACCACCAGAGCCGGCTGCAGGCCTGTGAGCTTGATTGCGACCATTGGGGTCCTTCCTGTCTCCACCTTGGTGAAGACCAGCGCCCTCTGTGTGGTGGCGCCGTAAAGCCGCACAAGCTCCTTGAACGAGAACTCTGTTATCGCCTTGAATGAGTCTATGATGGTGTAGCCATACAGGGGCTTGCTCGACTGGCTGTCTGTGAGGAGAGAGGCGCTTATGCTCTTACAAAACCTGTTCACGCTCACCCCGCCCTCGAGTTCCCTCATGTCCAGTATGGCGTCTGACATGCCTGGCGGGGGGCCGTCCTTGGAGAAGCTCTTTATGATGTTGCCTCCCCGCTCCAGGTCTATGTCCAGAAGGGAGCTGACATACTTGTTGACCACCTTTATGCCGGGGGACCTCCTTCTCCCTGACTCATAGTCGCTTATCACCGACGACGTTATGCCCAGGCTCTGAGCGAGGCGCTTCTGGGAGACCTTGAATATCTCCCTCCACTTCTTTATCACGCGCTCGGGAGAATCAGATAGCACTATCTCGCCGACTATGTCCTTGGCCAGGCCCCTGCGGCTGACGGCCAGTTCGTCAGTCATGTTATCCATGTTCGATATTTGTCTTAATGTTATAAAAACCCACGCCAGAAAAAGATATAAGCCTTCCGCTGCCTAACGGAATAGCGGAACGCTGCTATGCCTTGCCTTTTATCCTTTGAGAACAATTAGTATTCATGCCCATCAAGACGTACGCCAAGGGCGCCAGGCACGAGAGGGACCTCCTGCACATCCTGACCAAGAGGGGCTTCTCCTGCATACGCGCTGCGTCTTCAGGGGGCTGGCTAACTCCGGCAGACATAGTCGCGATAAAGAAGGGTCTTGTGATAGCGATAGAAAGCAAGGCCTGGAACAAAATGCCCCGCCTGTCAAAGGACAAGATAAGGGACTTCCAGGAATGGTGCAGGCAGGCGAGCGCCATCGGCATACTTGCCTGGAAGCCGCCCCAGGACAAGTGGAAGATGATACTCCTGAACCACATAGCGGACGGCAACTATGACGAGGACATGTGGCTCTCGATGGATGATGTCCTGAACGCAGTGGATGTCTAGAGCTTCTTCAGTGCCCTCTCCATCCTTCCCATCGCAGTGACTATCTTCTCGTACGCTGTCGCGTAGCTCAGCCTTATGTAGCCTTCCCCCATCCTTCCGAACTCTGTTCCCGGCACGACGGCGACCTTGCCCTCCTTCAGCAGCCACTCAGCGAACTTGAACGAGGACTTCTTGGTGAGGTGCGATATCTTCGGGAAGGCATAGAATGCGCCCTTGGGCTCCACGCAGTGCAGGCCCATCTTGTTGAGCCTCCTGACAATAAGCTTCCTCCTCCTGTCATACTCCTTCCTCATCTCTTCGGTCGCTGCCTGCTTCCCCCTTAGCGCTGACGTCACCGCAATCTGGGAAACAGTGGGCGCGGAAAGCGTGGAGAAGAGATGGAGCTTTGTCATCGCCTTGACGAGCTTCTGGGGCCCGTGGAGCCAGCCGACCCTGAACCCTGCCATCGCGTACGTCTTTGAGACAGACTGCATGGTCAGCACCCTTTCCCCCATCCCGTTCAGGGAGCCTATGGAAATGTGCCTGGCATCGTCGTAGGTCAGCTTCTCGTACGCCTCGTCTGATATTATTATGATGTCATGCTCTGTCGCAAAGTCCGCGATGTCCTCCAGGGTCTGCTTCGTGTAGACCGTGCCCGTCGGGTTGGTGGGGGTGTTTATTATAATCGCGTTTGTCTTCTCCGGGACGATGGCGCGCTCCAGCTCGTCCACGTCTATCTGCCATCCCTGCTCCTCCTTCAGGGGCACGGAGAGCGGCATCCCGCTCAGCAGCTCTATGGTGGGCTTGTACGCTAGGAAGCCCGGGTCTGTCAGGAGCACGCCCTCCCCGGGGTCAACCATGGCCATGAGGGAAAGCAGTATGCCTTCTGTCGAGCCCGTGGTCACTATGATGTCGTCCGGGTCAGCGGTTATCCTGTTCTCCTTCTTCAGCTTCTCTGCTATCGCCTGCCTCAGTTCCAGCCTTCCCTGGGGCGGGGAGTAGTGGGTGCGGCCCTCTCCCAGGGCCTTCCTTGCAGCCGCCAGTATCTCCTTGGGCGTCGTGAAGTCGGGCTCGCCCGGCCCGAGGGAAACCACCGACCTGTCCTCGACCGCTATCTTCAGGAGCTTGCCTATCACTATCCCGGGAAGCTCCTGCCCCCTCTCGGAGAGTATGCTCCTCAGCATAATTAATATTGCGGCCGACAAATAATAAACACCATGAGCCTGGACAAGTTCTTCGAGCCCAGATCCGTCGCCGTTGTCGGCGCCTCAAGGAGCCCCGGCAAGCCGGGCCACGTCATCTTCAGGAACTTCTTCGAGGGCAACTTCAAAGGAAAGGTGTACCCGGTCAACCCGAAGGCCAGGGAGCTGTTCGGCCAGAAGTGCTACAGGAGCGTGGAGGACATACCTGGGAAGGTGGACCTCGCAATCATAGTGGTCCCCGCTTCCCTGGTCCCGGCCGCTCTCGGGCAGTGCGGCAGGAAGGGCATAAGGCACGCAGTGGTGATATCCGCCGGCTTCAAGGAGATAGGCAACGCGGAACTAGAGGAGAAAGTGAAGGCCGTCGCCAGGAAGCACAGGATGCGCCTCATCGGCACCAACTGCATCGGCATATACGACCCCTACTCCGGGGTGGACACCATATTCAACCCCAGGTACAAGCTCGAAAGGCCCGACAAGGGCAACATAGCGTACATAAGCCAGTCCGGCGCGATAGGGACGGTCATGCTGGACTGGATGGCGATGAAGGGCTACAAGATATCCCGCTTCGTTTCCTACGGCAACGAGACGGACATAGGGGCGGACGAGCTTATAGGGTACCTGTCCAGGGACAGGGACACCAAGGTGATATGCGCATATTTCGAGGGCATAAAGGACGGCAGGAAGCTCTTCGACGTCGCCAGGAAGTTAAGCCACAGGAAGCCCATAATGGTGCAGAAGGGGGGCATCACCAAGGAGGGCAGCGCCGCTGTCCAGAGCCACACAGGAAGCCTCGCCGGCTCCGAGGAGGTGTTCTCTGCTGCATTCAGGCAGTCGGGCATAATACAGGCAGACGACATGGAGGAGATGTTCGACTTCGCCAGGCTGCTCAGCACCCAGCCCCTTCCCAAGGGAAAGAGGGTGCAGGTCATAACCGACGGAGGCGGGTTTGGCGTGATGGCAGTGGACAGCATAATAAGGAACGGCCTGGAACTGGCCGGGATGAAGAAGAAGACCCTCAGGGAACTGAAGAAGGCCCTGCCCCCATATTTCATAATAAAGAACCCCATAGACCTGACCGGGAACGCAGAGAGCTGGCATTACGAGAAGGCAATCAATGCTGCAATGGAAGACCCGAACGTGGACATGATAATGGCCATCGTCCTATTCCAGGTGCCTGCCCTTACGCCGGAGGTGACGTCTGTCATAGCAGAGGCCAGCAAGAACAGCAGGAAGCCCATAGTGGTTGTCGCATCCGGGGGCAGGTACACTGAGGTGCTGAAGAAATGCCTCGAGTCCAGCGGGGTGCCCTGCTTCTCCTACCCCGCCAGGGCAGCCAACGCCATGGGAGTGATGTATAATTATGCCGAGTACAGGAAAAGGCGCGGATGAGATGGTAGTGGTGTCCTTGGGGGGCTCCATAATAGTCCCCGATGACGTGGACGTCAGCTTCCTCAAGAGGTTCAGGAAGCTCATATTAGACCACGTCAAATCTGGGAAGAGGTTCACCATAATCTGCGGAGGCGGCAGCACGACCAGAAAATACCAGAGAGGCGCCAAGGAGGTCTTCACCCTGGACAACGAGGACCT
>Ga0180432_10003272_pt1 | contig 23407 bp, 17 predicted proteins | sample SS_ome_10_FD_132414 | JGI IMG/M metagenome (GOLD analysis project Ga0180432, IMG submission 132414) | Hypersaline lake sediment archaeal communities from the Salton Sea, California, USA - SS_1_MS_2 metaG | ecosystem: Environmental > Aquatic > Non-marine Saline and Alkaline > Hypersaline >... | reverse complement strand
TCCCCCACGAGGGTGCCCACTTCCTGAAACGGGCTCCCGAGCTTGAAAGAGACCTGATTGGTCGGAATGACCGCCGCGATTCGCGTGCGGCTGACCGGCATCTCTGCCCCACCCCCGAAGAGGAAGGGATGTCCGAACGCATAGATCCGATCGCCATCCACCCAGGTGACGGTCCCGACCGCGGCGGCCGTCAGGTCACCTCGGATGAGATCGACCGACAGCGCGTCCCCCGGCTTCAGCTCCCGCGAGAGGCCTCCGGGCGCCAGGTCCCCGCCCAAGCCCGCGCCGGTGATCGGCTGCAGACCCGCGGAGCGAAGCGCCTCGGCGAACCCGTCGAGCGGCGCGCCCGGTGCCCCGCCCACCAGGACCGGCAGTCCGATCGGTCGTAACCCGGCGGGGAACCCCGAGGGCAGGGCGGGAAGCGGCTCGGTCTCGCCGGCCGCACACCGCCGTCGCCACTCGGGGAACGCAGGCAGTTCGGGCCAGATTCCCCCCGGGCCGCTCTGGGGAACGGCATCGGGGCCGAAGTAGGCCTCAAGCGCCTCGATCATCTCCCCGAACGGCGTGACACCGCCGACCGGCTCCTCGGCCCCCACGAAGGCGAACGCGAGCGCTCCGATCAGCTTCCCGTCGATCCAGACGGGGCTCCCGCTCATCCCCTGGGCGATGCCGGTCCGATCGAACTCGCCGTGGCCCCGGACCAGGATGATGTGCGCTCCCGGCCGGGCGCCGTCGTAGACCCCCACAACCTCAAGCGGCAGGGTATCGGGCTCGGCCCCCTGCAGCACCGTCAGCGTGGTCGCCCGCATGCCCGGCCGCAGCTCCTCCACGGGCAAGATCGGGGGCAGGGCCCCCCGGGCCGCGGCCCCACCGAGCAGGGCAAGGGCGAGCGCGAGTTTTCGAAGCATAGCGAATCCCCCAGGGTTAACCCTCTAGGTCCATCATCGGCACGCCGGATGACTTCCATCCGTCGGGATTGGGTGGGGGAGCGGCCAGCAGGTCGCTAGAAGAAGTAGAAGCGGAAACCAAGCTGGACCTGGAGCCCCGACAGGTCGAGATCGAGGTCGCTCGACTCCAAACCCCTCACCTGATCGATGTGGGGCCCGTACTCGTGGAGCGATCCGGTCGTTCCTATCTCGGCGGCTTCCGTACCCTCCCTGTCCAAGAAGCTGTGGAAGACGAAGCTGGCGTCACGCTGGAGCCGATCGTCGCTGAAGGTCCCATCCCCGAAATCGGCGGGATTGGTGTCACTGATCGTGAGCCCGGTGCTTGCGCTCCAGGGGTCGAAATCTACCGCCGCCCACCGGTAGCCGAGATCGAGGGAGAGGGTGATATGATCCTGCACCAGGTACTCGGCCGCCAGCCCCAGCTGGATCCCGCTGCCGCTGCCGGTGTAGATCACCTCCTCGATCCGCTCCTGCGTCTCCTGGGCCTGGCCGGTGTTGACGACCCGACTGGTGTGCCGGGCGGTCACGGTCTGTTCCTTGATGACGATCGGACCGCCGCCCACGAAGAGGCGGATGTCGTCGTGGAACCGCCAGGGCAGGGCATAGAGAAGGCGGAAGTTGAAGGACTCCTGCTCCGCGATTACCTCGATCAGCTCGTTGTAGTCCTTTCCCCCCGTCGTCCCCGACGAGAAGAGGTAGCCCCCCGTGGCGTAGAGCTCGAGCGGGATGCCCGCGACCTCATAGAGGCCGAGCATGCCGAGAGGGAGTGGGAACTTGACCTCGCCCCAGAAGGTCCACCCGTGCTTCAGCTGATCGAGGGTCGACCAGTCCTGCTCCTCGAGCCACGGGTTGCCGTGGTCGTTGAGTCGATCATTGACCGATTCGAGCGTGTAGCTGGAGAATCCGGCGCTTCCGCCGAACGATATCCGCCCAATGGGGTCATCCGCCCACGTCGCGGGAGCGATTGCCAGCAGCAGGCCTAGTGAAACCAGCCCGAGTCGAACCCTCATGCGCACCTCCGGACCCTCCCCCAGCGCCGCCCAGCGCAAGCGCTGCAAATCCAATTTGCGCAGTAGGGTAGCACGGTGCCAAAAACCATGTCAATGACGCTCGGCCGCAGTTGCCACCCTGCCGCGCCGTTGATACGGTAAGTGTATTCAGGTTGCTGTCGAGCGGGGGTCTCGGGGGGAGGCAAGGCAGGATGATCACGGTCGCTCACCTCGTGAGCCCCTACCTATTCCGCACCGGATCCTGGATCCACACCCAGCTCATCCACGCGCAGGGCTCCCGGCCGGTGGTGCTGACCGAGAAGCTGGAGAGGCCCGAGACCTTCCCCTTCGAGCCCCTCGTGCTCGTCACCCGGGACCTCGGCCCGCTCGCCAGCCTCCGGAATCGCGCCCTTTATCTCCTCGGCCGTCACGATCCCGCCCTCTACCTCCACCACTTGGAGCGGGAGGGGGCCGGGCTGATTCATGCCCACTTGGGATGGGAAGGGGTCCGCGCGCTTCCCGTTGCCCGAGCCGCCCGGCTCCCCATGGTGACCACCTTCTACGGCGTCGATGCCGGTCGTCTCCCCCGCTATCCCTGGTGGCGCCACCGCTACCGGAGGCTCTTCGCCGAAGGGAGCGCCTTCGTCGTGGAGGGCCCCCACCTCGGCCGTACGCTCGAGCGTCACGGGTGCCCCCACGAAAAGCTCCACGTCCATCACCTGGGCATCGATCTCTCGCGCATTCCCTTCGCCGAGCGCCGTCGGCCCGGGGCCGGGGACGTCGAGGTCCTGGTCAGCTCCAGCCTCCGCCCGAAGAAGGGCGTCGCCGCCGCGGTTGCGGCCTTCGCCACGCTTGCCGCCGACCATCCCCGCGCCCGGATGCGGATCCTCGGCGACGGACCGTGCCGCCCGGAGGTCGAGGCCGCTATCGCCCGCCACGGCCTGGCCGCGCGCGTCACGATCGAGGGCTACGTCGACTACACCACCCACCTGGAGGCCCTCTCGCGCGCCCACCTCTTCCTTGCTCCCAGTCGCACCGCGCCCGACGGGGACACCGAGGGGGGAGCTCCGGTCGCGCTCATCGAGGCGCAGGCATCGGGGCTGCCGATCGTCTCTACGACCCACGCGGACATCCCGGAGCTGGTCCAGGACGGCGTGAGCGGTCTCCTCTCTCCCGAGTTCGACGACAACGCCCTGGCCCACAATCTTCGCGCACTCCTCGATGCGCCCGAACGCTGGCCCGAGATGGGGCGGCGGGGAAGAGCGCGGATGGAGCGGGAGTTCGACATCCGCCGGCAGACGGCCTCTCTCAGCCGCCTCTATGGCCGGGTCGCCGGATCATAGCTCGTGGGGCATGAAGACGTGGGTTGCGACGAAATACTTGTCGTTCGGGTAGTTCAAGAAGTTGCTGACCCGTGACGTGTAGATGCAGGCGAACTCCTGCACTTGATTGGCGAAGTGCGTCGTCTCCCGCCCGGCCCGAAAGATCGGCCCCCAGTAGGGATTGAAGGCATCCTCGATCCGCCGTTCCCGCATCTGGACCTGGCGCCCGAGCGTCGCCAGCTCTTCCTCAAGAGCCTCGAGGTGTTTGGGGATCTGCCGCCGCCCGCCGGCCAGCTCCCGCTCGCGCAGAAACCGCAGCAGTGCCGCCTGCGGCACCTGTCCCTCGCGGGCCTGCAAAAGGAAGTCGCGCGCTCCCGCGAGCCGGTCGATCCGCCGCCGGAGGACCGTGAGCCCGACCCGCCGGGCCCGCGTCGCCTCCAACTGCCGAAGCTCGTCGTCGAGCCGCTCGAGGATCATCGCCGTCCGCCAGCCGCAAATCCGCTTCGACCGCAGGATGTCGCCGTAGGTATGGTCCCCGAAGAAGAGGATCCGATCTCCGCCCTGCCCCAGCGCCCGCTCGAGCGCATGGACGGAGCCACCACTGTACGCAAAGCGCTCCCGGCTCCGCTTGCGGGTCCCCAGGATCTTCGGGCTCAGGCGCCTGAGGGGTCCATACCGGCCAAAGAAACCGGGTTTGCCGGCACGCACCACCACGAGATCGAAGAAGTCGGTCCAGTGCGGGCGGGCCGGCACCTTCCCGCTCAGGAGCTGATCCATGATGAGCCCGGTGTAGGAGGCCTCCGAATTGGTCAGGAGAAAGAGCCGGAGCCCGTGGTTCCGCATGCGGTCCAAGGTGACGGGGAGTTTCGGATCGTCCTCCAGGTAACGCTGGGGCTTTTTGGCAATGACCCGTTTGATGCTCCCGTCGGCGTGCGCCTCGTCGACAACCGCCCGAACGTCATCATAGAGAAGCCGGTAGTTGGGACGCTCCTCCAGCTTGTCGAGCAAGTCGACCATCTGCGCGTAAAGCCCAATCTCGGGTAACGAGAAGAGCGTGTCAACCGTGGCGTAGGTCGAGCCCCCGGGGCCGATCCGCCGCTTGAGCGTGTAGAGGCGTTTGCGCATCTCGGAGGGGAGCTTGCGCGTCCCGTGGTAGGCGCGGACGACGTAGTGGTGGCGATCCATCTTCAGGATGTTGCCGCGCGCCTTGTCGACCAGAAGCCCGCGGACGACGAAGTCGGGCTGGTACGTGAGGCGCAGGATCGCTCGCGGGTAGCCGAGGCGGACGAGCTTCTCCTTGGCCTTTTGATAGGCGAGCCGCTCGAAGGGGACCGCTTTGTAGACGGCGAGCGTGTGATCCATGTCGAAGCCGATCGCCCCGATGCTCGTCATCCGCAGGTTCCGGTTGACGAAGATCCGGCGCTGGGGATCAACGTCGATCGGGAATCCGCCCGGATCACGCCTCTTTGCCATCCAGCCCCTCTCGCAGCACCCGGTGCGCGTTGCGCCACGTCACCTTCTCGATCACGTCCGCGTTCAGGCCGCTCGTGCGCAGCACGTCACTCAGCCGCGGCAGCGCTTCGATCCCACCGAGACCCTCCGGGGTCGAGGTGATACCATCAAAATCGGTCCCGATCGCCACCGAATCCACTCCCGCGATACTCACGGCATGGGCGACGTGCGCGGCCATATCGTCCAGACGAGGTCCCGTGAACCCCGGAAAGGCACAGATACCGATCACGCCCCCGGCCCGCGCGACGAGCTCGAGCTGTCCGTCGGAGAGATTGCGTCGGTGGCTCCGCAGCGCGGCGCACCCGGTGTGGCTCACCAGGAAGGGCCGCCGCAGGCGGGCCAGCGCATCCCCCAGCGTCCGCGGTGAGGCGTGGGCGAGATCGAGAACGACCCCGAGCGCCTGCGCGCGCGCGATGAGCCTCTCTCCCGCTTCCGACAGTCCCCCATCCTGGTCCGGCTCCACGCGGCACCCGCACGCGAACGCGTTCGAGTGGTTCCAGGTCAGGGTCAGGACCCGCAGGCCGGCCGCGTGGAACGCGGTCAGGAGCCCCAGCCTCCCCTGAAGCGCATCGGCGCCCTCGAGGCCGAGGATCATCCCCACGCCCGTCCCCTCGAGATCACCCGGCGAGAGGACGAGACGGACGCGGCCTCCGGAGCGGAAGGCGAGATCGCGGGCTGCGAGCATCATCCGCATCGCGCGCGTCGTTGCCGCATCACCGGTTGCCTTGTCTTCCACGCAGCTCGCCCACACGGCGGCCCGCACACCGGCCCGCTCCATCCGGGGAATATCGACGTGGATGTCCGGGCAGGGCAGGAGCGGGTCAGCCCCTAGATCGAGGATCTTCGCCGCGGTGTCGATGTGCAGATCGATCCAGCTCACGGCCCCTCCATGACGATGGGACGCGGTACAAAGGTGGCGACAAAGAGAATCATCATCACCACGCCGAGCCATAGACGCCCGCGGTCCAGCGGTTCGGGATCGCTCGCCGGCGGGTGGGGCGCGCGCATGAAGACGAGGAGCAGCGCCGTCATCGCCCACCAGCCGCGGTGGTAGAAAAGCGTCATCCCCACCATGACGGCCAGGAAGATGCGGCCCACCCAGACCGCCCGCCTTCCCAGCATGGCGTAGACGATGTGCCCCCCGTCGAGCTGCCCCACCGGCAGGAGATTGAGCCCGGTGACGAAGAACCCCGCCCATCCGGCCAGGGCGACCGGGTGCAGCAGCACGTCGGCTCCCTCGGGAATCGTGCCGATTGAGACCTGGGTCGCCAGCCAGAAGAGCGCCGAGTCCCCGAGGCGGAATCCGCCCTCGAGCCCCGGGTCCCCCGGGGCAAGAACCTGCGAGAGCTGGAGCCCGTAAAGGGTCACCGGAATCGCGACCGCCAGCCCGGCCAGCGGTCCGGCGGCGCCGATATCCATGATGCTCCGCCGCGAGCGAAGCTGGCCGCGCATCCGAATGACGGCGCCCATGGTGCCGAAGGGAAGGAGCGGGACCGGAATGAAGTAGGGCAAGGTGGCCGGCACGCGATAACGGCGGCACATGAGGAAGTGCCCCATCTCGTGGACGAGGAGGATGCTCATGATCGCCGCCGAGTAGCCGGCGGCTTGACCCACGTCGGCCGAGAGGAGATAGCCGACGAAGAGGGTGCTCAGGATCGTGGCCAGGAAGAGCCCCAGGTGGACGCGCAGGCGGGGAGCGGTGCCGTTCATCGCGTTGTCGCCCGGTGGTGCAGCACCATTCCCCAGACCAGAGCCAGCCCGATCCCGAGCAGCCACGCGGGGAACGAGCCGGCATCGGGCGCCTCCCACAGGGACGCGCCCCGGAGGAGCCGGAGCCACGATGGCAGGGTGAGGGAAACGAAGATCACGAATCCTCCCAACAAGATGCCCGCCACGTGCGTTCGATCCGGCCGGGCCGCCGACGGCGCCAGCAGCAGACTGAGGGCGATCATGCTGAGCGCGACGCTCATCGGCGCCCACACGGGCGAAAACCAGGGCACCGGAATCAAGAAGAGCAGATCCCACTCCCCCAAGCTCGCCGGCCAGTCGAGCGTGATCCAGAGCCCTCCGTAATACGCCAAATCCCAGATCCCGAACAGAAGCAGAAACGCGAGCCACCGCCGCCAGCGATCGACGCCCGCGAGGATCGCGACCGCCGCCAGCATGACCAGTGTCGCCCCTTCCCGGGCGATCTCGATCCAGGCGTGGGCCGGTTCGAAGGCGACGAGCGGGAAGCGGAATCCCCCGGGGTAGTAGATCGCCCGCAGGTAGACGACCACCGCCGCCTCGAGGTATCCCATCGCCACCCCGTAGATGACGACCCACGGCAGATGCCGGAGGCCCCGGACTCCGCCGTCGCCCTTCACGGCGTGATCGCCTCCCCCCGCTCACCGGCCACCAGCTGCCGGAGCTCCTCGACCCTCGCCGGAACCCCGATCAGAATGAGAACATCTCCCTCGTGGAGAGGTTCCCTGGGGCCCGGATTGGGGCGCACCCTCCCCTCGCGCTGGATGGCGATCACGACGATCCCGAACCGATCGCGAAGCTGAGCGCCTTGGATCGTCTCCCCGATGAGCGGCGCTCCGGGCGCCAAGCGCACGGCCTGCAGCGACGGTGCGCCCTCGACCGGGCGCAGCAGCTCGTCCATGAATTCGACGATGTGCGGCCGGATGAGGGATCCGACCATCCGCCGGGCGCCGATCTCGTCGATCGAGATGGTGCGGGTGATGCCCGCCTTCTCGAAGAGGGCCCGCACCCGGTCGGTCGAGCTACGGCAGACGACCGGCAGATCGGCCCGCATCGATCGGGCGGTGATCCCGATGTAGAGGTTCTCGGCATCGTCGGAGATCGTGGTCGCGATCCCGCTCGCGCGGTCCAACCCCGCCTCGGTCAGGACCTCCTGGTGCGTCGCGTCCCCCTCGATCACCGGCAGTCCCTTGTCGCGCGCATCGGCCGCCTTGACCGGGTTCTGCTCCACGATCACGAAATCGACGTCCGACTCCGCCAGCTCCTGAACCACCAACTTCCCCAGCTTGCCGTAGCCACAGACGATCTGGTGGCCGCGCATCCTCTCGATCGCTTGTTTCATCTTGCGTACCCCCAGAATCCGCTGGAGTCGCCCCTCGATCACGAACGAAGCGACCTGCCCGAAGAGAAAGAGCGCCACGCCTACCCCGCCCGCCATCAGCCCGATCGCCAGCAATTGCCCCCCACGGGTGAGCGGAACGACATCGCCGTAGCCGACGGTGGTGATGGTGGCGAGGGTGAAGTAGAGGGCGTCGATCAGCACGAGATGCTCGGTCAGCATGGCGAGCAGCGTTCCCGCCACGACAATGAACCCGACCACGAAGGCCATTCGCAGAACCGGCAGCACGGCATCCTCCTCGGGGCGCAGCCTATCGGAAGTGGCAGATCCTCTCAAGCACTGCGCCGCCGGGTGTGGTATGGTTGCGGGTTGGCATTCCGGTCATGGAGGAGGTGGCGGTATGACGAAGCAGACACCCGAGCAGATCCGGGACATCTTGGCTGAGGTTCGATTCCCCGGCCTCGACCAGGACATCGTAACTCTCGGCTACGTGGAGGGGATCGAGCCCGACGGCGATCGCTGGCGGATCGCGCTCAACATCACAACCGACAACCAGCAAGCCGCGACCGCCATCGCGCAGGACGTGCGGGGTCGCCTGGAGGCGGCGGGCATCACCTACGAGCTGGTCAGACCGACTCGCGAGGCCAAGGCGCCGGAGATCGTCGACCTCCTCCCTCACGTCGCCGTCAAGGTCGCGGTGGCGAGCGGCAAGGGGGGCGTCGGCAAGTCAACCATCGCGGTCAACCTGGCGTTGGCGCTCGCCGAGACCGGCGCGCGCGTCGGTCTCCTCGACGCCGACATCTACGGACCCAGTCTCCCCACCCTGCTCGGCTGGAAAGGGGAGCGGCCCGACTACCAGGGGGAGAAAATCGCCCCCATCTCCGCCCACGGCCTGGCGACGATGTCGCTCGGCTACCTGGCGAGCGCGGGGACGCCGGTTATCTGGCGAGGCCCCATGGCCAGCCGCGCGCTCGAGCAGCTGATGAGCGACGTGGACTGGAGCGGGATCGACGCGCTCGTTCTCGACCTCCCTCCGGGCACCGGCGATATCCAGATCTCCCTCGCCCAAAAGGGCGGGCTCTCGGGCGCGGTCATCGTCACCACCCCGCAGGATGTGGCTCTCGTTGACGCGATCAAGGGCGTGCGCATGTTCCAGAAGGTCGACGTGCCGGTTCTCGGCATTGTCGAGAACATGAGCTTCTTCGAGTGCCCCGAATGTCACGCGCGCGCCGAGATCTTCCCTCCCGGCGCGCTGCGGCAGGAGATGGAAGAGCTCGGCGTGCCGCTCGTGGGCAGGATCCCGATCGATCCGGCTATTGCGTCGGGCGGCGATGCGGGGACCCCGATCTTCCTCGCCGCGCCCGAGTCGGCGGCGGCCGAAGCGTTCCGCTCTCTCGCGCAGACGGTCCGAGGCTCGCGGGGATGATCCTCTCCCCCATCGAGATCGATCCGCTGGCGATGGAGCCGCCCCTCGAATGGGCGCGTCTCTTCGGTAATGCCCACGCGACCGAGGTCGAGATCGGATGCGGGAAAGGGATGTTTCTGCATGAGGTCGCCTCCCGCCACGGCGAGACCAACTTCCTCGGGGTCGAGCGCGCCGGCAAGTACTACCGCAAGGCGGTCCGCCGTCTCGTGCGCACGGAGCTTCCCAACGTGCGGCTCCTGCGCGCCGACGGCATGGACGTCTTGCAGCGCTGGATCACGCCCCGTTCGATCGGTGCCCTCTACGTTCTCTTCCCCGATCCGTGGCCCAAGAAACGCCACCAAAAGCGGCGGCTCTTCCGGCCCGAGTTTCTCGTGCTCGCCCACCGCGCGCTCACGCCGGAAGGGGAGCTGCGCGTGGCCACCGACCACCCCGAATACGGACGGGCGATCCGCGAGCTACTCGGCTCGCACGGCCATCTTTTCGAAGAGCGTTCCTGGGCCGCCGATGCTCCCGATCGGCTCCCTACCCACTACGCGCTCAAGTGGCAGCGGCAGGGCCGAGCGCTCTGGTGGACCCGCTACCGGGTAGCGGCGGAATCGGCCGCGCAAGTGTGACTTGGCCTCCCCGGGTCGGAGGTGTAGAGTTCCTCTCCCCCCGACTTCAGGACGGGGCGCGGGGGGCCGATGGTTCGGTTACGACGAGGCGGCGGCCGCCGCCCGGAACCCGAAAGGAGAGGCGAGAGGGATGCGCAGGCAACCGCACGACCATGAACCCATCCTCGAGACAGAAGAAGAACCCTACGACGAGGAAGAGGAAGAAGAAACTCGCGGCGAAGAGGACGACAAGCTGACCGAGAAGATCCTCAAGACGCGCACCATTCTCGTGAGCGAGGCGATCTCCGACGAGTTGGCCCGCAAGGTCTACCAGCAGCTCCTCGTCCTAGAGGCGGACTCGAAAGATAAGCCGATCACCGTGATCATCAACTCCCCCGGCGGTGAGGCCGACTCCGGCTTCGGAATCCACGACATGCTGAAGTTCGTGGAGGTGCCGGTTCGCACGATCGTCGCCGGCCTCTGCGCCAGCGCCGCGGTCATGATCTTCCTCGCCGGTGACAGAGGGAACCGCTATACGCTGCCCGGCTCCCGCTTCCTCCTGCACCAGCCCTCCTCGCAGAGCTTCGGCCAGGCTTCAGATCTGAAAATCGCCTCCGAGGAGATTCTGCGGCTGCGGGAGCGCTACAATCAGATCGTGGCTGAGGTGACGGGTAAGACGATTGATCGGATCAACGAGGACGCCGACCGCGACTTTTGGCTCGACGCCAAGGAGGCCGACGCCTATGGCCTGGTCGACAAGGTGATCACCAAGCGCTCCGAGATCCCCGAAGCCTGATCCATCCCTCTGACGAATGCTCCGGGCCGGATCCCTCGGGATTCGGCCCTTCTGCATTCTTCGCTAAAGCCACTCGCGCCGCGCGCCGATGGTTGATTTGAACCACTGGTTGGAATCCGCCACTGGTCTGGCGCATCTCAGCCATACCGGGAACTCGGCTGGTATGCAGTTGCAGAGAGTCGTCGGAGCTCCGAGTACCCGGTCGTCAAGGAGGAGGAATCACCATGGATGGTCGGCGCACGCGTCTGGTCGGACTGTTGCTTCTGGGGCTGGCAGGTTGCGGGATCAGCAGCGAGGGCCCCACGGGGGGCGTCGAGGGCGGAGACCCTCTGGGGCTGGTCATCCAGGATCTGCAGACCTCGGAGATCACCGATACCACCGCGGTGGTCACCTGGACCACCACCCTCACGGCCGTCGGCACCCTGCAGTATGGCACCACGTCCGACCTCACCAACACGCAGACGTTGACGTCAGCGCTCGGAAACCAGCACCAGGTCGACCTGACCGACCTCGTCCCGAGCACGCTCTATTACTACCGCGTGACGGCAACCGACACGCAGGGGGACACTGCTTCCGAGACCGGCGACCCCTTCCAGACCCTGGTCGCCTCTGACGTCAACGATTCGACACCACCGGTGATCTACGACATCGAGGTCATCGGCGTCACCTCCAGCTCGGCGGAGATTCACTGGAAGACCGATGATCGCTGCCGGGGAAAGGTCTACTACGATCTCGATGTTCCCCTCGGCTTCATGCAGGACGAGCCGGACAGCTACACTCGCCAGCACGAGATGATCCTGACCGGCCTGCAGGATAATCAGACCTACAAGTACGCCATCGAAGAAACCAACATGGCCAGCCTGACGTCGACCGCGACCGAGGGTCTCGAGTTCACGACGCTGCCGAAGCCAACGCTCCACTTCTGTCCCGACACCCTGGAAATCGCCGAGGGCGCGGATTTCGAGATGATCGTCTGCATCGAGGATGCCCGCGATCTCCATGGCATCGCCATGCTGATCCGATTCGACCCGCTGCTGGCTGATCTGGCCGACACCAGTGCCATCGAGCCCGGCCCCTTCCTGGAGCCCGGGGGGAGCACCCACACCCAGTTCTTCATGAAGGACACCTGGCCCACCCACGGGGAGGTTCTCATCGAAGGCTCCTGGGAGGTGGAGTTCAACGGAGATGGTGACACCCGCCTCGGTTCTTGGGCCGACGGCGACGGCGAGCTGGCCCGCATCCGCGGCCGGCTGCGCGAAGGCGTGACCGAGTGCCCCGTCCAGTTCATCTCCCTGGCCGAGGGGCGGGGGGAAACCAAACTGGTCGACTACCACCTTCTTCCCGTGAGTTTCCACGCCGTGGACGGCCTCATCCGGGTCGCCCGCTAGCGGCCCACTCCCCGGGCGGGCCTCGCCCCGCCCGGGGCCGACCCTCCGCCACCCCCCAGTAGCCCCATTTCTTTTTGGCGGGTTGGGGGTCAAGAACGAAAACAGCCTCGCCGATAGAGATCCACGGAAGCGATTGGCCGACCGGGGATCGTCTATACGGCCCCGGCCTGTTGAGGTTCAAGGAAGGACGTCAGCTGCGGTTCACGGCGTACAGGGATTCTCGGGGAGATGGGGATTCCTACAGGGCTACAGGACCGGCGGCGGACATGAAGCGGAGGGAGACGAAAAGATGTCCAAGCACAGGGTCTTGATGCTTTGTGTGCTCCTGGCGGCGACCGCGTTGGTGGTCCCCAAGCCCGCCGGCGCCGCAGACTCGTACGAGGTCGTCTGTGAATACAGCGGCCCGTACTACCACGTCGTCAATGCACCCGACGTGGACCAACTCGTGGACGATCCGCTCACCGAGACGCAGTTCTTGACACCCTATGCCGTATCGGTCTCGCGCGAGACCGGCGGCCGGATCATGAACTACGTGCTCGATAGCGGAAACCGGCGGATCCTCGGATTCGAAACCAACCTGGACGTGTACCGCTACACGGAGGCCTCGGCCACCTACACGGCGCCCGCCGGGGGCGCCGATCAGTGGGACGACAACGAGATCCGCATGGCCGAGTACCTAGCGGCGCCCAACCAGTGGATCATCCCCTACTCGGAGATCGTCAAGGTCGATGACGTGACCTGGACCTGGGTCGCCGATCTGACCGGCTACACGGCTTCCGATCAGGTCTACACCATCGACTACGACGCCAGCTCCCAGGGCCCGCGCGTCATGTTCCCCAACAACTCGCTCACCTCGTCCTCGGAGTTTGACGTCTTCTACGTCATGACCGATTATCGGGGCGGCGCGACCGCGGCCTTCGGGCTGGGCGACGTCGATCAGCACAACAACGATCACACCAGCGTCATCACCGCGAACGAGATCCTGATCGACGAGTCCTCCCCTGCGGGCGGGGCTTCGTCCTACCAGGATCTGCGGGCGATGTACGTGATCGACTCCCAGAGCGCGGCCGCCTCGGCCGATCAGCTCTGGGTCCTCGATGCCGAGGACACGAGCACCAATTCCGACGAGTACCTCCAGGTCTTCGAGGTCACCCGCGCCGGCGGCGCGGCGGCCGGAGTCGAGACCTACATCGAGGCCTACGACGACGTCCTCAATTCGCCCAGCGATATCTACGTCGCCCGGATCGAGGACGTGAACGGGGTCGATCAGGCGTACGGCGCCGCCAGCGTCGGCGCCATCACCGGCGTGGCCACCTTCGACGGCATCACCGTGCTCGATGACAACCAGGTGACGGGCCACTCGTACCTGATTAGTTCGACGGCCGGCAACATCGTCACCATCACCGACCTCACGACGAGCCGCGTGGTGCTGAGCAACGGTGATGCGCAGTACCTGCCGACCGGCGCCACCACGATGGATTGCTACGTGATCCCCGGTTGCGGCGCCGACTGTAACCAGACGCCGGGCGCCGACTCGGATGTCTATACCACCACCCGCTCGGTTCCCAGCCGCTACGGCTTCGTCGCCGACCGGGGCAACAACCGGCTGAAGGTAATCGGCATCCAGGACTTCGATCTGACGACCGACCAGATGGGCGTCACCAACGACGACATCATCGGTGACATCCACCTGGCGGCGGCCGCCCCGACGGCGGACAGCCTCTACCAGACCTGGGGCACCGACTACTACATCACGACGCCCTCCACCGTGCCCGAGGACTGGCGCACCGGTACGCTCACCCGCCCGGTCAAGGAAAACTCGATCGCCGTGATCGAGGATCCCGCCGGCACCGCACCCGTAACCTGGACGCGGGTCGACAATCTGGAGACCGCCGGTCCCGCCGATAAGGTCTACTACCTCGACTGGTGGGAAGGGAGCATCGTCTTCGGTGATGGGGTCCACGGCGCGATCCCGCCCGCCAGCACGACCTTCAGCATCACCAACACCACGACCCCCGACGTTCTCCGCTACGGCTCCGAAGGCTACGGCCAGGGCCAGTTCGCGGGGCCGACCGGCGTGGCCGCCAAGTGGTCCGCCAACCTCGATGCGTTCGTGGTCTACGTGACCGACACCGGCAACAACCGGATCCAGAAGTTCTACTTCTATCCGGAAGACGCCGCGCTGAACATCCCGCCGCGTATGGAATTCGTCTGCGAGTGGAGCACGGCGTCCACCAGCAGCGATCTCCTGAGCGGCCCGACCGACATCGACATCGAAACCGACGGCACCTACTACTGGGTCGCCGTGGTCGACTACAACAACGACCGCGTGGTGCTCTACGAGGACACCAAGTTCGACTACTACGACACCACGATCCCGACGTTCGAGACGACCATCGGAGCCCCGGGCAACTCGCTCGGAAGCTACTACAGCATCTCCTGCGTCGAGCTCGTTCAGAACGGCACCGAGATCGAGGTCTACGTGGCGGACGATGCGCGCGGTGTCGTAACCAAGTACGTCAAGGCCCCGACGCCTTCGATCACCTTGGTCTTCACCGGCAACAGCGCGCTGCCGAACTCCTTCCCTCCCTCGGGCAACTATCCGATCTCCTTCACGACCACCAACGCGCCCGAGGGTGGCTGGGTCGACTTCTACTTCGATACGGCAAGCACGTTCAGCACCTCGTCGGCGAACCTCTGCATCCTCGCCGGGTCCACCCTGACGAGCGCGAGTCCCGCGAGCTGGGTCTTCGCCAACTCCCCGGGTGGCACGCCGGCCGATGGCGACTACCATCTCTACGCGGTGCTGCGTGACGCCTCGGGCAACCAGGTGGCGATCGATCAGGCGACGAGCACCGAGCTCCTCACCATCGACAGCAATCTGGTCCCCGCGGTCCAGGTGCGGGATGAGTTCGACGGAGACGCCATTCAGCTGATCGCACCGAGGGAAGAGCAGTTCGTCTTGCTCCAGCTCAGCTATCCGGACAGCGCCATCGGCTGCTCGTTCGTCGGTACCTTCCCGGCCGAACTGCTCCAGATCCAGAACATCGATCCGGGTGACGGTTGGTGGGGCACCGGGTACATCAACCACCTGTTCGAAACCAGCTGGGACAACACGAATGGAACGTTCGAGGTCTACAGCTCGGTGACCGGTGTGCCGCAGGGACTCACGGGCTCGGGCAACTACAGCATGGCCCGGATCCACGTCCTGGCGCATGATGCCCTGTCGGACTCCGCGCGTGTCCGCACCGGCGCCTTCACCCTCGATACCAGCGCGAGCGCCATCACCGACTACAGCGGGGCCACGGTGTCCAACACCGCCATCCGCAACCTGGACGTGAAGCTCGCCTACGTGGGTGATATCGCCAACGCCACGACCGGTACCGGCGGCAGCGTTCCGGCGCAGGAGCCGATGCCGGACGGCTACATGAGCTTCGCCGACATGGTCGCCTTCACCACCGGATGGAACGGCACGTCGACGACTCAGGACCCGATCTCCGACATGGGCCCGGTGAGCGGCAGCTCACCGAAGCTGGTGCCGACACGGGATCACGACTGGGATGTCGACGACCTGATCGCCTTCACCGGCAACTGGTCATGGTTCACCGACAATGGGTACGGCAATCCTTCGACCCTCGACTTCGCGGGTGGCGCGAGCTTCTCGCCCCTGGGCGAGGACGTCGCCGGCGAGACGAGCGTTTGGATCGATTCGTCCGTCGATGTGCCGCTGCCAGGCCACGAGATGCAGGTGAATGTCCACGTCAGCGATGCGGCCAACCTGACCGCCGCGATGATTCGGATCACCTACGATCCCAATGAACTCCAGCTGCTGAGCACCGAGAAGGGCGAGCTCCTGGCTCGCGGCGATAGCGACGTGCTCCTCAACACGGTTCGTCGTGACGGTGTGATCGAGATCTGCCAGGGTCGCCTCAACCAGGGCGCGCCCGGTGTCAGCGGCAGCGGCGTGATCGCCACGCTCAGCTTCCGCATCGCGAGCCCCATCACGGCGGGGATCAACTACGGCTACGACCTGCGCGACGCGCGCAACACGGTTCTCTCCCGCGGCATGAAGGATCTCATGAGCCTCGGCCAGGGTGAGGTCAAGCGCGTCCTGCTGTGTCAGAACTTCCCGAACCCGTTGAGTCCGAGGACCAGCATCGTCTTCACCCTGCCCAGCAAGCAGGCGGTCGATCTGGCGGTCTTCGACCTCACGGGGCGTCGCATCCGGACCCTCGTCGACGGCGTGCAGGATCCCGGCATCCACAACATCGAGTGGGACGGCCGCTCGGAGGCTGGCGTCAAGGTGGCGAGCGGTGTCTACTTCTACCAGATGCGCGCGGGCGATACGGTTCACAGCCGCAAGCTCGTGGTGACGCGTTAGGCCAGTGGTTCGCGGAGGCCCTTCGGGGCCTCCTGGCCCACATCGCTTCTGGAGCCCCAGGGACCGGTTCATCCCGGCCTCTGGGGCTTCTTTGCCTAGTGCTGGTCAAGGTCTTCCCACTTCCCACCCAGTGCCGAGCCTTGGACATCGTCAGTATCTCCTATCCGTAGCACGGCTTCCCGCTTCTCACGCATTGCGGCACGGGGATTGCTAGCGGAAAGAGCAGCGATGCCGGCAACAGCCCAGCCGGTTTTAGGAAAGGGTGAGACGTTGAACGGATTCTCTCTCAGGCTCCTGCCGGTCGCCGCCCTCCTCGCGGGGGTGGCGGCCGGCGCTCCATCCTCCGCCGGGGCGGCCTCCCCGCTCCCCTCGACGGCGGATGATCCCCAAGCCTACTACGGGCGCGTACCCGCCCCTCACGGCGGAGATATCCTCTCGGTCTCGTCCGCCTACGGGCCGCCCGCGAATGCGTTCTGGGTCAATGCCTTCGTCTCGACCCGCAGCGACAGCAGCGAGGCCTACCGGGCGCTCAACGTGAACCTGCTCTACGGCCTGAGCGAGCGCACCTCCTTCGGCGTGAGCGCATCTCACTTCCAGCAGGATCTCGGCTGGGGTCCGACCGGCGTGCCGATCAACAAGCGCGGTCCCGGGGACACGCGCGTCTTCTTCAAATGGGCCGCCCCGTCCCGCCTCGGCTCCCCCCTCGCCTGGGGCGTGCGTCCGAGCCTGCGGATCCCTACCGGATACGACCTCGAAGGCGACGGCCTGATCCCCTTCAGCACGCGCACGGTCGACTTCGAATGTCTCTTTCTCCTCGCCTACGAAACCGCCGAGGTCGGGGTCTATCTCAACCCCGGTTTCTCTCTACCCGGCGGCAAGTGGCACAACGAGGCGCTCGGAGGCGTCGGGATCGACGTCCGGGGGGGACTCCCCTTCCAGTTCACGCTGTCGGGTGAATATTTCATGCGCTACGACATCCCCGAGGAGCGCTTCCAGCATGAGATCTTCGCCGGCGTGGGACACGGCCTCCCCTTCGGTCTGGCTGTCGAGATGGGGTTCCGCAAGCGGCTGCTCCAGGGCGAGGATCCGGGCCCCGAATCGACGCTCCGCCTCTGCCGGGGACGATCAACCGGCCTGCCGCCGGCGATGATCCCCCGCCCGCGCACGCGCCCGACCCGTGTCCTGGTGGCGCCGATCACCAGCCAGGTCACCGATCCCCACAGCATGAGCTCGACGCTGCGCCATGCGATCGTACGTGAGCTGTCGCGACAGCCGGGCATCAGCGCGACCACCGAAGGACGGGGCGAGTACACCGCCCGTCTCGAGATCATCAGCATGGAGGAGGCCACCGGTCGCCGGCTCAGCATCCCGCGCGTCCTGGCCACCCCCACTGCCACCCTCGAGATCACGGCCCGTGTCTCCCTCACCCACCAGGATGGGAGCCGGGTCCTCGAGGAGCACCCACTGAATCTACAGATCGGGCGCGGGACCGGGATGAAGCTCTTCCCGTCGGCCGCCGACGAGGATACCTGGGTTCCCAAGGCCCAGACCCGAACCGCGCTCCGCGCCGATGGGCTGGAGCGCTTGGCGCAGAAGGCCGCCGATCAGGTGGCTCGGATCATCAGCGCGGAAGAGAGGAGGTAGCGCGCCATGCGTCTCTTGTGGGCCAGCCTTGCCCTCCTCGCGGTGGTCCTCTGCGGGTGCCGCGCCACCAGGCCTTCTGACGATGGGCTCGAGAGCACCGGAGGCGTCGCCGTCACGGTCGACGTCATCCCCATGATCCTGCGCGCCGACACGAGCGCGAGCGCGACCGTCTGGGTGACGGTGACCGACTCGGGAGAGCCGGTCGCCGACAGCACGCTGGTCAGTCTGGTCGCCTCCCGGGGCACCATTCCATCGGAGGTCTTGACCAGCGGCGGCGGTGGACTCGCCGTCGCCAGCTATGAACCGGTCACGGAAACGGGCGTGGTGAGCATCATCGCCCAGGCGCTGGGGGTTCGGGATACGATGAACATCACGCTCTATTAGGCTGTGAACCCACCCTTCCCAGGGGAAGCGGGGGCCGCCCGCGGCTGCGTGCCGGAGCGGCCCCTCGCTGTTATCGCAGGACGATGATCTGGCGCGCCGTGCGGCCGGCGCCCACGCGGAGCTCGCCGTAGTAGATGCCGGTTTGAACCCGCATGCCCCCGAGGTCGGTGCCGTCCCACTCGACGGCGTGGGTTCCGCCCGGCTGCCCGGCCTCGGTCACCAGGGAGCGCACCAGGCGACCGGCGGCATCGAAGATGGTCAGGCTGACCGGACCGGCCTCACCCTCCAGAAAATAGCTGAGGCGCGTGCCGCTGCTCATCGGGTTGGGCGACGCGAAGAGCATCAGGCGCGTATCCGTAACGGCCGGCACCCCCGCAGTGCCGCAGCCGACCGGCCAGGCGCCGATCAGCCCGCAACCCGGATTGGCGTTCGGCCCGCAGGGAGAGTCCTCCTCCAGCCCGAGATTGCCGTTCGGTGCATCGCAGAGCATCGGCTCGGCGCCGATGTTGCCGTGCTGGCCCAACTGGTCGGAAATGCAATCGACCCAGTCGCCCCCGGCGTTCCCATAGACATCGCAACACTCGAGCACCGGATAGCATCCGCCTCCGCAATAGACTCCCGAGCCGCGCGGGCTGTAGGAAATGAGGCAGTTCTGCAGAAAGGGGTTCGACGTGTCCGTGCAGTAGACGGCACCGCCGTAGTCGCCTTCGTTGCCGTAAAACGTGCAGTTGATCAAGGTGGGATCGCTCTGCTCGTAGCACCTCACGCCTCCGCCACCCAGGTTGGAGGTGTTGCCGTAGAAGGTACAGCCGATCAGCTCGGGATCCGATCCCCAGCCGCAATAGAGTCCCGCTCCCGATCCGGGCGCCTCATTGCCCGAGAAGAGGCAGTTGGTGAGGGTCGGCTCGCTGTACTGGTAGAGGAGCATGCCGCCCCCGAACCCCGCGGAGGTGTTGTCGGTGAACGTGCAATCCGTGAATTCGGGATGCGAGAACTGACCGACCAGCACGCCACCGCCGTTGTCTCCCGTGCACGAATTGGCTGAAAACGTGCAACTCGTCACGATCGGCGAGCAGTCGTTGTAGAGCCACATGCCGCCGCCCCCGTGCGCGTGGTTGCCGATCAAGGCGCAGTTGCGGATCGTGGGCGAGGAGTAGTACTGACAACAGATGCCGCCGCCCCCATCCGCGGCGTACCCGTTCGTGATCAGGACGCCTTCGAGCACCGCGTCGTTCCCCTCGAACGAGATGAAGTGGAAGCCCCGGTGCGGCTCGGCTTCGCTCCCCTCGCAGTCGATCATGCAGGCAACCGGAATCTGGCTGATGGATCGCACCGTGATCGCCTTCCCCTCGAAGCTGATATCGCGATTGCCTTCACCGCGGTAGGTCCCATCGGTCAACTGGATCACGTCGCCCGCCGTGGCCGCGCTGATCGCCGCTTGAATGGTGGGGAAGTCCCCGGTTCCGGCCGGATTGACAGTGTAGGTGGCGGCCGAAGCCGCCATGGGAAGTGACAGGATCAACCCGAGGAGAATCCACCCGCGTTGCGTCATCACCCACCCCCTTACTCAGGATGCCAAAGCTCAAGATGCCCGTGGGGCAGTCTGGTGTGTCTGCGATTATACCACAGATGGCTGTTTTCCGAACGCGCCGAGCCCGGGGGCGTGGTTGATATGCGCCATGGCCGATAGGCATGAAACCTGCATGGTGCGCGGATTTCCCAACGCGCATGCTATAATAGGAGTCGTCGATGATCATGCTCTCCTGTCACCAGCGAGGTCACTCCAATGGTGCTGCGCACGACATCCTTTGTAGTTCTCCTCCTCGCCTGCCCAGCGTTCGCGGCGGCTGCGACCTGCCTCGTGAACGCCCAGGGGACGGGTGACTACCCCAACATCGGCGCCGCCATGGCCGCGGCCGAGGATGGCGATGTGATCGAACTGGCCGATGGTGTCTATACCGGCACGGGAAATCGCGATCTCGATTTCGAGGGCAAGGCGATTGTGATCCGCAGCCAGAGCGCTGATCCTACCGCGTGTGTGATCGATTGCGACGGCAGCCCCGGCGATCCCCACCGCGCCTTCGAGTTCATGCTGGGTGAAGACGAAACCTCCGTGGTCGAGGGGCTCACCATCCGCGGTGGCTTCGCCTGGAAGGGCGGCGGGCTGATCGCCTACAACGCCTCACCGGGCATCGTCAACTGCATCTTCGAGGACAACGGTGCCGATCAGGAAGGGGGCGGCATCTACGGCTACCTCTGCGGATCCTCGATCAGCGGTTGCACGTTTGCCCGCAACACCTCGCCCAGCGGGGGCGGGATCTACCTCTATCAGTGCTTTGGCATGCAAATCTCGAGCGGTACTTTCTCCGGCAACGCCGCGACCTCGGGAAGCGCTCTCTACTGCCAGAGCAGCTCCCCCACCATCGCGCACACGATCTGCGTCTTCGGCACCGACGGCGAGGCGATCGGCGGCGATCAGGGTGCCAATCCGGTCCTCACCTGCTGCGACGTCTACGGCAACGCCGGCGGCGACTGGGTGGGACGAATCGCGGACCAGGCGGGGATCAACGGCAACTTCTCGGCCGACCCGCTCGCCTGCGCGCCCGAGGACGGTGACTTCAGCTTGGGCTCCGACTCGCCCTGCGCCGCGGCCAACAACCCGGGCTGTGGCCTGATCGGCGCTTGGCCGGTCGGCTGCGGGGCGGCGGATGTGCCCGACCCGGATCTCCCCCACCGGGGGCTGACGCTCCGGGAGTGCCGTCCCAACCCGGGCCGCGTCCCGATCACGATCCGCTTCGCGTATGCAACGGGGGGGCCGCTGGGCGTGGGGATCTTCGATGCCGCCGGGCGGCGGGTGCGGTCCTTCATCCTCCCGGGGGGAGCCGAGGGAACCGGCGAGATCACCTGGGATGGAGCTGACGAACGGGGCCGTCGCCTCCCCGCCGGCGCCTATCTGATCCGCCTGCAGCGAGGATCGATCTCGGTGACGCGGCGCCTCCTCTTCCTTCCCTAGCACCCACGGAAAAGCCGCCCCGGATCTCTCCGAAGCGGCTTCGCGGTGGAGCCAAGGGGGATCGAACCCCTGACCTCATGACTGCCAGTCATGCGCTCTCCCAGCTGAGCTATGGCCCCGTCGGCAAGAATGATCGCCCATTGCCGGCCCAACCTCAAGGGAAATCGCTCCCCAGGGTTGCCAGAGCGGCCCCCCATCGTCTACATTCCCCACCGGTTCAGTCGTTGAGCGGGAGTGGTGAAATTGGTAGACGCGCTGGACTCAAAATCCAGTGGGGGCGACCCCGTGTCGGTTCGAGTCCGACCTCCCGCAAGCCCACTCTGGGAGCGCTCCTCGTGACCCATCTCCCGCCCCCGGCCCATTGGCAGATCCGCTACCCACTCTCCCGCATCACGACCTGGCGCATCGGAGGCCCGGCGCGCTTCCATGCCGCTCCGACCACATTCGAGCAGCTTCGGCGGGACCTACTCGCGGCCCGTCGCATGGGGATTCCCGTGCTCGCCCTGGGGGGCGGGAGCAATCTTCTCTTCCCCGACGAGGGGTATCCGGGCCTCGTGCTGCGGCTCCCCCACCCGGCCGAGCCCGTGATGCCGCCCCGCGCCGAGGGAGGCAAACCGGTCCTGGTCACGCTCGCCGCCGGCCGACCACTGGCCGCCGAGGTACGCCGGCTGGCAGCCGCCGGCTGGGGAGGACTCGAGTGGGCCGAGGGCATCCCGGGCACCGTGGGGGGGGCGATCGTCAACAACGCGGGCGCCTACGGCGGCACGATCGCGGGCATCCTGGAGAGCGTGGAGGTGGTCCTCCCCGACGGTGCGACCGAGGACTGGGCGGCCGATCGCCTGGAGTTTGCCTACCGCTTCTCGGCCCTCAAGAACCAGGATCCGACACGCGCTTTCCTCACCGCGGCCCGCTTTCGCCTGGAACCGACTTCACCCGAGGAGTTGGAAGAGAAGGTCTCGGCCATTCGGGATCAGCGGGCGAGCAAGCTGCCGCGCGAGCCGAGCTGCGGTTGCGTCTTCCGCAATCCGCCCGGGGGCGTCGCGGGCAAGCTGATCGAGGACGTGGGGCTTGCCGGCCACCAGATCGGCGGGGCGCGGGTATCCCCTCAGCACGCGAACTTCATCATCAACGCCGGCGGCGCGACGGCCCGGGACGTCCGGGAGATGATCGAGTTGATCCGCGCGCGGGTGCGGGCCCAGAGCGGTCACCAGCTGCAGCTGGAGGTGCAGGTGATCGGCGCGCCGCTAGCGGATCCCGACCCCGACCGCGCCGTGTGATCCCGGAACCTCGCCGGGAAGGACGATCGGCAATTCGCCCGGCACGTCCCCGAACCCGATCTTGCCGGTTGCCCAAAAGGCGTCCTGGATGGTCGGCTTGCTGGTATCAGCCACACCGTTGCCCATCGGGGTTTTTCCCGGGCGGATGGCGAAGTACCCGTTGCGCTCGGTCCGATTGAGTAGGAACCACGCCACCGGGGCGAGCTTCCCGTTGGGGTACTGCTCTTCGGTCCAGGAGAAGGCGATCTCCGCTCCGGGGTCCGCCCACTTCCCCATCGTCTCCTCGTTCTGATAGACCATGCGGCCGCAGCTGCCCGAGGTGACGACGTCGACGCCCTCGTAGTCGATCGCGAAGCCGAACGCCTTGACCGCCAGGTCGCCGGGGTGGTGGAGATAGACCCAAACCCAGACCGTGTCGGCCTCCCCGTCGTAGTCGACCGTGAACTCCTCGACGCGGGTGACCGGGGGAAGGGAGAGGCACGGGTCGTCGGTCAGCTCCCCCTCGTCAACATCGGTCGCCAGATCGACATGGAGCAGGACGCGGATTCCGGCGTTGGCGCCCATCTTCTCGATCGCGGCGGCCGGGCTCAGCAGCACGATGTCCAAGAGCCCCCACGCACCTGCCCTGCGTCTCATCATGGCTACGGCGG
>Ga0180432_10003270_pt1 | contig 23416 bp, 22 predicted proteins | sample SS_ome_10_FD_132414 | JGI IMG/M metagenome (GOLD analysis project Ga0180432, IMG submission 132414) | Hypersaline lake sediment archaeal communities from the Salton Sea, California, USA - SS_1_MS_2 metaG | ecosystem: Environmental > Aquatic > Non-marine Saline and Alkaline > Hypersaline >... | reverse complement strand
AGCATCTCTCCATCGTCATAATAGTGATGGACAAAATAGAGATTTCCTTCCTTATCAAAAGTGGGCTCACCTGCAAACTGGCTGATTATAAGTTCTGGCTCCTGCCATTTTCCTCCGACTTTTTCTGATCTGAAAATTCCTGGACTTCCCATATGGGTTCTTGTGAACCAAAGCTCATTTCTATCAGGAGTTACATATGGCCATCCGTCTGTTTCTCCTGTATTTACAACCTCAATATTCTCAGGCTCCTGCCAGGCCCCATCTACATTTTTTGAAACCCAGATGTCATAGCCGCCTTTCCCGCCATCTTTGCCTGAGTGGTAATAAAGCTCATCACCTACAATATGAAGCTCTCCGACTTCATACTCTTCAGGAAAGTCATCAATTCTCCAGTTTTTCCATTTCTCTCCATCACGATCTGCACGTCCCCAGTGCAAACCAGTGTATCCTTCCCTTGCCGTGCAAAATAATATCATATCTCCATGAACAAATTCACAACCATCCAAAGAAAGTTTTCCATGGTCCTGAAGAACTACTCTCTCAGGCTCCTGCCAAATTCCATTCTCCATCCTCAATACCCAGATTCCTGTAACTCCATCAAGGATCTGCTTCTCAACAGGAACCTTTACATCAGGAGTAAAGAAAAAATAGAATTCATCTCTATCTGCAGGAATAAATGGAGAATCCTCTGCTCCTGCACTATTTACTGCATCAAAAGGAACAGGCTCTTCAAATTCGTCAGAATGAAGCACTGGTGGATATTTGTCCATTTCAGGAGTCACCTTCACTACATTATCTGGAATAGAACCTAACCTGTCCTTTGCTGGCTCCGAAGGCGCTTCTCCAACACAACCAATAAACAAAAATATCAAAATCCCAAACAAAAGCAATCTCATAAACTCACTTATTCCTTAATTTTCATAAAGGCTTCTCAATATTTTTTTGGATATGTGGGTATGAAATACATATAAAAACTCTTATTACTACATTTATATGATGGAGCGTAGTGTTAACTGGAAATTTGCAGCTGCAACAAGCACGGGCCAGGCAAGATCATTTAGAAGACTGCCAAAGCAACTTCGCAGCAAATTCAAGGCTGCAATAGAGCGAAGCGAAATTCCAGATTCCATTGATTTTGAAACAATAGGAAGAATTTCAGCAAACGTCCTGAACGATACTCATTTCCTTATACTACCGCAAATTGAGGGTGAAGATCTTAGAAATTGGTGGTATGATACAATCCTTGAGCAGTTTGACAACTTGGAACATGTTTTCAATGTGATCTCAAGATCAAGCAAGCCGGATGAATATGCGGCATTCTTGGCAAGGGAGGAATTTCTTATACTTCCATTCTTCAATGGAACATATCTTTTTTCTGACCGAGGTGTTGACTTTGAGGAACTTCCCGAAGAAAAAAGAAAACTTGCAGAAGAATTCATGGCAATTTACCAAAAAGGAGATGTTACCTCAAGATTAGTTGAAATGCTTGAAGTGAGAGCTATTGAAAATGAGGAGGATGGCAACCATCAAATCCCCGAAGAGGAGAGGCCATATTTTGCAAGGAAAATTGCAAAACACGTTATTGCTCATTTATTTGGTGAAGAAAAAGCAGGTGATATGGGGGATATAGAAAGGGACGAGGTCAGCCACACCCTCAAAGCAGCCCTAAGTGTTCTTGAGAGACACTCATGGGCAAGGCACATGTTAGTGAAAACCACATTACTGGACTTTGGAACCTACTATGAGGAAAGTGAATATGGACGTATCATCATTCCAATTAGTATGGCATCTAAGAAAGACAAGATGGATTGCTACTACGTCGATGATGATCAATTTTGGAAATCAATAAATGCCAGGGGCATCCAGCTTGGGAGTGACATACTTCTTGGTGTAGTTGAAGAGAGCACAGTCCAACACGAACTTCAGCATCTATTTGACAGGAACCTCCACTTGGGAACAAATAGGGTAAGGGATATGCCAGGATGGGAGTACCGAGCAAGGTTAGCTGAGTTGCTATTTGCTTCGAATCCAGAAGAATCAATGAAAAAGATGCTTGCTCAGGTGAAAGGAGTTTCCGGAGATGAGAAGGTTTCGCTTGATATCTATGCGACTGCTGCTGCGCTTTTTGCCTTGAAGGAAGGCCTTTTCAGGGACAATGATATGGCAAGGATTTTGGCAGAAGCAAAACAGGAACTTGATCAACAATATCAGAAACTTGTTGGATTGACTTACGACGAGATCTTAGAACCATTCAGAAAATAATTTCATAAATATTTCCTTTCCATTTTTTATCAATGGTTTCGAAAAAAGACATAAGCAGGATGGCTGCCAATGAGCCAGTTGATCTTATATTCTATCTGATTATAGAAAAGGAAGGCAACAGGATGCTCAAACCGCTTAAGCTAGATACCCAGGTTCCGCTGAAGCTTGTCCGTGCAATTGCCGATAACACTATAGTTCCAAGTTTTTATGCAACTCTTGCCAAAAATCTTGTTGAGAGGGGCGTTGCACCAGGATCTAAAGTGCAGCTTCGCGCAAAATTCAGTCCTTCTCACGAGCTGGTTGATCCAGTGCTAAAGGGCACAAAGGTACTATGCGAAGTCGATGTCTGACTATCCGCAGCCTGATGTGACAAAGCTTCCTCCTGCATTTATGTAAGTGCAGCCACCATCGCTGTTGCCTGCTCCATATGATGAAGACCAGAAGTTGTCTCCTCCACCGTCTCCCCAGTCGTAACCCATCCCTCCATAATAATCCTCAGATCCTGCCCAGTAATCATATGAGTCTCCATAGTAGTAATCATCAGTATAGTAGGAATCGTCGTAGTAGTAAGGGTCATCATAATAGTATGAATCATCTGCATAGTATTCCCCAACAGAATCCGAATAATCTTCAGATGCTGAACTAAAGATATTGACGCTGGGATAGCCTTGCATTCCTAGATTGCCATAAGAATCAAGGTAGTAATACCCAGTGTTTGATGTTCCAAGGAATGAAAGGAAATACTGTGCCTCTGAAGATTGAAGTTCTCTTCCATTAAGATAAACTCCACTATTTCCATTTGAAGCATCAAATTTCATAACGCCAAAGTCATGGCCTGGGAAAATGAAACCCGCTGCGCTCTCTCCAATGCGTCCATATAGTCCGCTAGTACTGTCATACCAGTAATTTCCTGGAGAAGGAGCAACGCCGTAAAAGTTTTGGAATGCCTGTTTCTCATATATTGTCATGCTCTTCCCGTTGATTACAACCTGCGGACTTGTCTGCTCCTGGTAATATGATGCATCATAAGAAGAATCAGTAACACTACAACAACCAAAGACCAGGATTCCGAAAAATAAAAGAAAAATTGTTTTCATGATATCAACTCACTGCGAGATACAATCACTAACAGTAATCTGGAACAGCGCTCTTCTTGAGCCCACATCAACGTTCCATGGAGTAACTTCCACTACTGCGTTCCAGAAATCTGCTGGTCCAGTATTTCCTTCAACCAGGTACATGGACCATTTTGGCGTTCCTGAACTGTATGCAACAGTTACTGTAAGTATTATGTTCTCATCCAGTTGATCGAAATTAACTGATAGCGAACCCAAACTTGTATCCAGTGGAGCAGATTCAAGCTCTGCAAGAGTCCTGACAACCTCATCAGATGTTGAACATGTTCTCTCACAATCCACATCCTGGACCTGGATATTTGCCTTTTTCTCATCAGTTGATGCGGTCATTGCAGCAATTGTCAATCTCGCTCCATGTGGAATTTCAACTCTCTTGATAAAACCGACATTTGCAGTTCCATCAAAAATTCTGCCACAGGCTTTACTTAAAATTGTAAATGAAATTTCTGATAATCCATATTCATCCCTATGAACGCTATCAAGCCTGACAAAGGCATTATCTCCGGCAGACATAATCTCGCCTTCAGATAGCTCTTCAGTTAATGGCTGATCACAAGTTAATTGCCTTGTTGGAATATCCCTGCAAGTTGGAACATTTACTCCGGAATCCTGAGCGACTCCCGCATCCTTTTTCGCAGGACCAGTGTCCTTTAATCCAGGTACTTCCGATCCACAGGCAGTAGCTAAAGTGCTTGTGAGCAGCGCAACACATGCAAACCCTGCTTTCCTATCCTTTTTCCCATCCCTTTTTACAGGAGCTTGTTGTCTTCTCATATTCTTCACCCCTTACTAAGGATAGTTATGTGGTACGATGGTATTATTTAGGTTAGTTAATCCCCCTAAAGAGGGGGCAGTACTAATCCTATTTCCTGAATATTCCTCCAATTACGAATCCTGAAAGAAGAAGGCCAAGAATAATTGCAGTAGACGTACATGCAGTTGGATCCGTAGCAGTTTCAGAGAAAAATTTAACAGAATCAGGAACTTTACCCTTGTGCATTGTGACTGTGTAATTGCCAAATTCCTGCAATGTGAGTGTGTATTCTCCAGTTACTTCATCTGTTTGAACAGTTTCAGTCGCTCCGGATGGACTGGTAATTGTCAGGGTACACATTCTGCAATCTTGAGCAATTCCACCAACTGGCTTTCTCATAGTTCCAAAGGTAACTGTTTCTCCATAGATGTATCTTGGTTGTTCACCACGAGCAAAGGTTGGACTCTTAATGAAAATCTCATATTCTACACATTCTTTATATCCTGGAGCGCCTTCACAAACTGCGTTCCCACTACAGTTTGAATCATCTGCACACATTTCTTCTGGTATTGGCGTACATGTACCATATATGCTTCCATCGGCGATCTTGCAGTACTCAATAGTTTCATTACAATCTGCATTACTGGTACATGCTGGCTCACATGTCCAGCTGTCAGGATCGCACATATCTCCTTCATCTGGACATTCCGGACATAAAGGAACCGAACCATCTGGAGTGGATTCAAATCTTACATTGCCCGGTATACATTCCCAATATTCAAATGAGCCACCATCCTTCTGGCCACCGAACGAATAGCACGAATTATTCTCGCTGTTGCATTGTTCGTGCTTTCCACAATCATATGGATCATCACATCCTTCTGTGCAGATGTGGACATCTGGAGGCTCGCTTCCAATACAGCCAGCTTTGCCTGGACAGGTCGGTTGAGTTAGATCACAATACTTTCCTTGTTCACAATTGTCATCGTGTCCTTCTTTGCAACCAGGAATACAGGCATCATAGTAAGGCTCACAATAATAATTCAAAGGACAGTCAGAATCAGTATCACATCCGTTTTTACAGGCATTATCTTCATTGCAATATAGGCCAGTCGGACAATCCGAATCCTCATCACAATAAAGTGAATTGCATGAACCTCTTCCTGATTCTATATAAGTAACACTTGCAGGAGTCGCAGCACAATATCCATTGGATCTACAATCAGAATCTCTTGTACAATGTCCATAACATGCACCAATGTATATCATTTCAGGTGCATTAGTTCGACCTTCACAATAAACCGGATAATCTGAACATCGAACAGAATTTGAACCACAAACATAATTATTCGGACAGTCAGTATCAAATTCGCAGTCTAGGAGGATACATGCACTTCTTACACAATCATATTTGATTGGATACATCGGACAATCAGCATCACTCAAACAAATGTCTGGCCCAACACACTGAGCGCATGTAATTGTAGTCTCTATGGATTCTGGATAATAACCAGACTTGCTGACATGGATCCTTATTGGGACTCCGCAATGGTCAAACACAACCTGCCCTGAGCCGTTTGTTGTTCCAGAGAAGACATCTGCAAGCGTATTTTTCTCAAATACAACAACGTTTGCATCTTCAACTCCCGATCCACTATCAGTTACATTGATGACTGTCGGAGTACTACATCCTCCTGCATATGCTTCAACATTGAAGTGATCCGGGCTTGTGCCATCTCCTGAAGATCCTCCGCCTGGAGCTGCAGTTGAGTTGAAAGTCACAGAATCATTTGCTGAAATATTGTTTCCGTTTGGCGGCGCGCCTACAACTGAAACATCATTAGTATGGTTGCCAACAGCGTTCACGGTTACATTATATGTCAATTCAAATGAGCTTCCAGGCGCAATGGTGGTAAATGAATTCCATCTGAGAATCTGTCCAGTAACATTATCCGGAGTAGTGCTGGCAGCTACAAAAGTCACTCCAGCTGGCAGGATGTCAAGTATGCTGACTGTAATGTTTGTTGTTCCGTTGTTTGTAATATTCACTGAATATGTAACATTATTCCCTTGCTCAACAGTTGTCTGATTTACAGATTTATTCAAAACAAAGCTTGCTGGAACTACTGATGATACTGCATCATCTGAATCAGTGACATTGTCCCCATTTGGCGGGACTCCTGTAACTGATGCATTGTTGGTATAATTTCCAATTGAAACTCCAGTAACATTAAGGTAGATCAGTGTACTTGCACCTGGTGCAAGCGGGCCGGCATTCCAAGTCACATTCTGCCCTGCAACTGATAATGGAACAGGAGTCGCCTGGACATAAGTTAGTCCAGTTGGAATTTCATCCAAAACATAAACAGGATTCAGGGTCGTATTTCCTGTGTTTGTTACATTGAGCAGATATTCAACTATTCCGCCAAGAGAAGATATTGCCGGAGTGATATCTTGCTTGTCAATTGAGTTATTTGAGTAGTAGATTGTTACATTATCACTATCCTGGCCAGTTAAATTGCCACTGCTTGCATTCGCAGTGTTTGTCAGGTCTATTATCGGAGTTCCAGAATCGACAATACCAGAATCAACTGTTGCATTAACAGAAATAACTGTTGATGCAGATCCTGCAAGTGGACCGACATTATTCCAAGTTATATTCTGTCCATTGACAGAATCTTGGGTTGGCGAGGCTGATGAGAATGTCAAACCTGCTGGTAGGAAATCACTAACAGCAATAGTTGAGAGTGTCGAAGTTCCTGTATTTGTAATAATGATGTCAAATGAAACAATCCCTCCTGGAGAAACTGGATTTGTTGTCTGGTCTGTTTTTGTTATTGAGAAATTGCTTGTGAGATTTACAGTTCCGTTTTGGAGTATTGCATAAACGCTTGAAGGTTTGTGGTTGTGCAATGACAATGTATTTGCTGCAGTATTTGGAGTATCATTTAGGGCCGTTGCGTCCCATCCAGATGCATTGTATTTCCAGATCTGGAAAAGGCTCTCATTTCCAGCTCCAGGCTCTGAATCTGCCCAGTGCCATGTGATCGTATCAATAGTGTCCATGTATGTTGGTCCGAATCCAGTTGAAATGTTTACAAATTTTTGGCCAAAGCTAGTAAGTGGCGGGGCCGGAGGGCTTGCTGCCCATTTGAGGCCATATTCTGTATTTAATGCTAGGGTGTCATGGAGACTTATGTTCGTATAATTGTTCATGGTTCCTGAAGGCTCAAGCAGCAGTGTATTTGTCATATTAAAGGAAAAAGTCGATAGTGCGAATCGATTATACAAGTATATGTCAAAGAATGAGTTATTGAAGAAAACACAATCAGTAAGGCTGTTGTTTGTTGATACTCTGCTGGTTCTAAAACCAAATGTGTTATTGTATGCCCTATCACCATTGAATGTATTATTGTCTGCCCCCAGATCCAAGAAAAATCCGTTGCCATTGTCATGGGCAGTGTTTCCAATGAATACATTGTTGTGCTCACTATAGATTTCGAATCCATTGCTAGGGTTGAATCTTGCTGTGTTGTTTCTGAATGTTGAATTGCAGAATGAAATTGGCGAGCTGGTAATCTCAAACACAATCATTGAATATTCTGCAATGTTGTCTGTGATATTGTTATTCGATGAATTAGCGAGCCTGAACCCAGCATTTGTATTGTTGGATGCCAGGTTTCCTGTTACATTGTTATAATGGTCATTTGCTATCTGGAATCCGAATGATCCATTGTATGCGCTGTTATTCAAGAGAGTGTGGTATGAAAATTCGCTTGAAGGGGTTGCCACAATCTTATATCCTGTTGTTGATTGATATGCGTTATTGTTAGTGAGTGTATTGAATGAAGAATTCATGACGTAGAATGCATTTGTTGTCACTCCGCCTCCATATACGTTGACGTTGTTCACGTTGTCTGATGCAGTAGTGTGGAGGTATACTCCATTATCATATAATGCTATACTTCCGCAGTTCTGTATTGTGACATTTGTGTAGTTTACTGAATTAGATCCATTGACAAGAATGGCTGCAGAATCGACAGTTCCATTGTCTGTCATATTATAGCCATTGCAGTCAAGGATAACATCTGAAGAAGCTATTTTGATGCAGGCCCAACTCAGATCAGAAATTTCAGATGCATCTACAGATGCTCCAACAAGGTTTGTATTGAGCATGTATGTGTCCGGCGATGAAATCACAGAACACGAAGAAACAGAAGTCAATGCAAATGACAAACCAGATAAAACACAAAGCAATAACATTAATTTCAAACTGCGCATGAGATTTTGAGCCTCCAATCATTTAAAACTCTTTCTACTTCTCCCCACTGCCAGCTCTTCGTATAAAATTAGATGACCTGCATAAACTGATTCAGCATTATGATGAACAGTATAAGCAATATCACTCCGGAAAACAGATGAATGTGCTTAATGTATTTCTCCTTTGCATCTCCAATCTGCTCTACTGTAGTCTTTCCATGGTATATTGCTACTGTTATGATAATCATGGGAAGAACGAAGAATAAATTGTATAGTAGGAGATAAGCTACTGTCTGAAGTGTTGCTGCTTGGGAGATCATGCCAAGAACAACCAGATATGGTCCTGATGAGCATGGGATCAGGAATAGCGAACACAGTACAGCTGCGATTGCAACACCTGCTGGTGAGGTTGCATTCTGTGTTGCTTTCTTGACATGCGGACGCAGGAACATCGGCATCTCTACAGCAAGGAAACCAGGTTTGTAATTCACATATGCATTGAATTCCATGATAGCAAGCAAAAGAGCACCTACAGTAACAACGCCATAAAAGAGAGTAGAGAGCCCAAATGCAGTTATTGCCTTCATTATCCCAAAACCAAAGAGCATGTACATAATGAATATCACTGCTGAGAATATCAAGCCTGAGACGAGAGCTTCCTTCTTGCCTTTGGAATAGAGAACCGCACCTATCAAAAGAACCATGACTGCGATTGTACATGGATTTATCGAGTCTACAATGGCAGCGCCAATAAGAACAGAAAGAGTCATCGGGACAGTGCCATTTTTCTCTTCGATTGGATCAATTTTGTCATTTGTTTCATTTGTCTCTATGCTCTGATTGTCTATTACAAGATTGCTGTGGGAAAAGACTCCTTGGGGGCAGTTTCCTATCTGACAAGCTTCAAACAGGCTTTCCCATTGTGCCTTTTCCAAACCACCTATGATCATGGTCCTGTTTTCAATGATTGTTGTCGGAACCCCGCCCGAATTTATGTCCTGTCCAAATCTTTCGTATTCTGATATGAACACTGATCGCTCTTCAGTATTGTAGTATACTTCGTGTTCTGCTATTGTTAATTCATATTCTGGATCCAGTTCGTTGAAAATCTGTTCAGTTGCCTTGCAGTGAGGGCATCCCTCACCATAATAAAAGTCAATATCAATTGCAAATGAGATGTATGTGAGCAGCATTAATGCCAAAACTATCTTTTTCATGAACGAGTTTCACCCTTAAAGAAATTTAATTATTTATCTTTTTTACAGACACAGTTTTAAAAACATTATGAATATATATTCATTATATGGTGCGTCCAAAAAAGTGCAGGAGGGTTATGGCTGAGCCGGGTGTGACCTATTTCAAGCCAAGGGGAGTGCCCCTGAAGACCCTTGAAGAAGTTGAACTTACTGTCGAAGAGTTCGAAGCAATAAGGCTCAATGACCTGGAAAAAATGAAACAGGTCGAAGTTGCCAAAAGCATGGGAATTTCGCAGCCAACTCTTCACAGGCTTCTTCAGTCTGCACATGAAAAAATAGCAGATGCACTTGCATGCGGAAAAGCCATCAAGATACATGGTGGCGATTATCTGATAAAAAGGTGAAAATTTATGCCGGGTGGAGATGGAACGGGCCCAAGATGGGCACAAACAAGATGGAATTGTAGAAGAGGATTTGGAATGGGTTTTGGCCGCAGAGGCGGCTTTAGAAATGCTGGCCAAAGCCAGGATGAGCTGGGGGACTTGAAGAGCTATGCAAATGAGCTGAAAACAGAGCTTGAAGAAGTAAACAGAAAGATAGAAGAACTGGAGAAATAACTACTTTCTCCGTGCTCTTGATCTTTTTCTTCTTGCTCTTTTTTCATTAGAAATGGATGATTTACCTCTAGTTCTTCCTTTAGATCCTCTGTGACGAGATCCTCTACTATCACTTCTTCTTTGTTTTTTTGCAGGCTCATCAGGGCAATATAAATTGATTACTCTTCCGTCAGAACCCATACGTCCTGTCCTTCCAACCCTGTGAAGGTGGGTTTCCTTGTCCTCTGCACGGTCATAGTTTATTATGAGGTCCACATTGTCAATATGAAGTCCTCTTGAAGCTACATTTGTTGCAATCAGTATAGATAGTTTGTCTCTTTTGTATCTCTCAAGCATCCGGAGTCTGCTTGCCTGAGGCATATCTCCCTGGATCATTCCAACTCCGCGGTGCCCCTTGTTGTCAAGCTTTTCCTTTATTGCGGTGACTCCTCTTTTTGTCCTGACAAATACAATGATCTTTTTTCCATTGTTTTTCTTTAGGACTTCGCGAAGCTTGGCGAATTTCTCTGAAAATGGGACTTCAATTTTCTCTTCTTTGATGGTTGATACAACTTTCATCTCGCCTATCTCGACCAGTTTTGAATTTGGCAGGTATTTGTCTGCAATTGATCTAATGCTGCCATCAATTGTTGCTGAAAAAAGGAGTGTTAACCTATTGCTTTTCAATTTGCTCAATATCCACAGGACCTCTTTCTTAAAACCAAGATCAAGCATATGGTCTGCTTCATCAAGGACTACTGCATCAAAATCCGCAAGATTGACTTTTCCTCTTTTGAAAAGATCAACCAATCTTCCTGGAGTCGCAACGAGAACCTCATGCTGCTTTCTTATGTCCTTGATCTGGAGCATGATATTCTGCCCTCCAAATACTGCATATGACTTGACCTGGGGTACCTGCCCAAGTCCCCGTAGCTCAGCACATACCTGGACAGCAAGCTCTCTTGTTGGAACAAGTACGAGCGCTTTTTTCGTTGCTCCTGAAGATATCCTTTCAATCAATCCAATACCAAAGGCTGCTGTCTTTCCTGTTCCGGTCTGGCTCCTGACCATCAAATTCGTTCCAGATATGATCTGGTTTATTGTCTTTTCCTGAACTTCTGTCGGTGTTTCATATCCAAGTGCCTTAATGGATTTGAGTGTTCTTCCAGAAAGTTTCAAATCTGAGAATTTCATAATTTACCTAATATGGATGGGCTGCAACCATCTTAAAAATAGGGGCAGAAGCGTAACTGGCCTTTTATCCATAGAGTACACTAACTTTTTCCAATGCTTCTGAGAATTTCTTAACCTCATCAAGTGTGTTGTATATGTATGCGCTTGCCCTGACCGCACCGCCAGATGCTCCGATTGCTTCAAGCCCTGGCTGCGCGCAGAAGAATCCGCTTCTAAGTGCGATATTCTCCTTATCAAGCATAAGTGCAACATCATGGGGCTTGCCGCCTTTGAAATTAAATGAACAGACCGCACCTGCCCTATCAGCCTTGCCATATACAGTTGCGCCTGCATCTTTTATGGTTGAGACAAGTGCATCTGCAAACTCCTTCTCAAGGCTCTCAACATTGTCCATTCCATAATCTGAAAGATAGTCACAGGCAGCAGCAAATCCGATAATCCCTGCATAGTGCTGGATTCCTGCTTCAAACCTTGTCTGGTCTGTTGCAGATTCTGCCTGCTCGATGCTCGTTTTCATTACTGTTCCGCCACCTACGATGAATGGCCTGAGCTTTGGAATGTCCTCTTTTCTCATTGCAAGTGCTCCGATTCCGGTTGGCCCCAGCATTTTATGTCCTGAAAAACAGAGGAAATCAATATTTTCTCCTTTCAGATCAGTTTTGTGATGCGGAACGCCCTGCGCACCATCAACGCATATAAGAGCTCCACTGTCATGGCCTAGTTTTGAGAGCTCTGGAATATTGTTTCCCCCGCCAGTTGTGTTGTTCCAACTGTTTGTAACTATAAGGGCACATTCCTTGTCAATTGCATTTTCCCACTTTTCCATTCTGACTTCTGCATTCTCATCACAAGGGAGAATCTCAAGATCTATCTTGCCCTGGTCCCGCAGCTTCATAAACGGAAGCAGGACTGAATGATGTTCCATTACAGTGGTGACTACTTTTCTTCTTTGTGAAAAATCAAATGAGCCTGCAACAAGATTCAATGACTCGGTCGCGTTTCTTGTCCACACAAGGCCTTCTGGATCAGCATTTACGAACTTTGCAACTTTTTCCCTTGATTCATCCAGTTTATTGTTGGTTTTTCTGGCAAGCTGATGGGAGCTTCTGCCTCCGCAGGCTCCAAATTCAGTATAATATTCTACAATCGCATCAATAACAGTCTGCGGCTTCAGAGCAGTGCATGCATTGTCAAAATAGATGACCTCCGGATGCTTTTCCAACATCGGAAAATCTGCTCTGATATCTTTCATCCCATCTCACCATCGATTATCTTTTCAAAGTCTTCAATTGGTTTTGGTCCTACAATGGCATTTCCGTTGACAAAGAATGTAGGAGTTGCATATATGTGAGAATCCTTTCCCTGCTGGATATATTCCTCCAATTGTTCTACAGTTTCATTATTGTCATAGCACTGGTTAAATGCATTCATATCAAGTCCGGCATCCTCTGCAAGCTGTTTTATTGCAATGGTGCCATCTGAAGTGCAAACTTCCTGTTGCTCGAAAATCTCATCCTGAAGCTCGAAATGCTTTCCCTGTTTTTCTGCACAAAGAACTGCAACTGCTGCCTCATAGCTGTTCTGATGATTTGGAAGTGGGAATGGCTTGAACACATAATAAACAGAATCATCGTATTTCTCCAGCAGTTCATCCATTGTTGATTCTGCCTTCTTGGTATATGGGCAGGTAAAGCATCCAAATTCCACTATCGTGATATTTGCATCAGGATTTCCGGCGACAATTCCATCAAAGTTGGTCGGAGCAACAAGATCAGTCGGCTCGCTAAATCTTCCATAATCTCCTGTCAGGTCATTGATAATGCAGGCATTGACTGATCCAGGCCCATCACAATTGCCGTAATAATAGAAATTATAGAGGCCAAAGGCGCTGTAGACCATGCTTCCTAAAGTCAGGATAACAAAAACCCATGATATCATTGTAAAGTGTTTATTGGTAAAGCGGGCAAGGACAGGTGATACCTTCAAGACTTTTGAAACAACTTCTGCCTTGATCCTCTCATCCATTCCAGTATCACAGGGCTTGAGCATTATGGTTCGAAATACGCATCTGAATCCTTCTTTTGCAAGAGGCCTGTATTTGGCTGAGAAGATTGACATTACTGCAAATACTATGAATGCTATAATACACAATACCATGAAATCACTCTATGTGTGGAGATATCAACTTGATTGAGCTATATGAAAGCAAAAAGGTTAATATTGCTCCTATTAATGCTGCCGATACCGAAGCAATGTATGGGAGGGCTATGAAGAGCGGAAGTGCATAATCCGGAATCGGGGCAGAATAAATAGGGGATTCAAGTTCAAAAAAACCAAGATTAATTGCAACTCTCTCAAGGCCATCTGGGGATGCTGATGCAAAAGGAAGCAAAGCTGCAATAACTAAAAACGATATCCCTGAAATGCCAATTGAAATCCTTAATGAAGGAGTTTTCACTCTATTGAAGAACACTCCAATTAATAAGACTGCCAGTAATCCCTCTCCTATCCCAATGATTGAATGTGTGATGACCATTGCCGGAAGAACCATTCCAATCAATGCCGTTCCGCTCAATGCCAGTTCTATTGATGCGATGGCCGATGCACAAACTACTGAGACAAATGATGAAACTACTATCTGTGCATTTCTGCTTATCGATTTTATCTTTTGTCTGATAATTTCTGCGCTGTAGACCCCGACAATCGCCATGTTGAAAATATTTGCTCCAAGTGCAAGCATTCCCCCATCTCCAAAAACAAGTGCTTGGACAAGAAGTACGCACGTCATTGCTATTACGGCTCCGTCTACCCCCAGGATAAACAACGCAACGGATGCTCCGATAAGGTGTCCGCTTGTTCCATTTGCTATTGGGAAATTAATCATCTGTGCCAAAAAGATGATTGCTGAAATTGTGGCTATTGCGATTACCTTTGATTTTGTGATTTTTCGTTGTAAATTCCTTAGTGAAAGTAAGATAGGAATAATAGAGAGTATCAGTAATAAAATACAAATCCAACTAGTGAGAAATCCATCTGGCGTATGCATGAAGCTCTATCTTCAACTATATTTATTAAACTCTATGGAAATGCCAATTCATTTATTTTTAAATTTCTGCTGAGTAAACAGTTCATGTTGCGCATAGAGGGTGTTCTAAATTCAAAATCCTATCTTATTCTCGGAGTTGGAAATGTGGACCGGGGCGATGACGGGGTTGGCAATTATATTGTGTCAAAGCTGGAGACCCCCCACAAAATCGACTGTGAATTTGCTCCAGAGAACTTTACCAGCAAGATCAGGCGCATTAATCCGAAGGTCATCCTGATTATTGATGCTGTTGATTTTGGCGCAAAACCAGGAGATACCATGTTTACTGAAGCTGAGAATGCAGACCATGATGCCTTATCAACACACTCCCTTCCTCTCTCATTTCTATGCAGGATGCTTCCGGAGTCTAAAATCTACCTCCTTGGGATACAGCCAAAAAGCTTTGAGAGCATGACTCCTGAGCTCAAAACAAGCGCACTGTCAATTGCAAAAGCTCTCAACCAGATTCTAAAATAGCTTTTTAATTGTTGATTCGGTATCCTGTTCTATGAAGTTATTCCTTGCAATCATGCTTTTCCTTCTTGCAACTGCAGGAATGTTCTTCTTTCTCTTCGAACAACCGGCTGTTGATCCATCACTGGGTTTTCCTCTTGTCATGATCGGAATACTTTCCATCATTGCATTTAGCTGGGCAGGTCTTTTCCAGAGATCAATTATAGCATATGTTGTTTTTTCAACAATCATCCAGAGTGCTTATTTTGTTCTTGATGCAGGCTCTGCAATCATGATCGGCAAATCAGTCTGGTTTGCATTTATTCAGGCACTGAATTTTACGATAGCAGGAGGCCTGTTCATGATCGTCTTTGCTCTATTCTATTCTGCCATCAGGAAGAATGATCTTGTGGATTATGCAGGCCTTTATGAGAAAAACAAGTTCCTGGTTTTTGTTCTGTCGCTAAGCTGCCTTTCCCTTGGAGGAATGGCCGGATTCAATATCTTTGTAGGGGAATTTTTGCTCTATTCATTCTTATTCGAAGTTCATCCAGCACTTGCGCTCTCTGCAATCTTTGCCGGCCTTGTGTGCTTTTTGTTTTACTTTAGGATCTGCTATACTCTTCTGGTTCACAAATCTGATAAGACGATCCATGTTCCTTTTATAGTAAAATTAATCGCAGGAGTTCTCGGAACTCTTGTCGTTGTCCTTGGAGTGGTTCCATACATACTCCTTGAGATACTGGAGGCAGTAATATGAAGAAAAACAAGCTTTATCTAGGCGGAGAAGACCTTGATGTCAATGAACTTGCTCCAAGGGATTTTTCTGAGTTTCTAACTGCGCTGCTAAAGGATATTTGGGGGAAAAAATGAGCATCAAAAAATCACCATGGGTTAGTTTTTTCAATGCCGGCGGGTGCAATGGATGCACCCTTGAAGTTCTGGCATGCACCAATCCAAGGTATGATGTTTCCAGATTCGGAATCGAGATAAAAGCCAGTGCCAAACATGCTGATGTTCTTGTTGTTACTGGCATTGTAAACAAGCAGAACAAGAGCAGGCTTCTCAACATATATGAGCAATTGGCAGAGCCCAAGAGGGTTGTGGCAATAGGAGCATGTGCGATTACTGGAGGAATATACAAGGATTCACATGCGCATGCAGGACCTGTAGACAAGATAATTCCGGTAACGGTATTTGTTCCAGGATGTCCGCCAAGGCCAGAGAGCATAATCAAAGGGATAATGGAGGCGCTCAAATGAAAAAAATAATCCCACAGTTCAAAAAAACAAAATCAGAGAGGCTTGTTTCAATCTCCTACCTAAAGGAGGAGGAAGGCGTTTTCATATATTATCATTTTGCAAATAAAACTCCAAAGTTCCGTGAGATAAAAATAGAAATCGGAAATGAAAAAGAAGTTGAAAGCATAATAAGCATCCATCCAAATGCAGCAATCCTGGAAGGAGAAGTAACTGAGATGTATGGGATAAAATTCCCTGGAAACCCGTATAGCGGCAAGAGAATATTCCTGGAGGAGAAATAATGCACAAGACATGCCTATTTCCAATCGGACCCCAGCACCCTTCATTAAAGGAGCCTTTATTTCTGAAGCTTTATGTTGAGGGAACTACTGTCAAGGATGCAGTGTTTGATCTTGGCTATGCCCATCGGGGGGTCGAGGAAAAGCTTGAAGGAAAACAGGTTGACACTGCACTTCACGCAGTCCAAAGAACATGTGGTATCTGCTCACAGTGCCATACTATGGCATTTCTCAGAACAGTCGAAGGCTTTGCAGGTGTTGAAATCCCTGATCGTGTTGCGCTTCAGAGAGTCATTGTAGCAGAGCTTGAGAGAATACACTCCCACATGCTATGGGCAGGGGTGATGATGCATGAGCTTGGCCTTGATACTCTTTTCATGTATTTCATGCGCGAGAGGGAAAAAGTTCTTGATGTGTTTGATGAGCTGACCGGAAACAGGGTTCACCACTCTTCTGACCTTATAGGAACCTCAAAAAGAACCTTCAGTGAGGAAAATCTCGAATTCGTGCTAACTACCATAGATAGCATCAAAGAAAACCTGGTCAGGTACAGAAAGACAGTGAATTCTCACGATGTTATCAGGGACCGCTGCATAGGAAAGGGAGTAATAACAAAAAAGGATGCACAGACATTCGGGCTTGTTGGTCCTGTTGCCCGCGCATGCAACATCAACAACGATGTCAGGGTCACATCTCCATATATGGGCTACAAGATGCTCAAGCTCAAGTCCATCATGAGAAAGGAAGGGGATGCGCAGGCAAGAACTCTTGTGAGGCTTGATGAGGTCTTTGCATCAATGGACCTTTTACGCCAGGCATGCAATCAAATTCCAAGAAAATCAAAGGTTCCCAAATATCCTGTAAAGAGGATCGCGCAGGGCTATGGGGCCGGCGCCTCAGAAGCTCCCCGCGGAGAAAACTTCCACTTCATAAAGGTGGTAAATGGAAAGACCGCAAGAGTAAAGCTCAGGACTCCTACGCTTGCAAATCTTGTTATGTTCCCTGAGGCAGTCAAGGGAGCAGACATTACCGATGTTCCTGTCATAGTCATGAGCCTGGATCCCTGCATCTCATGTATGGAGCGGGTTGCAGTAGTAAAAGACGGCAAGACTGAAATCTGGACCAGCCATGAGCTATTTAGAGGGGAGAAAAAATGCTAGAATTCGTATTGGCACTTTCATTCATTGTTATTTCAATCTTCTTTGCAGGTCTATTCAGAAAGTTCCTCGCAAGGATGCACAACAGGGTCGGCCCTCCGGTAATCCAGCCATTCTATGATATTATTAAGCTCTTTTCAAAGAAAACTTCAAAATACAGGAATCCGATTTTCCATGCTGTTCCCTATGCATCAGTAATTACTTCTGTTGTTATCCTGCTTCTTATCTCAACTGCATTTATACCTACAGTCTCTATATTTGATTTCGATTACAACTTTCTTGTACTTGGTTACCTGTTCATCCTGGTCGATACCTTCTATATATTCGGGGCAGTTGCAAGCAGAAGCCCCTTTGCCATCCAGTCAAGCATGAGGGAGCTCTTGCTTATGCTTGGCTATGAGCTGAGCTTCCTGATGGTGCTCGCAGTATTTTTCGCTAAAACCGGCATCCTGAGCCTTGCTGATTTTGATGTTGAGTTTGCGTTTATGCAGGCTCCTCTGGCCTCGATTCTTTTGGTACTTATCGGTTTTGTCATCGTCAGGATAACTCCATTTGACGTGGTCAATGCAGAGACAGAGATTTCAGCAGGATTCTTTGCAGAATATTATGGCAAGGATCTTGCACTTCTTGAAATAGCCGAATTTGCCAAGGATCTTGCTTTTGGACTTATGGCAGGATTGTTATTGTTTGGAAAAATGTTTGCACTTCCAGCTGCTCTTGGATTTGTTTTCTTCTATGCCCTTATGCAGGCAACATCTCCAAGATACTGTACATTCAGAACGGCCAAAATATTCCTGATCATTGCAATTCTTGCATTTATTGATCTATTCTTGTTGGTGTAATCTATGGGAATCCTAACCGATGTTTTGAAAAATATGTTCAGAAAGCCATTTACTATTGATTATCCCAAGAAGAAGAGTAAAATTTCTGTTCATTACAGGGGGAAAATCCATGTTGACCGGAAAAAATGCATCGGATGTTATCTTTGCCAGATGAATTGCCCGACCGGGGCAATTGTTGTAAACAAGAAAACAAAAAAGGCTGAAGTTGATCTTGGCCTGTGCATTCTCTGCAGCATGTGCGCCGAAGTTTGCCCTGTCAAGTGCATCTACTTTACCAATGACTATGAAAACCAAGTCCGGTCAAAAAACAAACTCAAACCGAAGAAGCGCTAAGACAATAGAGCTCCTTTTGCCTGTATCTCCTTATCTCGTCCAAAAGCCTTGTTTCCTCCTCATCTATCATATTTTCGTTCATTCAAATCACCAGTAATTTTCATTTTTTTATCTAAAATAAGCATTTCGCAGCCCGGTTCATTTCCGCGGTGATCAAAATACCTAAAAACATTCACAACACAAGATAATCATGGCAAGTCTTGCTGAAGACAACTATCTGAGGGCCTTATACGAAATTATTGAAAAGAAAGGATCAGCAAGGCCCAAGGACCTTGTTCGGGCTCTAGATGTTTCTGCTCCATCTGTAACTGAAATGCTCCATAAGCTCGCAGATAAGAAACTTGTCCATTATCAAAAACGCAGGGAAATCTCACTTACTGCAAAAGGCAGGAAAAAAGCAATTGCACTAAAGGCAAGATATCAGGTTTTTCTAAAACTGTTCAAGATGGCAGGCGTATCTTCTGCAACTGCATATGCAGATTCATGCCGTATTGAAAACCAGCTTAGTGCTGAGACTGTTTCTAAATTAGTTGAATTTATGGAGAGGCTTGAGAAGACAATGCTTTGTAAAAAGCTGTAGTTTTTGTAGTTTTCATTAACCAAAGGATTATAAACTATCTGACAGTTAAACTCCTCGGTGGGATCGTGAATTTATTGCGAACTTTAATCATTTTTGGAATTTTATCATTGTCAGTAGTGGGATGCGTTATGCCATCCTCCGAAGGTCCAGATGCAATTGCAGTCTGGCAGCACCAGGGTGACACATGGGATATATACTATTCCCTATGGGATCAGGATACGCTTTCCTGGCAGGTTCCTGATGGTAGCAAGTCAGCACCAATTGCAGTTGATGCTGGCGATGACCATGATCCTGATGTCTCATCCAATGAGAGATTTGCTGTTGCAGTATGGCAAAAAGAAAGCAATGGAATCTATTACTCTCTCTGGCAGAATTCTGCATGGACAAGTCCGAAGACAATAAGTTCTGGTTCTATGCTCACTGATCCAACAGTTGCAGTAGATGGCAAGGGAAATGCACTTGCAGTCTGGGTAAGCTCATCTAAAGAATTATACTCCTCATATTATTCCAGTTCAGCTGGCTGGACCACTCCTGAAAAACTGGATACAACAGGAATATCAAAATTATCTCTTCCTGAGCTTGCTTATGGTTCTGCCGGATATTATCTTGTCTTTACAGGAAAAGATTCAGCTTCCACCAATGCTTATGCAGCATCATATTCGTCAGCCGGATGGACAGCTCCAGTCCAGGTTGGCAGCGATGCTCTGCTTGACAACAGCGTTCCAACAGATCAGAGGACCGGAATTTCAGTTGCTGATACCAAGGCAGAAGTAACCCTTGTCTGGCCAGGATCAGATAATCAACTTTATTCTGTAAAACTCGGCTCCAGCGCAAAGCACTTTGCTGATGGTAAGATGCCTGATGTTTCTTATGATTCAGGAGAAATTGCAAATGGCGCATACACTGATGATGAAGACTTATTCCACCAGCCAAATGTAAATTCACCAACCAGCGAGCCGACTATCTCAAGTCTAAAAGAAAGCGATGACAGATCTTCATTGACATTCATAAAAGACCGAAGCATCGGCCTGGTGCTCTGGTGGACAAAAGTATCTCCACCTGGACAGATTTACTATTCATATTATGATGCCGGATCATGGAAAGGAGTAGATGTAGTTGATCCTGCAATCGGCGGAGTCCTGAACAGGAACCCTGCAGTAAGCCCTCTTCGAGAACTTAGCGAGGGCGAAGAGCAACCATACTGCGGTGATGCGGTAATCAATCTTCCATTCGAACAGTGTGAAGTTGGAATTCCATGTCCGAATCCTGCAGATTTCTGCAATCTTGCAAACTGCCAGTGTATTCCGGACTATCCTCCAACCAATGAAAGTATTGATTGTAGTACAAACACCATGGCCGGTCTTGTTGGCCTTTCACTTTGGGCACCTGGAATGATGTGCAAAGATGACTGTGCTGCAGTCTATGGAAAACAATACACATGTGACGCAACATGCAACTGTGTCAAGAAACCAAAGCCGCAAGCACTTTCATGTGCAGGCAATTCAGGACTGTTCGGTCCGGTGCAGCCGCTTGCTGCAGGCCAGATATGTACTGATGACTGCGATGTTCTTGGTGCAGAATACGAATGTGAGCCAAAGAGCTGCTCATGCCGCAAAAAGCAAGTTCCGCCAAAACCAAAGAATGTCTCATGTGCTGACAACAGCTGGACAACAGCATTTGGAGGCCAGTCTAAGTTCAAAGCAGGAGATATCTGCCAGGACGACTGCAAAAACCTGCCATTTGGTGAGAGTCTGGTATGTAATCCAGAAGCATGTGTCTGTGAAGAAAAACAGGTTGAAACAAGATACTGCGCCGGACATACTCAGGAAGTTGCCAGGACAGATAAGAACACATTCGATGCATCCTCAATGAAATGTGAAGACAACTGTGAACAGCTTGGTGAAGGCTATGAGTGCAATGTTGATTCATGTACCTGTACAAAGCCATACAAGGAAAACGTTGCCTGCTCTGGAAATACCATAAATAACATGAATCCGTTTGCTGCATCCAACAATACATTTGACCCAGCCACGCAAATCTGTACTGATGACTGCAAAGAGTACTTTGACATGAGTGAGGTTTACTGTAATGCAAAAACCTGCCTCTGCGAGCTTGCAACCACCTGTGCCGGAAACACTGAAGACACGGTGTATTATGGTTCAAATGCTTTCTCAGGCGGACAATGTATTGACAACTGCGAAAATCTTGGCAAAGGATACAAATGCGATGTCGAATCCTGTCTCTGTCGCAAGGCTCCTGGTGAGGATGTCTACTGTGCTGCCAATACTGATGATGCTTATGTGACGGATGCCACAGGAGCACCACTCAATCCATTTGACCCAAGCACCCAGCAGTGTCTGGACAACTGCAAGGAAATTTACGGAGAGAGGGCAGTATGTGATGCAAAGACCTGCTACTGCGTTCCTTCAGAGGACATAACAGAGCTGAGCTGCACTGCGAATACAGATCATGTATCTGTTACTGATGTAAACAACTTCAACCCGGCAGCAACACAGTGTCTTGATGACTGTGCCGAGTATATGGGATCTGAGTATGAATGCAATGCCCAGTCCTGTACGTGTACAAAGAAGCCAAAAACAGAAGTAAGTTGTATGAACAATGCACTTGACATTGCCTTCATCCTGAATGGATCAAAATCATATGATCCAAAGACCCAGATGTGCAAGGATGACTGTGAGGAATATGCGAAGGCCCTTGGAATTGGTCTTGTCTGCAATGCAGAGTCCTGCAAGTGCGAGCCTTCACTGACATGCGCTGGAAACACCCTTGACGGCATACAGTATGGGGAAAATGGATTTATCCCAGATCTCTACCGCTGCGAGGACAACTGCGAAAAACTTGGTGAAGGTTATGTCTGTGACATGAAAGAGTGTTTCTGCAGGCCAGAGCCAGGAGAAAAAATCTACTGCGCTGCAAACACTGATGAAGCGTACCTTGACGATTCCCTTGGAAAAACACATGAGCGCTTTGATTCAACAGCCAGGCAATGTGTTGACAACTGCAGGGAAATCTACGGCGAGAGTGCAGAGTGTGACATGAAAACATGCTACTGCGTTCCAAAATCCGACATTAAAGAGCTCAGCTGTTCTGGAAACACCGACAGCGTAATTGCAACTGATGTAAATAACTTTGATCCAAGCAAATCAAAATGCGTTGATGACTGTGCCGAATATGCAGGTTCTGAATATACCTGCAATGCCCAGTCATGTACCTGTGTTAAGGATTCCCGTCCAACCTGTTCAAGCAATACGATAGTAGGAAATGTCGGAGATCTTAATGTGTCATATGGCACAGACTGCAGGGATGACTGCGCCGAAGTATATGGAGACGGCTATAATTGCGATCCTGTTCTCTGCTACTGTAAAAGCAACAAGACCATTACCCCAAGATGCGGTGATGGCTATGTATCAACTGAATTTGTCCCAGGTGGCGGAAGCGAGGAATGTGATCCTGCTGCAACTCCAACTGGATGCTATGGATCTATGGTCTGCAATGCAGAGTGCCAGTGCGAATCAAAAGACATCGTAGTTGAATGTGGTGACGGAAAGATCACTGGTGCTGAGGCTTGCGACTGGGGAAGCACGGATACCAACAAATGCGATGCAGGTTACTACTGCAGTGCATGCGACTGTGTGCCTCTTGAGACAACTGCGGTTTGCGGTGATGGAAAAATCTCTGTTGAAATCGGAGAAGAGTGTGATGGAGGAAGCGTCTATTACAACAAATGTCCATCAGGCCAGCAGTGCAGCATCTGCAAATGTGTTGGCGAGACAACCCAGTGCGGTGACGGAAAAGTCATTGCTCCAGAAGAATGTGATCATGGAAACAGCTATACAGAATCATGTCCATCCGGAAAGGTCTGCTACTCATGCGCATGCGTGGATCCAGAAGACGTTGTAGAAGATCCATTCTGCGGAAACGATGAAGTTGAAGCAGGAGAAGAATGCGATGGTACTGATGATTCTGCATGTCCATCCGGCCAATACTGCAACTCCTACTGTGAATGT
>Ga0180432_10003269_pt1 | contig 23417 bp, 20 predicted proteins | sample SS_ome_10_FD_132414 | JGI IMG/M metagenome (GOLD analysis project Ga0180432, IMG submission 132414) | Hypersaline lake sediment archaeal communities from the Salton Sea, California, USA - SS_1_MS_2 metaG | ecosystem: Environmental > Aquatic > Non-marine Saline and Alkaline > Hypersaline >... | reverse complement strand
GAAGAAGGAGGATTCCCCGGAGAGTGCCTGCGCGAGGGGCCGTGTCGGTGTAGCACAGGCGCCCTCGCCTGTGGCGTTCTCAGCCGGGGGCGGCTGAGCTACATTTTTCAACGGGCTGTTAGGAGTCCTTTACTTGCGGGTAGCCCACGGCGCCTCGCCGGGGGACCGGGGCGAGATGCACGCGAACCGGCGCGTGGCCGGAGAGAGACAATGAACGACGAGCACGCAATCCCACTGACGCCCGTCGAGCGGCACGCGCTCGGGGCCTCGCCCTTCGGGGCGCTCTATCCGCCGACGGAGAAGATGCCGGCGATCGTCGTGGAGAGCTGGCCCGCGCTCGGCACGCTGGCGGCCATGCGGTTCATCGAGTGGGTGCAGGCCAACCCGGGCGGCGTGGTCTCCCTGCCGACCGGCCGCACCCCGGAGCACTTCATCAAGTCCGTCGAGCGCGTCCTGAAGGGCTGGGACGAGGCCGGGACGCGGCGCGAACTCGAGGCGTGGGGCATCGACCCGGCGCGCCGCCCGGACCTGGCCGGCCTCCACTTCGTCCAGATAGACGAGTTCTACCCCATCAAGCCGGGCCACCGGAACAGCTTCTACCACTACGTCTGCCGCTACTACCTCGAAGGCTTCGGGCTCGACCCGGGGAAGGCCCTCCTGATAGACGGCTCCCGGATCGGCCTCGCCGACGGGCAGACGCTCGACTCCGTCTGGCCCGACCACGAGGTGGACCTGGGCCTGCGCTGCCGCGGCGCGAAGGGCCGGCTCGAAGCCGTCCAGAAGGACGCCCTCGCCCGCATCGACCAGTGGTGCCAGGAGTACGAGGAGCGCATCCGCACGCTGGGCGGGATCGGCTTCTTCCTCGGCGGCATCGGGCCGGACGGGCACGTCGGCTTCAACGTGCGCGGCTCCGACCATCACTCGACGACACGCCTGACCGAGACGAACTACGAGACCCAGGCCGCGGCCGCAACCGACCTGGGCGGCGTCGAGATAGCGCGCAGGCGGCTGGTCATCACCATCGGGCTCGGCACGATCACCTTCAACCCCCGCTGCACGGCAGTCATCATCGCCGCCGGCGACGCGAAGGCGAAGGTCGTCGCGGACGCCGTCCAGAACGACAGGGACGTGCTCTACCCGGCCACGGCGCTCCACGCGCTGCCGAACGCGCGGTTCTACCTGACCCGCGGGGCGGCCCGGATGCTCACGGAGCGCCGGGTGGTCTCGCTCGCTGGCCCGGGCGGCGTCAGCGACGAGGAAGCGGAGAGGACCGTCATAGACCTGGCGGTCCGGGCGGGAAAACGGGTCGAGGGCCTGACGGACGAGGACTTCGCGGGGGACCGCTTCGCGTCCGCCGCCCTGCGCGGGCGCCCCGAGACGCGCGAGCAGTTGGTCGGGAAGGTCAGGGACGACCTGGCCCGCCGCATCGAGCGGGGCTCGCGCGTGCTGGCAGGCACGCGCTTCCTCCACACCGAGCCGCACCACGACGACATCATGCTCGGCTACCTGCCCGCCGTGGTGCGCCACGTGCGGGAGGCCAGCAACACGCACCACTTCGCCAGCCTGACCAGCGGGTTCACCTCGGTGACGAACGGCTTCATGCGCGCGCAGATCGAGTGCCTCAAGCGGTTCGCGGGGACGCCGGAGTGCGCCGCCCTGATGGATGAAGGCTACTTCGACCCCGGCGACGCGATAGCCCGCAACCGCGACGTCTGGCAGTACCTGGACGGCGTCGCCGCAGCGAGCGAGGCCATGGCGAGCGAGGGCATCGCGCGCCGGCTGCTGCGCGACCTGACCGAGGTCTTCGGCGAGGGCGGCCTGGACGACCTGAAGGGCCGCGCCGACGAGCTGGCGCGCTACTTCGCCACGCAGTACCCGGGCAGCCGCGACCCCGCGCACGTCCAGCGGCTCAAGGGCATGAGGCGCGAGTGGGAGGCCGAATGCCTCTGGGGATACTTCGGCTGGAACTGCTCGAACATCCTCCACCTGCGCCTCGGCTTCTACACGGGCGACGTGTTCCTGGAGGAACCCACCGTCGAAAGGGACGTCCAGCCCGTGCTGGACGTGCTCGAGAGGGTGAAGCCGGACGTCGTCACCGTCGCGCTCGACCCGGAGGGCAGCGGGCCGGACACCCACTACAAGGTGCTCCAGGCGATCACCGAGGCCCTCCGGCGCTACGAGCGGGCGAGCGGCCGGTCCGACATCACGGTCTGGGGCTACCGGAACGTCTGGCAGCGGTTCCACCCCTGCGAGGCAAACGTTTACGTCCCGATCTCGCTCAACATGTTCGCCATCATGCAGAGCGCGTTCGAGAACGCCTTCGCTTCGCAGCGGGACGCCTCGTTCCCGAGCTACGAGCACGACGGCCCGTTCAGCGAGTTGAGCCAGCGGGTCCAGGTCGAGCAGTACCAGGCGCTCAAGACGTGCCTGGGGCGGCGCTGGTTCAACGAGAGCGAGAGCGCGCTCATCCGGGCCACCCGGGGGCTGGTCTTTTTGAGGCAGATGACCCTGGCCGAACTCTACGAACGCAGCCGCGAGCTGGAGCGCGCCGCCTGCACCGCCAGGGCTTGACAGCCCGCTTGCTCGACCTGACAATACTGGCGGCAACCTCAGCACTCAACCAGGGGGGCGCGCAGATGCGCAGGAAATGGTTTCTCCTCTTGCTGGTGATCGTGGCGGTCGGCGCCGTGCTCGTTTACAAGAAGCGCCACGCCGGCCCGCCCGTGTCGCTGGTCCCGGACCCGGTGCCGGGGCAGTTTGCGCTGACCAGCACGGCCTTCCGCAACGGCGGCCCGATCCCGCCTTTCTACACCTGCGACGACAAGAATCGCTCGCCCGCGCTCCAGTGGCGCGACGCGCCCAGGGGCACGGAGTCCTTCGCGCTCGTCATGGAGGACCCCGACGCGGGGATCGGCGGGTTCACGCACTGGCTCATGTGCGACATGCCAGGCACCGAGCAGGAGATGAGCCCGGGGGTGGCCGCCATGGACATCATCTCGGTCCCGTTCAGCGCGGTGCAGGGCAAGAACGACTTCGCCGACGTCGGCTACGGCGGCCCGTGCCCCCCGCCGGGCAAGGTGCACCGCTACGTGATAAGGCTCTATGCGCTCGACGCCACACTGGACCTGATGGGCGGGTTCGCCAAGTACCAGCTCAACGCCGCCATGAAGGGCCACGTCCTGGGCGAGGCCGGCATCATGGGCGTTTACAAGCGGGCCGAAGAAGGCAGTTGAGAGTTGGTAGTTGACAGAAGACGGCGGGACCGCACACCTCGTCCTCGTCCTCGTTCTCGTCCTCGGAGCTTGCCCCAAGTCCGCCGGGCGGCGGACGAGGGGCCCTCGTCCTCAAAACAAGTTGCTTGTTTCTGGTTGGTTGCCGCCTTTGCCGTTCACTTCATCCTTCTGCCCCGCCGTACGACGGGCAAGCTTCAGCCTTCATTGAGCCACAGGTCAACCCGGTTCTCGGGGCTGAACGGCTTGCCCACGATGGACGGCAGCCCGCCCTCGCCGATGACGCCGACCTTCGCGTGGTGCGTTGCGTGCCGGTCGTCAACGAGAACCTCCTCGAACGCCCCGTCCCCCCGGTTGCGATAGACCAGGAGCTTCGGCGCGGGGTTCCCGCCCAGCCCCATCTCGCCGACGACGATGTCGGGCAGCCCGTCGCCGTCCATGTCCGCCACCTGTAGCGTGTGCGGGTGAAAGAGGTCGTCGCGCAGCAGGCGCATCTCCCAGTCGGGGAACCCGGAGAACCAGGCGAGCCGGCCCGGGTCGCTCTCCCCTTCCGACAGGACGACCTCGGGCCGGCCGTCCCCGTCCACGTCGCCGACCGCCACGCAGGTGAGCCGGAAGTCCGGCGCAATCGGGCGGCGCCGCCACGACGCACCCTCCCGCTTGAACCAGTACGGCCCGGCCACGATCTCCGCCTGCCCGTCGCCGTCGAGGTCCACTACGGCGACGCCCTCCACCTCCAGCCCCTCACAGACGGTCTGCCGGCACGCGCGCGGCCAGGGGCTCACGCGGGGGTCGGCCGGCACGTCGTAATAAACGACGAGCTTGCTCTGCTGGGAGAGGACGACGATCTCGTCCTGCCCGTCGCCGTCCACGTCGCCGACGGCCTGGTCGTGGTATTTCCAGAGCTCGTCCTCGATGACGCGCCTGGGCCAGTTCTCGAAGGGCGGCCCGGGGTTCTCGAACCAGTAGAGTTCTTTGCGGCCGTAGTCGCCGCCCGCGACCAGGTCGGGGCGGCCGTTGCCGGTGACGTCCAGCACGACGCCGCCCGCCTCGAACCGCGCCGAGCCGATCGTGTGGCGCCGCCAGGACGGGTACTCGTACCAGACGACGTTCCCCTCGCCGAGCTTGCCGCCGACGATGACGTCGTTGAGCCCGTCGCCGTTCACGTCAGCGATGAGGCAGACGTCGTTCTCCGTCCCCGGCGGCTCGGGGTCAATCACGATGTGTCGGAACTGCATGGCGTTCTCCTTGCTGGTCCGGGTCGCCGGGAGAGCATAGCGCGGTCGCGGCTCGTCCTCAAGCGCTTGCGCGGGCCGGGCAGCGGCACGTATGATGGCGCGTCAGCGCGAGCTAACGGGAGCGGGCCATGGACTTCCAACACCAGATGATGGTTCGGCAGGAACACCTGAACCAGTACGGGAGCCTGTTCGGCGGGCGCGTGCTGGCCGTGATTGACGAACTGGCGTTCATCGCCTGCGCCAGGACCTACCCGGGGCGGAACTTCGTGACGCGGGCCGTCCAGGACGCGGAGTTCACCGCGCCCGCGCGCCTGGGGGACGTGCTCGAGTTCCGGTTCGGCGTCGAGGGCGTCGGGACGACCTCCGTGCGCGTCCGCGTGGAGATGCTCATCCACAACGCCCGCACGGGCGAGAGCGCCAGATCCTTTGACGGCCGCGTCGTGATGGTCTGCGTGGACGACTCCGGCCGGCCGACGCCCGTCGAGGGCTGATCAGAGCAGGCCGCTCAGGTAGTCGTAATCCTCCTGGAGCATCCGGCGCGTCGGCAGGTCCGGCGAGACGCGCGCGTAGCCACTGCGGAAATCCTCGATGTCGAGGAAGCCCTCGTAGCCGACGGACCCGAGCGCCTCGATGACCTGCGGCCAGTTCACCATGCCGTCGGGGAAGGGCATGTTCCTGCACTCCCACTCGCCGTCGTCGCGGCGGAACCAGCCGCCGTCCTTGGCGTGGACGTGCTGGAGGTAAGGCCCGAGCATCTGGACGGCCATGCGCCAGTTCTCCATGCCCTCGCGCAGCATGTTGCCCGGGTCGAATATCGCCCCGATCCAGGCCGGGTCGAAGCCGTCGAGCAGCCGGCGCATGGCGGACGCGCTGGGGCAGATAAGGCCGTTGTGGATCTCGACCCAGACCTTGACGCCGGCCGCGCGCGCGTCCTCCTCCAGGGCGGCGAAGGCATCCCGCCCGCGCCGGAGCAGCTCGTCGTGGTGCGTCGAGCCGTCGTAGCCCGGGGCGTGGACGCGCACTCCGAGGGCGCCGGCCAGGCGGGCGGCTTCCAGCGCGACGCGGACGCGGTCCGGATCGAAGCAGCCGCAGCGCGAGCCCAGGGCCACGGTGGTCAGCCCGTGCTCGTCGGCGGCCCGGCGCGCGCGCTCGGCCGTCTCAGCCAGGTTCCCCGTGTCAATGTGCCAGTTGCTCTCGCCGTCCCACAGGGCGTTGGTGTAGTCCAGCGTCCATTCGATGCCCGTGTAGCCGACGTCGGCGACCAGTGCGGCCGCCTCCTCTATGTCGCAGTCCGGCGTTACGAGAGAGTAAACTCCCAGTTTCATCACCTTCCCTCCAACAACGGAACGGATTCACCGCAGAGAGCGCAGAGAACGCGGAGAAAAAACGGACATGATGGGCTCAAGTCCCTTGCCGTCCTCTGCGTCCTCGGCGCTTCAATATTGTCCCTCCTGCCGCTCAGGAAACGCCCACGACAACAGCCTGAACCACGAAGGTCACGAAGACCACGAAGGGCAACGGGTGCGAAAAGCGCGTACTCACCCCCATTGTCAACCCTCAGCCATCCCCCGCCGTTCTCTGCGTCCTCGGCGTTCTCCGCGGTTGATCTGTCACGAGGCGGGGATTATAGGCCCGCCCGCCTGTGCTGTAAAGCGGCGCCGCATTTTGCTATATTCGCGCCCGAATGGGAGCCCGTGAACCCGAGGCCGCCATGGATAAGAAGAGAGAGACCGGCCTGGACAGCGAGGTGCGCTACGTCAAGGGCGTCGGCCCGAAGCGCGCCGAGGCCCTCGCCCGGCTCGGCATCCGGACGGTCGGCGACCTGCTGATGCACCTGCCGCGCGACTACGAGGACCGGCGCCGCCACCGCCCCATCGCCGGGCTGCGCATCGGCGAGAGCGCCGTGGTGCGCGGGACGATAGAGGTCGTGGAGTTCCGCCCGACGCGGCGCCGGGGCGTCGGGATGCTCGCGGTCGGGATCAGCGATGAAACCGGTTCGCTGTCGCTGGTCTGGTTCAACGCGCAGCCCGCCTGGCAACGGTCGTTCCCGGTCGGCGGCACCGTCACGGCCTACGGCACGGTCAACTTCTACGGCGGCCTCCAGATCGTTGCGCCCGACTACGAGGTCGGCGCTGAGCCCTCCGAGTCGGACAAGTTCGGCCGCATCCTGCCGCTCTACCCTCTGACCGAAGGCGTCACGCAGGCCGTCATGCGCAGCGTCGCCCTGGCCGCCCTCTCCCAGGCGGCCGGGAAGGCGGAGGATGTGTTCCCGCGCGCCTTCCTGAGCGAGAGAAACCTGCCCGACGTCGGACACGCCCTGTGGAACGTCCACTTCCCCAAGAGCATCGAGGAGAAGGACGCGGCGCGGCGGCGGCTCTCCTACGAGGAGCTGTTCGTCTTCCAGACGGCGCTGGCCCTGCGGCGGGCCGCCATCAAGGCCAACGAAGGCGTCAGTTTCCGGGTCGGCCCGAACGTGGACCGGCGCATCCGCCGGCTCTTCCCCTTCCCCTTCACCGCGGCGCAGGACCGCGTCATCGCGGAGGTGGCGGCGGACATGCGGTCCGCGCGCCCGATGAACCGCCTGCTCCAGGGCGACGTGGGCTGCGGCAAGACGGTGGTGGCGGTCTATGCAATGCTGGCCGCCCTGGCCGAGAGCAGCAAGCGTCGGCAGGTCGCCCTGATGGCGCCCACGGAGATACTGGCCGAGCAGCACTACCTGACGCTGGAATCGCTGCTGGACCGGGCGCGGCTGCGCACCGCCCTGCTGACCGGCGCCCTGACGCCGGGCGGCCGCAAGAAAGTCCTGCGCCAACTGGCCCGGGGCGAGCTGGACCTGGTCGTCGGCACGCACGCCCTGATCCAGCCCGACGTGCGGTTCGGGAACCTGGCCCTGGCCGTGGTGGACGAGCAGCACAGGTTCGGCGTCCGCCAGCGGCTGGCCCTTCGGCGCAAGGGGCCGCCCCCCGACGTGCTGATAATGACCGCGACGCCCATACCGCGTACGCTCGCGCTGGCCTACCTGGCCGACATGGACGTGAGCGTCATCGACGAGATGCCACCCGGCCGCCGGCCCGTCACCACGGAGCTGCGCCTGCCGGGCGCGTGGGACGGCGCGTTCGAGGCCGCACGGGAGGAACTGGCGTGCGGGCGGACGGTCTTCGTCGTTTACCCGCTCGTCGAGGAGAGCAAGGACCTGGACCTGACCAGCGCGAAGGAGGGCTACCGCGAGCTGAGCGAGCGCGTGTTCCCGGAATACGAGTGCTGCCTGCTGCACGGCCAGATGCTGCCGGCGGCCAAGCGCCGCGTGATGGAGGCATTCCGCGCGAAGGAGTACCGCGTCATGGCGGCCACGACCGTGGTGGAGGTGGGCATTGACGTGCCGCACGCCACGGTGATGATCGTCCAGCACGCCGAGCGGCTCGGGCTGGCGCAGCTTCACCAGTTGCGCGGGCGCATCGGGCGCGGCGAGCATCCGGGCAGGTGCTTCCTGCTGGCCGACCCGACCACCGACGAGGCCCGCGCGCGGCTGGAGGTGCTGACCGGCACCAGCGACGGGTTCCGGATAGCCGAGGAGGACCTGCGCATCCGCGGGCCGGGGGAGCTGCTCGGCACCCAGCAGAGCGGGCTGCCCGAGTTCCGCTGCTACGACTTCCAGGACGTCTCGATACTGCAAGAGGCGCGGGACGACGCGTTCAAGCTCGTGTCAGGCGACCCGGCGCTCGCCGAGCCGCAGCACGCGCTGCTGCGAAAGACGGTGGTGGACAAGTACGGCAAGCGGTTCATCTTCGCCGACGTTGCGTAGCGGCACTTCACGATTGAAATGCGGGGCAAGCGCGCCATTCGTCCTCGTCGTCGTCCTCGTCCTCGACATCGTGCGCATGCCGGGGAGGACGAGAACGAGGAGGAGGACGAGCGCGAGTGACACATGAGGCCGCGATCTCGATCTTGAAGGTCCACTGGCAGCCTGTTGGAGAAGGCGCGTTCCCGGGACGCCGCCTGCGCGAGGGACCATGTCGGTGTAGCACAGGCGCCCTCGCCTGTGGGGTACTCAGCCGAGGGCGGCTGAGCCGCATTGTCCAATAGGCCGCCAGGCTCTCTACTGCGCGGGGGGCTCTTCCGGGATGGGCGCGAGTGCCCGGCTGCGGAAGGCTTCCGCGCGGGCGCGGATGTCCTCCACCCGGCCTTCGGCGGGGGGCTGGTCGCCGGCAGGTTCGAGCACGAACTCGCCCGCGTCGTGCTCGTCCACGAGGCGGACGGGCAGGAGCACCTCGAAGACGAAGTCAATCGGGAACGTTTCGTACCACGGCGCCTCGATCTCGACCAGGCGCGCCTGCTCCGCGTATTGCAGCCTGTCGTGCTCGTCACGCAGGGGTCCCACGCGAAGCTGGCTGGTGCCGTAGTGGGCGAACCCGTGCTCCAGGGGCGTCACGCCGACGTAATGCCCGTCAATCCACACGGGCGCGCCGGGCGGTTCGGAGCGGACCAGCATCCGTCGCTCCACGCACCCCCCGAACAGGACCAGAGCCGTCAACGCGACAAACGGAAGCAGGCGCCTTGCCTTCATAGCGGAACCGTCTCCTGCGAGCCCAGGTCAATGATCTCGGCCGTCATTCCCTCCAGGTCCACCACGGCCGCTGTGGCTCGGCCGGTGAGCCAGCCCGCCGCCTCGCCCGGGTTGACCAGCAGCGGCGGGCCGGGCCGGACTTCCGTCCCGTGCGTGTGCCCGCACACGAGCAGGTCCGCCCCATCGGCCACGTCCTGCGCGAGCGCCTGCGGGTCGTGGACCATGACGACGGTCCTCCCCGCGAGTTCGAGCCGGTGAGGCGGCTCGTGAAGGTCCGGGCAGACCTTCCGCAGGCCCGTGCGCTCGCCGTCGTTGTTGCCGAACACGCCGACGACCCGCGCGCCGGCCTTCAGCAGGAGCTTGAGCGCAAAGGGCGCGACGTAGTCCCCCGCGTGCAGGATGACCTCGACGCCGCGCTCCCGGAAGGCGGCCGCCGCCGCGCCCACCTTCGGCAGGTTGTCGTGCGTGTCCGAGATAACGCCGACCAGCATACCTTGCTCCTCCGGGTCAGGGCGATTCAACGGCGTCGATCCTGTAAAGCTCCGAGCCGGCCAGCGCGACGGCGGCGCGGGCGTTCAGGTCAACGTCGAAGCGCACGATGGCATCGTCACACTCGAAGCGCCAGAGGACGTCCAGCTTGCCGTGATAGCCGGTGTAGGCGGTCAGGGCGTTGCCGCCGGCGTGAACCAGCTCGGCCGGCGCGCCGGCAGGCTTCCTCAGGTACGCCTGGCCCGGCGGCGGCCACATCTCCCAGACCCTGTCCTCCCGCGGGTCCACGACGGCGCACGCGCCCTGCTCGCGGTAAACCGCCACCACGTCACCCAGGACGCGGCAGTGCGTCAACGCGCCCAGGGGCCAGCCCGACCAGAGCCGCTCCCCGCGCCGGTCCACCGCTATGACGTGGCCCGTGGGGTTGCTGAAGACGCTGTAGCCGTTCCCGACGCCCCACGGCTCGTACATCTGCTGGCTGTCGAACCGGAACTTGTAGAACAGCCGCCCCTGCGCGTCGTAGAAACAGAAGCGCTGCGACGTGTCCGCCACCATCGCCGTCTCACCCCCGGGGCTCACGGCGACGGCGCAGGGCCCCTCGCTGACGACCTGCGACCAGGCCGGCGCGTCGCCCCTGAACGCCCGGACGCGTCCCGCCTCGTCCACGGCGCACAGCAGACTCAGGTCAGCGGCGCAGTCGAAGTAGCGGGCGAGGATGCCAAACTGCACGCGCCGCACGCGGGAGGCGTCCGATCCCACCAGCAGTGCCTCGCGCTCGCCCCACACGCAGAAAGCCCGCGCCGGCATTCTCGGCGCGACGTCCGCGGGCCCCGTCACGCGCTCCTGGGCGGCGATCTCCCCCGCCGCGTCCAGCAGCACAACCGTCCCGTCGTCCGCCAGGAGCACGACCATCTCGCCCCCGTCCGCCACGCGCAGCCGCAAGACCTGTTCGGGGGCCAGTCCCCCGGGCAACGGCCGCCGCCAGACCAGCCCCTCGGGCGGTTCGGCGGGCGGCTCCGGGGCACCAGTGCCGGCGGGAGGCGACGGCGCAACTCGCTCCGGGGGCGCCTGGATAGCCGGCGGCTCTGCCGGGGGCGGCTCGATTGGCAGCGGCTCGAGAGCCGCCTCAGGCGGCGCGGCAGCGGGCTCCGCTGCGGGCGCCGGCGGCGCCTCCCGTGCGGGAGCCTCGGCGCCCTCGAAGAGATGCGCCAGCAACTGCCTGCCCCCTTTGGCCAGGACGATCATGCGCCCGGCCCCGTCCACGGCCCAGTCCGCAGGCGCGCGGTCCAGCTCCAGTTCCCACCGTATGGTCGCGTTCCCGTCCACGAGCACCATGCGATCGCTCTGGGTCTCCAGGAGGAAGCGCGTGCCGCCGGCCGTCATGCCCGCGCGCCGCACGGGCTCGCCGAACTCGATGCGGTTCCTCTCCTCTCCGCCTGAGCTGAGCAGGCGCAACCCCTTCTCGGCGGCGGGCACGGCCAGCAGCTCGCTCTCACGATCATAGCTGATGGGCCCGGTCTGGCCGCCGAGTTCCTTGCGCCACCGGAGCCTTCCGGTCCAGTCGCCGAGCGCGACGCGGCCGGCCGAGTCCGCCACGGCGAACAGGAAGGGATCCTCCTGCACGATGCTGATCGACTTGGCGGACCAGCCGATGCCGCCGACCGTCTTCCTGGCACTTCCCCGGTCGTAGAGGCAGAGGTCTCCGAAGGCGGTGGCGGCCGCCAGCCAGCCCGTGTCGAAGGCGATGTCGAAGTCCGCGAGCTGGCCGTCGAACTCCACGCGCCATTCGAGCCCCCCCAGCGCGTCGAAGACGTAGACGACGCCCTGACCGGCCAGCGCGGCGAAGAAGTTCCCGTCGTCGCCGGCGCGCAGCCGGCGTATGCTCTGCCCGGCTCGGAACTCGCCCCGGGCCTTCCCGTGCTCGTCGATCACCCACACGTTCCGTCCGCCCGCGGCAACCGACCAGCCGGCGGACCGGGCCACCGCCACGCACTCGACGGGCACATCCGCCATGAAGTCCCAGGCAATGCCTTCCTCGTCAACGTCGAACTCGGGCATGGACGCGCTCTCCGCCTCAGGTCACGAGCCCACAGGAATGCCGAGCAGCTTCGCCGCCGTATTCCCCATCACGGCGTCCATGTCGTCTCGGCTGACGGCCAGGGAGCGGAACGTGCGCTCGTAGTCGCGCTCCACGGCCGCCATGTCCTCATGCCGGACGCCGCTGCCGAACAGTACGTGCCCCCACAGGCTGCCGCCGGTGTCCTCCTCCCAGAGGGATGCCTGCGCCGGCTGAAAGAACTCCGCCAGCGACTGGCCGCCCCGGCGGCGCAGTATGTCGCCGGACAGGTCGAAGAAGACGTTGCTGTGATGCCGCATCGCCTCGGCGGCCTCCTCGCACCACGGGTTGCCCAGCCCCAAGCCCACGATCTTCAGTGCGGGGCAGTAACGCGCGATCGTGTCCAGGTAAACCGGCCGCATGTTCTCCGAACGCACCCGTCGCGCCCGGTCCAGAGCCGTCGGCGGCATGAAACCGGTGTGGAAGATCACGGGCATGCCGAGCGCCTGCGCCGCCTCATAGACGGGGAAGAACGACTCGTCATCGTAAGGGGCCGGCGGCGCCCAGACGCAGAGCCCCGCGAAGCCGACGCGCTTCATCCTCTCCACGCGGGACGCGCCGTAGTCCGCCAGGTCCACGTGCGCGAACGCCACGAACATCTCCGGGTAGGCATCGGCCAGCCGCAGCACCTCCGCGTCGGCCGCCAGGCCGTACCGGCCGTCTCCCCCCATTATGCAGAAGCGTTCCGCGCCGAGGTTCTGAGCCGCCTCCGCCAGCGCCTCCCCGTAGCCGGGCTCGTCATAGACGGGGACGTGGAAGTCAATCAGCATCGCGTCGCTCCCGCAGGCAAGCAAGGCTCTCAAGAATCTTCGGCCACTACTGTAACAGAAATCGCCGACTTCGCAACGCCGCGCCGGGCCGGAGTCCCACCCCTGCCATCGAGTCGGAGAAGCGACTCATGCCTGCAGGCTTGTGAGAAGGTCTCGCACAGAAAGAGCCGCATGGGCGCATGAACCCATGCGGCTCCACCACTTCAACCCCACGGATCCGATGGGTATCTGCCACCGCCGGAACGCCGGAGGTACACATCAACTCCATCGGAGTCCAAGCTTGCGCATCATCTCGAACGTGTTGACATAGGGCACGCCAAACGCCTCGCACACGTTCGGAATCGGAACCTTCTTCTTGATGTCCAGTTTGAGGGCCTCGTGGGTCACGACAACGCGCCGGCGCGCTCTGGCGTAAGCCACCAACCAGCCATCAGCGGCCTTCGCGAAGTCGGCCTTAGCCGCATCGGAGAACTGGACCTGAACAAAGGCCCACGTCATGATCTCTCTATACGAATCCACAACATCGTCTTCATCTGTTGACGCAAAAGCACGCCCAAAATGGTCTGTTGCCCATGTCGCGAGTTCGTCTTTTCCTCGATCGAGTTCCTGCTTGATGCGATCAATGCTCTCTACCTGCCCATTCGCTGCCAGTTGCACGAGCCCCTCCCAGAACCTGGGGGCGAGGTCGAATGCATAGTAATGCCTGTGTGCCTCGATGAAGACATTGGCATCGAGGACGAATACGGGGGCCTCTATCACCGGGGCCCTCTGATCTTGAGGTCCGCGGCGTAGCGATCGAAGCTTTTCCCGTATAGCCCCGTCAGCTTATAGGCATCGGAGTAGAGCAGCTTGCCTTCCGCGGCGGCCCGTACTACCGCAGAGCCGAACAGCCGGCCCACGCGCAGGTTCTGATTCAGGCAGAAGTCCCCGCCTGGCTGCCGCCGAGCGCCTGCTCGGCGTTCGTCGCTCTGATAGGCCCGGTAGAACTCGAAGAAAGCTGCCTTGTCCATCAAACCCAAGTCCAGCGCTCTCCGCGCCGCCACGATCGTGCTCACCTTGAACCGACGGGCAACTGCCTGGAACGGCTCCGACACACTCCTGACAGAAGGCCAAAGGCGGCGCAGTTCCCGTTCCGGCACCAAGAGCTCGGCGGCCACACGATTGCAGGCTTGCTCGGTGGGGTCATCGGCCGGTTGCATCCCGCGTAGATCGAATGCGGCGCTGCTCCCAAAGAACACATGGGCGAGCTCGTGGGCAATCGTGAACATCTGAGCGGCTTTGCCGTCAGCGCCGTTGATGAACACGAGCGGAGCATACTCGTCCACCAGCACAAAACCGCGGAATTCACCGGGGTCCAGCTTGCGGTGAGTGTTATTGCCCACAACCCCATTCACTACGACGAGGATACCCGCCTCCTCGGCAGTTCGGCGGAGAGTGCGGAGCGCATCTGTCCAGGTCCGTTCCCGAGTAGCCCATTCCTCATCGAGACTCAGGCCATGTTTGACACGATCGGCAACCCGTGCTGGAGTGTCCCCGACTCGTCCAGAGCGGACGAACGGCAACGGCTCTTGTCCTTGCTCGATCAGATACTCGCGCATCCAGGCCTGCCGTTGCTGCATTGCTTGGATTGTCTCGAGAAGGTCGGGGCTCGGGATCCCTGGGGTCCCGTCCTTGAGTGTCCGGAAGTATGGCACGGGCAGCCGTTCGTCCGGCGGCTCGTCAAGAAAAAAGAACCCGAGGGGGGTCACGGTCAGTCTCGCGACTTTCTCCAGCTGTCGCAAGGTGGGCTGGCTCTCACCGGTGTCCCACTGCGTTGCTCTGGGAAACCTGTCCTGTAGGTCGTCGATAGTCAGACCCGAGCGATTCAGCGCCCAGTGGAGGACATCCTTCTTGACCGCAATTCTGCTCATGTGACCGACGGCTCCGGGCGTGAATACTGTGCGTTACAGTCACCGGCGCACGACTAGGCGCGATTCAGCGGACGTGCGCCCAGTCCCAGGACATATCATACCGCCGCGGGACACGACGAAACAAAGAAGAGCGTTGCGTCAAGGCCCCGTCGACGCTCTGGAGAGACACAAACAGTCGGCGGAATCATGGCGAAGGCTTCTCATTGCTGGGTTCAACCACGACCTCGCGCGAAACTTGCTCCGGTTCCATGCTGTCCAGCTGACGGGCTTGCCGAACCGCGCGTTACTGGCCCTTTTCGGGTTCCTCTGCCTGCTCGGGCTCCGGCTCCGGCGCCTCTTCCTCGGCTTCGGCCCCTTCGGTTTCCTCCTCCGGCTCCGGTTCCTCCTGGGGCTCTTTCTCGGCCTCGGGGGCCTCGCCCTCAGGGGTTTCGGCCTCCTCAAGGGCGGGGGCTTCCTCCTCCTCGTCCTCTTCGTAGATGTCCTCGATCTCTATGTTGTCCACGTGCTTGCGCAGGAGGAAGAAGATCAAGGTGTTGGCGGTGAAGAAGAAGGAGACGACGTAAGCGACGGGGATCGCGCGCAGGGCAAGGGTCATCACGGCGACGATGTAGCCCATGGCGCCCGCCACCGGGGCCTGCCCCACCGGCACGACCTGCAGCGCGCCGCCCATCCTGAAGGTGAGCCACGGCACCGACGAGGAGAACCCGATGTTCATGCCCGCGTAGATGATGTAGATGAGCAGCTCCACGGCCCAGTAAGCGAGCACGGCGCCGATCAGGCCGACGGCACCGGCCAGGAGCGTGTAACAGACGAACCTGCCGAACTGCCAGAGCACGTAGGTGTAGGCCGTGGTCCAGCTGTCGAAGGAGTCCTTCCCGCCGACGCTGACCGCCGGCATCATCAGCCCGAAGCTCAGTATCCCCCCCACGGCGAAAAGGCAGCTCACGACGCCGAACAGAACCGCCACCGGGTAGAGCGGCACCATCAGGATGCGCCCGAACCCCGGGATGGAGCAGACCAGGCCGATCAGCGCGATCACCACGACCGGCACCAGCACGAACAGCAACGGCCACACGGGCGTCAGGAAGTAGTCCAGCCTCCTGGAGCGGACCATCGACGCGGCGTCGCTCAACACGGGGAACTCGTCACGCGCGTATTCCAGCGCGGTCAGGCGACCGATGATCCCTCCCCTGCCGCCCAATCCCCAGAACAGGGCGAGCAGCGTCAGGGCAGAGAGCAGGAAATGCCCCAGCCCGCCGGTGTGGAACGGGTTGAGCAACGGCAGGAATCCGGCGAGCATCTTCAGGCCCCGGCCCGCGAAGAGCCAGTCCAGCACGGACTGCGGCCCGTCCGGCTCCGTCGGCGCCCCTGCGGCGACCGGTGCCTCTTCGGCCGGTTCTTCCACGTCCGCCGGCTCCTCGGCTCCCTCGTCCTCGGCCTCCTCTCTGTCCTCCTCGAAGAGCGGATCGTCGTCGGCCTCGGCTTCCTGCTCCGGCTCCTCTGCGACGGCCGCTTCAGGCTCGGCCGCCTCCGGCGCCGGTTCGGCCGCTTCCTCGGCGGGGGCAGCGGCGGGCTGCGCCCCGTCGCCCATCTGGCCCAGGGCGACGACGCTCGGCGCGGCCCGCCCGACCAGTCCCCAGTCGGCGAACCGCGCGTAGACGTACGTCCCCACGATCATGATGAGGACGACGTAGAGCACGGCCAGGAAGCCCACCCACATCTTGCCGCCCTTCAGGGCGAGAGAGTAGGTGGAGAGCAAGTCTCGCCAGTCCCCTTTTCGGCTGCTCATGTTCTAACCCCCGCGCGAACCAAATATGACGTAGAGACGCACCGTGGCGTCACTTTATAGAGCACGGGGACATTTGTCAACACGAAACATGGCGCCGTTCAGTCGGGTTCGTCACCGGGGGGCGCACCTTCGGCGGGCGTGTCCCGGAGCGGCTCCTCGATGCGGTGCTCGCCGCGGAACCACTTGCCCAGGTCGAGGAGCTTGCAGCGCTCCGAACAGAACGGGAAGAAAGGCGCGGGCGTGCGGGGGGAGCGTGTCACCGGCCGTCCGCAGTTCGGACACCTGACGTTCAGTTCGTCTGCGGCCATGAGCAGCCTCCGGGGGGCAGCCGGCGCCTTCCCGATGCAGCGCAGGCGAGTCAGTCGGCGGCCGCATCCGATCCCTTGTCGGACGAGCTGTCCTCCGACTCCGAGCGCGAGGGCTTTGCCGTGGAGGCCGGGCTGGAAGAGGAACCCCTGTAATCGGTCGCGTAGAAGCCGGACCCTTTGAAGATGATGCCGGCGCCCGCGCCGATAAGCCGTTCCAGGCCGTAGCGGCCGCACGCCGGGCATTTTCTCAGGGGGCCGGCGGTGATTTGCTGAAACGCCTCAAGCTCGTGGCCGCAATGCTTGCACCTGTAATCGTAAGTCGGCATGGTCGCTGCACCGTCAACAAAGGAGCCAGACAGACCCGTATTGTAAGGCATGGCCGACGGCGAATCAAAGCCGGCGCGGCCTCAGGATTGCGCCGTGGCCTCCTGGTCGGGCCCGGCGGCCACGATGACCTGGCTGGGTCGCACGACCTGTTCGCCCAGCGTGAAGCCCCGCTTCAGTTCCTGCACGACCGAGCTGGGCGGCGCGCCCTCGACGGCCGTTTGCATGACGGCGTGGTGGTAGTGCGGATCGAACTTCTGGCCGACGGCCTGGATGGGCCGGATGTCCAGCCTGTCCAGCGCGGCGTAGAACTCCTTCTCGACCAGCCTCAGGCCCTCCAGCATCTCGCCGCCGCCCTCGGTCTGCTCGGCAGCCTCCAGGGCCCGGCACAGGCTGTCCGCCACGGGCAGAATGGCCTCAGTCAGCGAACGAAGCAGGTCGTGCCGGGCCATGTCACGGAACTTGTCGATGCGTTTCTGCAGGTTCTGGTAGTCCGCCACCGCCCGCTGGAGGCGCTTCAGGTACTCGTCGCGCTCGCGGGCCAGCGTGGTCAGCTCTTCGTACTCGGCGTACGAGAGCTGGACCGGCTCGGCGCCTTCCTCCTGCGCCGGCGGGCCCTCATCTTCGTCGGACGCCGACTCCACGATTATGATCTTCCTGGGTTCCTCGGCCGTCGGGTCCGTTGGTTCCCGGGCGTCGCTCATGATCCACTCTCCCTTGAGTCCGACAGCACGGCGCGGCTCAACTCAGGAGCGGCCGGCGTCCGCCTGCTCCTTGCCGTAGATGTATTCCTTCACCATCTGGAGGAAGCTTCTGCGTTTCGGCGAGACGTTGACCTGCTCGATCTCGGCCAGCTCGCGCAGCAGTTCTTCCTGGCGCGGCGTCATGTCCACCGGGGTCTCGACCACGATCCTGGCGATGAGGTCGCCGCGGCGCCCCGTGCGCACGTCGGGCAGCCCCAGCCTGCGCAGCCGCAGCATCTCGCCGCTCTGGGTGCCGCAGGGGATCTCCAGTTCGTACGGCTCGCCGTCGAGCGTCGGGACCTCGACCTCGCCGCCCAGGGCGGCCGTGGGGTAGCCTATCGGCACCTCGCAGAACAGGTCGGCGCCGTCCCGCTCGAAGACCTCGTGCCTGCGCACGTGCACGTCGCAGTAGAGGTCCCCTCGCTGGCCGCCGGCCGACGGCTCGCCTTCCGCCCGGAGCCGGAGCCGGACGCCGGACTCGATGCCCGCCGGTATCTGTATCGTGATGTCAACGTCCCGCTGGACCCGCCCGGTGCCCCCGCAGCTCTCGCAGGGGTCGGTTATCACGGTGCCGCTGCCGCCGCAGCGCGGGCAGGTCCTGCGCACGGCGAAGAACCCCTGCCGGCTCTCGACCTGGCCGTGGCCCCGGCAGGCGTTGCAGGTGCGGATGCCGCCGGGCGCGGCGCCGCGTCCGTCGCAGGCGTCGCAGAACTCAGCCCGACGCACCGACATGGTCCGTTCCGTCCCGGTGAGTACCTCCTCCAGGCCGATCTCGACGGACACACGCAGGCTCCTGCCCCTCTGGCCGCGGCGCGGGCCGGCGCCGAAGAAATCGTCGAACATGCTGCCGCCTAACACGTCGCTGAACGCGCTGAATATCTCGTCAAAGCTGGTGAAGTGGTGGATGTCAAAGCCTTCCAGGCCCGCCTTCCCGTAGCGATCGTAGCGCTGGCGCTTCTGGGCGTCGCCCAGCACCTCGTAGGCTTCGGCGGCTTCCTTGAACCTGTCGGCGGCCCGGGGATCGTCGGGGTTGCGGTCGGGGTGGTACTTCAGGGCCATCTGGCGGTAGGCCTTCTTGACGTCGGCCTGGGACGCCTCCCGGTCCAGCCCGAGTATCTCGTAGTAGTCGCGATCCGCCATCGCCCACTCACCCTCGTGCGGCCCAGCCGTGACTCGGGTAGCCCCCGGCGTCCCGCCGGGGGTCTGAGAAGCGCTCCCGCCGGGCGAGACGTTTACGCGCCGTGGCGCGCCCGGCCTACCCGTGAAAAGGGCGGGAGGCCGGGTCCTCAAAACTGAGGGCTGCCCCCCAGCGGCAGCCCTCTTTCACCGGTCAGCGTTGTTGCACACGGCAAGCCCGAAGGGCCGTTGCCCCGCCGCAGGCTCAGCGAACAGCGCCTTCAGGCGCAGGCGCCTCCTCGTCTTCTGCGATCTCCGTCACCATCGTCTCGGTGGTCAGCAGCAGGGAGGCTATGCTGGCGGCGTTCTCCAGCGCCGTGCGCGTCACCTTCGTGGGGTCGATTATGCCGGCCTTCATCATGTCGACATATTCGCCGGTATTGGCGTCGAAGCCCACGCCGTCCTCGCGCTCCAGCACCTCCGCCACGACGACGGCCCCGTTGAACCCGGTGTTCTGCGCGATGGTGCAGAGGGGCGCTTCGAGGGACTTCGCCACGATGTCCGCGCCCATCTTCTCGTCGCCGCGCAGGCGTTCCCGGCGCTTCGTCACGGCGTCCCTGCAACGAATCAGCGCGGAGCCGCCGCCGGGGATGACGCCCTCCTCGACGGCCGCGCGCGTCGCGTGCAGGGCGTCCTCGACGCGGGCCTTTTTCTCGACCATCTCGGCCTCCGTCGCCGCGCCGACCTTGATGACGGCCACGCCGCCGGACAGCTTCGCCAGGCGTTCCTGGAGCTTCTCCCTGTCGTAGTCGCTCGTGCTCTGCTCGATCTGCCGGCGGATCTGATCGATGCGGGCCTTGACCTCGGACGTCTTGCCCGCGCCCTCGATCACCGTCGTGTCGTCCTTGGTTATCACGATCCGCCCGGCCCGGCCCAGGTCGCTGAGCTGGAGGCTCTCCAGCTTCACGCCAAGGTCCTCGCTGATGAAGCGTCCGCCCGTGACAACCGCCAGGTCGCCCATCATGGCCTTCCTTCTCTCGCCGAAACCGGGCGCCTTCACGGCGCAGCACGCCAGGATGCCCCGCAGCCGGTTGACCACCAGCAACGCCAGCGCTTCGCTCTCGACGTCCTCGGCCACGATCAGCAGCGGCTTGCCCGCCCCGGCCACCTTCTCCAGCAGCGGCAGCAGGTCGCGCGCGTTGCTGATCTTCTGCTGGTGGATCAGTATGTAGGCGTCCTCGAACTCGGACTTCATGTCCTCGGCGCTGGTGATGAAGTAGGGCGACAGGTATCCCTTGTCGAACTGCATGCCCTCGACCAGCTCGAGCTGCATCTCCAGGGTGTTGCCGTCCTCGACGGTGATGACGCCGTCGTTGCCGACCTTCTCGACTGCGTCGGCCAGCAGGTCGCCGATCTCGCGGTCGTTGTTGGCGCTGATGGTGGCCACGTGGGCCACGTCATCCTTGTTCTCGATCGGGTGGCTCTTGCCGGCCAGCTCGGCCACGACCGCCTCGACGGCCGCGCCGATGCCACGCTTGACCGCCATCGGGTTGGCGCCGGCCGCGACGGTCTTCAGGCCCTCGCGGTAGATCAGTTCGGCCAGCACGGTCGCCGTGGTCGTGCCGTCTCCGGCGGCGTCGCTGGTCTTGGTGGCGACCTCGTTGACCATCTTGGCGCCCATGTTCTCGAACTTTTCTTCCAGTTCGATCTCCTTGGCCACCGTCACGCCGTCCTTGGTCACCTTCGGCCCGCCGTAGCTTTTCTGCAGCACTACGGTGCGGCCCGTGGGACCCATCGTCACGCGCACGGCGTCGGCGAGCTTCTGGACCCCCTTGAGGATCTTGCTGCGCGCGTCGTCGCCGTACATCAGTTGTTTCGCAGCCATCTGTTACCCCTCGAATGTGCCTGGTGCGTCGGATCCGCCAGCCGGGACTCCTCCCGGCCTCAGCTCTCGATGACGGCCAGCAGGTCGCTCTCCCGCATGATGAGCAGTTCCTTGCCGTCCACCTCCACCTCCGTGCCGCTGAACTTGCCGTACAGCACGTAGTCGCCCTTCTTGACGCCGAGCTTGACCCTCTCGCCCTCATCGCTCACCTTGCCCGGGCCGACGGCGATGACTTTCCCTCGCTGAGGCTTCTCCTTGGCGGTCTCGGGCAGAAAGATGCCGCCCGCCGTCTTCTCGTCTCCCTCGACAACTTCAATCACAACACGATCATCCAGAGGTTTAATCTTAGCCATGTGTTTGCGTCCTCCCGACGCGGATGAAATGATCTCCCGGTTTACATCATGCCCATGCCGCCGCCCATGCCCATTCCGCCTCCCATGCCGCCCATGCCGCCCATGCCGCCGCCCATGCCTTCCGGTCCCATCTCGGGCGCTGCCTGCTCGACGTCCGCCTCCCGGATCAGGCACTCGGTCATCAGCACGACGCCCGCCACGCTGACGGCGTTCTGCAGGGCGATGCGAATGACCTTCGTCGGGTCAATGATGCCGGCCCGGACCATGTCCACGTACTGCTCCGCCTCGGCGTCGAACCCGAACGCGTAATCGTCGCTCTTCTCGACCCGCCGGGCGACCACGGCCCCTTCCAGGCCGGCGTTCTGCGCTATGGTCATCAGCGGGGCGCTGAGCACCTGCCTGACGATGTCGGCGCCGACGGCCTCGTCGCCGGCCAGCTTCAGCTTGTCTATCACGGCAGCGGCCCGGAACAAAGCCACGCCGCCGCCGGGCAGGATGCCCTCTTCGACGGCCGCGCGCGTGGCGTTCAGGGCGTCCTCGACGCGGGCCTTCCGCTCCTTCATCTCCGTCTCGGTGGCGGCGCCCACGTTTATCTGCGCCACGCCCCCGCTCAGCCTGGCCAGCCGCTCCTGCAGCTTCTCGCGGTCGTAGTCGCTCGTGGTCGCCTCGATGTCGCGCTCTATCTGCCCCACGCGGGCCTGGACGTCGGACGCCTTGCCGGCCCCCTGCACGATCGTCGTCTCGTTGTTGGTGATCGTGACCTTCTTGGCCCGCCCCAGGTCGCCGAGCTGGAGGTTCTCCAGCTCAACGCCCAGCGCCTCGAATATCGCGCGCGCCCCCGTCAGCGCCGCGATGTCCTCCATCACGGCCTTGCGCCGGTCCCCGTAGCCGGGCGCCTTGACGGCGCAGCAGGTCAGCACGCCTCGCAGCTTGTTGACCACCAGCGTGGCCAGCGCCTCGGTCTCGACGTCCTCGCTTATCACCAGCAGGGGCTTCCGCTTGGCGGCCACCTTCTCCATCAGGGGCGCGATCGCGCGCGGCGTGCTGATTTTCTTCTCGTAGATCAGGACGTAGCAGTCCTCCAGCACGCACTGCATCGCGTCCTCGTCGGTGATGAACTGCGGCGAGAGGTAGCCCCGGTCGAACTGCATGCCCTCGACGACGTCCACCTCGGTCTCCAGGCCGCGCCCTTCCTCGACGGTGATGACGCCCCTGCGCCCGACCTTGTCCATCGCGTCGGCGATCATCCGGCCGACGGCCCTGTCGTTGTTGGCGGCGATGGCGGCCACTGCGGCGATTTCGTCGCTCTTCTCCACGGTGGTGCTGCGCTTCTTCAGCTCCTTGACGATGGCGTCCACGGCCGCCTGCATTCCGCGCCGCAGGTCCGCCGCGCTCGAACCGGCCACCACCCGCTTCATCCCCTCGGTGCAGAGCGCCTCACCCAGCACGGTCGCCGTCGTCGTGCCATCGCCGGCGTCATCGTTGGTCTTGGAGGCGGCCTGCTTCAGAAGCTGTGCGCCCAGGTTCTCGTACTTGTCGGACAAGTCAATGTCCTCGGCCACCGTCACGCCGTCCTTGGTGATCTTGGGGGAGCCCCAACCCTTGTCGAGCACTGCGTTGCGTCCCTTGGGTCCCAGCGTCTGCTTGACGGCGCGGGAAAGCTTGGAGATGCCGGCCAGAAGCTTCTCTTGCGCTTCCAGGCCGAAGGCCAGTTCCTTAGGCGGCATATTACGACCCTCCTGCCCTGCTGAAAGGCTTCACGGGAAAAAGAAGAACCCTCGTGCGATGTGGGATTCGCAAACCTCGTGCCAGGGAGACCCCCCGCCGGTGCGCGGGCAGGCCGGCCCTGCGTGGGCGTCCGGCAGCCCCTTCGCACGCGGGGGCCGCCCAGCGCCCATGTTGACCTCACCGCGACCCGGTATTATCGCCCGTTCCGGCCGGTTTGGCAACAGAAAACGCGCCCGCGCCCCCCCGTCATCCCGATTCAGCGCCCCGCGGGAGCGCGGGGGGACGCTGCGTGCCGCCGAGACGCCAATCAACGTAACCCGCTGTGAGCGCAAGAGATACGCCACTGAACCCCGCCCGCAGAGGCTGCGCGGAACGGGACTTTCTGCGCAGGCCGTGCGAGAAGCCGAAAGCGCCCCTGGCGCTCCCGAATCCGCACACAACGTCCGTTGCGCGGCAGAACCGTCCCGGGACTGCCGATTTGGCGCGTCCCCGCCCCCCTCCCGGCCAGAATGACACCGCGCCGGGCTCTCAGCGCCCGCGCTCCCCTCCCGGCCAGAATGATACCGCGCCGACGTCATCTGGCGATACGACATCGTCGCCGAGTTCGGCGTCCACGCCCACGACGGCCACGCCTGCACGACCCTCGTCCAGGGCGACTACGTCTGGACCACCACGAGCCACTCCGAGGGCGTACTCCCGAACCTCCACGACCCCGCCCAGAAGAAGGACTACGTCCGCCCCGAGGGCCTGCGCCCCAATCTCCTCGTGCTCGACAAGCTCACCGGCCGGCTCGTCGCCAGGGACGACCTGGCCATCCCGCAGGTCTTTCACGGGCAGTGGAACTCGCCGTCCAT
>Ga0180432_10003267_pt1 | contig 23426 bp, 17 predicted proteins | sample SS_ome_10_FD_132414 | JGI IMG/M metagenome (GOLD analysis project Ga0180432, IMG submission 132414) | Hypersaline lake sediment archaeal communities from the Salton Sea, California, USA - SS_1_MS_2 metaG | ecosystem: Environmental > Aquatic > Non-marine Saline and Alkaline > Hypersaline >... | reverse complement strand
GACATTGAAGGGCGCGTACTCCAACAGCCTGTGGTTCCCGATGCCGGAGATGTTCGCCGCGAGTATCGGCGCACTTCTCTGCCTCGGACTGCTTCGCAGAAGAAGGTAAACGAAGGTAAACCCAAGCCACACCCAAAAAAACCCAAATTTCCATTTTTTTCCTTTTTTTCTACTTTTCGTCCCACGCATCGGTCTACCAGATTGATCGCCGGAATCCCTTCCGGTCGAAGATGATTACAGGGCAATTGAGATGGCACACGGCAGTCTGCCATCCCAGACCATCACCGATAGCATTCATCAACATCCGGATATACAAGAAGATCCCTCGGTGACCGGACCCGCTCAACTCGAACATCTAGGTGTACAAGATGCCACTGGAATATAGGATACCGGACTGGAACAGATACGAGATGGACCGACGCCATCCGCTCAGACGCTTCGAGGCTGTTGAGAAGGAGCAATCGGTTGTCCACGATTGTCTCGAATCCCTGGTCGAGGCCGGGATCCTTCCCCATTCGGACTACAACGAGGAGGGATTGATTGCGATGCAGCGAGCGCTGGAAGCGAACTTCGAGATCCCCTGGACAGCCATCACCCCAAGAATGCAGCGCCTTCTCTACGCCATAAACTGTATATCCAAACCCGGAGTGATGATAGGGGTGGGGATCTTCTGTGGCTACACCTTCATCTCGAATGCTGGAGCCGCCATAGGACCCGGTTCATGTTATCGGGCCGAGAAGCTGATCGGCATAGAAATCGATCCCGATGAAGCGTCGCGGGCCAGGAGGAACGTATCTAGTCTTGCGGGTACCGACGGATTCCGGATAGTGGCTGCCGACGGGGTGACGTGGCTGAGGGAGTTCAACGACGATATTGACCTTCTCTACCTCGATGCCAATGGCGGAGGCTCAAAGGGTAAGGCCATATACCTGGATATCCTGCGATCCGCCCTCCGCTGCCTCCATCCAGGTAGCCTGGTGCTCGCCCACAACTCGTTCAACTCGGCACAGAAGCTGGAAGGGTATCTGAAGTACGTGCGTTCAAAGGACAACTTCCGACAGAGCCTCAACGCCGTCATCGACGATCAGGGCCTCGAGGTCTCGCTGAGATAGCGCTCCCCCAGTCGATACCTCATGACGTTCACCGAAGCGGGGGGCAGCTCGAGCACATCTCCGGGTCCCATATCCTCCGGCTTCACCCGCTCGGGTTGATCGAATGTGTTGTGGTCGTGGATGTCTTCAGCAGCCAGTACGCGCCAGCTCTCTAACTCCGGAGATCCGGCCCCGTGGAGTTCAACTTCCGTCCGTGCCCATTCGGACACGCTGGTGTTGACCAAGCTGACGTGCACATAACCGGCCCTTGCCGAGCTCGAGCCGGCCAACATCGGGATGGAGGATCTTCCGATCTCCGATTCGAACTCGATTTGACGGGTATCGATCATCGTGCGCAGGGAATCACAACCCCTGTGGGGGGAGTACATCTCAAAGACGTGGTAGGTGGGCGTCAGGATCATCTCAGAGCCCTGCGTCAGGATCATGGACTGGAGAACGTTCACCGTCTGCGCGATATTGGCCATCGCCAGGGAGCCCGAGTGTCGGTTGAAGACATCGAGGGCAATTGCAGCCACCAGTGCATCACGGATCGTGTTCTGCTGCCTCAGGAATCTCGGATTCGTGCCCGGCATCACTTCATGCCAGGTTCCCCACTCGTCGACCACCAGGTCGACCTTGCGTTCGGGGTCAAACTTGTCCATGGCGGCGCGATGATCGACGATCAATGACTCGATCTCCATGGACTTGGCAAGAAGCCCATACCACTGACCCTCCGAATACTCGGTTGCCGAACCGGATGTTCCGCAGTAGTAGTGCAAGGCGAATCCGTCAATATTACCGATGCAGTTTCTCGCATTGGATCCGGAACCGGTCAGTGTCTCGAAGAACTTGCGGGTCCACCCGGTGTCGCCACCGCACGGCCCACACGCTATCCTGTACAGGGAGTCCCCCCAGAAGTGCAGATAGCTGGAGTAGCGCCGTACCTGATGGGCGTAGAAGCCGGGGTCCATATTGCCTCCACACCCCCAGCTCTCGTTCCCGATGCCGAAGTACTTGACGTTAAAGGGGTCCGGGTGCCCGTTTGAGGCCCTCTCCTCGGCGAGGCTCGAATCCCCCTCGTAGTTGAGATACTCCAGCCAGTCCCGCATCTCACGCACAGTCCCCGTGCCCAAGTTTCCGCAGATATAGGGCTCTGCGCCGATCTGTCGACAGAAGTCGATGAACTCATGGGTGCCGAATTCATTCCCCTCCGTGCCCATTCCCCAGTGGACATTCACCCTCCTCGGGCGCCTAGGAGGGGGACCAATTCCATCACGCCAGTGGTAATCATCGGCGAAACACCCTCCTGGCCACCGAACCACAGGCGGCCCGAGGCTCTTCAACGCGTCAACTACATTACTCCGGATCCCGTTTTTGTTCCGAATCCCTGAATCTTCACCGACCCAGATTCCGTCGTATACGCAGTTCCCCAGGTGCTCTATGAATTGGCCATGGAGGTTGGGATTTATGCGGCCGATGTTCGAATCTACAGACACGATTACCCTTTCGGTCATACACCGGACTGAAGACCAACTGCTATAACTGCGTTTTCCCAGTTGATAACAAGCACCTGATCTGGAGGGGTGTTCCCTCCACGGACCCCGGGATCATGACCCCGTTCCTTTCATCAACCCCGCCACATGGAGACCTTTTTCTTTCCACATCGCCGATGCAGCTCGTGAATGCGGAGGCTACCGCAAAATGGTACTGACAAAGTCACGGGTATCTATAGTCAAGGGGCAGAACGTTGGACAGATGCTCCAGGAGACCTTTGAGACCCTCAACTGTGATAACCTGGTGGAGCCGGGGGAGAGGGTACTAGTCAAACCCAATTGCATCAGCCCCAAGCCTCCTGAGTCCGGGGTGACGACCGACCTAAGGATAATAGAGGTGGCAGTGAATAAGGTTCAGGAGTTGAAGGGCGATGCCCTCATCGGCGATGGCGGATGGGGCGATACGGACCGAGCTTTCGAGGCCGTAGGTCTCAAGGATCTCGCTGACCGTATGGGTGTTGACCTGATCGATCTCAACGAAGATGAGAGGGTCAATATCAAGATCCCGAAAAGCACAGCCTTGCAGGAGGCCGGAATAGCGAAGACTGTCCTCGACGTCGACGCGATCATAAACGTCCCTAAACTCAAGGTACACCATCTGGCCCTGGTGACTCTGTCGATGAAGAACCTCATGGGCTGCATGCTTCCCAAGAGCATAATGCACACGAGGATCAACGAGAAGATAGTCGATCTCGCCTCGATCTTCAAGGACAAGGTAGTGCTTAACATCATAGATGGGACCGTGGGGTCGGAGGTCGATGAGGTCCACGGCGAACCCGTTGAGATGAACCTGGTGATAGCGGGCCGTGATATGGTTGCGGTTGACGCAGTGGGCGCTTCGGTAATGGGCATAGACCCATCCGACGTCAGATACCTTGGGCTTGCCGACCAGCGTGGACTGGGGCGGTCTCGGCTGAGCGATATCGAGATCGTGGGCGAGAGCATCGAGGACGTGCAGAAGAGGTTCAAACGTCCGAAGGGATTCTGAATCACGCCTCCATCTCGGGGGCACCTCGATTCCCACCCCTGGCTGATTCACAACTCACCCAGTGTATCCTGCCCTCCTTCCCTTGCCAAGTCGCCACCAAGTCAGCATGATCCCCGCTATAAAGGCCAGGCCCACGACGATCATCCCGTCGGGTCGTCCGGCCTGGTTGGATCCAATTCCTAGATCGGGGTCAGCAGTATCAGGAAGCACAGCATGCCTGCCACAGTGCGAACATGCTCCGTTCGTGTGGCTTGTCGCTCCAATCGAAGGAGGCGAGTGTGTATCCCCAGAGGTCCACGACCCCCAATGTGAGCAATGAACCGAGGGGCCAGGGCTCGACCAACTCTGGTACCAGCCAGAATGACAGAAAGAATGAACCTCCGGATACAAGCCCTGTCAGGAATAGAACCCCGGGCCTTGGAAGCCGCCTGCCGCCGGAGACCCCGGTACAGGCCGGAAGCCTTCGAGCCAGCTCAACCAGCATAACCACTGCCACGAACGCTCCCCCATAGTGGATGGCCGACGGCCAGTAACCGGAAGAGAAGCCAAATAGCAGGAAACCCGAGACAACCACGGTGACGAACAACACTAGGACGAGCCTCAGACCCCTGGGCGAGAGCCAGTTATCCTCCCGTCGGTCGGCGTACAGTACCTCCACAACTAGGACGGGTATGGTGATGCTGTATACCGCATGGTACACGGTGAGCATCTCCGACCACACCCAGTTGACACCCAGCCACCTTCCGTAAACCCCCAGCGCGCCCAGGTCCTGCCAACGGGGATTGAAGAAACTCGCGACCAGAAGGGCCTCCTCGACTACGCCATAGGCCGCCCCAAGGACGATGACCGATGCGATACCCTTCCTTCATCTGAAGGCGACCTTCCCTCACGATCAGGGCTCCCCCTCCGTAGAGGGGAACGAGTATGACCAGGCCGAACGGGTTGAAGAACTCGTAGGGCGGCGCCGATCCGGAGAGCAACTCTCCCACCGCCGGGGCGAGAAGAACCAAGAAGAGCGCCGGAGGAGGTCTCGGCACCATAGATCAGGCAGGGCGTCCCAGTGGATATATCTTCAGGTCAGGGATTAGGACCTTTCGCGATCTACTTGGTTTCAGTCAGATCGACCCTGACGTGGTAGACATCGCCCTCCAACCGGTACTTGACGTCGTACCCGAGCTTCTTGAAGACGTGCATCATCCTGTCGTTCGTGCTCAGCACCCAGGCGGTGAAGGCCTCAAATCCCCTATCCTTCGCTATCTCCGCGAGGTACGCCAAGATCTGTGTTCCCAGGCCCTTGTTCTGCCAGTCATCCCTGACCACAACCGCGACCTCCGCGTCCTTGGTATTGGGGATGCTGACGTAGCTCCCTATAGCTATCAGGTTCTCGATCCCCTCCTCCTTCACGGTGGCAACCAGGTTCATCTCGTTCTCATAGTCGACCGTTACATACGGCCACACCCGCTTCATGGGCATGGCCTTCATGTATCCAAGATATCGATTCTTGACAGCCTGCTTCGAGAGGGAGTAGAATAGATCGTGTTTCATCGAGGCATCGGATGGCTTAATCGGCCTCAAAAGAACCCTCGTTCCGTCCTTGGCCTCGATCCTCTTCTCGAGCTCCTCGGGGTACTCGACCTCCGGAAAAGGCAGTACCTCGAGCGGCACGTAGTGATGCTCCTTCGCCCACTGGAGCAGCTCGTTCCTGAACTTCGGGTGAGAGATGTTTATCAGCGCCATCGATCTCTCGCGTATCGTCTTTCCCATGAGATGCCCGACCCCATACTCCGTGACCACGTAGTCGCAGTCTCCACGGGTGAGGACGATTCCCGCTCCCTCGCTCAGCAGCGAACGTATCCTGGAGATCGTGCCCTCCTTCGCGGTTGACGGTATGACGGTTATCGCCTTTCCATTCTTGGAGAGCCTGGCCCCGCGCATGAAATCGGCCTGACCTCCGAGACCGCTATAGAACTTGTACCCCAACGAATCTGAGCAAACCTGTCCTGTGAGATCGACCTCGAGGGCCTGGTTGATGGCCACCATGTTGTCGTGCTGGGCGATGACCCTCGGATCATTGACGTAGTCGGACTCGTAGAACTCGACCATGGGGTTGTTGTCTATGAAATCGTAGAGACGCTTGGTCCCCATGGCGAACGACGCTATTATCTTGCCCCTGTTCACGGTCTTCTTCTCGCAGGTCAGAACGCCCTCCTCGACAAGATCCACGACGCCCTCGGTGAGGAGCTCTGTATGCATGCCCAGGTCCCTCTTATCCTTGAGGGAGTCCAGAACGGCATCGGGAACCCTCCCGATCCCGATCTGCAGGGTGGACTCATCGTCGACGAGATCCTCCACGTAGCCCGCGATGCGCTCGGAGACGATGTCCTGCTCCTCGCGCGGCGTTTCCAGGATCGGCTCATCGTGTTCCACGAGAAGGCCGATATCCTGAACGTGGATGAAGCTGTCACCCATCACCTTGGGCATCTGTCGGTTGACCTGAGCTATCACGAAGTCCGCCTCCTCCGCCGCGGTCTTCGTCATCTCCACCGAGACGCCCAGGCTGCAGTAACCGTGGTCGTCGGGAGGGGATACCTGGATCAGGGCCACGTCTATCGGCACCCTCCCCTTCCTAACCATCACCGGCAGATCCGAGAGGAAGACCGGGGTGTAGTCGGCCCTCCCCTCGGCGACCGCCTCACGGGTGTTTATGCCCACGAAGTATGCGTTGAGCCTGAATCTGCTCGAGTACCTGGGCTTTGCGTACGGCGCGACGCCGAGGGTATGGACGTGAAGGATCTCGTTGTCGGCCAGGTGATCCCCCATCTCCACCAGGCCCTTGAGAAGGTACTGAGGCTCCCCACAGGCCGAACCGATGAATATGTGATCGCCGGTCTCTATCTTTGAGATGGCCTCCTCCAAGGTCACCTTCTTGTCCTCGTAATCCCCTTGTCTAGCTTGACGCTCAACGGATACCATCGTGATCCATCCCGGACAAGACAGTTCACACTGACATATTACTTGTTCCTCCCACGCCAGTCGCCGCTTGAGGTGTGAAAAGCATTATATCTCGACCCAAGCAGCCGAGCCAAGGTGTCCTCCAATCACGTTGGTGCGAGTGAAACTGCGGACTTATCACGGTCCTCGGGGGAGATCGGGTGAAGCTCGATACCCTCCTTAAACCCGACTCGATCGCCCTTATCGGAGCGAGCCGCGACCCCGAGAAGGTGGGTCACAAGATCTTCAAGAACATCGTTGACTCCGGCTACGGTGGGTCTCTCCACCCCGTGAATCCCAAGGCCGACGAGGTTCTCGGGCACAGGGCGTACCCGAGCGTCCTGGAGATACCGGGGGAGATAGACCTAGCGGTGATATGTATACCCGCCAAAGCGGTCCCAAGCGTGGCGCGGGAGTGCGGAAGAAAGGGAGTCAAGTCCCTGGTTGTCATATCCGCCGGCTTCAGTGAAGTTGGCCGCGGTGGAACCGATCTTGAGAGAGAGCTTGTCGAGATCTGTAGGGAGTACGGCATGCGAATGCAGGGGCCCAACTGCCTGGGGATAATAGACGTTCAATCCAAGATGAACGCCTCCTTCGCCTCGACAAGGCCCCCCATAGGTAACGTCGCCTTCGTCTCCCAGAGCGGAGCCCTGGGCAGCACCATCCTGAACTGGGCATTGCAGAAGGACGTGGGCTTCACCACCTTCGTCAGCCTCGGCAACGAGGCGGACCTCACCGCCGCCGACTTCATCGACGCCCTGGCGGAGGATGATCACACGAGGGTCATAGCGCTCTACGTTGAGGGGGTGAAGGACGGCAAACGCTTCCTCGATGTCGCGAGCAGGGTCACGAGGAAGAAACCGATCATAGCACTCAAGGCGGGTACCACCGACGTCGGGATGAGAGCGGTCTCCTCCCACACCGGTTCTCTGGCCGGTTCCGACACCGCATTCACCGCCGCCTTCCGGAGGGCTGGCATCATCCGAGTGGAGACCCTCGAAGAGCTCTTCAACCTCATACTCGCCTTCGAGGGACAGCCGCTGCCAAAGAGCAGGAACGTACTCATAGTGACCAACGGGGGAGGCCCCGGGATTCTGGCTGCGGACGCCTGCGAGAAGATGGACCTGGACCTGCCGCTCCTGGAACGCCACCTGATCGAGGACCTGAGGAAGAGGCTACCACCGCAGGCGAGCGTACACAACCCTCTGGATGTCCTAGGGGATGCCGATGAGAACCGGTACAGGCTCGCCATGGAGGCGGGGATGCAGAGTCGGAGCGTTGACTCCATGGTGGTGGTACTCACTCCGCAGGCCATGACCCCCGTCGACGATATCGCCCAAGCGGTCGTAGAAGTCAGCGACAGTTACGACTCAAAACCGGTAATGGCCGTCTTCATGGGGATCGACGAGGATAGCCCCGGCCTCTGCAGCATCAGGAGCCGCGACATACCGAACTACCTCTATCCCGAACAGGCCGCCCTAGTGCTGAACTCCATGTGCGAGTACACCTCCATGCTCGAGAGGCCACAACAGGAACGGGAGGAGATCGAGGGTCTGGATCGCGGCTCTGCCGCCGATATCCTGAGGGAGGCGAGGGATGATGGTAGGGTGAACCTTACCATCGTCGAATCGATTCGCCTCGCCCGGGCGTACGGCATCCCGGTCCCCAGAGCGGCCATCGCCAAGAGCGCCCAAGAGGCAGGCGAGCTCGCCGAGAAGATCGGCTATCCGGTGGTGATGAAGATCGTCTCACCGGAGATAATCCACAAGACCGATCTCGGAGGGGTGATGCTGGATGTGGGAAGCCGTGAAGATGTGGAACGGAACTACGAGAGGATGACCAAGCGGATCAGGGTCGCAATGCCCGACGCGAAGATCGAAGGGATGCTGGTACAGAGGATGTATCCCTCAGGTCGAGAGGTCATAGTGGGCGCTGTGAGGGATCCCCAGTTCGGTCCCCTGCTGATGTTCGGCCTCGGCGGGATATACGTAAATTTCTTGAGGGACGTATCCTATGGGCTATCCCCACTCACTCGAATCCAGGCGAGGGAGATGGTCAACGCGACCAAGGCATACACCCTGCTCCGTGGGGTTAGGGGAGAACCGAGCTCGGACATAGACGCTATCGTAGACGTGATGGTCAGGCTGTCGCGTCTTATGACCGATTTCGATGAGGTGATGGAGATGGAGATCAACCCGCTGTTCGCGTACGAGCAAGACTGCCTCGCGGTCGATGTCAGAGTCACGATATCGGAGGAGAAGGATAAAGAGGAGTGAGATCTATGGTGGAAAGCCTATACGTAACCTCAACCCAGGACCTTTCCGGCAAAACCCTGATGGTGCTTGCACTGGCCCTGGAAGCGGAGAAGCAGGGAAAGCGGGTGGGCTATTTCAAGCCGATCGGGACTGGCTCTTCCCTCACGGAGAAGGAGGACCTGGTCGACGAAGATGTAGCGACCATGAGGGAGATCCTCGGGCTGGAGGAGGGGATGGACCTTCTGTGCCCGGTGGTTCTATCCAGTACAGATGTGCTGGACGATTGCCTGAAGAAGAACATGAACGAGCTCTCGGAAGATATTCGGGAATCCTATCAAGAGGTATCCGCCGGCAAGGACATCGTATTCATCGAGGGGACGGACACCGTCTGGACGGGTTCCTTCCTGGGCTTGAGTGCACCGAAGATCGCGTCTCAGCTCTCCTCCAGGATCCTTCTCGTTTCCACGGCCAAGGGCGTTCACGCAATGGATGATGTCATACATGCCAGGGATTTCTGTCGTCAACACGATATCGAGATGGCGGGAACCGTGCTGAACAGGGTGCCCCTGGACCGTCTGGAGAGGACCATCAAACAGGTCAAGCCGTGTCTGCAGAGCCACGGCGTAGATGTCTTGGGTGTCATCCCGGAGGACAAAGAGCTCAGTGCACTGACAGTCAGGGAGATCTGCGACGCACTTGGGGGCAAGGTACTCGCCGGGGAGGACGGGATGGACCGGGCCATCAAGAACTACGTGATTGGCGCCATGACCATGGAGAGCGCGATGAAGTACTTCCGGAGGGCGACCGACAAGCTCGTGATCACCGGTGGAGACAGGACCGACATCATACTCGCCGCAATGGAGGCAGGTGCATCGGCGCTGATACTGACGGGTAACCTCTACCCAACGATCAAGATCATGCCCCGCGCGGACGACAAGGGTATACCCATAATCATGGTGCCGCAGGACACATATGGGACGCTCAACCTTGTCCAGAAGACGATAGGAAAGGTCAAGCCGGGCGATAAGAGGAGGATCGACAAGGCCCGTCAGCTATTCGGACAGCACGTGGACCTCGAGGCCCTGATTCATTCCTGAGAAAGATATTTCATCGGCCGCCGGCGAAACCGCGTCTCGATGATGGAGATAAAGGAGATACCCCTGGAGGAACTCGATCCGGAGACCTTCATATCCCGGCAGGTGCAGGAGATCCGGGACACGGTCGGCGATGGTATAGCCGTTAATGCCCTTTCCGGAGGCGTCGATTCCTCGGTGGTGACGCTTCTCGGTCACAGGGCGCTGGGGGAGAACCTGAGGACCTACTTCATAGACAACGGCCTGATGCGGGAGAACGAGCCGACGGAGGTCGTCGAACTTTTCGAGGGGCTCGGGGTGAAGGTTACCCTGGTCGACGCGAGAAGCGAGTTCTTCGCGGCCCTGAAGGGGGTAACCGACCCCGAGAAGAAAAGGCAGGCAATAACCGACACCTTCTATGCCGACGTATTCGGTGACCTGGTGAAGGAGAGCGGGGCGAAGTTCCTGCTTCAGGGAACGAACTACACCGACATCGAGGAGACTGTTGCCGGGATCAAGCGCCAGCACAATATCCTCGAACAGCTCGGGATCGATACCGAGAAGCAGTACGGCTACAGGGTAATAGAGCCCCTTATTCATCTTCGGAAATCGGGAATCCGCTTGGTCGGCAAGGCCCTGGGCTTGCCCGAGGATACCTATACCCGACCCCCGTTCCCGGGTCCCGCCCTCGCGGCCAGGGTCATCGGCGAGGTCACGCCGGACAGGATACAGACCGTAAGGGGGGCGACCAGGATAGTCGAGGAGGAACTGGCCCACACCGGAGCCTTTCAGTATCTGGCCATACTCCATCAGGACAGGGTAACCGGGGTCAGGAACGGGAAAAGGGATTTCGGCCTCCAGATAGAGGTCAGATGCTGGGACAGCCAGGATGCGAGAGAGGGCACCCCCACAGAGATCCCCCACGAGCTACTTCTCAAGATAGGTGACAGGATAACCTCGGAGATAGATGGCGTGGTTAGCGCCACCTACAACATCGCCAGAAAACCACCCTCCACCATAGAGGCTATTTAGACTCCGCTCCGACCTCGGCGGGGGGCGACCTAGATTGAGGTGACTCCGTCTCCGTGGTCTCTTCCTCCGCCCTCACCTGTGGGGGAGACCGCTTCGCCCGTTCCTCTTCCCGCATCTCCCTCTCCACTATCGGCTCGGCCTCGGACTTGACTCCGCGCCATATCAGGGAGATGAAAACCATGAAGAGTCCAGCTGCAAACATAACGGGTGCCCAGAAAGTTGCCTCGGTCCCGATCGACATCGCGGCATCCCAGACCTCCCCAACCATGCTCGAGGTCTTGGAGTTCAAACCGGCATACGAGAAGAAGGGCCCCGCGACAACGAGCACCAATCCCAAGGTTCGCCATACCATCTTTCGACTCTCGTCCGTGGCTTGGGCCTCAGGCTTCCCGACCACAATCGATTCCAGCTTCCTTTCCGAGGATACCACGTAGACGAAGAGGCCCGAAAAGGCGAGAACTCCAACCAGATATGCGAGGGCTAGAATCGAGCTGAACAGATCCACCTGCACACCGCGGAAGATCTCCACTCCCAGCGGTATCAGCACCCCGAAGGCCGCAAGCCCATGGATGAAGATGATCCAGTTCTTGGAGTCGGCCGACATCAGTGAGGAGGATCTAGACCCCAGGGATACAGCGCTCATGGGCAACAGGTCCCCGGAGTTTTCGTTGTCCTGTCTCACCTTGTTCCTATTGGAGCCTCGGTTTCTATTGTTGTTATTCAGCCTGGATGTCTGGCCCAGGAACTCCGATATGTGTCTCGACAGCTCCCTCTCAATATTAACCAGAACCGAACGGGTCATGGAGAGCCTCCTACTCAGATACAGCTCACTCAGAAGAAGCGTGAAGGAGACCAGGGCGGCGGCAAGGCCTATCATCAATCTCACCAGCCCGGATGACTGGAAGAAGAAGACGCTCAGCAGGATCACCGATCCCACCAACAGTGCCAGACACCAGAGCCTATGTGAATTGGTCTGGAGGAAGATGTCCTTCGTCGTGGAATGCAGTGTACTCAATGCCTGTAATCGGCTTTCCTCTACGATCATCTGTAACCCCTAGTTGTACCCCGGTGGCTATTCACCCTTGTGGAAACCTCTTTCTACTCTTTTTGTCGGCACTGGTATTTAAGCAGAACACAAAACGGATTTGCCGGGACTTGAGGGGCATTCTGGATCAATTCATAGGGTTTACTTAACGTCTGAATTAACGTTCAGGGAATTGAAACGATTCCTTTGAAGCGGGACGGGGTTTGCTTGATCATAAGGCAACCCGAATCGAAGAACTCGGCAGTCATCTTTTACGTGCGGTTGGAGGCCTGCTCTGAAGCTTTGTTACTCGCCGACGGTTGCTGGGGGATTCCCGGTTCAGGGATCGACCCCAATACCTATTAGCACGCCATGCAGAGTGGTGTCATGACCCCAGGCAATACCCGGTTCTTCGGTCTTCATTTCGATCTCCATCCACGTGGAACGGACACCGAGCTAGGAAAGGATCTCACGTCCGAGATGGTGGCGCGTCTTATCGACGAGGTGAAGCCTGACTTCGTCCAGTACGACTGCAAAGGGCATCCCGGATACGCCGGATATTCGACCGCCGTTGGACACCCCTCCCCGGGAATCGTCGGGGACGCCCTGGCAATCTGGAGGGAGGTCACGAAGAAGAGCGACGTCGACCTTTACATACACTACTCCGGCGTGTGGGACACGAAAGCCATAGACGAGCATCCCGAGTGGGCGAGGATCGATGAGAAGGGAGATGCTGACGACAACAAAACGAGCAGCTTCTCTCCCTACTGCGAGAAGCTACTGATACCGCAGCTCAAGGAGGCGATCGACAGATACGATCTCGACGGCGTTTGGGTAGACGGTGATTGCTGGGCAGCCGAGCCTGATTTCACCTGGAGGGCCAGGGAGCTGTTCATGCGGGAATCGAGCTGCGAGGGCGTCCCGCTGAATCCGGGAGACCCCCGGTGGGGGGAGTACCTGGAGTTTAACCGGGAGCGGTTCAGATCCTATCTGCGGAGGTACGTGAAGGCCCTTCACGGACACAGAGCGGGTTTCAGGATAGCGAGCAACTGGATGTACAGCTCGCTTGCGCCCGAGCCTATCACCGTTCCGGTCGACTACATCTCCGGCGATTTCTCACCAACCGACTCGGTGAACACGGCCCATGTCGAGGCACGGTACATGTCCCAGAACGGACTTCCCTGGGATCTGATGTCCTGGGGGTTCAACAGGGGCAGGGAGTGCGGCCATTCATGGAAGACCGCAAACCAGCTGAAACAAGAGGCGGCGATCGTGCTGTCCCAGGGCGGCGGATTCCAGGTGTACTACAATCCGACGAGGTCGGGCTGGATAGACGACTGGATGATAAGGAAGATGTCGGATGTGTCGCGTTTCTGCCACGCAAGGAGGGAGTTCTGCTTCGGCACTGAAACCGTTCCCCAGATCGGCTTGCTGCTCTCTCGAAGAGGCCTCTATGCCGAAGGCAACCGCCTCTTCGGGCCGTGGGGAGAGTTGACGGAACCCCTCAAAGGTATGCTTCATGCGCTGCTGGAACTTCACTACTCGGTTGATGTTATGGCGGAGCACCAGCTCTACAGGAGGTTGGGGGACTACCCGATGATCGTTGTCCCCGAGAGGACACCGATGGACGACCGCATCAAAGACAGTCTCACTGCCTATGTCAGAGAGGGCGGAACCCTGCTCCTCGTGGGCATCGATGTATCCCGGTCCCTCGAGGACGAACTCGGCGTCGAGATCGGGGATGAGGATATCGAGAGGAACCTCTTGATCCAGGGGGGTGACTCACTGGCTTGGGTCGACGACAGGTACACCCCCGTCGAACCAGCCAGCTCCGAAACCGTCGGAGTCGGTTACCACAGTTCCGATACCAGAGGCGAACCGCTATGCGCGGCTTCGATGCGTTCCGTGGGCGAGGGCAGGATCGCCGGCATATATGCCCCTCTCGGTGGCACCTACAGCCGATCCCACAACTCCGTAGCCAGGAGGTTTCTCCGTGACCTGATGAAGAAGCTCTTCCATCGACATGTCTTCGGGGTCGAGGCCTTGCCCACGTTGGAGGTCGTGATCAGAAGAAGGGAAGGGACGCTGCTGGTAAACCTGACAAACACCGCGGGGATGCAGACGGATCCCAATCGCACGGTGGTTCAGAACCTTCCCCTCAGCGGGCCTGTCGCATTCGGCATGATGAGTGATACCGAACCCGAGGGGATCGCGCTCGAGCCGGGGCACTCGCCGGTGGTGTCGGATTGGACCGATGGCTGGTTGAAGATCATGGTGCCAAACATCGAGATCCACAGGGTCCTCTCGATCGAGGGTGGTTTGGCGAACTGAGTGCTGTGGATTTGTCATGATACATTTTCCAGTTCAAGCCAGGTGCTTCCCATGAGATTGACTACAAGAATCGGTGCCCCGATGAGAAGCCGGGTCGAGGGTTTTTTCGACTTACCCCCGGGCAGCGAGTCTGGAGAGATTTCATGAACCTGATCGCGATCCCGATACTCGTCCTATCATTCGCGATGGTCTCGAAGGGGGCGGCCTGGCTGACCGACTCCCTGTGGCACATATCCGCGAGGAGAGGTATCTCCGTTGGAATTCTGGGAATGGTCGTGGCGGGACTGATGACCACCCTCCCGGAGTTCAGCGTCAGCACGATGGCAAGTGCGCTCAAGAGCGGGGGGCTGTCGATGGGGAACGCGATTGGGTCCACGATCTTCAATATCGTAGGGATCGTGGGTATCATAGGTCTCATCCGTCCTCTGAACTTCGACAGCTCTTTCGTTCGCGATTTCGGGCGCAACGCCCTTCTGGCCTATCTGGCTTTCTACGTCCTCGCCCTCATGGGGCGGTCGCTGGGAATCCTGGATTCGCTTCTGTTGTTGATCGTTCTCGGCATCTCGATCCTGTACAGCTACAGGAGAAGGTACGTGGGGGCCCCCACCCCCGACTCCGACGCGGAAGGTATCAGGGGGCAGATCGTCATCCTCTTCCTCGGAGGCGTGATCCTGGGCGTGGGTTCCTACCTGCTCATATACTCCGCCACCTCGATCGCCGCCGACCTTGGGGTTCCCGAGTTCATAATAGGGCTCTCCCTGGTCGCGATTGGCACCAGTATCCCCGAGCTGGCAACCGGCATCGCCTCCATCAGAAAGGACATAGAGGAGATATCGATTGGCAACGTTCTCGGCGCAAATATATACAACGTGACTCTGGTGCTCGGCGCCAGCGCACTTGTCAGCACCCTTTTACACGGTGAACCACTGATCGCCGAAAAGGGGACTCTGTTCATCGACATACCCATGATGATCGGCGCCACCGCCCTGCTCATGGTCGTGGGGAGAGATGGCCACATCTCGAGGAGAACCTCCTTGCTCTTCATCCTGATCTATGCCGTCTATATGATACTGACCTTCTCGGGATTCCCCCTCAGCGTAATCTGAGCCTGTTGCCCTCGGCCAAATTGAACCCGGCTGAACATATATAACTTGACGAGGGGGACCGGGATACAGAGATGACTTCACGCGGGAGATTGCTGGTCTTCCTCATTCTCTTCTGGGCTTGCTCAGACACGGCCCTCTCCGCCGAACCTATGAGGGCCCTGGCCATGGGGACCGTTCTGCCCCAGGACACCCCCGTCTTCCACTGGTGCGAAGAGGATCCCCTGTGCACGATAACCGTCATCCCGACAAGACTCGGGGGCTCAAGCTACGAACCAGAGGAGGCCCAACGTCTGATCCGCCTCTACTTCCCGAGGAGGCTGGATGAGACGACCATCGACTGCTTGCTCTTCTCGGCTGGAGATGTCGTCCATTTCACCACCAGCCAGATCGCATCCATGATCAGGGGTGTGGAGAGAGGCGTGGGAGCGGTGGCCGACTGTGGGGGGACCAGCGCGATACAGATGTTCATAGATAGCTGGGTTGCGTCCGGGATAGGTGCGATCTTCCCCAACGACGTCTTCGCGGTCACCTCGGCCAGGTACTCATTCCAGACAGCCGGGTTCCCGCGATACTACCTCGAGGGGGTGCCGTATGAGATAAGGGTGAACGAAGGGGTGGAGGGAAACCCCTTCTCGCCCTTTGTCACGGTGGGTATCGAGGGAATTCGCGGGTATGCAGGACGAAACATGATACCGAAACAGGGGTCCACAGAGCTAGCCACGATGATAGGGAACCAGGGGTTTCTGAAGCTTGATCCACCCTTTTCGCTGTACTGGCAGTACCAAGCCGGGAGAACACTGACCGTCTCGGAGTGGTTCGGCCACCCCTTCTGGGGAGACTACGGCGGGATAGACATCCACATCAGCGAGAACCCGTTCGGTCGAGAGCTGTTCTACAACCTGTTGCTCTACTGCACCGATCGCCCCATCTTTCGCGACATACTCATGATCTACGAGACGAAGGAGGGGTTCGAGGAATACAGGGTACTCAGAAGCAGCGTGATCTCTGCGATGGAGTTCGCGTCGAAGTTCGGCGCCAACCTCGACTCCGTCGACGAAGCGCTGGGTTCGATTGAGGGTGAGAAAAGGATCGCAGATCAGCTCTACATAGACGGTGAATATCAGAGATCCTGGGAGAAGATCGAGGCCTGCACCGATGAATTGAATATCGCCTTTCAGATGACCCTGGAACTGAAGGACCGAGCCCTCATCTACGTCTACCTAATCGAGTGGTTAGCCGTTACCGGCACGATGGGCTTGACAGGCTCGGTTCTGTATATGCTGATGATCAGGCGTCGGGTTTACAGACGGGCTGGTACCACATCGACCATGAGAACCACAAAATAGCGCCCCTAGCAAAATAATTGCGATTTGGCCGCATTATATCTGCAGAAAACACCCTATATTGCCCGAATACCCCACCTAATCAGATCAATCATGGAATAATTCTAGTATACCAGAACGGATCTATCGCCCGTGTTCTCCGCATCCGTCATCAATCGCCGTGAGAGGACACCTTTTTCTAGCCCGTTCGAGGGTGGTGGTTGATTGCCATGACAGACAAGGAAGATGTACTCCGAGTCCTTAGGAACGTCAACGATCCGGAGCATCCGGTGTCGATCCTCGATCTGGACATAGTCACCGAGAATGATATCGAGGTGGATGACGACCACGTGGAGGTTCAGTTCGCCCCAACGGTTCCCTTCTGTCCCATGGGAGGGGCCATAGGCATAGTGATCAAGTACGCGCTCGAGAAGGAGCTCGGTCTGGAGGCCGAGGTCAAGGTCAAGCCCGGGGCCCACGTGCAGGAGGAGATGCTCAACCAGACCATCAACGATCCGGAGAGCTACCAGGAGACCCTGGACAGGCTCAGGAACTCCGGTCTCCTGGACCGTTGTCTGCAGTCGCCGTGAGGCCGCATAGATATTAGAGAGAGCCACCCGATACCTGTCCCATGCCCAGCATCGCCGACCTGGAGAACCTGCTGGTCGGGATAGACAACAAGGGTTACGGCGCCGGCAAGAGGGTCCTCGGCAGATACCAAGCCGATGATATGTCCCTCTGGTTCACCTATGCACCCGCCGATAGATATGCGCCCCCCGGAAGGCTAATTGTCCAGGTTGATCCCCACGATTTCGGGTTTCCCGATCACCTGGTGAACACGGATACACGCCGTACCTGTCTTGCCCACTTCCTCAGCCATGCAGCCGGGGAGGGACTCGAGAGGGGCAAGCTGAGGCAGGTGCGCATCGATTCCCCGGGCCAGGTCGTGCTGGCCCGGACGAGCGTGAAGGTTGAGACGGATTCAGTTCAGTTCCGATTTGGATACCACTGGGAGGCCAGGGGCAGAATGATACTCGGCCGGACCTCCGCCAAGATCTTCTGCCGTTCTCTGCCCCAGCTCATTCGCTCCCTGCGCTTCGATCGGCTGGACCAGGGTAGAGTAGCGAAGTTGGTGGACTGCGTCGAGAACCAGCAGTCCATTCGCTCACAGCTCGAGGGCAGGGACCTAGTTGGATTTGTCGGCGATGGGTCCATCCTTCCCAGGGAGGGAAACACCGACATACCCATGAAGGACGGCGCGGTGCCGTTTCGGACACCACCAACCCTGGAGGTTTCCTTCGAGGTCCCGCACGGCGCTAGCGTCAGCGGATTGGGAATCGAATCCGGCAAACTCACCTGCATCTCGGGAGCCAACTTCCAGGGAAAGACGACCCTTCTGGAGGCACTGGGTCAGGGTATCTACGATCACGTTCCCGGGGATGGGAGGGAACTCGTCGTCTGCCTGCCGGACCTGGCATTCGCAAACAAGGAGAACAGGCGGATAGTGAACTCGACCGATATCTCCCCCTTCATCACCAAGTTGCCCGGGGTCAGCGACTGCAGGATGTTCAGCAGCGCAGCCTCCTCCGGATCGACCTCGCAGGCGGCCTCGATCATAGACGCGATCGAATCCAGAGTATCTGCGATACTGATCGACGAGGATGACTCTGCCGTGAACCTTCTGGTCAAGGACAACCGACTGCGGCGTCTAGTGCCGGGGGATATCGAACCGATTCGTCCCCTGATAGATATCGTGAAGAGCATACCCCGGGAGAAGGGGATAACCCCCATCATGGTCGTCGGGGCGCTGGGGGAATTCACGGAGATCGCTGATACGATAGTGATGATGCACGACTTCCGGGTCGAGGATGCGACGAATCGCATAGAGGAATTCCGGAGGGATCCGACGGTGGAGCTGGTCCCGGAGGTTGCGGAGAAGCTGGACCGGGGGGTCAAGGAGGAACTGGGAAAGGCCAAGACCGAATCACGATCGGCACAGCTTCATGGACACCCATTCGGCGAAGTCAGGGAGCGCAGACCGAAGTGGTCCGCGGGTGGTGAGAGGACGAAGGTGAAGCCCATCGGCCGAGACGAGATCAGCATCAAGATGGGTAGCAGGAGGACCTCTATCGACCTTCGCGGAGATATTCAGAAGACGCTCGTAGAGGGCAGTCAGGTGAGGGCCATCGGCGACGCCGTGATATACTCGTCGAGATACATGGATGGGGAGAGGACCTTGAGACAGGTCGTTGACGCGGTTCACAGGGACACCTTGGACGGAGGTCTCGATGTCATATCCAGGTTCGATACCCCCGGTCAGAACGATTACGTTCAGTTTTCCCGTCATCAGTTGTTCTATGCTCTCTCCAGATTTCTGTGGCTCCAGTCCTAGCCGATTTCAATGGCGTCGACTATCTCATAGCCGGACGGTTTCTGGCCTACGCGGTAGAGGGTGCCGGTGGTCTCGCACACGAGATACTCCTTCCCATCGACCACGTGCTTTGCCCCCTGGAATCCATCCGCCAGCACACCGGTCATCATGTGATCGGCTTCACCGTCGCCATCGGTGTCGGTCCAGAGAAGACAGGTCTCGTACCCGGATTCCCCGGCCTTTCGAAAAAGTTCGGCGGCGAGGATCGACGTGTCCTCGCAATCGCCTCCGCCCTCGACCAGCGTCTCCATTGGATGCTTGACGTATCCGTCATCGGAGGAATCATAGATGTACGGCAGGTACTGGACGAACTTCAGTATGTTGTTCAGGCTCTGGACGTCGGTAGCACCTTGACCGTGGAGATGATCCGCCAGCTCTCCGATGTCAGCCACCTCCGTCTCGAACATGTCGACGAATGAATCCTTTCTCGAGTCCGAGCCGTGAGCTCCCGTGGCTATTTCGAGATACTCGCTCCTATTGAAGCCGGTGTTCCTCTTACCATCCTCGCCCTTCTTCCACTCCCTTGACACCAGGTAGTACCAACCGTACCTGCGGTGAATCTCGCCATCGAGGGAGATCGAGGCTTGGATCGATTCCAGCTCATCACTTATCCGCGTGAGATTTCTGCAGGTATCGCTCAGCTCCTCCAGCCTCTGTTCGAGGTCCCGCTTCTCATCGCCAATTCGGTCAGCGGATTCCTCGAGCTGGTCCCTCTCCGCATTGATTCTAGCCAGGTCCGCTTCCATCCCGTTGGACTCCACGATCAGCTTCTCGAGCTCCGCCTCGACCTTTCTACATGACTGGTTGTGTTCACCGTAGTCGGCCGTCACCTCATCGAGCCTCGCAGAGAGGTCATCGTTTGCCGCGGACAGAGCATCCTTCTGGTCTCTGAGTTCGGCCAGTTGCGCACTCTGATCAGCTATCGTCGACCGCAACTCCTGGACCGATCGCGTGGCGTTTTCCAGATCGAACTGGGTCCTGGACATCTCGGTTGACAGATCTTGATTCGTCCTCTCGAGCTCCTCAGCCCTCCACCTCCAGAGAGCCGGCCCGTCCCGGACACCGAGGAAGTTGCCGTACCCCGCCTGCCATGCCAGAGATACTGACAGTATGAGAAGGACCAGACAGACGACCCAAAGGTAAGTGTCATTGTGGATCAAGGTTCAAACCTCGCGGTCAGCAAACCGCTAGGCCTTTTAGCTATTGGGTCCCCGACTACAGACGGGCGGCACGAGAGGGAGACGATACATGTGTCGTCTCTGTGACCACGTTTTCGTGTCGAGTCGCAAGAGCGCCGTCGCAAGATGAGAGATCCTTTGCCGCCCGATGGGATATTGCGAATCGAATAATCATCGTGATTCCGTACTGCAAACTCTTTTTATTGAGCAAATATGCTATTGGTAACGTACCGGAGCGTCAAAGATTGAGGACAGCCACACTCAAGGGCAAGAAGCTACACACGCCGTATGGCAATTTCAGAGTTCCTTCAGGCATAGCGGGCCCGGACGGAGAGGGCCAGGCATCAATCTTTTCCGGATCCACACCCCGTGGCTGCATCAGGCGCCAGGGGGGCAGTATCCTCGCGGACGTTTGGGACAACAAGGGCACATGGCTTCTGGAGACCTTCGAGGTCAAGATGCCGGAGATCTCGGTGAAGCTACAGGAGAAGGCCCACAGTCTGCCAAAGGGGGGTAAGACGGTCCAGTACACCATAACCGTTCCGAAGAACATAGTCGAATCACTGGGCTGGAAGAAGGGGGATCGCCTGGAAGTTGACACCGCGGAACGTAACTCAATATCGATGCAGAAGAAGGCCTAACGGCAATACAGCATCGATGATTAACATTCCGCCGCGCACACCGACCAATCTCCCGGGCGACGCCAACAATCCACACATCGGCACATACCGCTATCTGGATACTATCGTCCAATCCTGAACGATATACTGATACGTATCATGCGCGGGTATTGCCGGGGTCAATGGGTAGGGTCACCAACTTCTCAGTCGCCTCCTGTATGCCCATGGTAGCTTTCATCGAACCCTGCAAGGCATGGCGTGGAGATGCTCTACGGGGGGGACGAAATCCTCGCAGTTCAGGCTGACGACGACGCCTGGCGACAGGCGAGTCAAGACGCTGATAGGATTTGGCAAGAACCCCGGAATGGTGCGCAGTGAGATCGTTGCCTGGGGCTCACCTACTCTTGCCCCAACTCGGGATGCGATTGCCGCTCTGCCCGAATTGCTGCAGGTAGACGAAGAGCGGCAAGGTGAGCCGGTCACGGGTGGGGGAGTGGAGGTGTCAGATCTTCTGTAGTCCTGGAATGCAGTACGAGGACCGCCAACTGAAGCGGGTTGCATCCAAGTCCCGAATGCAGGAGATTCCTCGGCCCTAGGACCATTCGCAATTACCATTCCATTCGACGGACTCAACAGTCCCGTAGCGAGGCCTAACAATCCACTACTGACAACGTATCCTTACCCGCTCATGCCGACGCAATCCCAAATGGTATTATCATACGTATCATGCAGAAGGATCCTCACAAGACCGGTAATCAAGCTTCCCACTTCACGATTCTGGATATCCCAATTACTATTCATGACAACTGGTAGTCGGGCAACCGGGAGCGGGATATCTCCCCCCACGGAGAAGCCTCCAGTCTCCAGGAGAGGATTGACCAGGAGTGTACAAAGTCATGCTTGATCTTGAACCATAGGACCGCTTGGCGTAGCAGTCCGAAGAGCGGGCGAATGTGAAACCGATACCGTAGGTTTTTTTCCTCTAGAGCCAGAGCCCCCTAGGCCATCAACTCGCCTACGAACGATCTTGGTCTATGACCAATGGACCTGCCCGAGCCGCATACTTTCAGAGGAAGTCATGGTCCCAGGGAATCTGGGTCCCACAAGAAGAGCAAACCTGTTGGCACCTGGATTCCACAGAAACGAACTCACATCGCGGTGGGCAGACATCGAAATAGAATGCATGAGGTGAAGTGACGCAGCACCAGAAATCGTCTCGTGGTAGATCACCCCGACCCAGCCAGTCGCAATCCACTGGTTAACACATGTATCTGGACGCGATAGCCTGATCCATCGGATACGGGAACGCCCACCCTGGAGGGGGGAGCTCGGGTGTTCCGACGCTATAGGAATTCCGGTAACGCGCCTGCAAGGCCGATCCGTGATACCGGATGCAACGGATTCCCGAGGGAGATGCAATCCGGAATTTGGCCTTGGTATCTCGTCGAAGCCCACCCGTTCACAAACCCATCTCACTAGTCGGGGTCTGCCACATGTGTCAAACACATGTATCAACGAATGCCTTCTCCCCTTCGCCGGTTATGGACCGGCGAATCACCCTACGAGGTTGAATCCAATCCATGACAGTACCAAGTGCACATCGCACGCTGGCGGAAAGTCCCAACCTCCCACGAAGATCCCATAGCAAAGTCTGACACCTGCCTCGCCGCCGGGTTCCGACCTGTGGTCCTCCCTCCGATCTCACCATTGGTTACACGGTTTTCTATTTGCCAGTGTGTTCACGCCATCGAGATATGACCAGGTTCGATTCCCTCTACAAGTTCGGTCCCTTGTCTTCCAGATGTATCCCTCGAGTGTCTCGCACCTTGGACGATGATGAGATGGGAGATCCAGTTAGCAGAGAGCTCGCACGCGCGGAGAGGATCATCTCGAATATCTCAAGTGAGACAGAGCTGGATATCATCAGAACTCCCTGCTGGGCCCAATCGCACTGAAAATCGCAAGATAGGTTACATCTCCAGCGGGGGATTGTTACCACTTTTCGCCAACGGGGTATAGCGGAGATAGGGGATTGTTACGTCTTCAGGCAGGGAACGCCATGCCTGAGGAGGGGATTGTTATCGCACGGAGCCAAAATTCGCCCTTGGGCACAGAAACCTCGAATCATTCGAGATGTCAGATGAATAGGCTACCTAGATCCTTGATTTGTCGATGAACAGAAGGTTCGACTCGCCAAGGCAAGCCTAACCCCCACCCCGATGTCCGGGGATCCTCCCACGGAGACGGCCACGTACCGGTCACCGGGAATAGGATAATCTGCGGCAGATACGAGCGAACCTAGTCGGAAACTCTCTCCCTTGATCGCTGGCACCGACCGGCCCATGTCGCTCGAATCTCAGAGGCGACGATCCAACCAGTGAAGCCACCTCGAGGACCGAGAGGGATAGACCACATCTCCCAGGTAGGGATT
>Ga0180432_10003266_pt1 | contig 23429 bp, 13 predicted proteins | sample SS_ome_10_FD_132414 | JGI IMG/M metagenome (GOLD analysis project Ga0180432, IMG submission 132414) | Hypersaline lake sediment archaeal communities from the Salton Sea, California, USA - SS_1_MS_2 metaG | ecosystem: Environmental > Aquatic > Non-marine Saline and Alkaline > Hypersaline >... | reverse complement strand
TCGACGTATTTCACCCGAATCCTGCTCCCAACCAGCGGAGAACGCCAGGTCTTCAGCCAGCGCTGCCAGAAGCACCTGTCATCACTTGAGCTTGCGGACGCCATACCCCCATAATGCCTTTCAAGCCGGAGACCACCGACTGGTCGTGATCCCCTCGGGAGTGATGCTGGGGATCCCGGTAGAGGCGCTCCCCCTGGCCGAGCGCGGGCCATACGTGGGGGATCGCTTCGCGGTCTCCTACGTCCCCTCCGCCACCATCCAAAGCTGGCTTCGGGAGAAAGAGGCAGAGGGTCGATGGGGTTCCGTGAACACGCGAGAGCATGACCGGTCCACGCCGCCCATTCTGGCTATCGGAGATCCGCCCTTCTCGCCCGATCACCTCCGGTCCACGGCCTCCGAGTCCGCTTCGCCCCCGGCTGCCTCCGCGAGCTCCCCCTTCCTCCTGACCTCGGAACTGAGGGCGCTCTCCCCCACCGACGGGGAGACCCTCGTCCGGAGCGCTCTGGCCGGCAACCGGGAGATCCTGCTGAGTCTCAAGCGCCTCCCCTCCACACGGCAGGAGGCGACCCTCATCGCCCAGCTCTACCCCGAGGAGGCTCGACTTCTCCTGGGGGGCGAAGCGACCGAGCAAGAGCTGGTGCGGATGGCGGAGGAGGGAGAGCTGCGGCGGTGCCGAATCCTTCACATCGCCACCCACGCCCTGGTGGATGACGAGCGTCCCGAGAACTCGGCCCTCATCCTGTCCCAGGTCGGGTTGCCCGACCCCTTGGAGGCGGCACTCAACGGAACGCGGATCTACGACGGCTGTCTCTCGGCGGGCGAGATCGTGCGGGAATGGAAACTGGACGCCGATCTGTTGACCTTGAGCGCCTGTGAGACGGCCCTGGGCAAGAGAGTGGCGGGAGAGGGCTACATCGGATTCGCGCATGCGTTCCTACAGGTCGGTGCCCGGGCGCTGTTGGTGAGCCTCTGGGAGGTGGAGGATCGATCCACCGCGATGCTGATGAGGCGGTTCTACGAAAACCAGCGCGGGGGGTACGCCGGCGTGCGCGACGCCGGTCTCACCCGGGATCCCGGCGCTCCCTTGCCGAAGGCGGCGGCGCTGCAAGAGGCCAAGCGCTGGTTGCGCGAATGGACGAACCCGCAGGGGAGCCGGCCCTACCAGCATCCGTACTACTGGGCCGGGTTCGTCTTGATCGGCAGCGTCGATTGAGACCGGCCGGCCAAGAGATCGATCTGATGTTGGCGCCGGGCTCTCCGGGAACCCAAGATTGATCCCCGAAATCCCGGGCCCCCGCGCGTTAGGAGAGTGTGACGGGAACCTCGCTCCAGATGGGGCGGGCCGCTTCTGGCTCTTCTAACGCGGAGGATGGGGTGATGCGAAGCTACCTCGGCTGGGCGGTGACGATCGGCCTAACTCTCTTTACAGTTTTTGGTTGCGGTGAGGATACAACCACCGGACCCCAAGGAAGCCTGCGGCTGGTGATCCAACCGGAGGTGCTCAGCCTGCTGGTAGGCCAGAGCGACTCCTTGGCGGCGATGACGGACCAGGATGGTCTCTATCCCGATTCCGTCCTCTGGACCTCGGACGACCCGGGCATCGCGGCGGTGGACGGGCGGGGGTGGGTGACGGGTCAATCGACGGGCAGCACCCATGTCCGGGCCATCTCCGCGTCCAACCCCACCCAGGCCGACAGCGCCGTGGTCTCGGTGACCTCGGGCGTCACGTCGGTGGCGGTTTCGGCTCCGGGTGGGATCCTGTTCGCCGGCACCAGCATGCAGCTCGCGGCTCACCTGACGGCTGCCGATGGCGTGGGTGATGGCGTCGAGTGGGGATCCCTGCACCCCACCATCGCCCGGGTCGATAGCGTCGGCGTGGTGACCGGTGTCTCTCTCGGCACCACCGGCATTTGGGCCCGCGCCGCGGCCGATTCCACCGTGGCGGATACGACCGACGTCCAGGTCGTCTCCGGGGTCGCGAGTGTGCGGATCGCCCCCGAGGGCCCCGTGCTCGACGTCGGTGAGTGCGTCCAGATGGTTGCCTTCGTGACCGCCGAACCCGCGGTGTCGAAGGAGGTGGCCTGGACCTCCTCCGACCCGTCCGTCGCCACCGTCGATTCCACCGGGTATGTGTGTGCCGCAGCCAAAGGCGCGGCAGTCATCAAGGCGACATCGGTGCAGGATTCCACGAAGTTCGACTACGCGACGGTGCAGGTCGGTGATGCCGCGCCTGCCTGGATCACCATCACCTCCATCACCGATGGCGAGCGCGAGTTGCCGAACAGCCTCATTCATGGTCGGATCTTCATCAATGTCCAGTACGATGGCGGCTCCCATGTCGTCGGCCGGGTTTGTACAAGCGTCGATGATGCAATCGAAGACTGCGTCGACCTGCTGCGCGCCCCGGCGGCGCTCGGTCTCCAGTCGGAGAAGATGCCCACAGCCCGCGAATCCCGACTGGAGATCGCGACCGACCGCTATGATCCGCAGGACGGCACCGTCGCCCACCAGAATGGTGGCCACGCAATCCGGGCACTCCTCTATGACGACCAAGACCGCGAAATCGCCAGCTACACGATGTCCACCACGTTCACGAACGAGGATGCCTTCGAGGGGGCCATCGAGGCCAGTGGCAGCTCCGCGACCGATCCGGCCGGCTACGGCTGGTCATCCGGCTCCGTGACCGTGACGGCCCTGCCGATCATCTATCGGCCGGACTCGCACGTCGAGTCGGTGGACATCTGGTTTGCCGGTCGCGAATTGCGCGCCACCCGGGAGGGAGAGCGCTTCCAGGCCGTCTTCTCCGACGACCCCGACCTGGAAGCCAACATCGCCGAAGCGCAGTGGCCGGAGCCGGGCATGGATCGCGGAGATACCGCGCCGCTGGCCGTCGCGTCCCGGTGTACCGACGGAAACGACGGACCCGGCGTGTTTCTGAATGCGGACGACCTGGGCATCCGCTTCGACAACCTCGCTCCCGAGGCTCCTGCGGCATTCGAGCTGGTGGTCCCTTCCACGCATGGGTGGATCAACGAGGAATACCGGTTCGCGGACGGCTTCGCCGAGGGTGGCGATGTCGGCGTCGGCCTGGAATCCTTCCACTTCCGCGTCGGCCTTTGGAACAACGATTGCGAGCCGCCGGGGGGAAACGATGGCGTGGTTGCCGGCGGCGGTGACCTGGCCGCCACCTCCGACACCAGCACCTACTGCCTCACCGCGGTGCAGGAAGACGCGCTGGGCAATCGGCGGGAGACGTGCCTGGGCGGCTGTGGCGCGGGTCGGATCGCCTTCGGGGTGGATCACGAGGACCCCGAGATCAGCTTCGCCACCGCCAGCGTCGAGGACCAGCAGGTCTTCCCCGCCCCACCATCCGCCACCGACCAGTTCGCCGTGGTGCCGGTCGATCACGCCAGCGGTTTCGATGTCCTCCAACCCATCTTTGCTTCCTTGCAGCGGATCAGCCAGCATCCGGTCCGCAACCTGCTGGATGCGCCCGAAGGCACGGCGGAATGGGTCCCGTGGGGCGATGCCGCCACGATCGACGCCGCCAGCGGGCATAGCGGATACTACGTCTTCTCCGCCTATGCCCAGGATCACGCCGGCAACCGAAGCCCAACGATCATCCGTACGGTGGTGGTCGACACCGAGGCTCCGTCGCGGGGGGGGATCAGTGTCAACCCATCGGAGTTGTCCGGCGGCAACGAAGCCGTCTTCGAGGCCACGGCACGAGACAGCGTCGATCTGGTCGAAGGCTGGATGGTCTTGGCCTACGAGCATCTTCCCTTGACCTCCGGACCGTTTCCCATCGGTGAGCCGTTCGACAGCGAGTTGACCACATCGGCAGTGGTCACTTCCGAGGTCTCGGGCTTCGTGAGGCTCATCGAGATCGTGGCGGCGGATGACAGCGTGAAGGCCCGCACACTGGCCGAGCTCCGCGCCTGCCGACCCCGCAGTGTCGACCTGGTGGTCGCTGATGTCGCCGGGGCGCGCAGCACGGCCCCCGCCGAGGACATCCTTTCTCATGTGGATGTGCCCACGGGTTCGCTCTCCTTCGCGGAGAAATCGGAGGGCAACTTCCTGACCTGGAAGGTCGAGACGACTCCCTACAGACCCCAGGTTCACCGCGACGGCGATGACACCGTCCCGCTGCGGGCGGAGGCGACGGGCCCGGCGGGTGGGGCGTTCGTCGCGCCCTTCGGCAGCCGTGTGGAGTTCTACTACTTCGATGCGGCGGAAGGGTTGTGGCGCCTCATCGGCCAGGCCACGCCGCAGGATCCGGTGGTCACACCGACCGAGTACACGTACCCGTACTCCTTCATGTGGGATCCGCCCAGCTCGATCCCCTACGGATCCGTGGAGATCAGAGCTCTCGGCATCGATGCGCTCGGCGATGGACTGGTCTCGCGGTCCAACGATCACATCGAGCTCGTTGACTAACCCTACGCCCCCGGAGGTTTCCATGCGGTGGTTGGTCTTTGCGGTTGGCCTGCTGTGGGTGATGACCCTGGGGTGCGACGAGGAACCGTGTACCCGCCCAGATGGCTCGGCCCCGGCCCCGGTGACGGACTTGCGGGCCGCCTCGGTCACCGACACCTCCGCCACCCTGCTCTGGACGGCTCCCGGTGACGATTGCCAGAGCGGGACGGCGGCCGGCTATGATCTTCGGCAGTTCTACGCCCCGATTACCGCCAGCAACTGGGACTCGGCACTTCGCGTCATGGATGTGAGCGGCCCCAGTTCCGCGGGTGAGACCGATTCGGCCCGGCTGGAGGGTCTATCCCCCGACTCGGAGTACTACTTCCGCCTGCTCTCCATCGATGAGGCATCCAATCAGGCTCCCCTTTCCAATCTCCTCGTTCTGCAGACCCTGGGTACCGGAGAAGAGGATCGGATTCCCCCTTCGGCGGTATCGGACCTGTCCGCCATCAGCGCCACGTCCACCTCGGTGATTCTCGCCTGGACCGCAGTCGGAGACGATCACTCGGATATGCAGGCGAGCGGGTATGACATCCGCTATGCCCTCACGCCGTTGGATGACTCGACTTGGGATCTCGCCTTCCATGTCGAGAACGAACCCGCTCCCGCCGCCGCCGGGTGTGCGGAGATTCTCGAGGTCCGTGGTCTCCATCCCAGCGCGACATACTACTTCGCCATGAAGGTGAGCGACGACGTCGCCAATTGGTCGGAGATCTCGAACACGGCCGGTGCGACCACCACCCCCTCGGCCGGGTGCGTCGACTACGCCCTTCACGTTCATTCGTCATCCGCCGTCCGGCTCAAAGGCCACGAACCCAAGGCGGTGATCGCGGGTGGGTATGCGTATGTGGTCACTCGCAGCAACCGTTTTCACATCCTGGACGTCTCCGATCCGACCGCAGCGGTCTATGCCGGGGGAGGTGATCTGGGCTCCATGGCGCAGTACAGAGACATCGTCGTCTCCGGCCACAACGCCTACCTTGCCCGCCAATACAGCAACGGGATGGATATCGTCGACATCTCTCATCCCGCCGAGCCGGTGCTCGTCGGGAGCATCGACTGCGGCAACGGGGTCCTCCCGGTCGCTGTCGGCATCCAGGAGCCGGTGGCCTACCTGTGCACGCAAGCCGGTGAGCTCTGGTCCATCGACATCGGCGATCCCCGCCGCCCGGAGCTGCTGGGCAGACTCGATACGGGGCGTTCAACCACCGGGATGGCCGTGTCGGACGAGAATGCATACGTCTGTCTGTGCGGGGGCACGCTTCGTATCGTGGATGTCTCAAACCCTCAGGCGCCCCGGCTGATCAGCATCTTCGAGGTGGATGGTGGACCGGGCCTCGAGCTCGCAGATGGCCGGGCCTATCTCTGCGACGATGAAGACATCGTTCTGGTGGATCTCTCCGACCTTATCGCTCCGGCCCTGGCGGGCCGCGTCGCCACGACCCATCGTCTCCGGGATGTCGCGGTAGATGGCATCTATGCCTATGCGGTCGGTGAAGGGGGTATGCACGTTGCCGACGTTTCGCTGCCTGACCGCCCCGTCGTGATCGGTAGCCTGAGCACGCCGTCCTCTGGTGGCAGCATTCAGGTGGCCGAAGGCTATGCCTATGTTGCCAGTTGGGATCCGGGCAATGAGGGTCTCCGGATACTCGATGTGTCTCCTCTGTCCTTCCCCGGCCATCTCGGCGTGGTGGAAACCCCCGGCTCGGGCGAGGCGGTGGCGGTCGCGGGCTCGTTTGCCTATGTGGCTGACGGAGAGCAGGGCCTACAGATCGTGGATGTCGGGGGTATTCCCGCTGCCTTGGGCAGCGTCGATCTCGCCGGCTCGGTGGTTGATGTTCAGGTGGTCGGCACGAAGGCCTATGTCGCCAACGAACCCGAAGGTCTGCAGGTGATCGACGTTTCCGATCCTGCGTCGCCGGAGCTGGTGGGTTCGGTAGACCTGCCTAGCTATGTCATGAGCCTTTGCATGGCCGGCGACCGCGCCTTCGTCGTCACATCGGGGGCCCTCTGCGTTGTCGATGTCGCCAACGGATCGGCGCCGGCAGTCCTGGCGACATTGGACCTGAACGGCTACGGCGTCGATCTCGCCCTCTTGGGCACCAACCTGTATCTGACGACCCTGGATATCTGGGGCGGCGTGGCCGCCGGCCTCCATGTGATCGACGTTTCCGACTCGGTGCAACCGACCATGATCGCGTTCCTCGAGATCCCCGAACACGGTGCCGGCGCCCTGACCATCTCGGGAACCTCGATCTATGCAGTGGGCGGGGAGGGTGTTGTTGTGATCGATATCGCCGCCCCTCAAGCACCCACACGGCTTGGCGATATGGAAACCTACCTCGACCAGCAGAGCGCAATCGCCGTCCGGGGCGGGCATCTCTACATCGCGGCGGCGGAATCCGGTCTACAGGTGATCGATGCACTCGATCCCGCGAACCCAAGCCTCATCGGGAGTATCAGCACTCCCAATGCCCGGGGTGTGGAGGTGGTGGGAAACCGTATCTACGTATCCGATCCGCGCGCTGGACTCGTCGTCCTGGCCGCCCAGTGTCCATAGGTTCGACCGTGGGTGTGCGGACCGCGGGCGCCCGCTCCGAGCTCGCGAGGTGTTTTGGGTGGCAACCCTCGAGGCCCCGCGGTACATTCCGCGCAGTAGACGGAGTGAGACGTCCAGACCTCCATCTCGCGGCAGTCCCGGAGGGAGAGGGAGCCATGGCCGGTCTGAGCACCAAGGCGGAACATGCCCTTCGTCAGTCCTACCCGCCGTTCCTGTCTCTTCTCCGATCCGATCCCGGCGCTGCCTTCAAGGGGTTCCATCGCTTCACGTGGCGCCTTCTGCTATCGAATCCTCCGAGCATCCTGCGGTCCCTGCGCCCGGAACTCCGCGAGGATGTGATTGCGGAGGTCATCTACCACTGCTGGCGGGACAACCAGCGCGTGCTGCGCGCCTACCGGGACCAGGGCCGGCCCTTTGCCGCCTGGCTTCTCGTCGTCGCGCGCCGAAAGGCACTCGACCTACTGAGACGTGAGCCCCCCGAGGCGCTGCCGCTCACCGAAGAACCGCGCGGCGAGGGCGGAGTGGGTCCGCTTCCCCACCCGGGTCCCAATCCCTCCCGCGTGGCGGACGTGCGACGCCTGCTGTCCATCGCCGCTCGTTGTATCGAGCGCATGAACAACAAGTGCCGCCTGCTGCTCTGGGGGAGCGCGCAGGGCTACCGACCCAAGGAGCTGTCGGTCCTGCTAGGCTGGGGACCCAACCGGAACAAGAAGGCCTCAGACGATCTGCGCGAATGCAGGCGGGATCTGAAGAAACTCCTGATGGGGGAAGGCATCGACTGGCAAGAAGCGGTTTCACTCCTGTCCGAAGCTTGACCCGAAGGGAACACCATGGAAACCGGGCACGACAGCGACGATCTCGGTCACCGCGAGAAGCGCGCTCTCGATGCCCTGATTCGTGGAGCTATGGACCAAAGCTCGGATCAAACCCCTTGGCCATCCGAGGAAGCCATCCTTGCGTATATCGACGGCTCGGCAACCGCAAGCCAATACGATGCGGTGCAGGCCGCGTTGTTGGGTTCCCCCGAATTCCGCCGGGAGTTCGAGCACATCGCCGCAGAGGTGACCGGCCTCTCGCAACCCGAAGCCGAACACCGGTTCGATGCCGTATCCAGCCGGGAGATTCCCAAGGGAGACACCCTGGGGGACCGCCCTTTTGACCGTCCCCACCCGCGCCAGCCGCCCCGTGCCATCCAGCGGGTTCGGGAAGCACTGACCCGCTCTCGCTGGGTCCAGTTTGGCCTCGCGGCACCGGCGGCAGCGATGATCCTGGTTGCGGTTCTCGTCCTGATGCGAGGACCTACCCGGTATGGTGCTTTTCCCCCCGGCCCCCCGGTCGCTCCTCTGCGCCCCGTCCACCTCGATCTCTCCCCGCAGCAGTTCGAACCGATCACGCTGCGAGGCGAGGAGGAGAGAGAGGAGATTGCCGAGTACACCGCTCGCGATGCGGCGCTCGTGAGCTGGAGGTCCATCGTGACCTTCGAAGAGGGGGAATTCCGGTGGACGCACGAGGTGCCCGCGGCGGCGCCCGAGTCCGGTGCCCAAGCCTATTCGATCTGGCTGGTTGATGCGAACGGCCGACGCCTTCAGAGCCTGGCGGCTTCGATCCTCGCACCCCCGGCTCACGTCGAGGCCTGGTTCCTGACCCTACCGATGCTCGAGTCCTTCTCCGTTCGCGTCTCGAGCGAATCGCTCCGCGTCGTATGGGACGCCGACCTGCCGGCCCGCGGCGTGGTCTCGCTCGTTCATCCGCGCGGCGATATGTACAGCGCTACGCCCGCGATCCCCTTTGAGCTTCGGTCCGAACCCTGAATCATCGCCAATCCCCAACCGCGATGAAGGAGCCCCACCAGACGGGATGGTTGCTTCGGCCCTCCCTCCGGCAGGCGTGCAGCTCGTGAAGGCTTGCCCGGTGGACGGCTTCCGCCGTGGTGAGGCCCCCGGCGAACCGCCCCTCATACAACCTCCGCATCCAGGCTCGCACCGATGCGTCCGTCACCTTCCATAGACTGGTGATGACCGTCCGCGCGCCGGCAATCCGAAAGGCGCGCCGAAGGCCGAAGACACCCTCTCCCGCTTTGACTTCCCCCAGACCCGTCTCGCAGGCGGAGAGGACGGCCCATTCCACGCCCGAGAGATCGAGGGCCGCAACCTCCTCGGCGGTGAGGACGCCATCCTCCTGGTCGGACGGCACCTGATCCCGGCGGTTCGCTCCCGCCAGCGCCAGGCCCGACCGGAGCAGCGGGCTCTCCATCAGGTCCTGGCCGATACACCTATCGCCCAAGAAGAAACCGTGGGTGGCCAGATGGATGACCCGCCGACCTTGAGAAAGCGCTTTTAGGGCAGCCTCTCCTGCCTCACTGCCCTCCAGTACGATCGCCGGCTCCCCCGTGATCCACAGCTTCCGGAGCTCGGCAAGCTCCCCTGCGGTTTCGGGCAGCGGCGGAAAAATCGAGCCGCCAGCAACGTCACAGGCGGACCTCGGCCCCCGGTACGTTTCGGTCGAGACGGGCCGCTCCCGGGCATCGGCAACCGCTGGGGCCAAGGTCTCTCCCGCATCGAAGTCGGGAGCCCCGAGGGCAAGCAAGCCCCGGCCCGCTGCGGTCCGTCGATCGAAAGCCAACAGATCCCGTTCGGTGGAGAGGTAGTGCAGGGTCAGGTCATCTTCGATCAGGAACGATCGCTCACCTACCGGAAGCGTGCTCAGATTCACTAGATGAAGATCACCATCCGGGACCACAAACACGCGGTGGGCGAGGCCCAAGCCCTCCGCTATCGGATCCCAGACGTGACGGCGCAGTTCACTGCCGACACGCCGGTAGTACTCCTCCTGCCCCGTCCGGTTCTTCCCGGCGCGCCGCGCCCGAGCGGCCTCCAGCCTCCATGCCCCCACGAGCGAATCGATTTCTGCGGCGGGGCCGAGGTCGACAACGCGGACCCGCCGGTCAGCGGGGGAAAGGAGAAACGCTAAATACGACGGTTTCCAGTGATCGCCTCGGGGGAGCTTTCGCTCATAGCGGCAGTATGCCAAGAGAGCCACATCTTCCGGCAAAACGGCTTGGACATCCCGGAGGGAGACCTCCGCCTGTTCTGTCTGCTCCCGGAAGGGGGTGCTCTTCGCCGCCAGCCGCCGCTCCGCCTCGTCCCGCGCGTGGCGAGCCTCGTCGAGCCGCTCGCGGTACAGGCTCGGGTCCTCGTCACCGATGCCCTGCATCGCCACTTGCGCAAGCGCTTCGCGGGCTTGGCGGAAATCCTGGTAGAGGTCGGCGACCTCGGCATTGCTGCACTCGAAGACGCTCTGGTGACGGCGGGATAGCTCGTCCAGCACCGAAGCCCTCGATCGCACCACTGCATCCCAGACTCTCGGCAGGTCTTCCGGAATCCTTCCTTCGGCCGCCAGGGTCAGACAGGCCTTCAGCCCTCCAGACCGCGTAAAAGCGTACTTCAACGCTTCCCCCTCGGGGAGGGTGCGGGCGGTCAACCGTAGGTGCTCTTGACTGATCCTCTCCCCCCGAAGGGCGAGATCCAGCGCTGGGCCAGTCTCCTCCATGTCGAGAAGCAACAGGGTGAAGTAGTACAGCGCCACCGTGAGGTCGTAGTGATCGGGACCCAGACTCCTCTCCAGAGCTGCCACCGCGCGCTCGTACAGGGGTCGGGCGGCCTCGTACTCCCCGAGATTCCAGAGGACATGCGCCAGGCTCTGCCGACCTATCGCCAGGAATGGATGATCCGGGTAGTCTGCCAGCGCACGCTCTCGGATCTTCAACACACGCTCGAAGAGAGGCCGAGCCGCTTCATACTGCCCCTCTCTCTCCAGCATGGTGGCGATGTTGTAGAGCGATAGGGATACCCGTGGATGATCCGGGCCATAGAATGCCTCCCGGACCTCCAACGCCCTCAGAAGGAGCACACGGCCTTGCTCGTTATCCCCCAGATGGAGTAGCGTGATGCCGAGATTCTCGATCGCCCGGGCAAGCTCGGGGTCATCCGGCTCTCGCGTTTTTTCGGCAATGACCAGTGCCTGTTCCAGAAGTACGCGGGCGCGCTCGTAGTCACCCAGCTCCGCGTGTAGGACCGCCAGGTTGTTCAGGCAATCGGATGTAAAGGGATGCTCGGGACCTAGGACCTCCTCGAGGATCACCAGGGCTCGCTCGAATATGACCCGCGGCCTTTCCATATTGCCGCACATGTACAACTCCCGGCCCAGACTCACCAGTAGGGAAGGGACGTGCGGATGCCGGGGACCGAACTCGGCTTCCGTAATGGCCAGCGCTCGCTCGTACAAGCGGCAGGCGGAGGGATGATCGGGGATTCCCGCCTTGAAGCGGGCCAAGTCGGCCAGCGACTGCGCTACGTCCCGGTGCTGAGGACCGTAGGCCTCTTCTCGGCCGGACAGGGCGCGTTCGTAAAGGACACGAGCGCTGTCCGGGTCGCCCAATGCCCATAGCGCCCCGGCCAGCCTCCGGTACGACATCGCCAGGTCGGGATGGTTGGCGCCGAGGGCCTCCTGCCGGATGGACAACGCACGCTCGGCAGCCTTCCGTGCGCCCTCGAAGTCGCGATGGCTGCTCAAGACGGCGGAGAGGTTCTCCAGCGATTCGGCCAGGTCGGGGTGGTCCGGTCCGAGGTGTTCCTCCTTGGCGGAGAGGGCTCGCGTGGCCAGGGTCAGCGCCTCCGGATCCGCGATCCGGCCCAAACGACCGAGGAGCAAGACCAAACTGTCCAGAAGCCTCGCCGCCGAGAGCGACGAGGGGCCGTCGACCCTCTCCAGCTCCGCGAGCCGCCCCCTTGCTGTTGCTTCTGCGGCAGCGTAGTCGCCTGCCTCCATCAGCGAGTCCACGGTCGCCAGACCCACCTCCGGAGCGTCGACGGGCCGTGGATCGGTTGCGCGGGCGACCGCGATCGGGATGGTTGCGACACCGGTGAGGAAGAGCAGAAGGAATCGCGCCGGCAGTATCATCGGCATACCCCCCCACAATTGGATGCGGCGAACATCAAGGCGAGCTGGAATCTACAGGATCGAACCGGTCCTAGCAAGGCCGGCCCGCCGCATCGTTCCCCGAAAAGCGGCCTCTTTGAGCGTTAACCGTCACAAGAGAGGTGACCCGCGGGGCAGAGGGCACGTTGGGCCTCCAGGACCAAGGGGAGGAAGCAGATATGTACAAAGCGATGCGCGGCCTACTCGGCGTGGTGCTCGGGTTGAACCTGCTGGCCTTGTCGCCGACGGCGTCGAGTGCGCAGGCGCCGGCTGGCTACCTGAGTGAGGAGCAGCAGGGGGGACGCCGGTTCACGGAAATCGAGATCGGCGACCGAACGGTCTACTTCCACCAGCGCATGATCGGTGAAGCCCAGGTGGAACGCGATTTCATCGTCTACCAGTTCGAGAAGGATTCGGGCGAGCTCATCAAGCAGCGCACCTTCTGGCGCGAGGATCTACCCGACAGGCTCCCGCCGTTGGGGATCGATGCCCAAGATGCGATGGAGACGGTGGGGCCACACGCGGTCTCCGCCAGGTTGATCTACATCTCTCCCGAATCGGATGTGTTCCCCTTGAGCCCGGCCCCGCGGGACCCCTGCTGGGTAGTCAGGGACGTGAACGGGGACCATCTCCGCCTCGTGATTCTCAATGCGGTCAGCGGCGAGTACTTGGGGGACGGGATCGTTCCTCCCCACAATGCGTACGCCATGACCGGTCCTCAGGCCTCCAATCCCTGCGAGGGTGCTTGGGAGGACTGGTCGGAGAACGCCGCTTCCTGGTTCAACTACATGGGATACTCGAGTCAGCACGCGATTTGGCCGACCCGGGAGGCGCTGCAGGATCAGGTGCAGTCCGACGGCACCGCCCTCTTCTACGAGCTCGCCCACGGCGGCAGCTCGGGGTTCGTCAGTGGCTGTCAGGATGGAGACTGGTACGAGTTCACGACCGCCCAGGATATCGAGTTCTGGATCGAGGAGTACGAGAAGATGCCCTTCGCCTTTCTCGGGAGCTGCGGCGGCATGTGCGATACGGGCCCGGGCACCCTTTCCGACACCTTCCGGAAAGCCTCTTCCGATGATGCGTCGACCGTCGGCTATTGCGGCATGGCGGAAGAGCAGTGCAACGATTGCTGGCCGGTGTCCCTGCTCTGGCAGGACGCCTTCTTCTCGTACCTAGCAGATGGGTACACGGTCGAAAGCGCCTTCAATCTCGCGGATGCCGACTACCCACAGTGCGCCGCCGGCGCCTGCATGCGTCTGGCGGGCGATGACGATCTGCGTTTGGTGCCGGCGGTGTTCCGGACGGAGCAGAACGATCCCATCCTCCATGCCGACTTCACCACCGAGCTGCAACCGGGCGTCCTGCACGGTTTCCTCCTGGGTCCCGCCAGCGACTTCAAGGCGTACCTGCCGGAGATCTCGCCTCTGGACGATATCGCTGCGGGATTGGAGCGGGTCTTCGTGCAGCCCGAATACGACGGTGAGCGGTGGAACGACGTCCTGCGAATCATGATCCGGGAGCAGGATCCGCCCCTCCGCGTCAACGTCCGCGTCTACCAGACCGGCGGCTTCACCTGCGGGCGGCAGTTCACCACCCAACTGGAGCCGGGCGTGCTGCATGGTTTCCTCCTCGGCTCCTCGTCGGATGACCGCACCTATGTCCCCGAACTCTCGCCGGTGGATGCGGTGGTGGCGGGCCTGGAGCGGGTCTTCGTGCAGCCTGAGTTCTTCAACGATCACTGGTACGATGTCCTTCGCCTTCAGACCCGGCCCCAGGATCCGAGCCTGGATGTCTCCGTTCGCGTGTACGATACGACCGACATGCCGGTCCTCAGCGAGTTCACCTGGCAGCTAGATCCGGGGGTTCTGCACGGGTTCTCCTTGGGCCCGTCGCAGGAAGAGAGGTGCTATCTGCCCGAGATCACTCCTCTGGGTCAGGGAGTTGTGGGGTTCGAGACGATCATGGTGAATCCGGAGTTCAACGGACAGCAGTGGAACGACGTCCTGCGCGTGCAGACGAGGCCGACCGATCCGCCGCTGGAGGTCCAGATCAGGATCCATCTCGTCGCGGAACCCCCGTTCTCTGCCGTCGACATCCATGGGCCGCGGGAGTCAGGCCTCGGGCCGATCCTGGGACCGAACCATCCCAATCCCCTGGGGTCCACGACCTCCCTGACCTTCGCACTCCCGCAAGCGGGTATGGTTGACCTAGAGGTGTTGGGGATCGACGGCCGTTGCATCCGGTCCCTCTGCCGCCGGGAGTTCCCGGCCGGGGCGCACACGGTGGCGTGGGATGCCCGCGACGATCAGGGCCGCCGGGTTCCCACCGGCGTCTATGTCTGCCGCTTGCGGGTTGGAGGTCAGCAGGCGAGCCGTCCGGTGGTGGTTGTGCACTAGCGCGACGCTCGTTGCTCCTTGCTCCTCCGAGACCCGATCGGGTCTCGGAGGAGCAAGGGCGAGCACACCACGATGCCTGAGAGCGAGGCAATCGCCTCGCTCCGCCCGCAGTCGGGTGACGCCTCACCGCCGGTCCGTCGCCGAACTCCCATGCCCTGGGCACAGCTGCTTCACCGTGTCTTCATCCTCACAACCGAATGCACCCGGCACCCACGATCCGGTGCGCCGGGTTCGCATCACCCATCCATTCCATCCACTCCGAGGCCGCGAATTCGTTTTGGTGGACGAGCGACGCAGCCGGTTCGGAGACCGGATCTGGTACCAAGCTGACGACGGCAGCGTCCGTACCCTACGCAGGGACTGGACAAGCCTTGCGACCCCAGATCCTTTCGTAGTGATTGCCGCCGGTAGGACTCGGTTTCGCTTCGACGACCTCCTCGGCCTCCTCACGCTTCTCGACGACCTTCGCCAGTCGAATGGTGAACGGGAGGATCCACATGGTGCGTAAAGCGTATTTTGCCCTTTGTGTAATAGATATTTTGTCCGCATGGAGCCGCGAGCGCATGGCGCCTCGCAACAGAAACGGCTGTAATTCCAAGATATGTCTCGCAGTGGCGCTTTTTTGTCTTGACGTGTTGATATTGATGTACATAATACCCCTAACCATAGGTCGCCATTTTTTCCGCAGGAGGACCCGTCATGTCGACCCTCCCAGCCGACGACAGCAAGCGCAACGAGCTCACTCGTCGGGGGTGTCTACATCCCCACCCCGAGCGCGTCACCGATGCACTCTTCGCCGGCGACCCCTTCTTCGACCGTCGCGATGCCGTGCAGGTCAAATACGAGATGCTGCGCAGCGTCCGCGAGCAGCGCTGCTCGGTCACCCGGGCGGCCGCGCAGTCTGGATTCTCGCGACCGACCTTTTACGAGACACAGGCCGCCTTCGAGCGCGCAGGCCTGCCGGGGCTGCTACCCGCCAAGAAGGGGCCCCGGCGTGCCCACAAGCTCTCGAAGACCGTCATGTCCTTTATCGACGAGCAACTGGCGGGCGATGCGTCGTTGGACATGAGCGCGCTCGCCGAGCGCATCCGCGAGCGCTTTGCCCTGAGCGTACATCCGAGGAGCATCGGGCGGGCGCTGGCGCGGCGCAAAAAAAAACCGCTGTAGAGTCACGGCCCCCACCAGGAGGGCTCACCACACAATACGAGCGGTTGCGAGAAGGGGTCCTTGGCAGTGGCGGTCATCGCTCCATCGCACTGGCGGTCGTGCGGCGCCAGGGCCTGTGGGCCTGGATGATGCTTGTTGCGGCGCAGACCGATGACTCAGCCCGCCGCCGTTCTGAGCCACCGGTCACTGCTCTCTACTCAACACCATCGCCTGTGCGCTCCGAGTTACTGGCAGTGTGGACCGACCTTCTCATCGCTACAGTCACCCACCGGGAGGCGTCATGACCGCATCCGCTACAAGCAAAGTCACTGCGGCCCATCTGAGTCGCAACGCCTACCTCTACGTCCGCCAGTCGTCACTGCGTCAGGTGGCCGAGAACCAGGAGAGCACCCGCCGCCAGTACGGCTTGCGCGAGCGGGCCGTCGCTCTCGGATGGGCTCAGGAGCAGATCGTGGTGATCGACTGCGATCTGGGACTTTCGGGTGCCTCTGCCGAGGATCGCGAAGGTTTTCAGAGGCTGGTCACAGAGGTCGGGATGGCGCGCGCCGGCATCGTGCTGGGTCTGGAGGTTTCACGCGTCGCTCGCAACTCGAGCGACTGGCACCGGCTGCTGGAGATCTGCGCCCTGACCGACACGCTCATCCTGGACGAGGACGGGCTCTATGACCCCAGCGACTACAACGATCGGTTGTTGCTCGGGCTGAAGGGGACCCTCTCGGAAGCAGAGCTCCACATGCTGCGGGCGCGGATGCGTGGTGGGTTGCTGGCCAAGGCGCGCCGTGGGGAGTTGCGCATCGGCCTTCCCATTGGCCTGGTCTACGATGGGCGGGGACGGGTCGTGCTCCATCCCGACCAGCAGGTGCGCGACACCATCGAGCTCTTCTTCCGCACCTTCTTCAGGACCGGTACCGCGTGTGCAACCGTCAAACACTTCACCAAGCAGCAGATCCTGTTCCCGGCACCGGCCAGTCCCGGCGCGGGCACCGCAGAGGTGGTCTGGGGCCGGCTCAACACCCAGCGAGCTGCACAAATGCTCCACAACCCTCGCTACGCCGGCGCCTTCGCCTATGGGCGGCGCCGTACATCCAAGCAGCCTGACGGTCGCTACCGGGCGAAGCGTTTGCCACGGGACCAGTGGGAGGTTCTGCTGCTCGACGCCCACCCGGGCTACATCTCGTGGGATGAGTACGAACGAATCGAACACACTCTGCGCGCCTCGGCCGTTGCCTATGGGAGTGAGCGCCGCCATGGCCCGCCGCGAGAGGGCCCGGCTCTCTTGCAGGGCCTGGTGGTGTGCGGGCGCTGCGGTGGCGGTATGACGGTGCGCTACCACCATCGTCAGGGACAGCTTGTGCCGGAGTACCGCTGTCAGGCCCGAAGTGCATCCTATCGCCTACCCATCTGCCAGGTCATATCAGGTGGCGAGATCGACGCGGCGGTAGGACGGCTGCTTCTCGAGACGATGTCTCCAATGGGCGTGGAGGTCACTCTGGCCGTACAAACGGAACTCGAAGCACGCCTGGAGCAGGTTGACCGCCTGCGCCGACAGCAACTCGTGCGCGCGGAGCACGAAGTCGACCATGCCAGAGTTCGTTACATGCAGGTCGATCCGACCCATCGACTGGTCGCCACCTCCCTGGAGGCTGAATGGAACGAGAAGCTACGCACCCTGGAGGAAGTCCGCGATCGCGTCGAACGTCAGAGAGCCGCAGATCACGCCACCTTTGACGAGGCCACGAAGCAACGGATCAGCACCCTCGCGGCGGACTTCGCAGCCGTGTGGAACGACCCGCGGACCCCGCAACGCGAGCGCAAACGAGTCGTGGCGCTACTGCTCGAGGACGTGACCCTCACCAAGCAGGCCGAGGAGATCACGATTGGCATCCGCTTCCGCGGTGGTGTCACGACCACGCTGAACGTCCCGGTCCCCTTGAGCGCCTGGCAACTACGCCAAACTCATCCCAAGGCGTTGGCGCGGGCCGCGACGCTCCTGGCCACAGACACCGACGCCGAGGTGGCGGTGAAACTCAACGCGGAGGGCTTCCTCACCGGCGCGGGGGCGTCCTTCAACGCCGCTGCGGTCGGCTGGCTCCGACGTCGCTGGGGACTGAAGGGCTATCGGGAGCATCTGCTCGCAGCCGGGCATCTTACCAGCGCCGAGATGGCTGTCCGGCTAGGGGTCAGCGAATGGCAGGTAAAGGCATGGCGGCGGACAGGTCGAATACGAGCTACGCTATACAACAATAAGTCGCAGTGGCTCTATCACCCGATCGAGCAACAGCCCGACTGGATCCAGGCACGCATTGTGTGTAACGATCCCAGTACGACGACCGATGCTGGAGACCAAGCTGTCGCAAACTTTGCATGAGGTGCAGTATGACGTACACTCCTTCTTCATCAATGCCTTGAGATGTCCGCAATGCATTCCAGACTACGTATGTCCATCGTGATCGGCCTACCGAGATCCGGATCACACATCGGCCCCATCCCCTCTGTGGACGAACGCTGAAGGTTGTGCGAGCGCGCCGGGAGGCGGGCGCCGTCTTCTGGATCGCCCAACTGCCGGATGGATCCTCCATCCGACTCCCGTCTTCCTGGACCGATCATCCCGTAGGCCCCGCGCCTGCGCCCAAGGCCCCTGCTGGTTCCCGCGCAACACCTCGGGCGCTACGCGATCTAGCCGATCTGTTGGGGACCCTTGTTTCTCAGTTCCAGCTTCTGAATGCTCGCGCATGTGACCCTCAACCGGGAGGTTCCCATGAGCGAACAAGGTCAACTCTTCGATCCGCAACAACCCACTTGGATAGCGATGATCTGGGATCGGTGCAACGCAAAGGTACAGGGCGAGTGCATCGCTATCCTGGCCGAGATGGGGCGGGCATCTCTGGTACCGAAGCGAGAACCGCAGAGTTCCGCACCCATGAGGTCGGGGAAGAAGAGCCGGGACAGGCAAAAGGAGGTTCGTGATGAATGTTGATCAGATCGCGCCGGGTCATCTCTCGCGCCTGGCTTACGTCTACATCCGCCAGTCCACGATGCACCAGGTCTACCACCACCGGGAAAGCCAACGACTGCAGCGCAGTTTGTGCCAACGGGCCGAGCAGTTGGGTTGGTCACCGGAGCGGATCGTGGAGATCGATGAAGATCTGGGCGACTCCGCCTCACGCAGTGGGCAGCGCTCCGGCTTTGAGAAGATGGTGGCCGAAGCAGCCCTGGGAAAGGTGGGTATCGTGTTGACGCGCGAGGTGGCCCGTCTTTCGCGCGGCAATCGCATCTGGTACCATCTGCTCGATGTTTGCGCGGTCACAGGCACGCTGTTGGGTGACGCCGATGGGTTGTATGATCCCCGCTCGTACAACGACCGTCTTTTGCTGGGTCTGAAAGGAACGATGTCGGAGGCGGAGCTGCACATCATGAAGCAACGCATGGTCGAGGCTATCCGCGCGAAAGCGCAGCGGGGCGAGTTTCGCTTTCCCCTGGGGCCGGGCTACGTGTGGGATGAGGCGGGTCGAATGCAGAAGGACCCCGATGATGAGGTTCGTTCGGCAATTGGCCTCATCTTCGAACGCTTCCGGCGGTTGGGCACGGCGCACGCGGCACAGGTCTCGATGGCCGAGGAGGGCCTGCGTGTTCCGGTACGCAGTGGTCCGGGGTGGCGCATCCGCTGGCGGGCGCCCGATGTGGGTTATGTGACTCGGTTGCTGCACAACCCCATCTACGCGGGTGCCTACGTCTTCGGCCGGCGGCAAATGGAGGAAGTGTTGGACGAGAGTCAGCGGCCGGTGAAGCGGATGCGCAAGTGCCCTCGTGAAGCCTGGCACGTACTGAAGCGGGATCATCACGAGGGCTACATCAGTTGGGAGGAGTACAAACGGAATGAACGACAGATAGCGTCGAACTGCAAGTCGCGCGGTCCGGGTCCGGCACGAGAGGGGTGGTCCTTGCTGCAGGGGCTGGTGCTGTGCGGGCACTGCGGACGGCAGATGCAGGTGTGCTACGGGAGCCGCTATCGTACGCTGCGATACGAGTGCACCAACTATCGGCGGCAGACCGGAGGTCCGATCTGCCAGGGCATTGGAGCCACCCGTCTGGAGCGGGAGGTGAAAGGGCTGCTGCTCGAAGCGCTCTCGCCCCTGGGCGTGGAAGCGATGGTCGCGGCGGCGGCCGCACACGCGAAGGTGAGCGAGGCTGAGCGTGAGCGTTGGCAGCAACGGGTCGAACGGTCCACCTACGAGGTGGACCTGGCCCGCCGGCAGTATGAGGCGGTCGATCCGGCGAACCGGCTGGTGGCCAGTGAGCTCGAGCGGCGCTGGGAGCAAGCGTTGGTGGAACTGGGGCGCACGAAAACGGAAGCGGAGACACACCTGCAAGGCCTGGAGAAGCCACTGACCGACGGCGAGCGCCAGCGACTGCGCGAGTATGCTCAGGATCTACAGCAGTTGTGGGATGCGCCGACCACGCGTATGCAAGACCGAAAGCGCATCGCCCGGTGTCTGATCGAGAACGTGGTGGTGAAGGTGCCGCCGGAAGGCACGCATATCCAAGCGGCAGTGCACTGGGTGGGTGGTGCGGTCAGCCCGGTCGAGGTTCCCAAGGGGCGGCGTGGTCACAACCGCTGTATCGCGCAACCCGAGTTGATTGCCTTGGTAAAGGACCTGGCCGAGGAGTTCACGGACGGTCAGATCGCGCGGATCCTGATCCGCAAGAGGTTGAAGACACCCCGGGGGCTATCGTTTACCGCGCGACGCGTGACCAGTCTGCGGGGCAACCGCAACATTCCGGGATGCGGTCGGGCCCCGCTCAGGGGTCCGGACGTCTACACCGCCGAGGAAGCGGCGGAGTTGTTGGGTGTAGCGCGTAGCACGATCATTCGCTGGCTCGGGGTGGGGTTGCTGCGTGGTTCTCAGAAAACCTCCGGGGCACCGTGGCGCGTGCGCGTGACCGCCGAGGACCGCCAAAGGCTGAAGGCCGTCGACGCGCCGAAGGGTTGGCTACCGCTGAAGGGCGCGGCCTGCGTCCTGGGCGTGAGCCAGCAGACAGTGTTGCAGCGACTCAAGTCGGGTTCGCTTGAGGGTGTTCGGGTGCAAGAGGGGCGGCGGACAAGTTGGCGAATCCGCATTCCTGCAAAGGGTTGCACAAGGAATCGTAACCAAGAAACCCTGTTTGACCAACAGGATCCTGGAGGTGACGCAGTATGAACGGCACTCCCCCCGCTGCTCGGGGACGATGGTGATCCTCGCGTTTCTCTCCGACCCGCATGTGGTCAGGCGGATCCCTCGTCACCTACGTCTCCCAACCCTGCCGCCACCGGAGCTGCCACTGCGGTCTCCACTCCCACGGCCGACCGACGCGTCCGCTGGGGCGGGGAGAACTACGGCCCGGGAGCGGGGAAGAGAGGGATGAATGGCGCGACCGGGTGCGCGTTGGCGCCTGACGCCAGCGGCTCGATCGCCCGAGGGGCCTCCGACGGTCCGGACGCACGGGCTGATGGTGGCCGGATAGACCGTGGCCGGGGCGTTTCGCAGTTCATACTTTCTGCGCGCGCCGACAACATTCCTCGCTTCCTTGTTCATGACAACGACGGCATCTTCGGGCAGTATGGGAGACACGTAGCCGTCGTTCGACGTAATCACAACCGCAGCTACCGCTGTCATCTTGATTGCTGGCTGGGTGAGGTTATGTGCATCGAAGGGCTCCCCATCCCGTACGGCGCCCCGAATGCATCGCCATTCGTCGAACACGTCAATCGGACGCTACGGGAGGAAACCCTGAACCACTTCATCTTTCTCAGCGTTGATCACATCCACCGTGTCGTTGCCGAGTTCATCCGATACTACAACCGCGAACGTCCATCGCAGGCCATCCACGGAACCCAGATCCGTACCCGGAACTCCGACAACCTCCGCCGCCTGCCGGAAAGCTAGTGGCGCTCCCCGTTCTTGGTGGGATTCAGCACGACTATCGACTCGTCGCGTAGACCACCGCTCGGCTGCGCGTTCAGTGCATCCGGTGGCCAGAGCAACTGCGTCCAACCCTTGAACCCGCTCACGATCCTCCCCGAAGAGTGCTGCGGAATCGCTCCATATGCGAGTACCCATCCGGTCGAACTCCCCTGCGGAGACAGGCCAGCACCTCCCACGCCCGGCGGTTTGCTGCCGACCGAGTTTTCGCGGAGTACGGGTGGGATTGGTGGTGACGCCAACATGAAACAAGCGGCGCCGAGCGTGGTGAATGATGAAGAAGACATAGGGAATACGGAAGGTTGCAGTCGGCACAGGGAGAAAGCCCATGGCAGCAAGGCAGTCGCGATGGTTGCGCAGGAACGTCATCCAACGTTGGCGAGCCTCGGGATCGATCGGGTGCTTGGGCATGTATCGCGGGACGGTACGTTCAGAGACGTCGTAGCCGAGCATCCTGAGTTCGCCGTGGATACGAGGTGCCCCCCAGGTTGGGTTCTCCGTAGCCATGCGCCGGATCAGAGCACGGATCTCGGCATCGACCAGCGGCCGGCCACGGCGTGCGCAGCGTGACCTCCATCGCCAGAACCTCCGGAAGCCCTGCCGATGCCACCGGATCACTGTCTCCGGCTTGACGACAATCAGGACATCGCCCCACCTAGGCTTTCAAGCCGGAGATCACCGACGGGTCGGCGGAGGCGGACGCCGGATGTAAGACCAGGGACATTCGGTGGCAGGGACGAAGCTGTCTTGACATCCTCCCCCATAGAAGGAAGCTCCAACTGCGAACCGTCCCCGCCGCGGTCCATCCGACCATCTGCGCCGCGCGTGTCCAGACCGTCGGAAGCCTCTTAGGCCATCGATCCACTGGCGTCAGGCGCCGACCTGCACCAGATCCCGCATTTCGTCCCCCCGTTCCCCGCTCCCGGGACGTCGTTCTCCCAGGCCCACGAGATACGCTGGTCGGTCTTGGGAGCGGTGAGGCAATCACCCGACTGCGGGCGACGAGCCCCGAGAAGCTCGCTCTCAGGCATCCCGGAGTCAGCGGCCGGAGGCACAGGAGGCGAAAAGCCCCTCCGATGTCTCTACGAAGAGGCCATCCGGCAGTAGGCAGTGGATATGAGGGTGGAGATTGAGCGCGCCGCCGCCCGGCCGTCGGGGAATCGTTCCCAACCGCCGGGCAACCAGAAGTGTCCCACCCCGTAGAAGCGAGGGTCGGTCGATCCCTTCAACAAGGCGGGTGCACCATGAGATACTGTCTCTTCTTCCTCGTCGCGGTCCAATTCGTCCTGGCCCTGCCGGGACTCGCCGTCGGCGCGGACTCCGATCCGCTGCAGGTCCACCTCGACGCGCTGCGCGCCAAGGGCGCCGCGCCCGTCGACTTCGTCGTGGAGGCCCTCGACTCGGTCGACCTTCTGATCTTCGACGACGCCCTGCACACCGCCGTCGAGCCCTTCGCGTTCTACGAGCAGCTCCTCCGCGATCCGCGTTTCCGCGAGCGCGCGAGGTACGTCTTCCTCGAACTCGCCCCGGTCAACCACCAGCCCGCGCTGGACGCCTACCTGGCGGCTGAGGACGACGACCCGAGCCTGCTCTACCCACTCTTCCAGGACGTCGGCGACCTGGGCCTGACCTACGCGACCTACTTCGATCTGCTGCGCACGGTCCGCGAGGTCAATGCGACGCTGACCGAGGACGAGCGCCTGCGCGTCGTCGCGGTCAGCGATCCCACGCGCTGGTGCGAGATCCACACCTACGAGGACCTGGAGATCGACCGCCGCAACTACCTCTACCGCGACTACCTCATGTACAGCTTCATCCTGGACGAGCTGGGCGGCTTCGAGTCGGGCCGCAAGGGGATCTTCCTGACCAACACGCGGCACGCCTACACGGGGA
>Ga0180432_10003265_pt1 | contig 23429 bp, 29 predicted proteins | sample SS_ome_10_FD_132414 | JGI IMG/M metagenome (GOLD analysis project Ga0180432, IMG submission 132414) | Hypersaline lake sediment archaeal communities from the Salton Sea, California, USA - SS_1_MS_2 metaG | ecosystem: Environmental > Aquatic > Non-marine Saline and Alkaline > Hypersaline >... | reverse complement strand
TTCGAAACGATGCGCGTTCCGACGCCTCCTGGATTCTCTCTCGGAGAGGGCGACATCGACGTCTTCGTCTCCAGGGTTCTGGATGCGTTCCGGGGGCCGTACGTCGTCAAGCCGACGAACCTCGGATCGACGATCGGCGTCGTCATCGTCCAAGCGGCGGACGAGCTTCGAGTGGCGGTTGGGGACGCCGCGGCACGCTACGGGGACGCCATGGTCGAGCCGTTCATCCGCGGACGCGAGCTGACCGTCGGGATCCTGGGGAACGGCAGCGAGGCGGTTGCGTTGCCGGTGATCGAGATTCGCTCTCCGACGGCGATCTTCGACTACCGCGCGAAGTACACCCAAGGTGTTGCCGAGTTCCTTGTTCCCGCCGACCTTTCGGCAGAGACGGCGCAGGAGACGCAGGAGGTCTCCGTCCGTGCACATGAGGTCCTCGGTTGCGTCGGGTTCTCGCGCGTCGACCTTCGCCTATCGGAGGAGGAGAAGCCGTACGTCCTCGAGGTGAATGCGATTCCGGGGATGACGCCGATGAGCGATCTGCCTCGCGCCGCTGCGGCGGCCGGGATTGGCTACGAAGACCTGGTTGAGCGAATGCTCGCCACGGCGAAAGGAGGAAGCCAACCATGAAGATCACGTGGGTCGGCCACGCGTGCTTCTTGATCGACGGCCGCGAGGCGCGGATCTTGACGGATCCGTTCGACGAGGAGGTTCCCTACACGTTCGTCGAGTCGAGCGTCGACATCGTGACCGTCAGTCACGCACACTTCGATCACAACGCGGTTCATCGCGTTCCCGGGGATCATGAGGTGATCGATTCGGTCGGCGACCTCGACGTCAGCGGCGTCCCCGTCCAGGGGATCGCGTCCTTCCACGACGACGAAGGAGGTGCCCGTCGCGGACCGAACGTTCTCTATCGGTTCGTCGTCGAAGGGATCCCGATTGCGCATCTGGGCGACCTTGGAAGCCCGCTCGATTCCGTTCAGCGGGCGGCACTCGAGGACGTCGAAATCCTCTTCGCGCCGGTCGGAGGGCATTTCACCATCGACGCTGCCCAGGCGGCCGAGATTGTGCGCTCGCTTCCCAATCTTCGCCTGGTCATCCCGATGCACTTCAAGACGGAACGGATCGATGATTGGCCGATCGAGACAGTGGAGCCGTTCGAGGAGATGATGGACAATGTTCGTCGCATCGGAGCCTCGACGGTCGAGGTGACGCGGGAGTCGTTACCGAAGCAGCTGGAGGTGTGGATTCTCGATCATGCGTAGCGTCTCGGAACGGACCCAGGCATTGCAGGGCTCGCCGATCCGGCGATTGGTTCCGCTGGCGACGGCGGCGAAGAAACGCGGCATCCACGTGTATCATCTCAACATCGGCCAGCCGGACATCCCGACCCCAAAGTCATTCATGGACGGCGTGCGCAATGCTCCGATCGACGTTCTCTGCTACAGCCCCGCTCAGGGGATCGCGGAGACGGTGGATGCGCTGATCGGCTACTACGGCGAGTTGGGAATCGACGTAAACGAGGACCAGCTTCGCGTCACGATCGGCGGGAGCGAGTCGTTCGCGTTTGCCCTCCAGACGACGTGCAACCCGGGGGACGAGGTGCTGATCCCCGAGCCGTTCTATCCGAACTACGCAGGACACGCGATCATGAACGGCATCCGCGTCGTGCCGATCACCGCCAAGATCGAGGACGGTTTCCATCTTCCCCCGACGGCCGAGATCGAGCGGCTGATCACCCCGAGGACCAGAGCGATCCTGTTTTCCAACCCGGCCAATCCCACGGGGGTCTCCTACACGCGGGAGGAGCTCGAGGGGATTGCGGATCTGGCCATCGAGCACCAGTTGTTCGTGATCTCCGATGAGCCGTATCGCGAGCTGATCTACGAAGGACATGCAACGAGCATTCTCGATCTGCCGCAATTGAAGGATCACGCGATCTTGGTGGATTCGATCTCCAAACGCCTGTCAGCCTGCGGCGCGCGAATCGGGTGTCTGGTGAGCCGCAATCCCGAGGTCATCGACTCGGTCAACAAGTTGTGTATGATCCGGCTGTCGCCGCCGACGTTCGCACAGTTGGGCTTGACTGCGTTCCTCAACGACCCGAACCACCAAGCCGACATCGACGCAATGCGAGCGAAGTTCCATTCCCGGCGCGACACGTTGTTCGATGCGTTGCAGACGATTCCCGGCGCCGTCTGCCGGAAGCCCGAAGGGGCATTCTACATCATGGTCAAGTTCCCTCAGATCGACGACTCGGAGGAGTTCGTCAAGTTCATGCTCAACGACTTCAACCTGGAGAACGAGACGACCATGGTCGCTCCGGGTGCAGGCTTCTACGCGACCGAAGGAGTTGGACACGACGAAGTCCGGATGGCGTACGTCCTCGAAGAGCCGAAGCTCGTCCGTGCCGTCGAGGTCCTGAAGGCGGGACTGGCAGCCTACGCCGACCAGCATCAGCGGGTGGCCGCCCCGACCGGATGAGAGAGCGCCTCGACAAGGTCATCAAGAAGCGCCGGCTGATCAGGAGTCGATCGCGTGCCCAGCGGATGATCGAGGCCGGACGCGTCAGGGTCGATGGGCATGTGATCTCCCGCCCGGGACACGCGATCGATCCCGAGGCTGAGATCGAGATCCTCTCCTACGAGAAGTACGTCGGTCGCGGTGGCGAGAAGCTCGAAGCGGCGCTGGAGCTGTTCCGAATCAGTCCAAAGGGGAAGGTCTGTCTCGACGTCGGCGCCTCGACCGGCGGGTTCACCGATTGCTTGCTACAGCACGGGGCGGCGAAGGTCTACGCCGTCGATGTCGGACACGATCAGCTTCACCCGAACTTACGCCGGGACGACCGCGTCGTCGTCCACGAAGGGTTGAACGCCCGCTACCTCGAGCCGGGCGACATCGACGATCCGATCGAGCTCGTCACGATCGACGTTTCGTTCGTCTCTCTGCGCCTCATCCTCCCAGCGCTCGTGGAGCTTCTCGTTCCCGGTGCCGACCTCGTCGCCCTCGTCAAGCCGCAGTTCGAGGTCGGGAAGCAGAAGCTCCCGTCGGACGGTGTCGTCAAGAACGAAGCCGACCGCGAAGCGGTTCTTCGGGATCTCCGCGCGTTCATCGAGTCCGAGACCCCGTGGACGGTGGTGGGGGAGACGGCTTCGCCGATCTGCGGGGCCAAAGGGAACGTCGAGGTCTTCGTCCACTTGCAGTAGCGTTCGACCGAAGGGCCATTGCGCCGCGCCAGGCCGCTTTGCACTGCTATCCGAATCCGCTCGCGGCAAGTGCGATCAAGAGCTGCCCGGCGTAGTAGAACGCCAGGCTGATTCGCCGGTACCGCCACGGCCTCCGGAAGCGGCACAGCGCCAGGATCGCGTCGGATACGTAGAACGACGCCGCACCTACCGCGATCATCACGCCTTGTCTTGTGTCGAGTATCGGGCTCGATAGGGTTGCGACACCGCGGCTCACCATCGCCGAGATCGCCACGATATACGCGAGAACAGGCCACCGCATCGCTCCGAGGTTCGCCTTCATCAGCCTGTAGACACCGATGGCGCTCGCCGCCAGGACTGCCGTCGAGAGGAGATCCCACCTCGAAGGTCGCGCCAGGATTCCGAACGTCACCGCATAGGAAACGTGCGCGAACAAGAAGGATCCCAGCCCCGCGAGGAGGGCCTTGCGCTTCTCCTCGAACATCATCGCGACATCCCCCACCAACGAGAACGTGAGTCCCACCAGAACGCCGACGGTGTAAGTCGCGTTTCGCTCGGGAAGGAGGAAGGACAGGGATGCCGCCCCGATCACGACCAGGGTGGAGAGAGGCTTCAAGACATAGACCTGACGCCACTTCTCACGGATTCCCGCCCGGACGAGCAGGAACACTGTTCCTGCGAGGACAGGGATCGAGTAGAGCGATGGCGTCATCGAACCGCCTCCACTCCGACAGCCTAGCGAGAAGCCGCGGAAGAGCCTAACGCCGATCGGGGCGGGAACGGGATCCCCTTCAGAGCGCTTACTTCCGCCCGTACACGATCCCCGCCGTGCCCAGCATAAACGGCAGCTTCAGTCCCTTGGGGACGAAGCTCGATCGGCTCGTATCGACGAACTCGGCAGACTCGACGCCGAAGCTCCTGATCGCATCGAGGAGGTCGTCGATCGGTCCGTAGACCCTACGCCAGAGAAAGAGGTCCTGGAAGACGAAGACGCCCCCCGGCTTGAGGACACGAACCGCCTCCTCGACCAGCTTCCGCTTGTCCTTCACGCTGTGCACCTCGTGGAAGACCATGTTGCTCGCCACCATGTCGAATGCTCCGTCGGCAAACGGGAGCGTTGCGGCGTTCGCGCTGTGGAACGAGACGCGCTCCGCGACGCCCTCGATCCGGGCATTCCGCTCGCAGAGGTCCTTCGAGGAACCCCAGCCCGAGCCCCACATGTCGACGCCGACCACGCGAGCGTTCGGATACCTCTTGGCCATCTGGATGGTCAACGCGCCGCTTCCGCACCCAATCTCGAGAGCTTCTCCGTTCCCGTCCCAGTCCGGGGCGTGAGATCGCACGAGGTCCAAGACCTTCCTTTGGATGTCTCGTCCCTTCGGCGAGAACGCGCGTCGTGCGTACGCGAAGTAGATTGAGATCAGAAGGAACGCCGCTGCAGCGGCGGCCAGCGCGGGGACGAAAACTGCCGCGCCGGCGAGCGAAACGGCCAACACGCCGGGTACGACAATGAGGCGCGCGGTCACCCAGTTCCCGTACTCTGCGGTCTTCTCCACGGCCTCACTCCTTCCGAAGCTCGGATGCGGCGCGTCGCAAGCCGCCGAGATGCGCCCAGGCGTGTTCGGCCTCGCGGCGGCAGGCCTTGGCGTGGGTCCAGCGCTCATTCGGATCCGCGGTCCGGAAGCGAGTTGGGACGTGAATCCGTGCGCGCTCGGTGAACGAGACGGCGAGAAGGAATGACTCGGCGATCTCGAAGAGGCGGTCGATCCGGTCGAGCGGATCCTCGCCGACGGGCTCGTCCGGCTCGGGGAGGTCGTCGTCGATTCGCGAGCAGTACCACCAGACGCAGTTGCCGATGTGCTCGAGCGTTTCGTCGACGGAGCGGCGACCCTGCGCTGGTCTCTTGGCGCGTTCGGGAGCGGACAGCGGGTCGACCATGCCCCGCATCCGATCGAGAGCGCGGCGGACGAAGCGAAGGTGCGCAGCGATCGCGCGGTCGTCGAGCGGGCGCAGATCCCACTGGAAGAGGACGGCAGCGTTTCCCGACTCCCAAACCGGTGCGCCGGGGAGGCGCTCGGCGACGACGAGCCGGAGGTCAGGCGTACCCACCGCTTCCGCGGTCTCCGGTGTCAGATCGGTCATGTTCTCCGCCCGGAGCCACGCGGCGTACTCGGAGGCACAGGTTGCCGCGATCGCTTCTGCGTCCTCGGGCGTCCGAGCGCGGAAGCAGAGGCCGGGAAAGGCGGGCACGTGGGCGAGGCATCCGGCGGTCCCCGCGTCCTCGATCAGAAGATCGAGCGTCGGACCGTCGTGGCTCATCGTCGGTCGCTTCCCGATGCCGCGCTCGGGTCTTCTTTCGTCGCGGCGAACGCGGCCCGGATCGATTCAGGGATTGCGGCGGGGCGACCGGTCTCGGCGTCGACGAAGACCCAGTCGGTTTCCCCGCGTGCGAGCAGCACGTCGTCCCGGGTGTCAACGAATTCGTACCTTCGCGTCGAGCGGACGCGACCGACGGTTTCGACCCACGTGCGAATCTCGATTCGATCCCCCGCGAAGGCAGGCTTCAGGTACTCGATGCGGTGCGACCGCGCGACCCACGTCCCGCCAGAGGATTCCATCAGGTCAATTCCGCCGATTGAGGCGAAGTGTGAGACGGCGACATCCTGCATCCACTGCACGTAGGTGACGTTGTTCACGTGCCCGTTGGTGTCGATGACGTCTTCCCGGACGACGAGTTGCTCTCGGTGAGTCCTCCGCGTCGTTGCGCCTTTGGATCTCTCCATCGGTTCTCGATTGCCCCCTTCGGCTGGAATCCTAGGTCAGCGGGCGGAGGGGATCAATAGCGGAGCCGGGCGTTCCGAGCAATGGCTCAGGCCGGCAGCAGGTCCACGAGGTCCGGGACGGTTGAGACGACGGGCCGCCCGGTCGCCCGAAGCCGAGCTTCGCTCTGATGCCCGATTGAGACGAGGATCGATTCCAGTCCGAGGGCATCGGCGACTTCTGCATCGTGATCGGTGTCACCGATCATGACGGCGGTGGACGGGTCGATGTCGAAGTCCCTCAAGAGATCCCGGCCTCGCTCGATCTTCGAGCTGCCTTCGAGATGCGTCAGGCCGTAGATTGCAGCGAAGCGGTCAGCGATGTCGAACGCCTCGAGCACCGAGACCAGGCGGACCTCCTCCATCGCCGAGAGAACGAACTGCGTGAATCCTGCCCGGGCGAAGCGGGCGGTCGCCTGCAGCACGCCCTCGTGCAAGGAGCATCCTGAGAATCGCTCCATGTAGCGATCGTGGAACTCGGCCGAAACGTCGGCCATCGATTCCGCGTCGAAATCGAACCCGATCTCCCGAAGGTACTCCGCGACGGGGATCGAGAAGATGCTTCGATACAGCTCCATCGTCAGCCGGGGAAGCCCGCGACGTGCCAGCTGATCGTTGACCGATTCGACGCAGATGGCGACGTCATCGATCAGTGTGCCATTGAAGTCCCAGAGAATGGTCCTGATCTGCGGTGTGATCATGGGATCCTGCTTTCTCTCAAGCCGTGGGGGGTGGCTTGGTTCGTCGCTCGGCGCCACGCGAAGTACTTCGCCCCCTCGTCCCGCGACGACGTCAGGACGGTGGTCGACACTGTACACCGAGTCCCGTAGAGTCTCCATATGCCTCACATCGACGCCGTCGATCCGAGCCTTCTCCACGCGGCCTTCCTCGAGGCGTTCTCCGATTACGCGATGGACGCGAGCGGAACGACCGAGGCGCGTCTTCTTCTCCGGATGCAAAAGAATGCCGTGGACTTCGGGGTGTCCCCCGGCCTCTACGATAGGAATCGGCTGGTCGGATTCACTCTGATCGGGATCGATACGTGGGGCGATTGTCTGACCGCGTTCGATGCGGGAACCGGGATCGTGCCGGAGTACCGCAAGAAGGGGTGGGCCGGGAAGCTGTTCGATCATGCGCTTCCGTCGCTTCGCGAGCGAGGTGTCAAGCGATTCGCCCTCGAGGTCCTCCGAGCGAACGAGCCCGCAATCAACGCCTATCGGAGAAGCGGGTTCGAGATCAGCCGGGGCTTCCGCTGCTACGTGGCGGAGGCGGACGACCTGCGCACGGTTGTCTCCACGTCGGATGTCCGGATCGGTTCGATCGTGCGTGACGATCTGCGGGATCTCGAAGGACAGGCCGACTGGCTCCCGTCCTTCGAGAATCGGTTCGGAGCGGTCGATGTCCTGCCGGGCTGCGTTGAGGTCGTCGGAGCTCTCGAAGGTCGGGACTGCGTCGGCGCGGCAGCCTACTGCCCGCATCTCAACTGGCTCTTGACGCTCATTGTCGATCGCGCGCATCGCCGCCACCGGATCGGAACAGCGCTGATCGGCCACCTGGCGACGCTTCTTCCGTCCTCCGTGTCGAGACTTGTCGTCCAGAATGTCGACAGAACCGATGAGGGAATGCAGGCGTTCTTCGAATCGCTCGGGTTCGTGCCGCTCGTCGACCAATACGAAATGGTGCGGCAGGTCTAGCTTCTAGCTGAGACTCGCCTCGGCGGCCTGGACGGTCTGGGTGATCAACGTCGCGATCGTCATCGGGCCGACGCCTCCGGGGACCGGCGTGTACGCCCCGCACCTGTCGACGACCGCGACGAGTTCGACGTCTCCGACGCCTCCTGGGTGGTAGCCGGCGTCGACGACGACGGCTCCTTCTTTGATCCAGTCTCCCTTGATGAACTCCGGCTTCCCGACCGCGCCGACGATGATGTCGGCCTGACCGACGATCGCGGGAAGATCCTGAGTTCGAGAGTGGCAGACCGTGACGGTGGCGTTTGCGTTGAGGAGCATCATCGCCATCGGCTTTCCAAGGATCGGGCTTCTTCCGACGACGACGGCGTGTTTCCCCTCGATCGGGATCTCGTAGTGCCTCAAGATCGTCATGATCCCGCTCGGTGTCGCCGATCCGTAGGCCGGTTCGCCCATCGAGAGCCGGCCGAATCCCCATGTCGTGACCCCGTCGACGTCCTTCTGCAGATCGATCCGGTCGAAGCACACTCGTTCGTCGATCTGTTTCGGCACGGGATGCTGCAGGAGGATGCCGTGGACATCCGGATCGGCGTTCAGCGCGTCGATCTTGGCGAGAAGCTCTTCGGTTGTCGTCTCCTTCGAGAGAAGGACCTTTTTGGACTCCATCCCGACGCGCCGGCACGCGTTCCCCTTCATCTTGACGTAGGTCGCCGACGCCGGATCCTCCCCGACGAGGATCGTTGCCAAGATCGGCGTCCGGTCTCCGGACTTCTGTTTCAGTTTGGCGACACGCTCGGCGAGCGATGCCTCGATCTCTTTGGACAGCGCTTTACCGTCCAGGATTACAGCGGCCATGAAACCACCCTTTCTTGGCGCAGCGAACTGAGCGCTCGGCGCGCATAGGACCATCCTAGGGGCGCCATGTGTGACGGTCAAAGGCTTCGACCGCCGACGCTTCCCCCGGCCGCTACGTCACCGGCTCCGAAACGGGTCGATTCGAACCGTGCATCGAGGCAATGAATCCGTCGAGGATCATGAGATCGGCGCCGGCATGGAAGATCGTCGAGGCGATCAGGCTGTCCGTGAAGTAGGTGCAGGTGCCCCATGCCAGACCGAGCGGAAACAGGATGGCGAGAAAGCGAATGCGCTCTTCCTTCGACATGTAGGTCGCGCCGATGTGGGCAAGCGCGAAGACGACGGATGTCAAGCCGATCGCCGCAATGGGCCCGACCAAGACAACCATCGGGTGGAGGAAGAGGGCACGGAACCAGAGCTCCTCCATGAATCCGTTGGCGAAGACGAAGAGAAGGATCCACGGCAGGAGGCGTCGGATCGTTCGCGGCCCGACCTTGAGCGACCGCCCCTGTGCAGCCGCCAGACCCGCGAACAGAGCGAAGCCGCCGAGGCCGATCCCCAGTCCGAGCGGAAGGTTCCCCGCAGTCAGGTAGACGGTGTCGAGCGGCACGCGGGCGATTGCCAGAATCGCGAGGATCGCTCCGACGACGGCGACGGCCTCCAGGCCCTTGCAGAGGGCCATTCCCTTCAGCGAGTCATCTCGAACGCCGAGCGGGCCATGAAGGTACGCGGCCGCTGTGCCGACCAGGTTCGCCGAGGCTGCGCCCAGGAAGGCCAGCGCGAGGAGCCCGTAGGTCGGCTCGAGCCCGCTTCGCATCGTCAACCCCCCGGCAATCGCGAAGGCTCCGACGAGGCCGAGCTTGAAGAGCCAGCTCCGGTTCGTTCGGAAGAGCGTGTAGTAGCTGCTCCCGAAGATGAAGACCAGCCCGCTCGCCGCGAGGTAGAGGACGGCCGTGATGGTCGTCGCAATCGTCTCACTCATCGATACCCTCCTTCGTCGCCCGAGCTGCGAAGCTGTCGGTGCATCCGCCGACACCGTCGGATCCAGAGCTCTTCGAAGCGGCCCCCCGGGACGATTCGGCCCTCGAGATCGGCAACCGAGGCGATCCCCGCCTCCAAACACCAGCCGACGCAGACTCGGTAGGCGTCCCAGTCCAACTCGTCAGTCTCCCTAATGGCGGGAATGGTTCGATCGCCTCGGCGGAACGCGGCGAAGGCTCGCGTGTGTCCGTCGGTCAGCACCTCGCGTCCGTCGAGGTGTATCACAGGGACCGGATCGAGCGCCTCCCCTGCGGCGAGAGACCGCTCGACCTCCGCCAGCTTCTCATCGCTCAAGTAGAGCTGGCTCGGCTGAAGGTCTGTCAGATTCGCCTCGAACGTCTCCATGCCTCATCGTAGCGACCGGTGCCGATCGATGTCAGCCGGCGAGGTCCCTCTCGCTCCAGAAGGCTCGCCAGCGCCGTCGATGCCAGTCGAGGCAGACACGGTCGATCGGGGCATGAAGCGCGTACGCGGAGATCGTTCGCTCTACGTCATCCACCGGCAGATCTCGATCGGCGCCGACGAGGAAACCGAGATCCCACATCGGATCGCCCCATCCGAACGTCTCCCAGTCGATAATGCAAAGGCCGTCTGAAGTCGGCAGGATGTTCTTCGAGAAGTAGTCCCCGTGAACGAGCGTCGTCCACGGACTCCGTGGCGCGAGGCCGCCGGTGGTCCGGTGCATCCGTGGATCGGAACGTCGCGTCAGTCCCCGCAACTCCAAAGACAGGTCCTCGTCGGTCAACCCGTGGATCCTCGCGAGGATCTTGGCTGCATCGAGACGAGGCGATGGCGCCCAGGCGACGGGCTCGATCCACGCGGTGGCGATCGCCGCGAGCTCTCCGAGGGCAACCTGTCCCAAGAGGCGAGGCGTCGGGATCCCCAGAGCCGGAAGTTCTCGCATCGCCAACGCACAGAGACGGGATGCCTCCGTCGGTGGGAGGCTCGTGTTCACCGTCTTCAGATCGCCCGGCTTGAAGACCGTCAAGACGGCCCGTCCCTCGGCGCCGCCTGCTCGGTAGGTGCAGTCGTAGACCTCCCGCTCCGGCTTGAGTACGAGGGCCTCCGAGCCGGCCAGCTCCAGGGGGTCGCCCCCAAGACACCGGGACAGCCAACCCTCGATCTGCGGACGCCTACTCGGATCGATCACGGGATCGCTCGTTGCCGCGTTTGAAGTTCCCGGTTGCACGCCGCAGAAGGTACTGGGCCTCCTCTTCGTCGGCCGACTCCAGTTCGGAGGCGAGACGGCGTCCGCGATCTCCTCCCAAAGCCATCACGCATCGCCCGTTCCAGAAGATGCGAAGGACGCCGTTCTTGTACGACTCGTATTCGAACGTCTCACGACCCAACGTCGTGGTCCTCGGCGTCCAGCCCGTACGTTGTCACATCGATCCCGTAGTGATGGCCGACGCCTTCGAAGCCGAAGCCCACCTTCTCGAGGACGCGTCGAGAGGCAAGGTTCTCGGGATGTGTGATCCCGACGATCCGATGAAGCCCCAGATCCTCGAACCCATAGCGCACGACTTCCTTCGAGATCTCCGTGGCGAACCCCTTCCCCCAGTGTTGCGGGAAGTAGCGGTAGCCAAGCTCGATCTCGGTCGTGTCGCCGAGAGGCTTCAGACACGTCCACCCGATCGGCTCGTCGGAGGCCTTCAGAATCGTCGGCCAGATGCCGAGGCCGGAGAATCGCTCGTATTGCGCGATGCACTCTCTGACCATCTCCGCCGCCGAGTCCGGGTCGACCCGCCGGCGCGAGGCGGCCGGCATGTATCGCATCACGTCGGTGTCGCTGTTCAGCCGGTAGATCATCTCTGCGTCTTCGCGGACGAACCTGCGTAGATAGAGCCTCTCCGTTTCGATGATCCGGTTCATCCAAGGGCGAAGGCCCGTCGCTTCGCGTCACCCCCTAGCTGTCAAGCGTCGATTCGACTGAGGCCGAGATACCGTGTTTGCGGAAACCCGACCTCCAGATCGTTCCAGAACTGATCCTCGAGGATCGAAGGGTAGACGGTCAGCCCGGTGAGATCCGCTTGGGGCCAGAACCTCAGCTCGATGAGCATCTGCTCATCCTCTTCTCGGTTCGCCAGCGTCAGATCTCCCGAGTCGGACTCGCACCAGACGAAGAACTTGCAGAAGTGGGACCCGGGCTCGACGAACTCCTCGACGTAGGCAATCCGCCTGGGCTCGACGACGAGTCCGGTCTCTTCCAGTGCCTCTCTCCGAACGCAATCGAGGATGGACTCCTCTCCTTCCAGTCCGCCGCCGGGCGGTGTCCAGAAGTCGTATCGACCTGGCTCGACGTGATGAGCGAGAAGGAGCCTCCCGTCGCGGACGACGAGCGCCGCCGCACTGATCCCGTATCTCATCTGTCCCGCCGAGTGCCCATACAGCCTGCCTGTTCCATCTCGGCCATCGTGAATGGCGCTCCGTGACCCGGGTACACCGTCTGAATGCCGAGTTCCCTCACGCGCGCGACGCTGGTTTGGAGGACCTCGGGATCATCGACGAAGGTGGCGATCGACGGGTGGGTCCGATTTTCGAGGAAGTCACCGGAGAAGAAGTCCCCGTCGGCGGTGAGGACGGCGATCGAGCCGGCCGTGTGACCGGGGACGTGAAGGATTCTCGCATCGAGCCCGTACTCGGCGAGGAGGTCGCCATCCTTCAGAAGGACGTCCGGTGAGAAGCGATCGGCCCTGCGCAGTCGGAAGAGGGCCATCAGCGGCTTGAGCAGCCGGCGCGTCGGAGAGAGCGATCCCCGAGCGAGGAACATGTTCCCGCGCTCGACGGCAGGTACCTCAAGCGGGTGGATGCCAATCTTCGCGCCGTAGGCCTCTCGCAAGTGAGCAGCGTTCCCGGAGTGATCGGAATCACCGTGCGTGATCACGATCAGCTGCAACTCCCCCGGATTGCAGCCGGCGTCTCGCAGCGATCGCTTCACTCGACTCCGGTCGGAGCGGAATCCGGTGTCGATCAGGACGAAGCCGCGCTCTCCTTCAAGGAGATATGCGTTGCTCACCCGAAGCGAGAGTGTCCGAATCGAGCGCGTCATCCTCCGACCTTTGTCCGGCTCGACATCTGCGCCTCCGATCGTTCGGCTCCCGAGATCTCGAATTCTCGGCTCAGTACGACGCGCTCTGCCGTCGGGATGGAGTGCCATCGAACGCCGCGGATCGCGCCTTCGAGTGCCGCCAGTTTGCTCGCGCAGACGTCGACTCCGAACTCAGTCAAGCGTACGGCGGCGGCCACGCTTCCGAGCCGGCGGAGCTCGTCCGGCGTGTCGATGCCGGCGGCCCGTAGCTGTTCGACGACAATCTTCCCGAGGTTCGGGAGATCGAGGCGCCCGGCCCCGCTTCGCGCCTTCTCTTCGCGTTCCATGATCGAGGGTCAGCTCGACTAGCTCAAGAGCCGCTTCTCCCCGGAGAGGCCTTGGATTTCCGTGACATCCTGGCTGCACTCCATGCAACCGAGGTAGTCTCCATCCGGCGTTCGAAGCGCGTAGTACTCGATGAGGACCTTGTGCTCGCGTCCGCCCTCTCCAATCGGCAGGTCGATCCAGAACCTCGCACGATCTCTCGTGCCCGCCTTCATCTCGCGCAGAATGGCTTCGACCTTGTCCAGGCTCTTCTTCGGGTGGCAGTCTCGTACGCTCCGGCCGACAACGCCTTCGGGGCGTTTGAAGATGCGTGTCTCGTGCTTGTTCCACGCGAGGACCCGGTCCTCTGTGTCGACGATCGAGAACTCGACGGGGAGGGTCTCCAACATGGCGTCCAGGATGCGCTCCGAAACCGTTCCTATCATGCTTCCTCCTTCTCCTCGCTCTCGTTTGCCGCGTGTCGGGTCGGAGGGCTACGTCGAGTCCTCGATCTCCTCCTCGACCTCCTCGGCGCCTTCGGCGTAGAACCTCGCTTCGTCCGGAGCCAGTTCGTGTAGGAGACGCAGGAACTCGCCTGCGTGGACACGCTCCTCGTCGGCGATGTCTTTCAGAACCTCGATGGCCAGCTTATTGTCCGTCGATTCGGCGAGCTGCATGTACAGCTGAATCGCTTCGTACTCCGCCGCGATCATGAACCGAATCGCCCGGATCAGCTCGGCCTCCGTCAGCTTCCTGTCTTTGGCCAACCCGGAGAACGGGGATCCGAAGTCGGGCATTCGACTCTCCTTTCGGCGGACGCTCGCGCCCGCCCCGCTGTGGCTGGTGGCGTCATCGCCCTCAGGTTGGGTGGCCCGCACCTTGGGCGCTGACGAGGTTCACATCCTAGAAGGACGGGGTTTCGCGTTCAACCGGCCGGGGCGAGATCTTCGACAGGACGCGTGTTCAGGATGCTCTCCGGCGTTGCCCATCCGCGGCGAGCCGTCAACACCCCGAATCGGAGGAAGTCGAGGTGGTCCGCCGTGTGCGCATCCGTCCCGATCGACAGCTTGACGCCCGCGGTGAGCGCCCGTCGGATGAGTTCGGCATTCAAGTCGAGACGAATCGGATTGGCGTTCACTTCCAGCGCCGTTTTGCGTTCCGCTGCCGTCTCGAAGACGACGTCCCAATCGACGTCGATCGGAGGGCGCTCGCCGATCTTTCGCGTCGTCGGATGGCCGAGGACGTCGACGTGTTCGTTCTCGCAGGCTCGGCAAAGGCGGGCCGTCATCTCCGCGCGCGATTGTCGGAAGTGGCTGTGAACTGAGGCGATCACGATGTCGAGTCGAGCGAGGAGTTTGTCGGCCACGTCGAGGGAGCCGTCGGGACCGATGTTCGCTTCGATCCCGGCCAAGACGCGGATTCTGTGATCGCTCGCGTTGATCCTCTGAATCTTCTCGATCTGCCGAACGAGCCGGTCGGGAGTCAATCCGCCGATCACCTCAGCGAACTTGGCGTGGTCGGTGATGGCGATGTAGCGAAGGTTGCGCCCGCGGGCGGCGGCGATCATCTCCTCGAGGGATGCCCTTCCATCCGACCAATCGGTATGAATGTGAAGGTCTCCCCGCAGGTCGCCGAATTCGACGAGGGCCGGCAAAGATCCCTTCTCGGCCGCTTCGAGTTCGCCTCGGTCCTCGCGAAGCTCCGGAGGGACGAATTGGAGGTCGAGCGCGCGGTAGATCTCCGCCTCCTCGTCGCCGGCGAGGCGGTGATCGTCCGAGTCGTACAACCCGTACTCGTTCAGCTTCCAATCCCGCGCAACGGCCCTCTTCCGTAATGCAATGTTGTGGTCCTTCGAACCGGTGAAGTACTGCATCGCGGCTCCGAACGATTCGCCCGGGACGATTCGAAGGTCAACCTGAACGCCGTTCGACAAGCGGACCGACGCCTTCTTCTCGCCGCGTGCGAGGACCTCCTCGACATCCCGAAGAGAGACGAAGGCCTCGGCCGCTGCAGCGGCCGAGGCCGGGCGACGCGCCACGGCGAGCAGGTCGAGATCGCCGATCGTCTCCCGGCCTCGCCGGAGCGACCCGGCCACCTCAATCCGCGCGAAGAGATCGGAATCTCGGAGCCGATCGATCAGCTCGTTCGCCAAAGGGAGCGCGTGTCCCAAAGAGATCCGCCCCTCGGCGCGCTGCGTTTCGGCCAGCCCGCGGAGGGTTTTCTCTTCGGTCTTCGCCCCGAGCCCTTTCACGGCCCGAACCTTCCCTTCTTGAGCGACGCGCGCGAGATCGGAGAGGGTACGCACGCCGAGCTCCTCGTAGAGGAGCTTCGCCGTCTTGGGCCCGATTCCGTCGACTCGAGTCAGGGCGAACAGGTCGATCGGGAGCTTCGCCTTGAGCTCCTCGTGGTATTGGAGCTTCCCCGTCTCGACGATCTCGACGATCTTCTTCGCGATCGCGTCGCCGACTCCGGGAAGGTCAGCGTGCCTCCCCGCGTCGACGAGATCCTCGATCGGCTCGGAGAGGGACTCGATCGTCTGTGCCGCTCGACGGTAGGCCTGCGGCTTGAATGGCACCCCGTCGAGCGCGAGGAGTTCGGCGGTTTCGGAGAGGATTCGGGCGACCAGCTGGTTCTTCACTCCGTTTCACCCTCCTCGGATCCCGGCAGCTCACGATCGGTGCTCGAGCTCATGGCCGCACGAATCCGTGGCAGCAGCTCCGGGTGGTACGTCTCGAAAGGCCGCAACGCGTCGGGTCCGAAGCGGTCGAGCCAGACCACGGCGCGGTCGATGAGATCGGCGTCATTCGCGGGGATCCCGTCGATCCGCTCCGGGTAGTGCACAAGAACCAGGTCCCCGGCGCGGGCGAGCCTCTCGAGATGGACCGCCGCGTCCTCTATGTAGGTTTCGCCACAGGTTCGGACGGCGTGGTCACAGACGCACTCCTCTTCCCAAGGTGTCCGGTGGGCGACGAATCCATCGGCACTCAGCCGATAGATCGATCCGGGTTTCCCAGCGTATCGATGCGCGAAGGCGCCCGCGAATCGCTCGCAGACGTAGACCCGTCCGGTCTCCCGCTCCCGGCCGACGGCGCAGGTGAGATCGCCTCCGGTTCCGGAGAGGAAGCACGCGGCGAGAACCGGATCTCCGACTGCATAGAGCCACGTTCCATGAGTGCTCGCTCTTGGCTCCAGTCGGGTGAGTTCCCGGATGGACGATGCGTGGTACACGTAGTCGGGGACTCTCATCCTATCCCTTCGCCCCTACAACGGCCGTTCGAGGTATTCCTCTCTCGATTCGTAGCCGAGCGCCTTCCACGCCGCGCGTGCCGCGTCGTTTCCGGCGTCGATGTGAACTTGGACGGTCCGGCACCCGCGATCGCGCAACCATCCACTCGCCTCGATCTCGAGTTCGCGGAGGATCCCGCGGCGGCGGACCTCCGGATCGACGAACGCCTGCTCGAGGATGCCCCGCTCGTGGGACTGCATGTAGGCGACCAGGATTCCGAGGGAGGTTCTCGGCCCGCGTGCGACGAAGACTCGCCGGTCGGGATCTTCGAGAAACTCATCGGCCCGTGCTCGAAGCCTCCCTTTTCCCGCGGCATTCATCGGTCGCTCCTCGTCGAGGAGTCCGAAGAGGGCGGCGACTTCACTGTGGTCGTCCGGTCCGGTCGCAACAATCTCGACGTCCACCTCTCGTTCGATTGGCTCCGCGTAGCGCTCCTCGATCCACTCGACGGCAAAGCGGGACAAGCCGGACGCGTCGAAGAGGTGGCTGCGCGCCGCGCCGACGGCGCCGACGACGCCGTCACCCGCTTGGATGTAGTCTTTCACCAGTGCCTCGAACATGTCGACCGGGCCGAACCACGGAAGGCACCCTGCGCTTCCCGTGTCGAACTCTTCGATTCGCACCCACGTCTTCGCCCCGTTCTCCAAGATGGGGGCCCAGTACGTGATGACCTCCTTCTCCGGGACCGACGCGAGATGTTCAGCGTGGTGGAGAAGGGTGACGTGAGCGAGGGGGGACCCGAGGAGGAGGATCTTCCCTCCTAACTCGCAGAGCCGCGCAAGCGGGGAGCGCTCTCCCATTGCGTATTGCAGCGGATGCTCGCGGACCAGCTCCTCCGCGCGGGGACCGACGGCGGCGAAGGAGTGGTCCGGATGGTCGCTGCGCACCGCCCCGGGCCACCGGCGGAGGACCTCCGGCAGAACTCCCCACGATCGGACTGCGTGCGCCGTCGCCGGATCGTAGGGGGGCCAAGCGGCCGCGAGTTGCGCCGGGAGTTCCTCCAGGTCGAGGGTCACGTCGTAAGGGGATCCGTCCCAACCGACGTACATCATGACCGTTCCGGTCTCCCCCACGGCATCGAGGATGCCGCGAAGGACCTGATCGATCCCGCCGACGATCCAGCCGATCGAGCCGATGGCCGCGTGGACCATCAGTACGTCGCCGGCCGCGACGCCAAGGCCGCGCAGCTCCACGGCGATCTGCTGTCGCGTCACCAGGCCCGGTGGGCGGGAAGACGAGCATCGTCCCATGTCGATCAACCTCCGTGAAGCTCGGCGAATCGGCGGAACGACCGATCGTACGTCCGTTCGACCTCCGGGGGGAAGCAACAGCCGGGAAGCTCCTGATGAGCGAGGTGGTACTGCAGGCATTCGCAGCACATCCCCTTCCGCGAGCATCCCGGATAGGTGCAGGGGCAACGTTCGAGATTCGTCTTCAGATTGGCACAGTCGGCCACGTCATCACCCTCCTTCGGACGCCTGCCATCCTAGCCGATCGGAGGCTGGGCCTCGAACCCGGTCCCTATGAACGTCGACGGACCAGGATCTCCTCCTCACGAAGGCGATCGTAGTGGGCCACCCGCTCGCGAACCGTGCGTACGAGGGTGAAGGCCTCCTCCGCCAGGATCGACTCGAGTCGCTCCAGATCGACCCGCCCCGGATGCGACAGGCGACTGGGGTTGACGAGAAGGAGGCCCCCGGGCGCGAGGCTCCGATGGAGGTTCGAGATGAGAAGCCTCCAGTCGTGAACGTGCTGGAGCACGTCGAAGACCAGTGCGGCGTCGAGGGATTCGTCCTCGATCTTGTCAAGGCTCAAGCTGCCCTCCGTCCGGACGACGTCGATTCGATCGCGGACGGGCGAGCCGGCGATGCGCCGTTCGAGTTCCTCCAGCTGTGGGGCGCTCCGGTCGAATGCGAGGACTCGGCCTTGCGGTCCGACGACGTGCGCCAATGGAACCGTGTACGCCCCCGGACCGCAGCCGAAGTCGAGGACGCGATGGCCTTCGCGGATTCCAAGTCGGCGAAGGAAGATCGCTCCTCGGTCATGCAGCCATGCGTCCATCTCGGCGCTGACGGTTCGGTCCGACGGTGTCATCTTCTGTCTCCTCCCGATCGTACCGAATCGTGCGGCGGGACCTCCATGGGCGCATTGCGCCCGGGTTCTGGTACCCTGGCCTCCGGAGGTTGCAACCGTGACCCTTCCGGAGACGGATCAGGAGCTTCTCGATCAGTGCGACGTCGAGACCTTCCGCGCCAGCGGACCGGGCGGGCAGAACGTTAACACTCGCGACACGGCGGTCCGGCTTCGGCACCTTCCATCGGGGATCGTCGTCTCCTGTCAGCGCGAGCGCAGCCAGCTTCGAAACAAGCGGATCGCACTCGGCGAGCTTCGCGCGCGCCTTGAGGAGCTCGCGAAGCCGGCCCCGAAGAGGATCCCAACAAAGGTTCCCCGCTCGGCACGCGCTCGCGTCCGGAAAGCGAAGACCGAGCGAAGCGCAAAGAAGGCTTCGCGCAAGAGACCGAGGGTCGACGAGTAATCGATTGCCAACCGCAGCTCCGCTCCCTATCCTTCCCCCATGGCTTGGAAAACCCGATACGGTTCGCTTGCCGTCCGGATCTACAGGACGCTGATCGATCCGCTCCTCTGGACGCTTCGTCCGCGGGTCGTCCGCGTCTGCCGGACACTTGCGGCACAGGAAGTCCTCGATATCGCGGCGGCGACCGGCGCGCAGTGCCGCGCCCTCGGCCGAGCGGGGATCTCGGCGACGGGGCTCGACCTCTCCGAGGAGATGGTTCGAGCCGCGCAGCGCATCGGGGGACGGAACGTCCGGTTCGTTCACGGATCGGCGTACGAGCTCCCGTTCGATGACGCCTCGTTCGATGCCAGTCTTTTGGTCCTCGCGTTGCACGAGCACACGGAAGCCGAACGGACGACGATGCTCGCGGAGGCGATCCGGGTTCTTCGACCGGGCGGAAGCCTGGTCTTGGCAGACTATGATCGCCCCCCACTGTCAAGCGTCCATCTTCCGTGGCAAGCGATCCGTCTGATCGAGGAGATCGCCGGACCGGAGCACCGAGCCGGCTTCAAGGACTTCGTCGCTCACGGAGGACTCGGCGGGCTTCTGGCGCGACAAGGCCTCGAGCCGCGGATTCGCGCCCGATCCCATTTCGGCGCCGTCGGGATTGTGGCCGTCCGTTCGAGCTAGCGAAGAACCTACGCCTCGAACCCCTTCGGACGCCCCCGGGCCGTCTCGACGCATTCGGCGACCCCCTTCAGGGGTGGGACGACGCTCGACAGGCGCCAAGTGCGGTTGACGGCGTGCAGCCGCTCGAGGAGATCCTCCGGCTCACACTCGGCCATCGTCGCAGCGTCTCCGATTCCGCGTTCGCGGAAGAGGCGGACGAACGTCTTCCCCATCCCGCGCGGATCCGGGCCGGGTCGGAGAGTCGGACCGGCCGTCTCATCTGAAGCCGATCGAGCGGGAGCATATCAGGGTCGAGATGGTAGGCGCTCCCGTCCTTGTCGCCCTCCTCGCGCCGAAGGCGTCAGGCCGGGAGCGGATGCGGAAAGGCCCCGTATCGCGCTCGCTCGCTCAGCTCCTCCTCGATACGGAGAAGCTGGTTGTACTTCGCCGTTCGGTCGGTCCTCGCCGGGGCGCCGAACTTCGACTGACCGGCATCGAGTCCGACGACGAGATCGGCGATGAACGTGTCTTCCGTCTCGCCGCTTCGGTGGGAGACGACGACGCTCCATCCGGCATCGGTCGCCATCCGCGCCGCCTCGATCGCCTCGGTCACGGTTCCGATCTGGTTGACCTTCAGAAGAAGCGAGTTGACGGCTCGAGTGTCGATCGCGCGTCGGACCCGCTCGGTGTTCGTGACCAGCAAATCGTCGCCGACGAGCTGGATTCGCTTGCCGAGGCGCTCGGTCAGCGTCGCCCAGCCGTCCCAATCCTCTTCGTCCATCCCATCCTCGATCGAGATGATCGGGAAGCGAGAGACGAGGTCCCCGTAGAACTCGACGATCTCGGGCGGGGAGAACGACCGATCGCCGATGCGATAGGTTCCGTCGTGGAAGTACTCCGATGCGGCGCAGTCGAGTCCGAGGAAGACCTTCCCGGCATAGCCGGCCGTCTCGATCGCCTCGACCATCAGCTCGAGCCGACGCTCCATCGACTCGATCGTCGGGACGAAGCCCCCTTCGTCGCCGAGGTGCGTGCCGGCAACGCCGCACTCGGCCTTGATGATCCGCTTGAGAGCGTGGTAGATCTCGCTGCCCATTTGGACGGCCTCACGGACGCAGCCGGCGCCGACCGGAAGGAGCATGAATTCCTGTGGGTCGTCCTCGAGTCCGGCGTGCCTTCCGCCGTTGATCACGTTCATCTGGGGAATCGGCAGGGTCACCCCGTCCCGGCCGGCGAGAGCCGCCAGGTGGGCGTAGAGCGGACGGTCTTCGATTGCAGCGCCGGCCTCGGCGGCGGCCATCGACACCGAGAGGATGGCGTTGGCTCCGAGGGTTCCCTTGTTCGGCGTTCCGTCCAGATCGAGGAGCGTCCGATCGATGCGCTCTTGATCCACGACGTCAGCCCCAATAAGCGCGGGGGCGATGATCGCGTTCACCGCTTCCACGGCCTGCAGAACGCCCTTCCCTCCGTACCGAGTCCCGCCGTCGCGGCGTTCGACCGCCTCGAAGGTTCCGGTCGACGCCCCCGACGGGACGATCGCTCGATGGAGCGCTCCATCCACAGTCAGGTCGGCTTCAACCGTCGGATTTCCTCTCGAATCGAGGACCTCCCGCGCCACAATGCTCCCGATCTTTCCGCTCATGGTCTCCCTCCGGTTCGATGCCTTTCGAGGGCGGATTGTACCGAACGGTCACGGACTGCACCCGGCGTCCAGAGGGGAGGAACAGGCCGGGCGAGGCTAGACGGCCTTTGCTACCTTCGCGAGGCCCATGACTTCCAGGATCCGCTGGAATCTCGGGTCGGATCGATACGGGGCGAAGCCCGGATCGACCGGGAGTTCGAGGAGCAGCGGATCGTGAACGGTCATCGCCTCCTCGAGCTTCGCGAAGGCTGCGTCGAGATCTCCCAGCTTGAAGAGAATCATCGCTGCGGCCGCCGGGCGTTGCGAAGCGGGAGCGAGCCCGGCGATCTCGTCGACGCACTTCCGGGCCGCCTGTTCTTCGTCGCTGGCGGCGGCGGCCAGCCCGCTGAGGAGGCAGAGCCAGAAGCGAAGCCCGGCGAACCTCTTTCCTTCCGTTCGGCTGATCTCGTCGATCAGCGATCGAGCGTCGTCGACTCGATCGAGGTCCAGGTAGGCGAAGACGCTCATGAGCGTTCGCCACAGCTTGTGCTTCCCTCCGTCGGCGAGGTCGTCGAGTGCTTTGATCGCCTCGTCGGGATGACCGACGGCTCGACAGAACTGCGCCCAGTGGTCGAGGACGTACGGCGAGTCGGGAGCGATCGTTCTCGCCTTCTGCATCGCCTGCGATGCCTCCTCGCCTCGGCCGAGGATCAGATGCAGGTTGGCTTTGTTGACCAGAGCGTGCGCGTTGTTCGGGTTCCGTTCGAGTGCTCGGTCCAGGGTCTCTTCGGCGCCACACCAGTTCCAGAGGGTCATGTCCGCCCGGGCGAGTTCGCCATAGCTTCCCTCGTAGTCGGGCTCGAGCTCGATCGCGCGTCGGTAGTGCTCTTTCGCTTCCTCGTGCCGGCCCATCTCGCTGAGAAGATTGCCGACGTTCACATGGATGATGTGAGCCATCGGGTCGAGTTCGATCGCCTTCAACACCTGGTCCAGAGCCTCCTCATAGCGCAGCTCGGTCTGGAGGGTGCCGGAGTACCACTGCCGTGCCGTCGCGTAGCTCGGATTGAGCCGGATCGCCTCCTTGAACTCCCGCTCGGCGGCTTCGACGTCGGACTTGAACTGAAGATGCGCGATCCCGAGGGAGGCGTGCGCTTCGGCGAGGTTCGGATCGAGTTCGAGCGCCCGCTTCGCCGCCTCCTTCGCCTTCGGAAGGGCCGCGTCGTGGGTCTCGTATCCATGGTTTGCCAAGACGGTGTAGGTGTCGGCGATCCCCGAGTACGCCTTGGCGAAGTTCGGATCGGCCTCGACGGCCCGCTCGAAGTGCTCGAGCGCCTGCAGGAGCGCCGTTCGCGTTCTCCGGTTCCAGAAATGGCGTCCCTTCAGGTACTCGGTGTACGCGTCGAGGCGGTCGGTCGGCTTCTCGATCGCCCCGGCTTGGACCGCCGCCTTCAGCAGGGTCTTCAGACCCTTCGCGACCTCGATCGAGATCTCGGACTGGATCTCGAAGACGTCGGCCAGCTCGCGGTCATAGCGCTCGGACCACAAGTGCTCCTCGCTCGAAACGTCGATCAGCTGGATCGTGATTCGCACGCGATCGCCCGCCTTGCGGACGCTTCCCTCGAGGATCGAGCCGACGTTCAGCTCCCGCCCGATCTCGCGGATCGTCTTGGTCGTTCCCCGGTAGGCCATCACCGAGGTCTGGGCGATCACGCGAAGGCCCTGGATTCGCGACAGGGCGTAGATCAGCTCCTCGGTCATCCCGTCGGCGAAGTACGCGTCCTCCGGGTTCTGGCTGATGTTCGTCAAGGGGAGAACGGCGAGACGCGTCCGATCGAGCCGCTTCGATTCCTGTTCCGCCTTCTGCTTCTCACGCTCTTCCCACGGGAGGATGACACGAAAGACCTCCATCGGCAGATCGACGTTCTTCAGCTCTTTCGGCCCGAGGCTCGTCAGTGGGCGGTCGATCTTGTTCCAGACTTGGGCCTGCACCGATTGCGAAAGGCAGACGCCCCCCGGGAGGGCCAGCGGCTCGATCCGCGAGGTGATGTTGACGCCGTCGCCGAAGACGTCGTTGTCGCGGTGGACGACGTCGCCGACGTGGAGGCCGATCCGGATCTGGAATCGATCATCCTCGTTCGCTTGGGCGTTCCGATCGTAGAGCCTGCGCTGAATGTCGACCGAGCAAGAGACCGCTTGGAGAGCGCTGGGAAACTCGACGAGGAATCCGTCGCCGGTGTGCTTCACCTCGCGGCCGCCGTGGGCGGCGACACTCTCTCGGATGACCTCGTTGTGCTCGGACAGGAGGCGGAGGGCGCGCGCCTCGTTCCGTTGCGACAGGCGCGTGTACCCGACCATGTCGGTGATCATCAACGCGGAA
>Ga0180432_10003264_pt1 | contig 23441 bp, 16 predicted proteins | sample SS_ome_10_FD_132414 | JGI IMG/M metagenome (GOLD analysis project Ga0180432, IMG submission 132414) | Hypersaline lake sediment archaeal communities from the Salton Sea, California, USA - SS_1_MS_2 metaG | ecosystem: Environmental > Aquatic > Non-marine Saline and Alkaline > Hypersaline >... | reverse complement strand
TTACGGATGCCAAGTTCCCGATCTTCAGCGAGACTCGCCGTGTGACTTTGAGCTACGTTACCGCTCAGGCGGCCGTTGGGCTTTTGTCGACTGCTTTCAAACCCTACGTCCAGGCGGAGCTTCCCGAACCCGAGCAGCTTTTGACGCCCGGATCGACCACGTATACTACACGTGCGCCCAAAACCTACACGGTTGTGGTAACGGCGCCGCCGGTTCTGATGGAACGTATCATTGCGGACCTCAGAGCGATTGACAAGATGCCCGACCAGGTCCTGCTCAAGGCGCGCATCGTTGCGATGTCACGCACCGATTTGCTGAATCTCGGTGTCGAGTGGGGCTGGCCCACAATGCAGCTTGGGTTCTTCGCCGGTAACAATTATGGGTTTGGGGATGGCGGAGACGACTACGGCGGCAAAGCGCCCTGGGGAATTCAAATGGGGTATACGCCTGATTTGACGTTCACTAACGCTCTGCAATTAGCTCTCAACCTTTTGACAGTCAATGGCGAGGCGACAATTCGGGCCGAACCCCAGGTGATGGCCCTTGACGGCAAAGAGGCTACGATGAGAGTTGTTAACGAAGAGTATTTCTTCCTGACGGCTGATGTCGAAGGCCGGTCCGATCTGTACTTTACCAACTCTCAGTTGGAGACAATCGAATCCGGGACGACACTGACCATTACGCCACACATTGCCGAAGGCGATCGCGTCGTGCTCGATATATCTGTTGAGGTCAGTGACAGTATCCCGGCCGCCAGAACTACCTCGCTTCCGAGTGTCACCAGGCGAATTGCCGACAACACAGTGACCGTCAACAATGGTGGAACGGTTGCGCTGGCCGGACTGAGCCAGGAGAAAAGCTCGACAACGCATAAGCGGACACCGGGTCTGAGCAATCTGCCGCTGATAGGAGGCCTGTTCAACAATCAGGACGATGTAACCACGTCCCGGGAAATAGCAGTGTTCGTCACGGCCCATATATTGCCTCAGAGCCAGTATGGCGCGGCTACATCATCAATACCGCGAGCTGCACCTCCGGCACCCACCGGAACGCCGGTGTACCCAATGACGCCGAGGGATTTGGAAAGGACAAGTCCGAGAGTGGAGCCGCGTTACAACCGCCCCATGGGTCGAGGTACGACCGTGATGTCCGATGATCCTCGCTACTATCCTCCAACGGATTCGGGCAGGCGCACGGCACCGGTTTATCCGCAATACAATCCACCGGCCCCGAGTGCGGCACCGCGTATGCGGTTGCCCAGTAATTTCAAGGACGAGATTGGCCGGGAATTGAATCGCGCCGGGCAAAGATAAGTATATTCAAGATGGAGGCGAAAGCTGTGAAGTCTATCGCATACAACTCAAGAACAGGCGGTGTCGTGATTGCCGCGACGATGCTCGCGGTCCTGGCGCTCGGCGTGGCCGGTTGTGGTTCCCGTAATATCGGCATCCAGATACAGCCGATTCCCAACCAGGAAGTGCTAAATCTGACCGCCGCCGACGTTGTGCAGGTAATGCGTGCAGCGGGCTTTACAGATATGCAGATTTACGAGCACGGTACGCCTCTTCGTGACGCGATTGCCCAACGCGGAGCCGTGCGGGTAAAGATAGACGACACGGTTGAAGCGATTTTTGCCGTCAAGGATAACTCGGTCTATATCAGCACCCGTTCGAGAGGACACTTCATCTATAACATTGACACAGGTTGGCCGGATGGCCGGGCACGGTAGCCCGGAGCCATCGCCATATACCATACCTAAGGGTCCTTGACTGGTTGGCCAATTCTTCCAGTCCTGGACCCTAATTGCTTATATACGGACCACACCGGCAAAAACAGGCGGCATTCCGGGATTTTTCTGGTTTTTCCTTTGCACCTGACTCGAAAACGAGCGTATATTACCTACCCTTAAAAAGGAAGTATAAGCAAGAGAATTACTAAGTTCTCGGTTTGGTTGGGAAAACCCATTAAGTCTGTTTTCAAACCGAAAACGGGAATTATTAACTAAGAGACTTCGAAATAGGTTAAGTTCTTGCCAGAAATTGGTTTTAGCTATACTCTGTGACGATGAGTTTGATTAGAGAAGCGGCAGGTGTCGGCCTATAAAAGGACATCGGAAATGCGAAAGAACGGTTTGTCCAACGAGAAGATTGAAGAGCTTGTCGAGCAAATCGCCCATACGTACAAGGGTGATACCGGCATAAATTTCATCGACGCTTCCAATCTGCCGGTCAGGGGCGAGATCGTCCAGATACTTGAGCTGCTCTTTGAGGTGCTCTTCCCGGGCCATACGGGCGTCAGGCCGGTGACAAAATCGAATATTAATTTTGTTGTGGGCGATCTTATCTGCCAGGTCCAGAGCGAGCTGGCCGAGCAGATCGAGCGGGCATACCGCTATCAGTGCAGGATCAAGAAATGCGAGACTAAAGAGTGCGAGAAAATGGCGGTAAGCGCCTGCGAGCATCTTTTGACCCAACTGCCCGGTATCAGAGATCTTCTAAAGGGCGACGTCGGTGCGGCTTATAACGGGGACCCGGCCGCACAGTCTCATGAGGAGATCGTGATAAGCTACCCCTGCATCTACGCTATTGCCACATACCGTATAGCACACGAGTTGTATCTAAAGCAGGTGCCCTTGATTCCCCGTATAATGAGCGAGTGTGCACACTCGAAGACAGGAATCGACATACATCCGGGGGCAACAATAGGTAGAAATTTCTTTATCGACCACGGCACCGGTGTTGTTATAGGCGAGACCACGATCATTGGCGACAATGTAAAAATATATCAGGGCGCCACGCTTGGCGCGATGAGTTTTCCGAAGGACGAACGGGGCAGAATAATACGGGGGCAGAAGAGGCATCCTACGATAGAGGACGACGTAACCATTTATGCAGAGGCAACGATACTGGGCGACATTACTATCGGAAAAGGCGCGACAATCGGCGGCAATGTTTGGGTAAAGCAGTCCGTCCCGTCCGGATTCACCGTTACTACCGCAAACGCCGACCTGGTCTGCCGGACTCCGAGAAGCGATGGCGATACATACGAGATATAATATGAACCAAGAGCTAATCAAGAGAATTGAGGATCTGAAAAAAGAACGTGACGCGGTCATCCTGGCGCATAATTACCAGTGCGGCGAAGTCCAGGACCTGGCGGATTTTACCGGTGATTCGCTGGGATTGAGCATAAAAGCCTCCGAGACGGATGCCGAAGTCATCGTGTTTTGCGGCGTTCAGTTCATGGCCGAGACCGCGGCGATCCTTTCGCCCGAGAAGACAGTTCTCTTGCCGGAAAAATCCGCCGGATGCCCTATGGCCGACATGATCGACGCCGAACAATTGCGCGGTCTAAAGCACGAGCATCCCGATGCGCTGGTAGTCTGCTATGTCAACAGTTCGGCCGAGGTCAAGGCCGAGAGCGATTACTGCTGCACCAGCGCCAACGCCGTTGAGGTCGTCGAGTCGCTGCCGGCGGACAAGCGGATCATCTTCGTGCCCGACCGCAATCTGGGCCAGTTTGTCGCCGAGAGGACCGGGCGGGACCTCGTCCTCTGGCCCGGATACTGCACTACCCACGTCGTTATAACCACCGACGATATCGCAAACGCCCGAGCCGAGCACCCCGAAGCGATCGTCATGGCGCATCCCGAATGCACCGCCTCGGTAAGAGCCGTCTCCGACGAGCTGCTCAGCACCGGCCAGATGCTGAAGTTTGTCGCCGCCGGCGAGGCCAGGCAGTTCATCGTTGCCACCGAGATAGGAATAATACACGCGCTGAAAAAGCAGAACCCGCAGGCGGAGTTCTTCGGCCCCACCGGACGGGCGATCTGCCCGAACATGAAAAAGATTACTCTGGACAAAGTCGTTGCTTCACTGGAGGATATGAAGCATAAGGTTACCGTGCCGGATGACATAAGGTCAAAGGCCAAAAAGGCACTCGACAGAATGGTCGAGGTTTTGCCTGCTCAGTAGAGGGGAGCAAGGAAGATGGCGGAAGAATCGCAGTATCGCTTGGAGACGCTGGCGCTGCATGCCGGCCAAACAGTGGATTCGGATACGCTCAGCCGGGCCGTGCCGATTCATCAGACCACGAGCTATTGTTTCAAGGACACCGATCACGCGGCGAATCTCTTCGCGCTGAAGGAGTTCGGAAACATCTATACGCGGCTGATGAATCCCACCACCGACGTATTGGAAAAGCGCCTGGCCGCGATGGAAGGAGGAGTCGGCGGGCTGGCTTTCAGCTCGGGTCAGTCGGCGATATACGTGAGCATCTTCAACATATGCGGCGCCGGGGGCCACATTGTCGCCTCGAATTCGCTCTACGGCGGAACGGTGACGCTCTTTAGCCATACGTTTCCGAAGCTCGGCATCGAGGTTACCTTCGTAGACCCCGGGGATCCGGAAAATTTCACCAAAGCGATCAAGGATAATACCCGGCTGATCTACATCGAGAGCGTGGCCAACCCCAAGAACAATATTCTGCAGTACGATAAGATTGCCGAAATCGCGCATGCCAACGGAATGCCGGTCATTTGCGACAACACCGTCCCGACGCCGATACTGCTGCGCCCCATCGAGCACGGCATAGACATCGTTGTGCATAGCTGCACAAAGTTCATCGGTGGTCACGGCACGAGCATTGGCGGGGCGATCGTCGACTCGGGCAAATTCGACTGGGCGAACGGCCGCTATCCAGAGCTGACCGAGCCGGACCCGAGCTATCACGGCGTCAAATACGTCGAGGCTGTCGGGCCTCTGGCCTATATCATCAAGGCCCGAACCCAGTTCCTCCGCGATATGGGTAGCTGCATGTCGCCGTTCAATGCGTTTTTGTTCCTCCAGGGGCTTGAAACGCTGCACCTGCGGATGCCAAGGCACTCGGAAAACGCGCTTGCGCTGGCGACATGGCTGGAGAAGCACCCGCGAGTGGCCTGGGTTAACTACCCCGGGCTCGAATCGCACCAAGATCACGAACTTGCAGAGAAGTACCTGCCGGACGGCCAGGGCGCGATACTGGGTTTCGGCATCAAAGGCGGAAAGCAGGCTGGTGTGAAGTTCATCAACAAAGTGAAGCTGGCGAGCCATCTGGCCAATATCGGCGACAGCAAGACACTGGTAATTCACCCGGCCAGCACGACGCACCAGCAACTCAACGAAGCCGAGCAACTCGCCGCCGGAGTGACGGCCGATTATGTTCGTGTCTCCGCCGGCACAGAACATATCGATGATATCATTGCTGATTTCGACCAAGCATTGAGGGCGAGTTCTTAGTTTTGAGGGTTGAGTTTTGAGTTGATGGCTCAGAGTATTGTTAAAAAGAAGAGTTATGAGTTTGCCCTTGAGGTTGTCAGGTTTTGTGAGAAACTGAAAGGTAGGAAGCATTTTGAGATATCCAGCCAGCTTCTGAGATCAGGGACGAGTATAGGTGCTAATGTCGAAGAAGCGTTAGCCGGGCGCAGCAGAAAGGAGTTCTTTGCCAAGATGTCCATTGCCTCGAAGGAGGCCAGAGAAACAAATTATTGGCTGAGATTGATCCGGGATTCAGCGATTCTCGATGGACAACAATGCCGCACGCTGCTGGAGAAATCCGAGGAACTTATAAAGATGTTGACCAGCATCGTCAAGACCGGAGACGATGAGCGGCGCAAATAACTAAAAACTAAAAACTAAGGACTCAAAACTAGCCATGTGGGATTACACAGACAAAGTAAGAGATCATTTCTTCAATCCGCATAATGTCGGAGAAGTGGAAAACCCGGACGGCATCGGAGAAGTTGGCTCTCTGGCCTGCGGCGATGCCCTGAAGCTGACGTTCAAACTCGACGAGAACGAGAAGATCAAGGAGGCCAAGTTCAAGACCTTCGGCTGCGCCAGCGCCATCGCGACATCGTCGGTGTTGACGGAAATGATAAAGGGCCTTACGCTCGACGAAGCCCTGAACGTGACCAACAAAGACATCGCCGACCGCCTGGGCGGCCTGCCGGAGCAAAAGATGCACTGCTCGGTCATGGGTCGCGAGGCCCTCGAAGCGGCGGTCGAAAACTATCGCGGCGGCGGCACGAAGAAGCACGAGATCGAAGGTGAGGTTGTCTGCACCTGCTTTGGCGTCACCGAGAAGGAAATCGACAGAGTCATTCGCGAGAACGACCTGACGACCGTCGAGGAGGTCACGAATTACTGCAAGGCCGGCGGGGGCTGCGGCGGGTGCCAGGGCGCCATCGAGAAGAGGATAGAGAAGATACGGGGCGAGAAGGTAAAGGCCGAACCAATCCCCGCGCCTCGACGAACGGGCAAGCTCACCAACATTCAGAAGATGCAGTTGGTTCAGCAAACGATAAACGAGCAGGTGCGACCCGCTCTGCGGGCTCACGGCGGCAACATCGAGCTTATAGACATCGAGGGCAACAAAGTCATCGTCGCTTTCAGAGGGATGTGCGCCCAGTGCCAGCTCGCCGAATTCACCATGAAGGACGTGGTCGAAGCCAAGCTCAGGGAGTTCGTCTCCGAGGAGCTTTTCGTCGAGGAAGACGCCGATTCGAAAGACGAGTCGCACGAGCACATAACGAATTAGCTGGCAGCGACGCCGGATTTCTCAGTTAACTCAGGACCGAGTGATATGAACACGATATATTTCGACAACAACGCCACAACGAAAGTAGCCGAGGAAGTTCTCGAAGAGATCAAGCCGCTGTTCTGCGATCTTTACGGCAATCCTTCCAGCATGCACACGTTCGGCGGTCAGATCGGTCGCAAGATCGGCCTCGCCCGCGAGCAGGCGGCCGCGCTGCTCGGCTGCGACCCCACAGAAATCGTATTCACCGGCTGCGGCACCGAGAGCGACAACACGGCTATAAACGGCACACTGGCCGCCGCACCCAACAAACGCAAGGTTATAACCACCAGAGTCGAGCATCCGGCCGTGCTGACTGTCTGCCGCGAGCTGGAGAATCGGGGCTATACCGTTGTCGAACTCGGCGTTGACAGCAAGGGCCGGCTCGACCTCGACGAGCTGGACCGTCACCTCGACGCTAATACCGCTCTGGTCACGATAATGTACGCAAACAACGAGACCGGCACGATCTTCCCTGTCGAAGAGGCCGGCCGGCTGGCGAGAAGCAGGGGGGCAGTTTTTCACACCGACGCCGTGCAGGTTGTGGGTAAGATTCCGCTGAATCTCAGAGACAGCGCCATCGATGTGCTGAGCCTTTCGGGCCACAAACTGCACGCGCCGAAGGGCATCGGCATCCTCTACGTTCGCAAGGGGACGCGGCTGTCGCCGTTCATGCTGGGCGGCCACCAGGAAGCGGGACGAAGGGCCGGCACGGAAAACGTTCCCGGAATAGTCGGCCTCGGCAAGGCCTGCGAGCTGGCGGCGGCAAATCTCGAAGAGGAGAACAGTAAAGTCAAACACCTGCGCGACAAACTCGAAAAGGCGCTACTGGAAAAATGTCCCGACTGCCGTCTCAACGGCGATCCCGACAATCGCCTGCCCAATACCTGTAACGTCAGTTTCGAGTATATCGAGGGCGAAGCGATTCTGCTGATGCTCGACAAGTACGGCATCTGCGCCAGCAGCGGCTCGGCCTGTACCTCCGGATCATTGGAGCCAAGCCACGTCCTGCGTGCGATGGGCGTGCCATTCACGGCGGCTCACGGCTCGATCAGGTTCAGCCTCAGCAGGTACAACACCGAACAAGAAGTGGACTTCACAATAGAAAAGATGCCGGAGATAGTGAACCAGCTCCGCGAGCTGTCGCCTTTCGTTGCGAAATAGACCTTGTGCCGTGTCATTCCCGCGAAGGCGGGAATCCAGAATTGTTGTCATGGTATTTTCGGGGAGACCGCCAAATGTATTCAAATCGCCCCCGTTTGTTGGGTGGCTTTATCGTCACCAGTTTGTGCATAAGCCTCGCAGCATATTGCTCCGCGGCCCAATTCGAATGGAGGCTTGACCAGCCTGAGAATCAGGGAGCTTCAGCCGAGAAACTCAACGAGTTGACCGAGTCGCTTGCCGCCAGGAACACAAAAGCTCTGCTCGTCGTCAAAAATAACCGGATCATCTGCGAGTGGTACGCCAAAGGGCACGGCCCCGACAGGAAACACTACACCGCCTCGCTGGCAAAGGCTATGGTGGGCGGGATGTCTTTACTGGTCGTACTCAACGATGGTCTCATTGTGCCCGACGATCCGGCCTGTAAGTACGTCCCGCAGTGGAAGGCCGATCCGATCAAATCCAAAATCACCATCCGCCACCTGGCGACTCATTCATCCGGCATCGAGGATGCCGAGCAGGATGACATTTCGCATATGAAACTGCCCGGCTGGAAGGGGGGCTTCTGGCGCAAGGACCCAGATCCATTCACGCTGTCGCGCGATCAGGCGCCGATCGTATTCACCCCCGGCACAAAGTACACATACAGCAATCCCGGCATGGCGATGCTGTCGTATACTGTCACCGCCGCCCTGCGGGGAACCGACCACGCCGACGTCAGAACTCTGTTGCGAGAGCGTATTATGAAACCCATCGGTATCAAGGACAGCGATTGGTCGATAGGGTACGGCAAGGCCTATGACGTTGACGGTCTGCAGCTTGTCCCCAACTGGGGCGGCGGCTCGTATACCGCGCGGGCGATCGCGCGCGTCGGCCGGCTAATGCTCAGAAAAGGCAACTGGCAGGGAAAGCAACTGATCGACTCGCGCCGGGTCGAAACGGTCCTGCGCTACGCCGGCACGCCGAAGCCCGCCCGCCCGCCGGGAAATCCGCAGCCGGCCTGCGGACTGGGTTGGTACACCAACTTCGACCAGGTCTGGTCGAAAGTCCCGCGGGATGCCTTCGCCGGAGCCGGGGCGGGCAACCAGGTCCTGCTCGTGGTCCCAAGCCTCGATCTGATCGTCGTCCGCAACGGCGGCAATCTCTACGATCCTTCCAAAGACGAAGGCTTCTGGGGCGGCCTGGAGACATATCTGTTCAATCCCGTAATCGAAGCTCTATGACATGTAGGGTGGGGCTCGCCCCACCGCAAGCGACGGACATGCAGCAAGTCCATTCGTACGGTGGAGTCAGCCTTCCCAGCAACGCTGGGCGGGGCAAGCCCCACCCTACGATTCTATGACGTCCTCCGCGTGACCCTGTCATCCCGAGCGAAGTCGAGGGATCTATCAAAACAACGTCCGCGTTAGCGGATTCCTTATAGACCCCTGTCACGGGTAAACCGAAGTCACGTCCTTTGGGCGTGCTCATTCAATCCATCTTTACCCATCGCCGGCCCTGTTTGACGTATGTGTCCGAACCCCGGCTGTATTTCACCGGGACGGCTTTTTCGTACCACCAATGCCTGGCCCGCGATCCGTGCTGGATCGATTCGGTTATGTAGCCGTCGGGGTCGAAGTGCTCGGTACTGACGTGATAGCCATCCCGGCTGTGGTACTCGCGTCTGGCGAGTTTGCCGTTTTTGTAGAAGAGCCGGCGCGTGGCCTTGCCCTCGGCGTTCAGGTCATGTCTTTCGACAATCTCTCCGCCGCGATACCAAATACGCCGGATGACTCCATCGTGTAGATGGACTGTTGCCGTGGCAGTCCTTCCGTCCGCGGCGGCATAGTGTGCTGTTTGTGTCCAGGAAAAACCATCCGGTTTGTCGGACAAGACCTTCATTGACGTGCGCCCGGCGACTTGCAGAGACAGGCTCGGTTTACTCTCAAGCCCCGACCACTCGACTGCGACTGCCGTATATGTCCCTTCGCCCGGCAGCTCCTGCGAGCCGCCCGGACGGACGGGGTTGTCGGTGATTCTCTCGTCGTTTCTCAAGATGTGGTAGCCGCGAGTTTCCCAGTGATTCTCGCCGGGAATAAGTTGAATCCCGTCGCCAACTTGTCTCAGGTGCGGTCGGTCGGGAAGTCGTACGACTACAGCGTAGAGATCGGACGAGCGCTGCAGCAGCAAAGGCGAATCCTTGTCCTCAATTATGTTGCGGATGCCGCTCTCTTTCAGAGGCAAGTTCTTACGAAGCTGCTCTGGAATCAGCATCGACTCGAAAGACGTAAGCGGCCGGCCTCTGGCAAGCCGGGCGTCTCTGGAAGTACCGTATAGCCCGCGGGTAAGCCCTTCGAAAGTCGTCTTCGTCTTGCGCTCGTAGCTCAGCACTTCTCCGCCGAAGCCAGAGGCGTTAATCAGCCTTCCTTTGTCGGGAAAGCCGTCGGTCGAATCGACCTCAATTATATCGCCGGTTGCCTCCTTGGTGATTCGCGCGACGGGGCCGTCTTTCTGATCGTATGTCGAGACAAAGGCGATCTTGGTCCCGTCGGGGCTGCCCTTGAGGTCGATGTCGTACGGTCCGGAGTAGTCCCGGTTGCTCGGAAAGCACAGATACGAGTTTGTCTCGATGACGCTCCAGCCGTCACCGGAGCGAAGGTCCGCCACGCGAATCTGCGCTATGCCGGAGTCCCCGCAGGTCCATCGCCCGCTCCTGCCGCACGGGCTGACGTCGCCGGTACTGATCCCGGCCAGAAAATGAATGTTGCTCGGCAGGGGCTTGTCCCATTTCTTACCCCGCATCATGCCGTTGCCGAGCAGGAAATATGAGCCGTCACCCGACCACGAGAAATGGGACCCTTCCATGGACGGAAACGGCTTCGTGCGGTTCTTGCCACCCAGGTCGTGATCGAAGAAGTGGCGCGCTACGAACGGCATGTCCCGTGTCCCCTTCGTGGCGTAATAATAGTCTCGGTAGTTGTGGTCCCGCGAGACAATCATCGGGCGGCCGGGATTAACCATCAGCGAGTTGTAGCCGACTTGCCAGTTGCCGGGCAGTGTCTCGACGGCAGAATCCGGCGCGATCGGCACGCGAAGCGGCATTCTGTCTTCGTCTTCGGGACCCCGCACGCCGTACCCGTACAACCAGCGGTCGTCGCAGTCGGCATATTTCAATCTTTCGATGCCGTAGCCGATGCGTTTCGTCTGGCCTGTTTCGACGTTCTTCCACATGACCTGCGTACCTTTGGCGTAGCGCGGGCCGTCGGCCGGGCGGTATCGCAGATAGAAGAGCCAGTTGTGCTTGTTCGCCCAGCGGGGATTGGTGCCCTTGTCGATTTTGATGTCTTTGCCCTCTTGCAGGTCGTACAGGTGCACCTCCGCCGCCGATGACGAACCGAACTGCCGGCCGTTGCTCGCATAGTGCGTGAAGCACAGATATCGTCCGTCCGGGCTCCAGCATTGCATGTTGTGATAATTGGCGTGATCGCGGACGGTCGGATCGTTTGTTATGCGCCACACTTCGATTGCGTCTCCCTCTTTGGGCTTGAACCGCTCGAACGCAACGGCTTTTACCTGAAGTCCCAATACAGCCAGACAAAGACAGAGGATGGTCTTACGCACGTCAATCATGGCAGGTCCTTTCTCGATCGGTCTATCTTCGAGTAATCACCGCGAGCCAGTGACTTTTGCCCGGAGCCTTGATTTTTGCGATCTTGTCACCGCTGAGCGTAGCCTCGCCTTTCCACTGGCCCGTCCGAAGATCAATCCATCTCAATAAATATCGCCCGCGGGCTTTGCGCAGGTTTAGTCCGACCTCGCCGCCGTCAGTGAAATAGAGTGCGTAGGCCTTGCCCGGCTTACAGGCCAGATACGCCTCGTTGTTGCCTCTGTCGGTCAGCAGCTCATTGGCCGCCTTGATATCCCATGGTTTCATTGTCGCTTCAAGCTTGCGGGCCGCTTTGACCGAGGCGATGGAAAGTTTCGACAGGCCGTGGCCGGAAGTGGGACGATGAAAACGCGCCGTAGCGGCGCCTCCGATTACGTGCCGCCACCATCGCTCGATGCCGTCGCGCGTGTTGCCGTGTCTGCCGCCGTCGGCGCCGTAAGTCTTGACCGTATTCAGCGGGCGGGGCTTCTTTGCAGTGTAGCGCAGCGTCCACTGGAAATTATCCCAATGCTCCTGGCCTTTCTTCTGGTTGTTCTGAGAGACGTCGCAGAAGCCGTAATGATCCGGATGGTCGAAGGTGCGTTTGTGCCTGTCGGCCTTGAGGTCCCAGTCGTCCCACATCTCCGTCACGTAGACCTTTTTACCCTTGGCTTTGGCCTTATCCACAATAAGCTGCGACCAGTAGAGCGCCCACTTCTCTTCGCCGGACGTCTCATTATCCATGCAATAAAGCACGTGACCATAGTTGAGCGAGTACGACAGCATCTTCTCGACGAAACGCTTCTGGTATTTCAGCACGGTCGTATTGTTTCGCTGCTCGGGCGTGGTAAAGAAGAACGGCTGCCTGTTGCGACCAGGATGGTCCGGATATACGGCTGCGAGAGTACTGTCTTTGCCTGTGTAATTCACGTTGTTCTTGGGGTTGTAAGGATGGCCCGGCCAGTTTTTCGTGGAGTAGTCGAATCGATCCCACACCTCAATCTGAACGATGATGTCTCTTTTGGCGGTTTCGGCCAGGAACCGTTCGAAGCGTTTCCAGTAGGCGTCGTTCCACTTTTCAAGATCGTATTTGCCATTGTCTCGCCGCCTGAAAGGGTACAGTTCGAATCCCTTGTCCCTGCGATCGCTCATGGTGTTGCGGACGTAATTTGCCCCGATGGCCTTCATCGCGTCGAGGTGGCGCTCCAGCTCCGGCGACGGCCACTGGAACAGATTGTCGTCGTCGCTGGCGCCCAGCAGGAACACCGGCTCGCCCTTGTATTGCCAATATCGCGGATTCTCCGCCCAGGGTCTGATGCCATTGTCTTTTTGGCTCCGGCTCCAGCAGGCATTGCAACCGGCCAACAGGACTATCACGTAGCTTAGACAGGTGACTTTGTACATTTCAGAAACCTCCTTTGTGCTCCATTCAACAGAAAACGGTTTGAGGCCCGTAAACAACCGGGACTGATTCAGCCATCATACTGCCGCTCATGCTCGGTTTCAACTCTCACTTCTTCACGAGCGCGACCACCCAGCCGCCCTTATACGGGGCCGAGAGCTTTACAACGCCGCCGCCCTTGATGGTCTTGCTCGTAAGACGATAGCCCCCGGTGGCCGACGACCGCGTGGTTATGCCCATGGAAACGCTGATCCATGTCACATCAAAGGCGCCCGGTGCATCGGATAGATCGAGTCCTACAGATCCGCCGTCGGTGAAATAGAGCGCGTAGCTCTCTCCGGGCTTCGCGGCAAGGTAGGCCTCGTTGCTCTCGCGGTCCGAGAGCAGGTCCATTTGCGGCGTGATATCCCAGAACTTCATCAGGCTTTCCAGAATACGTGCCGCCTTGATGCTCGCCTTGGCCCAGTCGTTAAGCCCGTTGCCTGCATCCGGACGGTGGAAACGGGAACTGGCCGAGCCGCCGAGGATATTGCGCCAGAATCGCTCGATGCCGTCTTCAGGCCCGCCGGTCCCAAAGGTATAGTAGCCGCTTCCGTATATCTTGGTGTGATTGCTCGGGCGCGGATGCTTGTCGACCTGCCGCAGCAGCCACTGAAGCGCATCCCAGTGCGCCTGGTTGAAGTTCCGGCTGTTTACCTGTGAGATGTCGGCGAACATGTAATGCTCCGGGTTGTTGAATATCAGCGCCGTATGTTTGGCCTTTGCGGCATCGAACGCATCGTCGAACATGTCGGTCGCATAGACGGTCACGCCCTGGTCGGCGGCCTGGGTCTTGATCAGTTCAATCCAGTGCTGCCCCCACTGGGGCTCGGCCGAGGTCTCGTTGTTCATGCAGTAGAGCACATGGCCGTAACGCAGGCTATAGGAAAGAAGCTTGCGTACAAAACGCTCCTGATATTTCAACACAGGCCGAATATTTCGCTGTTTGGGCGTGGTAAAGAAGAAGGGCTGTTTGTTCCTATACGCCGGCGCCGGATAGGCCGCGGCCAGGGTACTCTCCTGGGCCGTGTAGTTTATATTGTTCCTGGGGTTATAGGGATGACCCGACCAGTTGTCCTGTGAGTAGTCGAACCGATCCCATACCTCAATCTGCACAAAAATATCCCTCTGAGCCGTCTCTGCCAGGAAACGCTCGAAGCGTTGCCAGTAGGTATCATTCCACTGATCCAGATCGTACTTACCGCTATCCAGGCGTTTGAAGGGATACAACTCGAATCCCTTGTCTCGACGGTCGCTCATGGTGTTGCGCACATAGTTTGCTCCCACCGCCCGCATCTCGTCCAGGTGACGTTCCAGGTCCGGCGAAGGCCACTGAAAGAGATTGTCGTCGTTACTGCCACCCAGCAGCATTACCGGCTTGCCGTTGTACTGCCAGTAATGTGCGTTCTTCGCATAGGGCTTTATGCGATCGGCGTTCCTGCCGTTTGCCGCCGAAAGACTGGCGAAAGAAGAGAGGACGATGCCGATCACGGCAACGAACCGAAACAAGGGGTGGATTCGAGAGGTGCTTAACATGTTGGTATCCTTTCTAAAGAGGAGTTTATTGTCTGTCTGGCTGGGCTGCAGTGCGTGGGCCAGCCATCCTTGTAATTACGGCTGCCCAGCCTCCCGCGGAACTGCCGGGCGTGGTTATAGTGACTGTGCCGCCTGCGGCCAACGTCTGCTCGGCGCCGACAAACCCGCCAGCGGCAATATCGATCCACCGCAACCGAAACTTGCCGGAGACGCCGTCAAGTTTCAGTCCGACCGAACCTGTATCGACGAAGTACAAGCCGTAGACCTGGCCGACCTTTGCCAGCAGGTAGGCTTCGTCTTCGGAGCGATTTGTCAGGAGATCCTGCCGGGGCATGGTTTCCCACGGAATTACGACGTCGGTAAAGGCCCGCATTGCCTTGATATTGTTAATGGCGTCCTTCTCCAGGCCAAGTCCGCCCATAAGATAGGTATTGCTCGCGTGATTGTCGTCGCCGGATCTGGGACCTCCTGCGGTGTAGGTGCCGTCGGTCGTGCGGTGATGACTCAGGGCGGCAAAACCGGCCATGAGCGGCCGCCATAAACGCTCCTGGGCATGTTTCACTATCTTTTGTGTCCTGATCTTGACTGCGTTGACCGGCCGGACCTGCTTTGCATTCGTGCCGCTAACCAGCCCGATTCCCACGTCGTATTGGGTTTGATCCGTCGCAGTCCATCGCGACCCGACCTTGCTGCCTTCCACGTAGGTGTAGATTTTGGGGTCGTTGACCACGGGGTCCCAGTTCTGCTTGTCGAACATTGTCGTCGTATAGATGGTCTTGCCTGCGGCTGAAGCCTTGCTCCTGATGAAGCTGCACCACCAATGATCCCATTTCTCCTGGCCGGGATTACCCTCGTTGGCCATGTTGTACAGGACGTTGCTGTAATTTAGTGTGATCGACATCATCTTGCCGATCAGCTTCTTCTGGAATTCCAGAACCACCGCGTTGTTCTGCATTGTGGGAACGGTCTTCATGAACGGATTGGTGTCCCTTCCGGGGTGCACCGGATACGACGTAGTTAACCCGGATTCGCTCGATGTGTAGTTGACGTTGTTCTTCGGGTTCCAGGGGCTGATCTCCCATTCCTCTCTGTAAAAGTCGAAGTGATCCCACAGCGTTACCTGGGCAATGATGTCCCTGTCCCGGCACATCTGGAGGCCGCTGTCGAAGCGATTCCAGTAGTCGTCGCTCCATTGATTAAGGTCGTATTTACCGTTGCTGATTTTCCTGAACGGGAAGATACTTACCAGCTTTGTCACCCGGCCGGCGTCTCCCAGACGCTGTTTCAGGATGTATCGCAGGTAATTCCCTCCTACTGCCTGCAAATCGTCGTATACGGACTCTTGATCCCGGACGAAGAAAGGTGCATCCCATTTGTTGCCGCCGAGCAACATAACGGGCTTGCCTTGGTATTGCCAGTATCGCGGATTCTCCAGATAGGGCCTTATACCATTGTTCTCAAGATTCTCGCCCCGGCAGGCGCAGCAGGCGACCAATAGAAGCATCCAACTCCCGATATATGTGACCCTGTGCATTAAAAAACTCCTTAGTATTCCACTCATAAGAGAGCAGTCTCTGACCCGGAGACGGCCCGGAGTGCCACTTCAATCATATTGTCACCGGCGATAATCCTATCCGGTTAAACATCTGCATTCCACCATTATTTCCGGAACTATGGTTATTGCAACATTATCAAGACATTTTGAACAATAGCTCATACAATCAATCATTGATGGAGCTTATTCAAGAAGTAGCTGGGTGAGTCGTGGAATAGGCTAAGAGACTCTAACAAAACCCAATCTGTCATTCCTGCCGAAGGCACGCCCAAGGCGGAGCGAAGTCGAGAAATCTGGCTGACAATTGTGAGAATCTCTCCGTTCGAGACCAGATTCCTCCGCTATGTGATGCTTCGCATCACTCCGGTCGGAATGACAGAACGCAGCCTCGCCTTTTTCGGCGAAGAATCGCTGTGTTTATCAGGAGTCCATTCGACCGCGCTCAGGATAAACTCCGCTGAGGAATTTATTTGAGTAGCCCGGCGGAACGAGTCCTTGTCCCAGTGTTTCGTTTTGTCAGAGCCTCCAAAGCTATCTGCGGCCTGAAATTATATTCATTTGTATGGGTAATCGAGTATAATTGAACACGTGCATGCTTGAGTCAATCGGCGCAAAGAGGAGATCATGCAATGTTCGAGAAACGAGCTTTTACGCTTATAGAACTGTTGGTTGTCATCGCGGTGATCGCAATACTCATGGCGATTCTGATGCCCGCTCTCAGGGCTGCCAAGGAGTTGGCTCGCGGCTCGAACTGCCTGGCGAACCAGCGATCTCTCGTGCTGGCCTATACGATGTACGCCGACGATAACGACAGCCGCATCGTCCGGGGCCACGTAGATCGGAACAACCTGAACAGTCCCATGTGGGCCTTGCCGCCTGTAGATCGTTCCGGTGCCTACATCCCCGGCACGCCGCTGCTCGAAGACCGTATTCGAGGCATCAGAATGGGGGCCTTGTATCCCTACATAAACGACCACGAGATGTACCACTGCCCGGGTGACAACCGGTATCAGACCGGGGCCCCCGAGCACCTGCGGATGTATCGCAGCTACATCATCCCCGACGTTCTGTCCGCGGCCAGGCAGGGATTTCATTCCTGGACGGAGAACCGTTACAAGTACTTCCCCAAGAGACTGGACGAGATCACGCCCCCTGGTCGCAGGTACATCTTTGTGGAAAGCGAATTCCAGAATCCCAACTTCAACTACGATCACGGCGGCTGGAGTTTCGCGCCCTGGATAGACAATCGGTGGGTCGATGCGCTGGCTACGTTCCACAGCAAGTCTGCAACCTTCGGCTTCGCCGACGGCCACTCTGAAAAGCACAAGTGGACCCACATGGAAACATGGAGGATATTCATAGGAGACCTGCCAAAATCAACGCTCCAGCCCGCCGCGAACATCAACGAGGACTGGCTGTGGTGCTGGCAGCGTTTCCCATATCTTCACGAAACAGAGAAACCTCGCTGAATTCTGCCGCAAAGGAGATAGTTCGTGAGCAATGATGAAATGATGGTGCGCCGAGAAATGGTCGTTATTTGTCAACGGCTTTATGACAAAGACATTGCGCCGGCCAATGGTGGCAATGTGAGTGTGCGTCTGGAATCGGGTGAGGTTTTAATCTCGCCGACGGGCCGAACTCTGGCCGATGCGACGCCGGAATGGTTTGTGAAAGTGGACCTGGAGGGAAACAAGCTGGCCGGCGACCTGAATCCATCGTGTGAGACACCGACGCATACGTTCATCTATCGCAAGCGACCGGATGTACACAGCATCATCCATGGTCATCCACCTTATACGACCGGGCTCGCCCTGGCTGGAGAGCGTTTTGGTCCGCCGAATCACCCGGAAGCTTTCGTGTACGTAGGCGAAGTCGCGTGGATTGACTACGCAACACCGGCTAAACTGGCCGAACAACTCGCTGAATGTGTCGATAAACACGACGCCTTCCTGTTGGGCAACCACGGCGCTCTGGCTTTGGGCTCGTCGCTGAAGCAGGCTCATTTCTGTATAGAGTCACTGGAAATGCATGCGCGGGCGCTCACGTTAGCAAAAATCTGGGGCGGCGCCAAACCGTTGCCGCAGGAAGCGGTGGAGCAACTCGAGGAATTGAGACGGGAACTAAAGAGCAAATAGTACATTGCTATTATCGATTGTGAATTATGTCATTCCCGCGCAGAGCCTGCCCTGAGCGAAGTCGAATGGGCGGAAATCAAGGTATGGAACGCGAATAGCGGGGCAGGGAGCGCCAGTAAGCCAAGTAGTCTTCTGCCGATGAATCAACATTGATCCCGGGACGACTGTCGGTTACCCTGATGTAACGGGGGCGTAATGTGGTTTCGTACCTTTGATCCGCAACGGCAAGCGGCTCGTTCTTTGCGCCCATATCACCCACGGTCCTCATCCACTTGTCCAGCTCATCACTGAGCGTCCGCTTAATCGTAGCGTGGCTCGGCGAATAAGCCAGATTGTTTATCTCGTGCGGATCGTTCGCCATGTCATAAAGCTCTTCGGCCGGCTTCTCGCGAACCATGAAGAGTTCCTGCGTCGCATTGAGCTGTCCCTTGTTGTGCATGTCGTGCAGCAACGACAGGATCGGATAGGAATGCATCTTGTACAGGTTCGATTGGCGGCCCACGGCATAATAAGGCCCCCATGTCGTATAGGGTCGGAGCTTGTCCTCGCCCCGGACGGCATAGTTGCGAATGTACTTGTACCGGGCGGATCGAATCGCGCGGATCCGGTCCATGGTTTCATCCATCCGATCCCGTGCTGCATACACATAGGTTCGGGGCCGTGCCGCGTCCGGCCCCAGAAATATCCGGCCCTGCATATAGCCGGGCGGCGCGATACCGGCTAACGCCAGCGAAGTAGGCGCCAGGTCCACGTGGCTCACCATATCCTCTACGGTCGCCCCCGCCTCAACCACGCCGGGCCAGCGAATAATCATGGGCACGTGAATGCCGCCGTCATACAGAAATTGCATGCCGCGTTGTACCTGCCGACCATTGTCGCCCATAAGGATCACAATCGTGCTGTCGGTCAGCCCGTCGTTGTCGAGTTGCCGGAGTACGTATCCGACCTGCTTGTCGTAGTACTGGGTCCGCTCGTGATAATGCGCCCACACGGCCCGCGTCAGGGGTTCGTCCGGATGATAGGGCGGCACCAAAACACTTGCAGGATCCACGGACCCCGATCCTCCTTCATGGTCCAGATTTCCGATGTTAATCTGGCCGAAAAACGGCTGGCCTGGTCTGCGGCCCCGCCAGCCTGTTCCCTGCCACGGCAGCGGGTCGGAGAAGTTGTAGTCGTTCTTGCCGCCTGTGGTCAGGTTCTCCTTGCCGTTAAACACATAATAGCCCGCCTGTTTGAAATGCTCGGCCACATGTCGAATCGGCGATGGAAGTGAATAAGGGTGGTCCGGATATCCGCTTCGATGACTGCGGTGATGATGGCCGCCGAACGATGTCTGATATACACCCGTGTTGAAACAGGATCGGCTCGGCGAGCACACCGGACTGGTGCAATAGGCGTTGGCGTATAGAATCCCTTCGCTGCGGAACTGATCGATATTGGGAGTCGAGACCGCCGACACTCCGTAGCATCCCCAATCGACCGATTGATCCTCGGCGATCAGCCAGAGAATATTGGGACGTGTTGGCCAGTCTGTCCGATCCGTGATAGGCAGCGCGAGGACTGGATTTGAAAGAATCAACCCGGGCATACCGGCCACGCCGATTTGCTTGAGGCATTCCCGCCTGTTCATGTTCTCTCTACTACACTTGCTCCGGTCAGACATACGTTTGTGCCTCATTTTGGTAATTCGATGGCTGGACGCTCATGTCGCAGGCGGCCCTTGAATTCGCCCATGTTGGCGCGCCAGAAGTATTGTTCGGACAGATCGACCTCCGCGACGACGACGCAGTCCTTTTCTGTCGCGCGGACGAGCATCTCGCCGCCGAGATCCCACACGCCGCTTTGCATCCAGTCGTCGTTTATGCTGTAAGTCGATGTTACCAGGTACACTTGGTTCTCGATGGCGCGAGCCCGGGCGAGAGCGGGGTGGCCTCCCATGATGGGCAAGGCGATGATCTCGGCGCCGTTTGCGGCCAGCCCTCTGGCGACCTCGGGCATGTGAACGTCGAAGCAGATCATCATGCCGATCCTTCCAATGTCGGTATCGAAAACCGGAAACTTTTCTCCCGGAGCGGTACCCCTGCGATACTCATCCCGGGCCAGACACACCTTGCGATATTTCCCAACCAGCTTACCTTCCGGGCTCAGCAAAACGGCTGTATTATAGATCAGGTGTTCTTCGCGTTCGCTTAGACTTGTCACGATATAAACCCCGTGCTCTCTTGCGAGACGCCCCATGAATTCAGTGGATGGGCCCGGCACAGGCTCGGCCACCTCGGCTGTCGAAAGACCGGTACCCACTAATGTAATACACTCGCCGAAGACGACAAGATCGGCTTTCAACTCAGCGGCGCGGGCAAGATGGGGGCGGAGCTGTATAAGGTTATCACGGGCGGTCTTTCCGCCGCGAGGGCGGTAATTAGCAGCCGCGAGGCGTACTTTTCGGGATGGGTGAGGGCCGGACTTGACCAATGAAACATCCCCCCATTCGACCTGCCCGCGCGGCGCCCAGCGAAGTTGCAGTTTGATCGTTGCATGTGTGGCCGCCGCCGGGGCGCGGTAGATGCCGCTGAATTTCGTCCAGCCGTCCTTGTCCGGCCGCACTACCGGGGCAAAAAACGGGCGGGATTTTACACCGATAGTTTTGTCATTAACGAGCCGGCTGTTTACATCGTGAAAGAGCAGTTCGACGTAGGTGTGCGCGCGTTCGTTGGCGATATTGGTGGTTCGACTGTATGCGGTGACCCGGTAGTGACAATCCCCTTCTATTTCGAAGGTCTTCGTCCAGGCCCCGTCGAGATACTTGCGATCATCGTGCCTGATTATGAGGCCGCCACGTCCACTTGGTCCGCCCTTGCGGCGAATTTCGAAGTGTGGGCTGGTCTCTTCGCGGGGAAAGAAGGGACGCCAGCCATCGTATTCGAGCTGTAGGGTGGGGCTTGCCCCACCATCATTGATCGGTGAGCTAAAGCCCACCTTACTCACTACAAAACAACAAGTCAGCAGAATAAAGATACGGCTCATAACGTTGCCTCCTGAACAGCTTGATAATATGCTTCGATCGAATACTATCTGCCCATAGGTCCGTCGTCAAGAGCACGCTCCTAACTTGACGGGATTCGTAGAACAAGTCCTTGACTATCCTGTGATGACTGTTAGATAATAGCCTCAAGTGATGCAATTCGAAGCATTAGGACAGAGTAGTGGCAGGAGCTACAAATGAAACGCAATGTCGAAATGGTCTTTACGGCAGCTATTGTCATTCTATCGTTGGGCTCAAAGGTTCATGCTTACTCCGGGCCGTTCGAAGGCAGGGATTTCAAGGGCAGGATTGCATTCAGCTCCGACGGCAACTACAACGACGAAGACGACTGGGGCGCTTTTCCCGTCGCCGCGGCAATCCTTGATGCATTCGGCGTGACGGACAAGCTGGTGCACGTTGATTATTCCAACATACTTGCCGAAAACGATCCCCGGTTCTATAAAGAAATGGCCGAGAGTGTCCTCGGCTCGGCGGAGAGATATAACATCCCTCGATCGGTACTCTTCGATTGCCAAAAAGACCTGGACGGCGCCGTCGAGAGCATAAAAGACGCCATTAACGCATCGTCGGCCGACGATCCGCTATATTATGTTTTAGCCGGTCCGATGGAAGTGCCGTATCTCGGCATAGAAAAGTCCGATCCGGTAAAGCGAAAGTACGTCTATTGCATTTCCCACAGTCGCTGGAACGACGGTTACACCAGCAGCGACCGGGCGCTGCACAACCATAACAAGCGAGACGTCATACCTTCAGGCATCAACTGGATACAAGTCAAGGACGGCAACAGGAATCTCGCGCACCCCGGCGGAGTCGGCAGGAAATCCACGCCCGAGCAGTGGCGTCTATACCACTGGCTCAGGGATTCCAGCGACGCCCGGCTCAACTGGATATTTACCCGATTGGAGGCGGAGCTGCGAGCCGACATATCGGATTCGACAATGACGTATTTCCTCCTCACGGGCGACGAGAACGCCGATCTGGCCAAATTGAAAAGTCTGCTCGATGACAAGAAAATCCCGGCTCCAGCGGATCCGAGGAAGCAGGTCAGACTGGAGGCCGAGAACTTCCTCGCTCTGGATAATTTTGCAGTGGAGCAGCGTAATGACCGAAGCGCATCTCACAGGCTCAGCGTCAGACTCACCGGCAGGGGGCGCGGGAGCATAAGCACGCCATTCAATCAACCGTACACGGCCGAGAGCGAGCGCTATGATATCGACGTTCGATATTTCAATGCGAAAGAAGGTCAATGCCGCCTGGTCCTGCTTGTCAACGGTACCGTCCAGGGCGATGCGTGGTTCGCGTCGGAGAATAACGATCGGTGGGCAACGAAAACGATTCCGGACGTGACCGTCAAGAGCGGCGACAAAATCAAGGTAGTTGCCCAAGGCAGACGCAGCGGCTACACCAAGCTGGATTATGTGCAGTTCAATCGCAAGATTACGCCTTCAGCAGAAACTCTCGACGACCCTGCGGCTTTGCCCGGTCAGGTCATCGTGGCCGGTTCCGACCCGGGCTATCTCAAGTACAACGGCGGCGGTCCCGTTTTTCTCTGCGGCCCGGACAATCCCGAGGACTTTCTGTTTCGCGGCAAGCTGAATCCCGACGGCACTCGTTCGGGCGGCGGCCAGGAAGAGATGATCGAGCGCATGGCCCGGACCGGCGTCAACGCCTTTCATTGCCAGATGACCCGCATGAGACGGTGCAACTACAAGGACGAAGGAGACGATACCCATACCCCTTTTGTCGACCATGATCCCTCGAAAGGACTTAATACAGACGTTCTAAATCAATGGGACGGCTGGCTCGATCTGCTTGATAAAAACGGGATAATCGTTCATCTGGAATTCTACAACGATGCAACCGACGTCGAGATGATCGGCTGGAAGCTGGACTCGGAGGGCGATCTCCCGCCGGATGAGAAACGCTGGATCGAAGGCATCGTAAAGAAGTTCAGGCATCACAAGAATATCATGTGGGGCATCGAGGAAAGCTGTAACAAGCTGCCCGCCGCCCGCACGCCGCATTTCAAGAAGATCGCCGAATTAATTGCAAAGACCGACAACCACAACCATCCGATCGTCCAGAGTTTCGTTGTCACAAACGATCCGGAAGGCGATTTTCCCGAAGGCGGCATCACTTCCGATGAGTACATAGGCGATCCTTATGTACGCGTCGTTACCTGGCTTCACGTCGTGCCGCATAAGGACGATTTCGAGAAGCAGCATCAGGAATATCTCTCATATTACAAACGCGATGCAGACAAATTCGTGGTGATGAAGAACGAGACGTACCACCATCCTCGCCGCGGTCGTTCGAGCCGGATTTATATG
>Ga0180432_10003263_pt1 | contig 23446 bp, 13 predicted proteins | sample SS_ome_10_FD_132414 | JGI IMG/M metagenome (GOLD analysis project Ga0180432, IMG submission 132414) | Hypersaline lake sediment archaeal communities from the Salton Sea, California, USA - SS_1_MS_2 metaG | ecosystem: Environmental > Aquatic > Non-marine Saline and Alkaline > Hypersaline >... | reverse complement strand
CAGCCCGAACCTGTGAGCGATGCTGCAGATGGGCGCATGACTACATCAAATCCTGACCGAGACATGCAATCTTGTAAGCCACAATGACCTTACCATCATTTTCTCTCCGACAAACTGCTAGAGCGTCTTGTACCTGTGCAGGGCGTCCATGCTCGTCGGGCGAGATGATGGCTGCCTCTCCGGCGGCATCGGTGACGTGGATTCTGCCATAAGCGTCGTAGGTGTAGCTGATACGTTCAGCGCCGCCGTCAAGCTGCTCCTCAGACAGTCGCCCCAGCCCCTCGAAGTCATAGTATCGGTGCGTGCTGTCAGGATAGGTGATGGAGCGCAGTGCATGATCCGTGGGCTGCCCACTGGGAGAATTGTACGTGTAAGTGATGATCCGGTTCCCCGGTGTTGTGACAGTCAACAGGTGTTCTCCCGTGGCGTCGTAGCCGTACTCGGTCACCCGGCCGACGTGGTCGGTGAGACGGAAGATGCGCCCGTGAGTATCATACTCAAGCTCAAATGCGTCGCCGCTAGAGTGCCCGATTTCGATCAATTGACCGCTCCCGTTGTAGACGGCGGTGATGCGGTTGCCGTTTGGTTCTTCTACATAGTCCAACTGTCCGTCTGTCCGGAACCGATAAACGCTGCCATCGTTCTCAGTGAGCGCAAAGGTATCACCATCGTAGGTCAGGATGCCACAGTCTCCGGGCAAAGCGGTGTAAGTGCCATCACCATTGCTGGGAAAAAGCCGGGTGAAACTGCCTGGCCAGTGCAGTAAGATATCTCCGTTGCTGTGCTCCTCTAGATAGATGTCGAATCTATGACTCCAACCACGTCCCAGCGGTCCCAGATAGAACCGCCCCTCCAAGCTGCCGGGGAATACTCGCTCAAACTGAAGCGGCATCCCAGGGGCTGGCGCGTAAGCATCTAGGCTGTCGGCCAACATCCTCCGGGGATTCATACCCAGGACCTTGCGCACCTCGAAACGGAAAAGCTCTCGGGCACTGTACACAATGCGGCCCAGGGAACTCAAATAACCGGCATTATCTGCCAAGGACTGGCGGTAATCGCCCCAGGTATCCCCAATCTGCGCCGTCAGATTCGGCCACAGGACATCCCAAACCTCAGGATCCACATCTGGTGGTCGGATGTCGTCTTCAACCTCATCCCAATCAATGGGGATGGTGTCCGAAATCATGATTGCCAAATCAAAGTCCAACATCTGGTGCGGGCCTGCGTCTGAGGGGACATGGAAGTAGATGGGAATGCGGCCGGATGTGTCGGGGGATAACGAACCAGCATATCCATCCGGATTGAGCCCCATCACCTGAGCCGGCCCGTCTTCAAACGGCTCCTGGTCGGCCAGTCGCATCGGCACACTGTCGGCACTGCTGATGACAAACAGAGGCGCCGACATATCCGCGTCGCCCGTGTTGGCGTAGTCCAGCCACAGGATGAAGGTACGGTCCGGACGCACAAACTCCGGCGCATCCAGAGATGCTTCCAGCTGCGGCCCAACCCCACCAGCGAACACTTCAAAGGCTGTCGTTAACGCCTCTTCCGTACTATCAGGCCAAATCACGACAGCGTCATAGATGCCAGGCTTTACACCTGTGAGGTCAAAATGCGCCGACATCGCTGTTGAGGATAGTTGGATCACGTCATTGGCCACAAGCGTTGGAGAGCCGGAGCGGCGTAATTCTACATGCATACCATTGGCAAATCCCAGTCCCTGCACGGCGAGCGTGACCTGGCCCGCGTTGCCAACCGAGCGAGGTCTCACATCGGAAAGGTGCCGGTCGACGGTGCGGGCAATGACGGTGTAAGTCCCTTGTTGGCCAATGATATCCCAACCAAGTACGCTAAGGTAATAGGAGTCCTGTCGGGTGGGAGATACGAGCAGTTCGTAGGTTCCTGACGCCGTTGGCTTGGTTGCTTGAAAGTCGCGTTGTGCTCGTGAAGGCAAGTCATCCAGCCGACCATACAGCCAGATCTGCCCGATACCACTCTGCGGGGTCACTTGAACCAAGAGATTCTCTCCTGCATCAATCTCAAGTACATAGTCACTGTATGCAAGAGATTCTACCGAATCCTCCAGCGCGTTCCCCAGCGACAGTGACGTTACCTGTCGATCTCGATGAGTAAGCGGCGCCTTTGTTGCGTGCCCTCTTTCATCAAAGAGTACAACCTCTCCTTGATGTCCGGAATGTAGGTCAAAATCAAGCTCTGCACAATAGTGACCGGATGCATCAACGTCATACCATTGATTGTCAAACACATCCCAAAGCCTCATTTTCACTTCAGAGTTGGGGGGCGCGATCCCGCAGATGGCGTCGGCGTAGAAATCCATAACACCTGTGAGCGTTTCGACCGTCATCGCTGTTGCCCGGCCGTCAGCCGTCACGGTGATTGTGTCTCCCTGCCTGATGGTTACAGGTTGAGTGCCGTCGTAGATTTCGGCTAGATAATTGCCGTCATGGTAGGCGGTGGCTGTGCCCGTACCTTTGATGCGATCGTTCGCTACGGTTACCTCCACATCCACATTGGGCTTTGTTCGACCCCATACAGCGCTGCCTTCGCCATACGTCTCGATTTGCAGCCAATGGCGAACAATGCCGATGAAGTTACCTTGCTCGTTCCGATACCAGATCCCGACCATATGACCATCTCTGATGTCGAAATCTGCAACGTGCAACGTGTAACTGCCATCCGCCTGGACAGTGTCCTCGAAGTCCCCAGGCCAGTAGGAGAGATTCCATATCTCTGCCTGGACTTCCTGACCTTCGAGAGCACTAGGCACGCTTCCGGTAATCGCGTCTGCTGCAATATCTACATCGCCGGTCATAGGGACAACCTCGGCCGTGATCACCAAGGTTTCATCAACAGTCACCGAAACGACATCGCCTATTGCGATGTCTATCCAATTGTCATCCTGGTCACGGACTTCAGTCAAAAACCATCGCTGCTCATCGCTTAATGCAGAGCGTGTTCCCTTGATACTTCCCTGGGAGTCAAACACCACTACCTCAACTTCGGCATTGGGTAACGGAGTTGGTCCAGCTACCCAGTTGTGGTCTTGATTCACTTCAATAAAAGGAACGAGGGAGAACTCGGAAGTATTCCCTTGCGAGTCAGTTGCTGTGGCTGTGACATAGGTTTCCTGGAAAGACGAGCCTTGAGCAAAGAGCCAGTTTCCGCTCGCATCGGCGATCGTAGTTCCCTCGTAGATCAGGCCCTCATCCTCATCATCGGAGAAGACCTCGATCGTGCACGATGCACAGGCTGTCCCAGCCACAGTTCCAGCTCCCCGATCAATGCTGGTGATCACCGGTGCAGACAGTTCCAGGTTGCCGCCAGCTCTGAGTTCGATCCCCTGATGATCGTTGCTGTGAATGGAGTTCTGAGTGACGGTGTTACTGACCGTATCATTGTTCAAGATGTGGACTCCGTACCATCTATTGCTTCCAATGACGTTATCCGGACCAATCCTGTTTCTCTGCGCGCCCAGCGAAACCTCAATCCCAACGTCGTTGGATAGCGAGTTTGCACCGGTGCTGTCTACCCCGATGTAGTTGCCCGCTACCACGTTGCCGTTTGTCCCTGGTTGCCAGATACCAATACCATTTATATTGCCACCAATGACATTCCGTTCGCTCGGCGCGTCCCCGCCGATCGTGTTGAAACTGGCACCGTTGCCAATCACGATGCCAGTTCCTCTGTGAGGATTAGCGACAGCAACTGCACCACTGGCGTCTGTGCCGACGAAATTGCCGCTAACCGTGTTGTGATTGGTCCCCACATCCCATATGCCCACATCATTCCAGACATTGCCACTTATGACATTACGTTCGCCGGGTTCATCACCACCGATGAGATTGTAGCTGGCGCCGACGCTGATGACGATGCCGTTCCCATGGTTGCCTAGAGCAGTTGTCCCGCTAGCATCGGTGCCAATGTAGTTGCCGCTGACGGCGTTATACTTTGCGCCGTTGGTGATCTCCACTCCGTCGTTTGGGAAGCGGATGATTTGCAGGCCCTTGATGGTGTTGCTATCAGAAGTGATGCGAAGGCCATCGCCGTCTGACACGCTGCTGCCATCAATGATGACGCCAGCATTGCTGGCGTCAATGGTCAGGTTCCCCTGGGTGATGGTGGGCAACGGCCCACTGGTGAGCGCAATAGTGACCGGGCTGCTCGGCGGGAAAACGGCGGTATCAAACGTAATCGTATCGCCATTCACTGCGTCCAACATCGCCTGACGCAGGGTGCCCGGACCGTTGTCGGCAATGCTAGTCACGGTCAGCGTGGCCGCTCGCGTGGTGCGCCCACCGACGACGAACAAAGTCACCAGGAGCGTGCTCACCCCCACTAATCCTAGGATCCGTCGCTTTTTCATTTTCTGCATCTCCTCATATTTAACGGTAGCTCTACAGAAGAAACGCAACACAGAAGAACAGCAGTGGCAAGTGCTTGATTGATGACGGTATACTCCTGATTGATCAAGGAAGGATATCGCGACCAGAGAGAATCAAGGTTCCTCGCTGCTCAAAGTGCGGCAGTATTAGCATCACAAGGAATGGGCACGATTACCAAAGGTGCTCAGAAACCTCATTGCAGAGCTTGCAGTGCCTATGGCACTCTGGACAAGAAACGCGTATCTGCCGAAGCTTAGCGGAAACAGGTTCTAGACGCCCACTCCGAGTGTGCCAGTGCGCGAGGTATTGAACGGGGCTTCTGTGTTTCGCGCTGCTATCTCGCTTGTTGATTGCTGGAAACAGTAGTCCGCCTGCTAGCTAGCGTTATCTGTCATAATTGGTCAAATGGCACCCTGGCGACGTCCCCGAACTGGACTAGCTATGGGCATTTGTGTTGAAAGAGAGCTAAAAACGCTGGACTAGGCAAAGGGAGCGGGCAAATGCAACAACGTCTGATGGGCTCTATGGGGTGGCAAGGACCGTCTCACGAGCGCAAGAAGAACAAACTCCAGCACCAGGCCCGCCACGATGGACTCCCCGGCGTTCACAGTCTCCTCCCGAGTAGGTCTGTTCAGGTAGTGTCGCTCGATGTTATGCAATGCGGCGCGAAGCCTGCTCCGCTGTCCAACACCATTGTACCACAAGACACCCCCGTTTGTCTGTAGGGAAAGTTTGGCATTTGTTGTAGGGAAAGCGTGGCAATTCTTGTAGGGAAAGTGCTGATAACCGTGTAGGGCGGCCCCGATTCCCGCACAGGGTCAGGCGGTGGATGTGTGATTCAAACGGCACCGGGTTCGCGCCGCTCAGTCGCCGATCACGTCCCGCCGCAGCCGCAAAGCCCACGCCACCGCCCCTAGCGCCACCAGCGCTACCACACCGCCCAACGCCCAGATGCCCCCCGGCCAGTCCAGCGCGCGTTCGGACGCGGCCGGCGTTGGGGTGGGCGGCGGCGTGGCGGTCGCGCTCGCGGGAGGAGCGTGTACCGGAATCCGGGTGGACGTGGGGACGGGTGTGGATGTGGGAATGAGGGAGGGTGCGGGCGATGGAGTGGGACTGGGAGTGCCGGTGGGCGTGGGCACCGGCGTGTCTGTGATGGGCGGCGCTGCTGCCTGCTGCAATGCCTCGGTGGGCGCGGGGGTTTCGGTCGGAGGTGGGGGCTCCGTGGGCGCTTCGCTTAGGACCGCCGGCGACGCTCCCTGCCGGTAGGCCGCCGCCATCTCGGAGGTGAGGTTGAGGTAGAAGTCGCCGTACCCCGCCGACGTCTCGATCTCCGTGCCCTCGCGCCACTCGTTGTAGCTGGTGATGATGACCCAATCGGCGCCGCTGCGAACGGCCCCGTCCCAGCACTGGCGGTAGTATTGCCCGCCCGCCCGTGGCCGGACGAAGGCGTCGGCCCGGCCCGTGTTCAGGTCGTCGTATCCCGGCATCACCGTCGCTACCCAGTACCTCGGGGCTGCGTGCTCCTCGCTCCAGTCGCGCACCCGCGCGCCCCAACGCACCAGCGTCCCCGCCGGGTCGTCGGCCCAGGCCACGCTGTACAGGTGGTTGCCGTCGAACGGCCCCAGGTACGATAGGTCCGTGCCTTCCATGATCCACAGCGACGTGTGGCCGGGGTCCGCCTGCTCGCGGATGCTGGTCCACGTGTCCACCGAGTACCGGCCCTGTCTCCAGAAGAAGACCACCGGCTTGCCATCCACCCGCAGGTAGGACGGGTGCTCGGCGTGGACGGCCAGCAGGTAGCGCAGGGAGTTCGCCACGTCGGCGGCCGAGTGGATGAACGGGCCGGTCACTTCCACGTCTGCGGCGGCGCGGAAGCCGTGGCCGGCGGAGATCTCCAGCAACTGCACGAAGTTGCTCTCGGTCTGGTTGTTCTCGACCGTCGAGCCGTACCACGACTGCACGAAGGCGTCAATGCCGGCCTGCTGTGCCTCCCGCACGTGCCGCTCGATGGCGGCCGGGTCTGTGGACGTGTAGGGGTACAGGGGGAAGTCGCCCAGCGGCAAGCTCCACGCGTCCATCCCGAACCAGGCGTAGTAGAAGGCCAGGACCAGGCGTTCGCCGGCGGCGGAGGGAGAAAATGACAAATGACAAATGAGAAATGAGAAAACACAAATCAGAAGCAATAGGCGGATGGGGATCAGCGGTTTTCTGCGCATGGGTATCATTGTAGCAGACCGGGGCGGGATCGGCAACACGCATCACGCAACACGTTTGACGCCTGACGTTAGACGCCCGACGTTTGACTCCTCTTCATTTGTGCCCCCATCTTCTGCTCGCTGGCTCCGCTCTGGACAAACTGGCTGGAACGGTATACAATTGACTGGCGATGGATGTTCTCGGGCTCATCCAGGAGCAGGTCACGATAGACAACTACGAGTTTTCGCTCCACGCTGAGCAGGAGCGTGAGGATGAGCACATCCTTGTCGAGGAGTTGGAGCAGAGCGTTGCATCTGGCGAATTGCTGGAGGACTATCCAGATGATCCCAGGGGGCACAGTTGTCTGATCTTCGGTTCTTCCCAAAGCGGCCGGCCGATACACAGCGTCTGGGGGTTACTGCCTGATGGACGAGTTCGGGTGATAACCGTGTATATCCCGTTGCCACCCAAGTGGATTGACCCCAGGACGCGGAGGAGTAGACGAAATGATGCCGTGTAGCTTCTGTGACGGTGAATTAGAAGAGCGACTGGTACAGTACGAATACCGTTGGGAAGGCAATATCTTCGTCTTTGAGGATGTTCCGGCCCTCGTATGCCGGCAGTGTGGAGAGAAGTACTTCGATGCCAAAGTCGTGAAAGCGATGGAAAGGGCCGTATTGGCCCAAATGGAGCCCAAACGCATCTTGCAGGTGCCTGTTTTCTCCTATCCCGACGTCGCTATGGCCTGTGAGAACGCATAGCCGTAACCTGCCTTGTGGATGCGACACACTTACGCCTCTTGCAGGCCACGCCGGGTCTACGGCCCATCCTCGTACGACCCGTGCAACTCCATTTCTCCCTGCTTTTTGTTCCCTCCGTGATGCGCTTGCCCTGTTTGCCTGACGTCTGACGCCCCTCCCATTTGTGCCCCCATCTTCCTTGGACTATAATGGCGATCATCAGTATGGCTCCCAATTCTACGTGGCCTTCGTGAAGGGAGATGGTGACATGGACGCAAGGGCGCTGGCGCTTCCGTGGGGAAACGAGGATCGTTTCTTCCTCTACTTCGCGCTCCAGGCGATGCGGCATTGCACGCTGCTGCTTTACGCGCCCACGATTCCGGCCGAGGTTCGGGCCTCTCTGCCCTTCGTCGAGTTCGTGGACAGTCCCGAGGAAGCGGTCATCATGGCGCGCCGCCTGCTCCCGGGCCGGGCTGACGTGCTGGTATTCCCCCACGGTGGGAGCACGTACCCGATTCTTCCGCCACGTTGACGTCGGAGGGACTGATGGAGAACCTGCGCCGGGAACTGGATCAGAAGACGGCCCAACTGGCCGCGCTGCGCGAGATTGGGCGGGCGATCAACGCCGCGTGGGAGCTGGAGGCGACGCTGGCGCTGATTACGCGCAAGACGGCCGAGGTGATGGGCATGGATTCCTGCTCTATCTACCTGCTGGATAATTCGGACATTGAGGACCTGGGAATGCCGAGCACCAGCTCGGCCTCTATTGATCGTGCGTCCGCGGATGTTGGAGGTTCTGGACCGCCGCCATCCTGGCGGCAAGATCGTGTGTCTGCGGACATTGATCCGGACGTACGGTCCGCTGCGTCCGCGGGGAAGTATTTGGTCCTGAAGGCGACCACAGGGCTGGCCCAGGAATCGGTCGGGGTGGCCCGGCTGCGGATGGGCGAGGGCCTGACCGGCTGGTCGGCGTACGCAGGGAGGCCGGTGGGGGTGGCCGATGCGGCCCACGATCCCCGTTTCAAGTACCTGCCCGAGACCAAAGAGTGGGCCTTTCAGTCGCTTCTCTCCGTGCCGTTGGTCAACCAGGACCGCGTCATTGGTGCGATGAACGTGCAGACGCGGGCCTATCACGAGTACGACGCCGACGAGGTCGAGTTGCTTTCCTTGATCGGCGACCTGGCGGCCGGGGCGCTGGAGAAGGCCGTGCTCTACGAGCGGATGCAGCGCCAGATCACCGAGCTATCCACGCTGGCCGAGGCCAGCGAGACGCTCACCTCGCCCCTCTACCTGGACGAGATGCTGGGCCTGATTGTGGAGATGGCCGCCCAGGTTCAGCACGCCAGGGGCTGTTCGCTCATGCTGCTGGACGAGGAGGAGGGTGACCTGATCCTGCGGGCGATGCACGGTTTCGGCTCGGACTACCGCGACAAGCTGCCGTTGACCGTGGGCGAGGGGATCGCCGGTCGCGTGGCTCAGACCGGTGAGCCGATCGCGGTGATGGACGTCCGGCGAGATCCGCGCTACTACTACCCGGACGTGGCTGTCCGGGAAGGACTATGCTCGCTTCTGTGCGTGCCCCTGCGCGTGCGCGAGCGCGTGATTGGCGTGTTCATGTGCTACACGGGCGAGCCGCACACGTTCACGGCTGAGGAGACAGGCCTGTTCCAGACGCTGGCCAACCAGACCGCCCTGGCCATCGAAAACAGCCGCCTGGTGGTCAACACCGCTGTGGTCCGCGAGATGCATCATCGCGTGAAGAACAACCTGCAGACCATCGCCATGCTGCTGCGCCTTCAGTTGCGCGAGGGGCCCCAGGTCAATGCCGAGGAGGCACTGGGCGAGAGCATCAACCGCATCCTCAGCATGGCCGCCGTGCACGAGGCGCTGTCCGAGCGGGGGTTCCGGCTGGTGGACGTGAGGCAGGTCATTGATCAGGTCGCGCGGACCGTGACGCAGAACCGGCTGCACACCTGCCCGGACCTGTGCGTGGAGGTGACCGGGGACGAGGTCACGCTGCCGTCGCGTTCGGCCACGGCGCTGATCCTGGCGGTAAACGAGCTGATACAGAACGCGCTCAAGCACGCCTTCGCGGGCCGAGAATCCGGGCGCCTCGCCATCTCCGTGCGCGCGCTTCCACCGGGGTACGAGGTCGTGGTATCCGACGATGGCATAGGCCTGCCCGCGAACCAGCCTGAGAAGCGCAGCCTGGGCTTGCAGATCGTCGAGACCCTGGTCACCCAGGACCTGGGAGGACATCTGGCCGTGGAGCGGGGGGAGCAGGGAGCCCGCGCTACCATACGCGTGCCAGGCCCTGCCGGTGGAGGACAAGACTCCTGAGGGAACGCCGAGCACCAGCTCGGCCTCTAGGGCGATCAGGTATGGGAGAGAAGCGCGTGGAACCTTTACGTATCCTCCTCGCTGAGGACGAGTCCATCATCCGGATGGGGTTGACGGGCATCCTGGAGGACGCGGGTCACCGGGTCGTGGCAGCGCCCGACGGGCGGACGGCAGTCAAGCTGGCCCGCCAGACAGGGCCAGATCTGGCGGTCCTCGACATCAAGATGCCGGGACTGGATGGCCTGGAGGTCGCGCGCCAGATCTACGCCCGGCGACCGTTGCCCATCGTATTCCTGACGGCCTACGGTGACCAGGAGTTGGTCGAGCAGGCGGCCGATCTGCCCGTCATGGCATATCTCATCAAGCCGGTGAAGGAGCGCGAGTTGCTGGCGACTCTGGAGGTCGTGGTGGCACGCTTCGCCGATCAGCAGCGGGTGCTCCAACAGGCGGTCGAGTTGGAACAGCGTCTGGCCACACGCAAGGTGGTGGAGCGGGCCAAGGGCGTCCTGATGCAGGCCGAGGGGTTGAGTGAGGAGGATGCCTATCGCCGCATCCAACGCCAGGCGCGGCAGGGGCGGCGCTCGATGCGCCAGGTTGCGGAGGGGATCCTGCGCGAGGTGAGTTGACATCTGGTGCGGTTTGTGATATAGTCTGATCACAATCGGATAATGTATTTGGGCCATGAAGCCCTCTGGGACGGAGAACTCCGTGCCCAGGGGGTTTTTGTTGTTTACGGGCGGAGTACGCCCTGCGTTCGAACATGCGAATATCCCGAGTCGCGTTCTCGGCGTTGGGGCCGACGCAACACGCAACACGCAGCACACAACACGCCATTCACAGGAGATCAACGATATGTCAGCACATACCCACATTGCCACCGCGCCAGCGCCAGCGCCGTTTCCCTACCCCGCGGCCTTCCGCCTGCTGGAGCACGACGATTACGTCAAGTACGGGCACCAGGTTTTTGAGGGGCGGACTGCCCGAGGCGACGAGCACTGGACGGCGGAGGTCATCACGCAGACCTGGTATCAGGCCGAGACGGGACGCATCCCCATCTCCGGGGCGGGCTATGGCGGCCCCTTCGCGGGCAGCGGGTTCGACGCCATCTGGTTGGATATGTCGGAGATCGTGCGTCCGACGCGTGACGGTATCCACGGGCGGGAGTACATGTCCATGACCATTGAGCTGGGCCGGAGGCTCACCGCCTTGTCCTTCGACAGCGCCGGGCGGCTGACCTCGACCCTGCCTCCGGTGGTCGAGCTACCGCTGCCGGTTCTGTTCAACCCGCTTCCTGAGCCCCTGCCGGGCCGGGGGGCGTTGCAAGGCATGGTGGCTGCGGCCGAGCGGCTCGGGACGTTGGCACTCTTGACGCCCGGCGAAGCGGATTGTCCCAATCCGGCGGATGAGGATGTGATCGCTCACTCGCCCGCCGTCGCCTTCCGGCTGACGCCTGAGCAGGTACATGCGGCAGATTCGCCTCTCCCCGACCCGGCGAGGGCCAGGTTCATCGAAATCGAGTCAGACTCACCGGCTCTATGGCACGAGGCGCGCGTCCGCTGGCCCGACGCGGTGATCTCGATGCGTTTGCCGCTGCATGCGGACGCCGGCCCGGCGGTGGCCGAGCTGGTTCGTGCTGGGGTGGGCGTGGTGCACCTCTTTGCGGACGAGATCGCCGACGCGGGCGGGGTCCCCCTGCCCGATGCGCTGCGCCGCGTCCACGCGCACCTGGTGGACCAGCAGGTGCGCGATCGGGTCAGCCTGCTCGTCAGCGGGGGCATCTGCGCCGCCGAGCACGTTGCCAAGGCGCTGGTGTGCGGCGCTGACGCCGTGGCCGTGGATTGGATCCTCCTCGTTGCCTGGGGGTGTGCGCTGTGGGCCGACCGTGGGCGCTGCCCGGTCGAGGAGGGGGAGCTCGAGGCCGATTGGGCCGCCCAGCGCGTGGTGAATCTCATGTCCGCCTGGCGCGATCAGCTGCTGGAGGTGATGGGCGCGATGGGCATCCGCGAGGTGCGCCGCATGCGCGGCGAGAGCGGGCGGGCCATCTTCCACCCCAGCGAGGAGGCCCGCTTCAAGGACGTCCTGGGCGGCACCGCGCCGGAGTCGGCTTACCGGCGCTTGCCTGAACCAGCGGAGAGCGGTGAGGGGGATCTTCGCTGGACGACCGCGTTGCTCCTGACCAGCCACGAGCAGGCCCGCACGGGCGAGGCACCGGACGGCGCGATGGAGTTCCGCGTCGGCCACTCCGGCGGGGGTTTCGACCGCATGGCGTTCACCTTCGAGATCGAGGACGGCCCGGCGAAACCGGCCGACCCGGCGGACTTCGATATGAGGCTCGCGCTTAACCGGCGGGACGACGGGCGTCCCGACATCTCCATACCGATGCCTTGGTGGGGCTCTGGTATGTCCTACGGTTCGGTGGGCCTCCCGGTCATGCTCTCGCGGGCCATGGCGGCCCGGGAATTGGACATCTTCACCTCGACCGGGGAGGGCGGATATCCCGAGGAGTTAGCGCCCTACGCTGACCACATCATCACCCAGATTGCCACGGGCCTATTTGGCGTGCGCGAGGAGACGATTCAGCGGGCGCGGGTGGTGGAGTTCAAGTACGCCCAGGGGGCCAAGCCCGGGCTGGGAGGCCATCTCCTGGGGAACAAGAACACGGCGACCGTGGCAGAGCTACGCGAGGCGGTAGAGGGCACCAGCCTGTTCTCGCCTTTCCCCTTCCACAGCGTCTACTCGGTCGAGGATCACAAGAAGCACGTGGACTGGGTCAAGACGATCAATCCTCGGGCGTTGGTGTCGGTCAAGGTCTCGACGCCGACGGACGTGGACATGGTGGCGGTGGGCAGCTATCACGCGGGTGCCCACATCATCCAGTTGGACGGCGCGTACGGGGGCACCGGGGCGGCACCGGAGATCGCCAAGAAGAACATCGCCATGCCCACCGAGTACGCCATCCCTAAGGTGCATCGCTTCCTGGAGTGCGAGGGCGTCCGCGACGAGGTGGTGGTCGTCGCCTCTGGCGGCATCCGCACAGTCTACGACGTGGCCAAGGCCATCGCGCTGGGCGCCGACGGATGTGCCATCGGCACGGCCGAGCTGGCGGCTCTGGGCTGCACGCGGCTGGGGAGCTGTGAGAAGGGGCAGGGCTGTCCCTTCGGCATCACGACCACCGATCCAGAGCTGTCGAAACTCGTCGATGCCTTGCAGGGCTGGCGGCGCATCGTCAACCTGTACAAGAGTTGGCTGGCCCAGTTGGCGGGGATTCTGAACGCTCTGGGGATGCGGTCTATTGCGGAGTTGAGAGGGCGCGGCGATGTGCTGGTTTATCTGGAGGGGTGAGGGGCGTGGCGTCGAACGTCAAACGTCAAGCGTCAAACGTCACGCATGCGGACCTGGGAACGCCGAGCACCAGCTCGGCTTCTATTGTAAGACTAGGAGACAGACATTATGCGCAGGGAACTCATGGTTGAGCGGATACTGGATTCACGGCGTGATCTGATCGAGGGGTGGGGCGGGGCTGGTGGCTCACCGGGGGCGGCCGAGGGGGGCTGCGGTGTGCTTGGGCTGGCCTGCAACGTGCCCGTCGCCGGGCGGCACGTGGTGCAGGCGGCGGCCCAGATGCACAATCGGGGCAACGGGAAGGGCGGCGGCATCGCGATGGCCGGGCTGGATCCGGCTCAGATGGGCGTCTCGCCGGAGACGCTGCGGGATGCCTATCTCGTCCAGATCGCCGTGCTTGACCCGCAGGCCCGGGGCCTGGTCGAAGAGGAAGGACTCTCGGCGTTCGACGTGATCGAGGGCCATCGCGTGCCCACACTGGATGATTGGCGTGAGGTCCCCGGCCTGGAGGTGCAGCCGCCCGACGTGTGGCGCTACTTCGTGCGTGCCAAGCCCGATGCCCTGGCGCGCTTCGCCGGGCGCAATGGCCTGGAGGCTTTGCCGGCGCGGGCGGTGGAGGACGAGTTCGTTTATCAGAACTCCTTTCGGCTGAACCGGGACTTCTACGCCAGCCTGGGTGAGAAGCGGGCTTTCGTGTTGTGCCATGGGCGGAACCTGCTCGTGCTCAAGATCGTCGGTTATGCCGAGCAGGTGGTGCAGTACTATCGTCTCGACGATGTGAGCGCCCACGTGTGGATTGCACACCAACGCTACCCCACCAAGGGGCGCGTGTGGCACCCCGCCGGCGCGCATCCCTTCATCGGCCTCAACGAGGCGCTGGTGCACAATGGCGACTTCGCCAACTACCACGCCGTAAGTGAGTACCTGAGCCAGCGAAACATCGCGCCGCTGTTCTTGACCGACACCGAGGTCTCCGTCTTGCTTTTCGATCTCTGGGACCGGACCTACGGCTACCCCCTGGAGGTGACGCTGGAGGCGCTGGCACCGACGACCGAGCGCGATTTCGCCGTCCTGCCGCCGGAGAAGCAGTCGCTGTACCGTGCCGTCCAGGCCACCCACATCCACGCCTCGCCCGACGGACCCTGGTTTTTCATCATCGCCCGTTCGCGTGCCGACGAGGGGGAGTACCAACTGGTGGGTATCACCGATACCAGCATGCTGCGCCCGCAGGTCTTTTCCCTGTTCGAGAATGAGGGCATCCAGCTTGGCTTGATCGCCTCGGAGCGGCAGGCGATCAACGCGGCGATGCGGTCGCTGGCGGATGGGGATCCGCGCTTCCTTCCGCTGGCCGACCGGTACTGGGTTGCCCGGGGCGGCAGCCACACCGACGGCGGGGCGTTCGCGTTCACCGTCCACGCCGTTGGGACTGCGCCCGCGTTAACCTGTGCCGACAAGTTCGGCACCCCCGTGACGATAGCGCCGGACCAGCGGCACGCGAACCGTGCCACCCTGGACCCGTTCAAGGCGGACGGGGTGTTCCTCAGGACGTTTCGTGACCGGTGCTATCGCGCCTTTGACAATGGCGGGGCGCAGTCGCTGGCGCAATGGGCGATCCCGGAGGTGGCGGCGTTGACGTACGACGATGTGACGGCCTGTGCTAGATTCCTGGTCGACTTCGGTGGGGCCGGTGTGGCCATCGTGCCAGCAACGTGCTGGCGGTCCGCTGCAAACGCTGGTCCGGCGTCCATCCGTGCGTCGGGAGAGGAGTGGGTCTTTGCCTGCCAGGCGTTGACCTTGTTGCGCGACCGGCACTACGACCCGGGCGACAAGCGCCGTGCCTCGCTCCTCACCGTGCTGAACGAAAGCCTGAGCAGGTTGTTCGAGCGCGTCCCCCCGATTGACCGCTCTACCGGCAGCCTGTCTGCCAATCCACCAATCGCCCGCCGCCTCACTTGGGAAGGCCGCCATGCCTTGCGCCCGCCGGATGGGGGTGAGCGCATACTGGTCGTGGACACGCTCAACTTCCCGCCGGAGGGCGACGACAGCGCGGCCCGGCTGCTGGTCTCTGCCTACGAGCTGGGTTGGTGCCACCTCATGGCCTACAACTGGCGCGGTGGCCGCTTCGCCGGCTGTGGCCTGGGGCCAGACACGGGCCGGTTGCGCGTGGATCTCTACGGTGACGTGGGTGATTACGCTGCCTCGGGCCTGGATGGGGCCGACGTGCACATTCACGGGGATGCGCAGGATCAGACAGGCCAGATCTTGAAGAGCGGCCGGCTGGTCGTCTACGGCGATGTGGGCCAGACTTTCCTCTATGGTGCGAAAGGTGGTACAATGTACGTGTTGGGTAGCGCCGCTGGCCGGCCCTTGATCAACGCCGTCGGGCATCCTCGGGCGATCATCAACGGTACGTGCCTGGATTACCTGGCCGAGTCGTTCATGGCCGGCGATCCACTGGACGGCGGTGGGTTTGTCATTCTCAACGGGGTGGACTTCGACGAACACGGGCGCCTGGTCGAGTTGGAGACGCCCTATCCCGGCGGCAACCTGTTCTCTCTCGCGTCGGGCGGGGCCATCTACCTGCGGGATCCACACGGCAAGGTTGGTGAGGATCAGCTCAACGGCGGCCAGTTTGCGCCTTTGTCTGAGGCCGACTGGGCGCTCATTCACCCGTATCTGGAGGAGAACGAGCGTCTGTTCGGCATCTCCCTCGCGGGCCTGTTGGCGGCTGACGGCGTGCAACGGCCCCCGACCGAGATCTATCGCAAGGTCGAGGTGCGGCCACTTGCGGCGCTGACGTAGAAGCCATATGATATATCGGATGGTGGAGGGTAAACACACTATGAGCGATACAGTACTGGTGGCGTATGGAACGTGGGCCGGCTCGACCGCCGAGGTGGCGGAGGAGATTGGGAAGACCCTGCGCGAGGCGGGGCTGAGCGTGGACGTCAAATCGGCCCGGGACGTGGACGATGCGAGCGCCTACGGCGGCGTGGTTGTGGGCAGCGGTGTCCGCGCCGGGCGACTGCATCCGCACGTGCTGAAGTTTCTGAAGGCCCACGGTGCGGCGCTGAGCGAGGTGCCCGTGGCGTACTTCGTCGTGTGCCTGTCGATGATGAAGGATACGGCGGACAATGACCCCGACCGTCTGCGGTCGGCTGCGTCCGAGGAAGAGCGGCGCGAGGCGATGGGCTATCTGGATGGAGCTCGGCAGGCAGCCCCCGAGGTGGAGCCGGTTGGTATGGGCCTGTTTGGCGGTGTGATGGACTTCAGCAAGTTGGGGGTACTTATGCGGTTCATGATGCGGACCATGAAGTCGCCTGAGGGCGACTACCGCGACTGGGACGCCATCCGCGCCTGGGCCAGGGAGATCCAGCCAGCGCTGTCGGGAGCCTAGCCGTGCTCACAGCCAACCTGCGCATTGCGTTGGCCCAGATCAACGTCACGGTGGGCGACCTGGCAGGAAACGTGCGCAAGGCACTCGCCCACCTGAGCCGTGCGCGGGAGATGGGAGCTGATCTGGTGGTGTTCCCAGAACTGGCTGTCACCGGCTATCCGCCTGAGGACTTGCTGCTCAAGCCGTCATTCATCGAGGCGAACCGGGCGGCGCTTGAGGAGATTGCGGCCGCCACCTGCGGGTTAACTGCGGTGGTGGGCTTCGTCGATGCCGATGGCGACGTGTACAATGCGGCGGCCGTGCTCCACGACGGCGCACTGGCTGGTGTCTACCGCAAGCACTACCTGCCGACCTACGGCGTCTTCGACGAGGACCGCACCTTCCGGGCCGGTGATGTGAATCCCGTCTTCGCCCTGGGTGACGCCCTCGTGGGGGTGAGTATCTGCGAGGATATCTGGTATCCCGAAGGCCCGCCCCAGGTTCAGGCCCGCGGCGGCGCACATCTCCTGATCAACATCTCGGCGTCCCCCTATCACGCCGGGAAGCGGGCGGCTCGGGATCGCATGCTGGCCACCCGGGCCGCCGACAACGTGGCCATCGTTGCCTTCTGCAACCTGGTCGGGGGGCAGGATGAACTGGTCTTGGACGGCGGGAGCGTCGTCTTCGACGAGCGAGGTGAATTGGTCGCCCGGGGCGCGCAGTTCGAGGAGGATCTGGTCGTGGCCGACGTGGACGTGGGCGGCGTCTTTCGCCAGCGGCTCCACGACCCGCGCCGGCGCAAGGAGCCGGACGCGAGTGTGACCCGGATGGGCCTGTCGCCAGTGGCACGGCGGTCGCCTCCTCCAGACCTGCCCGGCCCGCACATCGTCAAGCCGTTGCATCGCCTGGAGGAGGTCTACAGCGCGCTGGTGCTGGGGACGGGCGACTACGTGCGCAAGAATGGCTTCCAGAAGGTGGTCGTCGGTCTGTCCGGCGGCGTGGACTCGTCGCTCGTCGCCTGCGTCGCCGCCGATGCGCTGGGACCGGAGAACGTGACCGGCGTGGCGATGCCCTCGCGCTACTCGGCCGGCTTCAGCGAAACCGACGCGGCGCGCCTGGCCGAGCACCTGGGTGTCCATTTTCTCGTCATCCCCATTGAGCAGGCCTTCCGGGCCTACCTGGACACGCTGGCGGAGCCCTTCGCCGGGCAGGAGCCCGACGTCGCGGAGGAGAACCTACAGGCGCGCGTCCGGGGCAACCTGCTGATGGCTCTGTCCAACAAGTTCGGTTGGATGGTGCTGACCACTGGCAACAAGAGCGAGATGAGCGTGGGCTACGCCACGCTGTACGGCGACATGGCGGGAGGCTTCGCCGTGATCAAGGACGTGCCCAAGATGCTGGTGTACCAGCTATCCCGTTGGCGGAACGCGCAAGGCGATGACCCGGTCATCCCGGAGCGGGTGCTGACCCGGCCACCCTCGGCCGAGTTGCGCCCCGATCAGAAGGACACCGACAGCCTGCCCCCGTACGAGGTGCTGGACGCGATCCTGCAGGCCTACGTCGAGGAGGATCGGTCGCTCGACGAGATCGTGGCGCTGGGTTTTGCAGAGTCGCTGGTCCGCGACGTGATGCACATGGTGGATCGTAACGAGTACAAGCGCCGCCAGGCCCCGCCGGGGGTCAAGATCACCCCGCGTGCCTTTGGCCGGGATCGGCGCCTGCCGATCACGAACCGGTTTAGGCCATAGACGCCCCAAGCCGGTCAGGCCATCGAGAGGAGGAGGAAATGGCGGAGTTACTCAGGTGACCGGCACTTGTGTACCAATCTTGATGGAAATGGCATCTGGTTACCATCGAAAAGGGCGTTTCTGAGAGCAGTTGTGGAAGTGCCGGTCACCTTGATGCCTCGAATAGGTCATGCCTGAGCAGTTACGAGAGGAGGAGGAAATGGCGGAGTACGGGTAAACGAATCCATAAGAAACGCATAGAAACCTGTGCAAGGGTTGACAGAAAGCGGGAATTCGTTGTAGAATGGTGGTACAGGGTGATATGATCAGCACATAGCACGGAACACAAGGCTTTCGTGGCTGTCTGGGCGGGCCGGTTTGCTCCACGCCAACGTGAGGGTCGGTGAGGTTGCCCTACGTCCAAACGCCATCTCCATCGGATTGGAACAATCCGCGTGGTATTGAAGGTCTTCACAAGGGCGGGAAGAGCAACAACAGGGGGATTCGATTGCATACCCGAAATGCTGTCCACTATGCTATCAAAGTCATGAGCATGTTGGCTTTGATATTGACGGTCGCTCCGGTTGCGGCTGCGCCTACTCTTGGCTCGGTTTCATACGCGATTGAGGAGCGGGCCACGCGTCCGGCTTCTCATCTTGCCACTGCCGATTCTAATGCTGGCTGGGAGGAGGTGGGGAGCGGGTCGGCGACCGATGGGGGCATCAGCAACAGCAGCGGCAACGCCCTTGATCCTTCCATCGCCGTCGCATCTGATGGCACGCCCTACGTCGCCTGGCACGACTACAGTACAGGAGGATTGAGCGAGGTCTATGTGCGCCGGTGGAATGGGAGCAGTTGGGCGGAGGTGGGGACCGGCTCGGCCAGTGGGGGAGGCATCAGTGACAACAGCGGGGGCTCGCGCTCGCCGTCGGTGGCCGTTGACCCGGACGGAACACCGTACGTGGCCTGGCTTGACGACAGCGTTGGATCTGGTTCCGAGATCTACGTGCGGCGCTGGGACGGCAATACCTGGGAAGAGGTGGGGACGAACTCGGCCAGCGGAGGAGGGATTAGCGGTAACGACGGCAACTCGCGTGACCCTTCGGTGGCCACTGCCCCAGACGGGACGCCGTACGTCGCCTGGCACGATTCCACCAGCGACAATTCTGAGATCTACGTGCGGCGTTGGGGCGGCAATACCTGGGAAGAGGTAGGGGCAGGCTCGGCCGGCGGAGGAGGGATCAGTGCCAACGACGGCGACTCGCGTGATTGTTCATTGGCCATCGCTCCAGACGGGACGCCGTACGTCGCCTGGCGCGACAACAGCGGTGGAGACTCTGATGTCTACGTGCGGCGTTGGGACGGCGATACCTGGGAGGAGGTAGGGGCAGGCTCAGCCAGCGGTGGTGGTATCAGTGACAGTGACGGCGACTCCAGATACCCGTCGATGGCCATTGGGCCTGATGGTGTGCCCTACGTGGCGTGGGAGGATGGGGGCTTCGCGAACCGCGAGATCTACGTGCGGCGCTGGAATGGGAGCAGTTGGGAGGAGGTAGGGCCAGGCTCCGCCAGCGGGGGAGGCATCAGTGACAACAGCGGCAACTCGGGGAAGCCATCGGTGTCGGCTGCCGCGGATGGCGTGCTCTATGTCGCCTGGCTTGACAACAGCGAGACCTCCACGTACGAGATCTACGTGCGGCGTTGGAATGGGAGCGCCTGGGAGGAGGCAGGGTCCGGATCGGCCAGCGGCGGGGGCGTGAGTGCCAACAGCGGCTGGTCTGGGATGCCCTCGGTGAGCGTCGGTCCGGCCGGCGTGTCGTATGTCGCCTGGAGCGACTACAGTGGGGGGGACCCCGACATCTACGTGCGCCGGCGCCCGCCCCTGGCCTTTCCCAGGACTCTGGACTTCGGGACTGAGCTTACGGAATTGGGACTGTCCATCGACCCGCTTGGGCCTGGCGAGACCTGGGCGTTGAGCGAGGATGTCCCCTGGCTATCACTCAGTAGTACCAACGGCGTCGGCCAGGTCACGGTTGCAGTCACCGTGAGCCGGGACGGGCTGGCGTGTGGCGCGCATACCGGCGCAATAAGCGTCAGTTCGGGTGGCGAGACGGTGGTGGTGAATGCAACGATCATGGTGCTCGCCGATCTCTCGGTCGTTTCGGTCACACCCCTACAGGCTGTTGAAGGAAAGGACCTGGTCGTTGGAAAGGCCACCGCGGTCAAGGTGTTGGTGCAGAGTGGTTCCAAGGCTGTGATTGATGACGTGCCCGTCACACTGATCTACAACGGTCAGGAGTTCTCCACTTTCTATGTGGCGGAGAGGGCCAACATCGGCGCTGACTTCAGCTTGTTGCGCGACGATGGTGAATACCCCCTCTCCTTTTCTGGCACGCCTGCCACAAAGGCCATCTATTTCTTCGATCCTGACCTGACGCCGACTTCCACTGGAACGTATCAAGCGCGCGCCGACATCCATGTCGTTCACGACGCCGACTCGTCGGATAACATGGCTACGTCTCCACCGGTAGACGTGCGGTATGTCAACCTATCGGGAAGCACTGATGGCTCCGTGGAGCTTGCGTTCCTGGGCGTGGATGGCGCTGCCGAGGCCACGTATCAGGGGGGGCATGGAACAGAGCCTTTCGCAGCGATGTTTCCGCTGGCTGAGACCTTGGTCAGCGATAGGCGCGTGGGCCGCCTGGATTCGCATGCCACCGGGCGTCTTGACCCCACGGATTTCCACGAATTTGTCTTCCGGCTGTACCATGGGGCGAGATTGGCAGCTTCGTCGTCGTCCAGATACGTCGCTGTGATGCCGGCGGGCTGGTTTGGTGATTACCACCCTGTGGATGACGGTTCCGTGGGGCAGTGGTTTCCCCTTGTGCCCAGACTGGTGCTGGTGGAGGCTGATGCTGAAGGGCCTCAAAAGATGCTGCGTGAACTGGGGCACTCGTTTGGGTTGCATACACTGCTGGGGGAGCCTGAGTTGTATCCCGATGGCGTGCAGATCACGAACGGTCTGGACGTGGCGCATCGCCGTCTGATGCGGCATGGGCTGATGAGCAAGGAGGGCGACACGTCCTATGTGTACTCCTTCATGGGTGCAGATAGGCTGACTTCACTGGATTGGATCAAGCCTTCGGACTACGACGACCTTCTGTCGAGACACGCGCAGGCCAGCGACTCGTCGGACCTGTTGCTGGTGTCTGGGACCGTGCATCGAAGCGGAGGCGTCACGCTTGCGAACTGGTGGCGATTGCCCTCTGGCCTGGCCGACGAAGGCAGTTCAGGCGAGTACGCGATCGAAATGCGCGACGGCGGTGGTGGTGTGCTGCATGCGCACAGTTTCTCTCCGAGCTTCATCGTGGAGGGAGGCAAGAGTACGGACGTGCAGCCGTTTGTCTTTGCCATCCCATATCCGGCGGGCACGACCGATGTCCACGTCGTGAGGAATGGCTCCTCGCTTGCGTCACGGCACGTCACGCCTAACGCTCCCGATGTTTCCGTGGTTTCACCGAATGGGGGGGAAGTCTTCAACGTGGGGGACGTGGTCTCGGTCGCGTGGAGTGGATCGGATGCCGACGGAGATGACGTATCCTATGCCGTGCTGTACAGCAGCGACGACGGTGCAAGCTGGAAGCTGGTGGATGCGGACCTCGCGCAGGCCGGCTACTCGGTGAGCACGGCGGATTTCGCGTCTGGAAGTCGCTACCGCGTCAAGGTTATTGCGACCGACGGCGTCAACGCGGCGCAGGACGTGTCGGATCGGGTGTTTTCTATGCATGCGGCGGTGCATCTGCCGGTGGCGCTGCGTGGCTTCCTGCCAGCGCCGGGACCAGCCAACCGCGCGCCCTACGCACCGTCCGTATCTTCGCCTCCTGACGGTGCGACCGATCAGAGCGTGGACGTGGACCTAAGTTGGACTGGCGGCGATCCTGACGGCGATGGTGTGACCTACGACGTCTACCTGGAGGTGGGTGATAGCACGCCTGACGTGCTCGTTTCTGATGACTGGGCCGCTACGAGCTACGACCCCGGTACCTTGAATGAGAGCGATCACTACTACTGGCAGGTCGTGGCCACCGACGAACATGGGGCGGTCACTGCGGGTCCGGTTTGGGATTTCGTCACCGAGTCGCTGTCCCCTGACGCGGGGCCGCTCGTGTTTGACGGGTACACGGTGGACGATGATACGTCGCACAACAGCGGCGGGAATGGAGACGGCGTGCTCAACCCCGGCGAGACGGTCGAGCTGTACGTGTCGTTGAAGAACCTGGGCACAGACGCGGCTACGTCGGTCACGGCAGTGCTGACGTGCACCGATCCCTACGTGTCCGCTTTCCTGTACAATGATGCGTCCGACTATCCGGTCATCCCAGGTGGCGGGACGGCGGACAACCTCGACGACTGGGAATTCTACGTCGACGTGGCCACGCCGCCTGGGCACGTGATCACGTTCTACCTGGACCCCATCACTGCGGGGAGCGGCGGCCCGTGGACGGACAGCTTCGAGGTTGTCGTGGAGGGACTAGCGCCTGCCCCGCCCTATGCTCCCACGGGGCCGAGCCCTGCTGACGGGGCAGAGATGGTCTCGACGGCCACGCAGCTCGGGTGGCGGGCGGACGATCCAAACTATGGCGACGTGATGACGTACGACGTCTATCTGGGCACGTCGGACCCGCCGACGGCGGTGGTATGTGACGACGTGTCGGTCGAGGTGTGCGAGCCTGGGCCTCTAGAGCGTAGCACCGACTACTACTGGTACGTTGTGGCGACGGACAGCACGAGCCAGACCACGACCGGGCCGGTCTGGCACTTCACTACCGCACCGGATGGCGTGTTGCCGGTGGCCGTGTTGAACTACCCGGGACGGACGTCGTACTTCTCCGGCAACAACGACAACCGGTGGTCGGAGTATGCCTCGATCCTGGCTGGCGATCCCGAGGGGCGCTTCGAGGTGGGAGTGGTCCAAGATCTGTCGGCGGCGACGCTGGCGTCGTACGAGCGGTTGGTGCTGCCGGACAACGGCGTGCCCGACGCGTATCTGAGTGACGTGGCGGCCTGGTTCACGCCGGGGCGGCGGATCATCGCCGTGGACAGCGCCACGTGCTACGCGGCGTACTCGGGCTTCATGTGGCCCGACAGCGTTGGGAGCCACGGCAGGGAGGTGTACTGGGACTACGGGAGCACGTTTGGCGACCAGGAGGTGATCCGGCTCAGCAAGACGACCGAGGACTACGCCCTGGGTGACGTGCTGAGCTCGCGGCAGAATGATACGCAACTGTATGGCACGCTCTTGCCCACGGACGCGCTGAAGTT
>Ga0180432_10003260_pt1 | contig 23448 bp, 16 predicted proteins | sample SS_ome_10_FD_132414 | JGI IMG/M metagenome (GOLD analysis project Ga0180432, IMG submission 132414) | Hypersaline lake sediment archaeal communities from the Salton Sea, California, USA - SS_1_MS_2 metaG | ecosystem: Environmental > Aquatic > Non-marine Saline and Alkaline > Hypersaline >... | reverse complement strand
GAATAGGGTATGATGGGATGGATCATCCCGTTGAACAAAACGGTGGGCTGGTTGGGATTGAAAGGTGAAACGGGAATGGTTTTTACATCTATATTGCTTCATGGTTTTCGATGTTGATGGATAGGCATTGTTATTTTTATTTTATCCAAAAGTGTGCATAAAGGCTTAAAATACCCGGAAACCACATTTTATTCGATCAATTCGGGATGTATTCATTTTGTAATTCCAAAATTGCGCTATCTTCATGGGCTTGAACTTTAAGTCCGGGTTCCGTATGAAATACATCTTTGTTCTGGTAATACCAATTATTATTATTTCCCTATGGTCCTGTAAATCAGAAAAAAAGAAGTTCCAGGAATGGCGTGGGCCGGAGCGGTCAGGTATCTATCCTGATACCGGTCTGCTGAAAAAATGGCCGGAGGGAGGACCCCGGGAGACATGGTTTGCGGAGGGCATCGGTAACGGCTTTGGTTCGCCGGTCATCGCTGAAGATCGGTTATATATCACAGGTGAGATTGACAGCATGGCGGTCCTCCATTGTCTTGACCTGAGCGGCAACAAGATATGGCAGACACGGCTTGGGAAAGAATGGATCAGAAGTCTTCCGGGATCGCGCTCCGCTCCCACCGTTGCGGGGAACCTGACCTATGTGGGTACAGGTATGGGAGACCTGTACTGCGTCCAGAAAGAAAATGGTAACATATTATGGTCCAAGAGTTTAGAGTCTGATTTCCAGGGAATTCCGACCCTTCACGGACATTCTGAGGCTCCGGTTGTTCATGAGAACAGGGTATTCTGGGTCCCCGGGGGCAGGGAATACAATGTGGTGGCCCTGGACCGTTTTACCGGCGAATTGATCTGGAGCAATCCCTGTTTCAGGGAACGCTCGGGCTATAATTCTCCAAAGCTGATTAAGCTCCCGGAACGCATCCTTCTGGTAACTTTTTCTGCTTACCACCTGATGGGCCTTGATGCCGAAACAGGTGAACTGCTCTGGTTCCATGAACAGGAAAGTACTCCCCCGGAACAGAGAAAACCAGGTTACGGGGATACCCATCCCAATACGGTGCTTTATGAGGATGGCAGCATCTATTATATGGCCGGGGACGGGAATTGCGGGGTCAGGCTGGATCTGTCGGAAGATGGTTCTGAAATTAGGGAAGTATGGCGCACGCAGGAGCTTGACGGGTATATGGGAGGGTTGGTGAAAATCGGTCAGTTTCTCTACGGGGGAACCACCGCGAAGAAAAGGTTGATTTCAGTGGATGTTTCCACAGGTCTGGTTGTTGATTCCCTGAAAATTGGAAGCGGCGTTGTCATTGCCGGCGATGAGATGCTTTATTACAACCAGCGCGGAAAGCTCGGGCTGATCAGTTATGAGAAGGGAAAAATGAAGCAGGTAAGTTCATTTAGAGTCACCAGGGGGACAGAACAGCATTTTTCACACCCTGTCATCTACCGGGGGGTATTGTATCTCAGGCACGGGGATGCGCTGATGGGATTTCGGATCGCTGCTTTGCCGGGGATGACTTGTAAGAATATCAGGGATGAATTATAACAAGTTGAATTATAAGGATTCAGGCTTATATTCCAGGCTCAGGGAATGGTATCTTCAAATGAAGAAAAGGGGATTTTTCCGGTATGTGGGAAAAAGCGTATTGTGGATTGTTCTGGTGTATGTGGTCCTGGTACTACTTGTTTTCCTGACCGGGAGGTATCTGGTCGATTTCAACCGGCTGTTCAGCGGTGTGATCAACCATCTCTCCGATGGATTTGTGATCCTGCTTTTTTTTATTTCAGAGTCATTCACCGGAATGGTGCCCGTGGACCTTTTTGTGGTATGGACGCAGAAATTTGACTCGCCTCTTCTTTACCTGGCACTGCTTGGGCTCCTTTCCTATACAGGGGGAGTGATCTCCTACCAGATCGGATTGTGGATCTCGCGCATGCCAAAGGTCAAAACCTATACCGAAAGGAAAATGGCCGGATATATCGAATTCGTAAAGAAATGGGGCGGTGCCTTTATCATCGTTGCTGCACTGTTCCCCTTTACACCTTTTTCGCTTGTGGTTATTGCAGTCAGCCTCCTGAAATACCCGTTCAAACATTTTCTTCTCTTTGCCCTGACACGCCTGGCCAGGTTTGTAATCCAGGGCATCATCTTCTTTGACCTGCTGAATGTAGATTCCTGGGTGATTTGAGGGAAAATAGTTAATTTCCGGGATTATTTCAAAATATCCCATCCATGAAAAGCAAGCCTACACTGGTTCTTTCCGCTGTTGTTGCTGCCCTGGGAGGACTTCTCTTTGGATTTGATACTGCAGTCATATCCGGAACAACCCACTGGCTGGAAAGCTATTTCAACCTCACCAAGGGAACCCTTGGATTTACTGTGGCCAGTGCCATCCTGGGTACCATCGCGGGAGCTCTGATCGTGGGCAGACCTGCAGACAGATTAGGCCGTCGGAATATCCTTTTCATCCTTGCCGTGCTCTATCTCTTATCAGCCATCGGAAGCGCTCTGGCACAGAACTGGTCCATGTTCCTGGTCTATCGTTTTTTGGGAGGAATTGGCGTCGGAGGGTCATCGGTGGTGGCCCCCATGTATATTGCCGAGATCACACCGGCCGGAAAACGTGGAAGGATGGTGGCGATGGTCCAGGTAAATGTTGTCGCCGGTATGCTGCTGGCTTATCTTTCCAATTACCTGATCTCCACCCTGGAGCTGGGAGATGTGGAATGGCGCTGGATGTTCGGCGTGGAGGCCTTCCCCGCCCTTCTGTTTTTCATCCTGCTCTTCCTTATTCCGCTTAGTCCGCGATGGCTGGTAGCCAGGGGAAGGACCGGTCTGGCTTCCCGGGTCCTGGAAAAGTGCGGAACAGACAACATGAGCGTGGAAGCCGAGATTGAAGAGATAAAAGCTTCCCTTCACCAGGTGGAGAATCAGGGGAGGGAGAAATTCTTCAGCCGCAAATACAGGATACCGATCCTGCTGGCGGTGATGATTGCCATATTTAACCAGCTCTCCGGGATCAATGCGGTTCTCTATTACGCTCCGGCAATCTTCAGGATGGCCGGAGCAGCACAGAATTCCGCATTGCTGCAATCGGTGGCCATCGGCGGAACTTTTGTCCTGTTCACGGTGCTGGCACTTACCATCATTGACCGCTACGGCAGAAAGACCCTGATGATTATCGGATCGGTGGGCTATATCATCAGCCTTGCCGTTACTGCCTGGGCTTTCTATACCTATGGGGCACACTTTGATAAAGCAGGCGGAACGATAGTTCTGGTGGGTATCCTGGTCTTCGTCGCCTCCCATTCATTCGGCCAGGGAACGGTAATCTGGGTATTCATCAGCGAGGTATTTCCCAACCGGGTCAGAGCCCGAGGCCAGGCCCTGGGAAGTTTTACCCACTGGTTCATGGCTGCTCTTGTTTCCTGGACCTTTCCCGTAATCGCTGATTTTTCCGGGGGCCACACCTTCATCTTTTTCACCCTGTGCATGGTCGGTCAGCTGTTGTGGGTGATTTTCGTCATGCCGGAAACAAAAGGACTTACCCTGGAGAACATTCAGAAAAGGCTCATCATTCATTCCCGGAAGCAGGTATGAGTCCCATTCTGGCAGGCAGTATGCTGGAAATACGGTGACAGGTTTCCAGCAGCCTGTAGTCGGGCTGGTCGGTCACTGTGACCAGGCCGATGGGCTGGTTTTCCCCTCCGTCTCCCCTGCCGGCCACTTCCTGGTCCTTATACTGGTACCAGTGGCTTCCAACGGCATAGGGATACCCGGCCCATGTGTATATGTACTTTTCGGCCATCCGGTCCCGCTCATCTGCCGGGAAGTTGGGATATCGGGGCCAGAGCTGTTTTTCAGTCCTGGGAGGAATATGGTGCTCGCTTATCAGGATTGGTAATTCAGCGGCATGGTACCAACGGTCCATCTGTTGCCGGTAAGGATAGGGAGAATAAACATTAACGGACAGGATATCCACATATTTCCCTGAAGCTTTTGCAATAGGTTCCATGTCACTGAAATTCCTGGTAAAGCGGCATCCCATATAGAGGTGGTTGGGATCGTGATTCCGTATCGCTTTGCTGACGGTGGAAAAATATCTTTCAGCATAGATGGCGCGTTTTTGCTCCTCCGTTTCCAGATCCTTCAGCTCCTGGAATGTGTAGCTGGAAGAATCCGCTTGCGAGAGGGATCTCCAGTTCATTTCATTGTCCACGAAATACCCCAGTAAATAGGGATCATTCCTGAATCGGGAGATCAATGCAAATTCCTGGTCCAGGTGTTTTTCCCACTCCGGGTGAAATACATCGGGCAGGTTGCCGGACATCATCAGCCCGGGGTTCCTGCGGCTGTCCAGCGAATAGGTATAGGGCATTTTCGGATCCAGGTAGTAAAGGGTATCACTCCAGTTACCAATGGTGTTGAATCCTGCTGACTGAAGCCTTTTTTCGGTCTTTTCTTTCCATTTATCAATGGAAGTGTACTGTATGACATTCCAGCAGTAGAAGGAAAAATATGTGGAATCTTCCCTGAAACAGAGCGGACAGTCTTGCCAGGCTGGTAGCTTTTCAAAGATCTCCCGCCTGCCCTCAATCCGGGTGACCCCTGCGTTGTTCCTGAAAGATTTGATCCTTACCCCGTTGACACCCATGCTGTAAAAGGGATTCCCCAGGGGCGTGACCAGCCACCACCTTCCTTGCCTCCGAACCGTGTGGAAAAATCCGGTAGCCTCGAATGAGATGTTGCGTTCAGCGAATCCGCCATACCTGTCCAGTGGTCCGTTCCTGGCGTTTTCCAGCAGGGAATCCAGGAATGTTTCCTCGCATGAGTGATCCAGGAGCTGTTCGTCAGCGTGTATCTTTCCTTCCCAGTTTCCCAGGGCCCGCTGTCCCCAGCGGTCCACCACCACCGCTTGCTGCGGTCCTTTTACCAGTATCAGCCTCCTGATTGTTACCTGTGAGGATAACGGGGAGGTGATCCGGATGCGATCCGGTTCACAGTTGATCCCGCCTATAAGGGGAACTTCCCTTACATCCACAGCATGCTTTGACCTTCCTTCTTTCAGTTGTATGGTGTCCCTGATCCTGGCGCTGGATCCGTACACTTCCAGGATCAATTTGGCTGAACTGTCAGATTTACCGGTGATTTGAAGGGCATTCATGCGTTTCCAGGATGCCGGCAGACCGATTACTTCCGGGGTGAGGCTGAAATATCCTCGTTCCTCAAACTCAATAACCAGCTTGCCCCCGGAGATGCTCCAGGTGGCTCCCCCGGCCTCCACCGGTTTTCTGCTGATCTGCATAGAGCCACTTGATACTCGCTGGTTTTCAATGGTTTCAGAGATGTTTCCGGGATCTATCAGGTTAAAATCACTCCTGTAGGAATGTTTCTTCCCCGGTTGACAGCAAGCCATTGGCAAAAGCAACAGGAATATGATTCTGGTCTTCGGGGCAATGAGGACGAACAGGTTCATCCTAAGAAGGAAATATGAGTATGGGCAGATTTGCTTCCTGCAATACCTTCTTAAAGAGATTGGGTTTGAATAGTTTCTCAAATATACCCCGTTTCTCGGTTGTAAAAGAAAGCAGATTGATGTTGTTTTCCTCAGCAAACCTGTGAATACCCTGATACACATCCTCATCTTCGATCAGGCGGCAATAAATCTCATGCTCACAGTATTCTTCTTTCAGGAAGGTATTTAACTCGTCCATCCTCTCTTTCTTAGAAGGGTTGTGTGCCGTATCAATATGGATACAGGTAATGCGTTTATCAAAAGGTTCCATGATACCCAATAACCGGTTCAGGGAGGTATGATCCTTTTCGTTAAAATCCGTTGCATAGAGTATGTTCAATCTGTCGAAATCCCTGGTGGAAAATGGACCTGGAATCGCATATAGCGGGATCTCCAGATTTTTGGTTATTTCATTCGCCACACCGGCGAAAACACTCTTGGATTCTTCTTTTTTCCCCAGGGTTCCCAGCACGATCAAATCGGGTTTGTAATTTTTACTGATTACCCTGATCCTTTGAATGATACCTCCCATTGCTGTGGAAGAATGGATCCTAATATTTTTTATTTTCTGGGCATCCATGTAGTTCTTCAGTTTATCCGTGAAACTAACAATGTCGGCTTTTACTTTTTTTTCTGTATCCTCCAGGGTTTTTGTGACATACTCTTCATAGGTTGCCATCTGTTTCTTAATGAAGTCATCTGCGACCGGATTTTCGTACACATGGAGGATCTTGATTTCGGCTTTGATTTTTTGTGCCAGGTGAATGGCGTAATAACAGGCATGTTCTGAACCAATGGAGAAGTCCACGGGAACAATGATTCTGCGGATATCGAGAGCAGGTTCAATGTCTTCAATGTCCTTCCCATATTTATCCTTGATACCCAGCATCACCTTCACGGCTGTTTCAACGTCTTCTCCTCTCACCTGAACCTTGACCTGATCCTTTTGCTTTTCGATGTTATAAGTGATATCAAAGAAACAATCAATGTTTTCATTTTCAAGGTTTTCCTTCAGGAAATAGGCGGTTTTTGCCCGTTGATAGGTGGCAAGTGTTACTAATACGTTCATGGTACGTTTTTTTTATTGCAGGGTTCCTATTATAGAAGCAAATAAGTGAACGTTTTTGTTTAATCCCTGATCAAATTGATCGGTGCATCATCAGGTAAATCAACACAAACTCCCGGTTAATCTGCGTGTAAACCTGTTAATTATATTCAAACCAGGCAGTTGCCGTGGTGGAACTATCTATCCTGAAGCGGATCCACCGGGCCTGGAAATGTTCCGGGAAGCAGTGTTTATATTCCTCTCCGGGTTTTACTCTGACCTTTTTATAAAGCATCCATTGACCCTGCCCCACCGGATCAGCTTCAATATGGAAGGTCACCGGAAATTCGGACCGGTGTGACAGCGTCAGGTTGCGCTGATCATAAAATCCGATCAGGAATGGATCGGAAACCTCGCCTGCACTGACTTTTTTATTCAACCAAGGTCCGCCCTGTCCGGTTGGTTTTCCCAGCTTCCACAGGTCATCAATGACCCCTACCCAGACTGCAGCCTTTCCGTCTGCCGAGGTGATGATATGCCGGTTGGGGCCTGCATGTTCCGGGTCAATCCCGGTCATGACCAGCATTCCCCTGTAACTGGCATAATCATGTATGCGGAACGGATGGGAGCTGACCGGGCGGATTTTGGCGAATCCGTCGGCATTTTCAGCCGGCAATTCATAAAATGTCCCGTGGCAGCTGAACAGGTCCCGCTCGGTAGCCACCTCTCTCGAGATTCGCAGCATGCCCGCGGCGGTCAGACTCGTATAATCCTTATCCCCGAGGGGCAACCGCCACCTCCTGTCCTGATCGTCGATCACCAGGACCGATGACTCCTCTAAATTTACCACCCTTTCGGGGATGGCAAACGTATCACGAATAAAACGCTCCTGGTCCGGATTTTCCACGGCGATAAGTTCAAGTTTTTCGTTCAATTCATAATAACCGTTTTCGGTCCGGCGGTTTCCCTCAAACCGGACAGAAGCCATACCCAGTTTCCTTCGGTTGTTTCCAAGCCCGTAGAGCAATCCCCCGGTAACAGATTCATCATCCGCTTCTGCCAGCCCTGCAAAAATAGGATCAGGGGAGGATCTTCTGAGCTCATTCCCGGTGTAACAGAAATGGATGGTTGCCCGGGCGGATTGTCCGGGAATTACCCTGATCCATTCCCCTTTTGCATTAAACCGGACCAGTCTGCTTTCACCGTCCTCCACCGTGACTTTTTTCAGCTCATTCCACTGCCCGGTCCCCTTCACATCCACTTCAAAAGTAAAAGCCACCTGGTGCCCTGACTCATGGTGGATCCAGCAGGCGCGGTGGGGCCAGCCTGCAAACAGAAAAGGCTCTGAAGGTTTTCCCGCTTCAACCGTCTCATCCAGCCAGACTCCTCCTTCCGCCGTAGCAGGGCCAAGACTGTCAGGCCGGCCGGGATCAATGAACCACAGGTTGGAATTGGATTGACCGGGTCCCCGGATATCCCCTTTTACTTTTCTCTTGTTAAGGAACTCACGCTGGGCCGAGTCATCGCATCCCATCACCAGCCTTCCCTTCCAGCAAGCGAAATCACCGATGACCTTCAGGTAGGCAGACCTCGGTCGTATCCCGGCACTGTTTCCTGCGGTAAAACCGGCCGGAAACCTCCAGAACATGCCATGCATGGTCATTAAATATTCAGGATTTGCAGGGGTGCCCACATCCCGGATACGGGGCCATTCAGTATTCCATCCATGGGCACCGTCATAAGTGTGGCTGGATTTGGGAAGCCGGAAGAAATCCCATGCTCCCTCGGAGGCATCCCTTACCCCCACAAGCAATGATTTATGATCCCAGCCGGTGGTCCAGATTGGGTCTGTGGCGGGCTCAGGATTGCCATATATACCGCCCGGTCCGGTCACCTCGACGAACTGATTCCGGCGGATCAACTTCCATGTGTGCCCGTTCCATTCCACAAGCGCACCCGATTCAATGTCGAATCTTATAAGCGCTTCGGGGGACTGTTCTCCGTTGTTGGAATAGACCAGGACGCCCTGGCCTGAATAGAATCCTTTCCCGTGGGCACCCGGAAGAAGCGTTCCGGACTCCTCTTCTGGCAGCTCATGGGCATCGGGAAAAATGGTGTTTACTTCCAGGGTCTTTACATCCACTTCATAAAAACCCTCTTCCATGGTGGCATAGTAGAGCTTCCGGGCCGGATCGGTGAGGTGGCGTGCATTCCCCGTATGCCTTCCGGGCATCTGTTCATACGGAATGACCCGCACTCTCCGGTCGCTTCCAATGGCATAGGGACCTATGAACAGCTGGTTGCTCTCCCTGTGGATCATTCGGTTGGCCGGGGTTCCCCCTATGCTTTCCGGTCTTGCAACACTGATGAGCTCCGGGGTGATCTCATAAAGTTTACCGGAAGAACCATAGGGAAAATGCGGTCCGTAGGTCACCACCCACAACCGCTCAGCCCAGGGTACCACAGCACCCGTACCGCATTCCCCCTCCTGGTTGTAAAAAGCAAGGTGCGGATAGATACCACTGATCTCAATCTTATCCGAAAGGATGGTTTCTTCAGCCTTACCGGCCGGTTTGCAGCCTGCCAGTATGGAAAACAAGCCTAACAACAAAGGTGGGAATACCAGTTTTACATTCATTTTACAGGCCATGATGATCAGAATTAAGAATAAGCTGCATGTAAGATTCAAGATGATCCCGGTATAGCTCCCTGGGGGTACAACTGTACTTTTTGCACAGGGAAGCTGCATATCCCACGGCAGCCCCCATCTGACCGGTGGTCCGCATCACCCTGGGTCCGCCCAGTCCCACGTGGCTGCAGCTGAAGCACCTGCCGGCCATAAAGAGGTTGTTGATGTTCTTTGAGTAGAGCGAACGGTATGGGATGTAATAGCGTCTGACCGGGTAGAACATCGCTTCGGTCAGGAAATCCGGTTTACTCTTATCCAGCCGGTCCTGGCGGTAGTGTACATCGACTTCCCTTTCTTCCATTACCGCGGAGTCGGGAAAGAGATGATGTTCCCGCATATCGTTGAAGGTATAGATATAATCCCCCACCAGCCGCCTCGATTCCCTCTTTCCCAGCAGGTATGAGGCCCATTCCAGCCTGAGGTTCTCCGTGCCCGGTTTCTGCTTTTCATTGTAAAAGGAGCCGAAAATGGCTTTGAACATATGATCCCGTATCTGCTCTGCATGATCCACCTGGTGCCACCTGTCGCTGATCAGTTCCCAGTGCCAGGTTCCTTCCCGGGCGGCATAATCCCCTGCCACTTCCAGGGCCCAGGGTACTTCGGGAAATTCATAAGAAGAATCCGATTCGTAACTGCGCCAGAGGACCGATGACCCCAGGACCTGGTTATCCGGTTCCTCCGGACTCCAGAGCTCGCCGTATTTGTCCCAGGATTCACCGTATTTGGCGACTTCCTCCCTGCCATACATGGTTTCAGCCCCCGCCCAGTAGCCGATCCATCCGTCCCCGGTACAGTCGATAAAAAAAGGTGCGCTGAAACGGATCTGTTCACCGGTGGAGATATGCCTGGCATCCACCCAGGTGATGGTACTGCTTTCTGTTGCCGCAGCATACGCACGGAATTCCAGGTAGAGCTCGATGCCTGGATACTTCTCCATGTTCCGGTGCCTTTTCTGCTCATCCGCCAGGGCTTCAGGAGAACCGTTGGGATAATGTTCCGTATCCAGCATTTTGAGAATTCTTTCAAAATGACCGTAGATCCCCAGGGTATGGACCCTGATTTCACTGCTTGCATTTCCACCCAGAACCGGCCGGTCATGAACCAGTGCCACCTTCATGCCCTGTTCTGCCGCTGCAATGGAAGCAGCACAGCCGGCGATCCCCCCTCCCACCACCACCAGGTCGAACTCCAGCTGCTGCTCCGGGATCTCCATGGCCGGGGTCAGGCTGTTCCTGAGTTCTGACAGCTGTACCTGACGGTTGGTGGGTGTGCGGTAGCGGTTGCAGATGTAAATGGCATCGCACCTGGCATTGAAACCGGTCAGGTCCGCCAGTTCCAGGGTGGCCGCACCCCCTGCAAGATTCATCTGTCCTGCATAGTTCCAGCCCCATCCCGGGTATGTCCCCAACGTTTTCTCCAGGGATTTCCCGTTGATGAGAATATTGAAACGTCCCGGGGCTTCCCAGTTTCCGGGTGCCCAGTTTGTGGTCCGGGCCCATAGATGGTAAGTATCACTGGCCGGGATCTGTACGGTGGTGGTGGCATTGTCCACCGGCTGGCCCAGGCCATGGGCCATCAGGTAGGGAGAGCCCATCTGTTCAACGAATTGCGGATCCACCACCCATCCACCAAGGTTTTCAAAACTTTCACATTCAACAAACAATTCCTTTTTACAGCCCATGGATGCAAGGATAAGGAAGCCCAGGATTACCGTTTTTTTCATACAGGGTGATTATTTGATAATGGTTCAGTTTCAGATCCCTCCCAGCACAACCAGGTTATAGCCGGTGGCGGATAACCGCGTATTCATTTTATAGAAGGGATGTTCATAGCGGGAGGCCGCCCGGCTGGTTTCCCTGGCTGACAGGTCCGCCCAGATCTTTACCGTGCCATCCGGGTAATAACAGAGCAGCTGTTCCCCGGGAAGGTCCATGAACCGGCAGGCCATGGCCAGGTACCCTGTTTCGCCAATATTCCCGATCATCCTGCCCCGGATATCATAGATCTTCCGGTCGGCCTGTTCACCGGCAGCACGGACATATTCATGGTACCCGTCCCCATCCAGGTCGGCCGGGATGGTAAGATACGGCGGGAAAGGAAGATGGATGGAATCACCTGTAAAGGTCTCATAGGCATATTCCACCACATTCATCCGGTAGAATCCATCCGGACCGGCTGTCTTTCCTCCCCTGGAAATGGTATAGGCGATTGAACCTCTATCATCGGCCACCTGGGCGGTCCATCCCAGGTCCATATGGCCCTTTTCGAGATCTGACCAGGTTCTTTCCCCTTTGTCGTCGAACAAAACAACCCTGGGCCTGATGGAGCCATCCTCCCCGCTTTCCCGGCAGGTGTATATAAACCATTTGTTCAGGTCATAGTTCCAAACAGGCTGGACCACATCGGAATGTCCGTTGTACATATTAAGGTCAGCGATAAACAGGTACCTGCCGCTGTCCAGGTTGATGCAACGTTCCCCCCACATGAGCTCATCAATCCCGTCCCGGTCAATATCCACCAGCGGACACATGTGGCTCCCCCTGGCACCCGGATCACCTGCACCGATGGTCAGCTCCCACCTCTTCTCCATCCCCGGGTTCCAGGCCTGAATCCCCATCTTCCCGTAGGTGCCCTGGGCGGTGATCAGAACCGGCCTACCCTTTACATAGCCGCCCATAATAAAATTCCTGAAAGTATGGCTCAGCGTTTCGTTCCCAACGGTCCTGGGCCAGGGATACTGTTGCAGCGTGGTGCCTGTTTCCGCATCCATCACCTCCATTCTGAGATGGCTGTAGCTCAAAGGATGTACCTTGTCAGTATTCCTTACATAATAGATCTCATCGGTCCCGTCCCCATCCATATCGAAAGGGAACACGGGGGTGAACCAGATGCCGTTGAGTGTCATGTCATCCAGTTCCTTTTTCCAGATCTGCCTTCCTTCAAGGTCAACCATCATGAATTTCAGCCGGTCGGTGGGAATATAGAACATCTCAATGAAGGGATCGATATCCTTATCAGCCGAATAGGCCAGCAGGATGGCTTTCCTGTCCCCTGTCAGATGAACGGGGACCGCCCTCAGCTGTCCGATCTTCGAACCCACATTGAATTCCCGGATGACCTGGATATCGTGCGCTTGTGAGGCCAGATCCGGTGAGGCCAGATCCGGTGAGGCCAGCAGGATCAGCAAAAGGAGGATGGATGTGGTCAGCGTACGCATGGGGGGTTTTTAGGCCAAAGGTTTTCACAAATATACCCAACAAGGATCAATAATACACAGGATGGTTCATATGGATTCGCTATTTTTCAGCCCTGATCCAGATCCCCGATCTTTCAGGAACCTCTATGTGGATGGAATTACCGGAAACATCAAGTTTTTTATCGCTGTATACATTCACCGCGTTGCGGTATGAAAGCACACCGGAATGGATGGCAATTTTCTCCTGTTCCCCGTCATTTAAAATGAAATAATGATCTGCTTCGGGAGCAGATCGCCTCATGACCAAACTGGTGGATGCCCCCTTGATCTCGAAGCACTGGCGGGTATTCCCCAGCGCATACCGGGCAAGCATATCCTCCATTGTTTCATTGCCCGGCCTGCAGGTCATCCTGGAACCCTCAAAATTGATCAGAACAGCCTTTCCTTTCCCGAAATCTTTCGCTACAATGGCCGGCAAACCGTTTTCGAAGGTGTGCAGGACGTTTGCATCGTTCACCTTGAAAAACCCGTACTGGGTGTGAAGGGGCGTGCCATCAAGTACAATGTCACGGTTGAAAGAATGGTAATAATCGGCCACCTGGATGCCGAAAAGGGCTGCGAAATCGGATCCCTCACGCTGCTTGTTCAGACGACCGTAATTGTCGATCATCAAAACAGGGAAGTCAGCCACCAGTCGTCCCCCGCGGGCCACATAATGCTTCAGGATGTGGAAGTGGGTGTCGTCCAGGGCCAGGATATATGGCATGTAGATCACCGGGTAGCGGTCAGCCAGGCCCGCTTCCAGATCCCTTTCATTAACATATTCAAAAGGGATATGGTTGTTCATCAGGGCACGGGATATGCCTATCCTGGCCTCCGTATGATACTGCCTGAATTTCAGATCCCGGTCTGTACTGAAAACAGGCGTATCCAGGTCATAGGCTCCCAGGGAAAGCCTTCCCAGCATGGCTTCGTTTTCCCAGCTGTACAGGACCCCAACCACCGGTTCGTCCATCGCTTCCCACAATTCAAAACGGTATTCCTGGAGTTTTCTGGAAAAGTTACCGGCCACAATGGCCCGGCCGGATGGTCTTCCCTGGATATCGGTCAGGGCATATTCGCCCACTTCCCAGCCTTCCCCGCGAGAGTTCCACATCCATAAGCCGATCCCTTTCAATCCGGCCGCTATGTAAGCGACAATCAACTGCGACATGGTCTTCCCGTCCACCGTGTTTCCCTGGTATCCGCTCCACTGGGCAGGTCCCCCGGTCGATTCCCAGGTGGCGGCCCATCCTCCCTTGAACATATCGGCAACCGTACGGGCCTGCCAGTAAACCGGACGCATGATCTCATTGTCCACCAGGAAAAAATGATGGGTCAGGTGAATGGATGCGTAAAAGGAACCACCGATGGCAGCGGTCCGGGCCTGTCCTTCCAGGTCCCACGTGTTCATGGCCTGGTTCTCAAGGACCTGGTGTCCCCCCGTTCGTTCCGGCTCCTCGGGATCCCACCGGTAATAAAGATCCATAGTTTGGCGGTAGTTGTCCACGATCAGTTCCGACTGGAATTTCATCGCATCCCGGAACCGGCGGAAATCCTTGCTGAGCTTCCCGGTACCATTGCCGTACTGGTCAAACCCGGTTCCCTTCATCTCTTCGGCTGCCTGCAGGAATGTGCGGAAATGACAGGGACCGGTAAATCCACAGTTCCATGCCTCTTTCAACCTGTCGATGGTGGCATACTGTTTTTCCAGCCATGCTGCGAAATGGGGGATCAGCCGTTCGGGCATCCAGGGATTATTCCTTCCGGGCTCCCCCAGGCCAGAAGGCCTGGGCGGTTTATCTTTCATCCGTTCCACCCTCTGGTGCCAGATCTGTTCCTGGTACCGGATCATTTCAGGGTGCTCCTGAATCTCCTTCATGTGACCCGGACTCAGCTTCATATCAATGCCCAGTTGATCCAGAAGTTCCTGGTCGATGTGTGCCCATCCTCCCTTTCCATAGTACCAGGGACAGAGGCCGGCATCAAGGGCGGTGTGGAAAACGGCTTCTTTATAACCGGGCGGATTGCCGGGGGCCACCAGCTGGATCTGTTTCAGGGCGGTGAAACCAAGCGAATGGATGGTCTCGAATTCCCTCTGTATCTCCTCCAGGCCTTCGTCCCTTTGCTGGTAATAGACCACACCTACCGGAAAGGGCCTGATATTGCGCAGCTTCTGCTGCATGGGACTTTCATTCAGGCTCCAGTACAGGTCGGTGAGATAGGGGTCGTCTCCCCGGCGCAGCTGTGTCCCGCTGATCTCCCGGCGGTCAGCGCTGCTGTCTGGGGATTTGTGTTTTAGGCAACCGTAGGTAATCAGGACCAGGATGATTGCGAATACCGGTAATCGAAACATGGTTCGTTCAAAAAATTCATTCCTTGAGGGAAGGCATCTGTGCTCCGGTTTCATTCCGCCATTGATGGAGTTCTTTTATCATGGACTCAAGCCTTTCGGGTTGCTCCCCTGAAAGATCGTGTTGCTCGCCGGGATCTGTTTCCAGGTCATACAGCTCCCATGCCTGTTCACCGGAAAGATACCCTTCATGCCATTCGATAAGCTTATACCTGCCGATCCTGATGGCTGATGCCGGTTTCATGCCCGATCCCCTGTGGTAATGGGGATAGTGCCAGCACAACATCCTCTCCTGCAGCTTTTCCTCTACCAGCGTTTCTTTCCCCGGCGTTTCCTTCTCCAAGGATTCCTCTACCAGCAGTTCAGGGGCAAGTGAGATACCATCCAGGGGATGTTCCACCCGGGGAAGTCCCGCCAGCTCCATCATGGTCGGGTAGATATCCATGGTGGAGGTAATGGCTGCAGAAATAGTGCCCGGATCAATCCTTCCGGGCCACCTGGCTACCAGGGGAACCCGGATGCCTCCCTCGTAAAGCCATCCCTTGCCTTTTCTGAACGGTTTCTGGTCGGCATAGGCTTCCTTGCCTCCGTTATCCGAACAGAAAAGGATAATGGTGTTTTCTTCAAGTCCCAGTTCCTCAAGCTTTTCAAGCAACCTTCCGGTGCCTTTGTCCAGCCGGTTTATCATGGCCCCTATCACCGGCTCCACATGATATCCGGGGTCTGGGATTGTTTGTTGATACCTGTTTATGCGGGACCGGCTCTCTATGGCCGGATCATGGATGGCATTATGGGCAACCACCAGGAAGAACAGATGGTTTCCATGCTTTTCAAGAAACCTGATGGACCGGTCCGTAATGGAATCCACATTGTGCGGGTCCCCTTCCGGATCGGTGATCCCGGCAACCGGTTTGTAGGTCACCATGAATTCGTCAAATCCCTGTTTATCAGGATTATATGGTTCTGAAGCCGGTGGCTTCTTATCCTGGCTCAGATGCCATTTCCCAAAAATGGCTGTCCTGTATCCGTTCTCCCTGAAGACCTCTGCCAGGGTGATCTCCTCCAGGGGCAGGTATGTATGCCATTGGGGTTGAACAAGCATGCTGTCCGGGAAGTTCCCCCCTTTTATGAAATCGGTCAGGTGCAGCCGTGCCGGATATTTCCCTGTCATGAGTGCCGCCCGGGTCGGACTGCACACGGCGGCAGAGGAATATGCATTTGTGAACCTCATGCCCGTTGCAGCCAGGGCATCGATATGCGGGGTATGATAGGGTCCCCCGTAACATCCCAGCTGGTTCCAGCCCAGGTCATCAGCCATGATGATCAGTATATTTGGCTTGCCGGGCTCTTTTCTTCCGCAGGAAACAAGCAAAGGTATCCACAGCAGAATCAGGATCCTGTTCATTTCCACCGATATTTAAAGGTATTTCGAATAATCGCCCACCAGAAGGTGAAGGGGTGGTTCATCTTCCAAGATATCCGGGAAGCGGCCCAGTTCATCGTAAAAACGATTATCTGTATGGTCGTCATTTACCGCACTTACCTCGCCTACAAGAACTTTTCCTTCCCCCGGTACCCCGTAGAACTTATGATAGAGACCCTGGTAAAGGGTAATACTCTCTCCCGGGGTAAGCCTGATTGTATCTCCCGGTCCGCACTTTCTCCTGATCCCGTCCATGGATACCTCGAATTCGCGGTCGTCAAACTCCTCCGATTCATTGGAGGGATACAGCTCGATCATCAGGTTGCCTCCCCCCCTGTTAATGATATCCTCCATCTTGGACCAGTGAAAATGCATCGGTGTAACCTGTCCTTCATCAACGATCATGATCTTTTCGGCATAGGTTTTTTGATCCCGGTTGAGATTCCCGTTGCGAAGGGTGAACAACAGCAGCCCTTTGGATTTGAAATCGCCCAAACCAAAATCGGTCAGATCCCAACCCAGCTGGTTCTCGATAATTTCTTCGCAGGACTTCCTTTTCTGCTTCCACTGTTCCGGGCTCCAGGTTGCCCAGGGCGGAAGTTTGAAATTCATGGAATCAAAGAAACCGATGGCATCCCTGATCAGCTTGTTTATTTCGGATCGTTTCATCAGTCAAAAGCTTTTTATGTTTTTCAACAACTTTTATTTTTCAATCTCCAGGACCTGTCCGTCCTCCAGCAAACGGATCCGTAGCTCTTCGTAAGGGAGCTCATGGATCTCCTTTTTCTCCTCGATGGCCATCGCAGCAAGGGTGGCCGCACTCTGCCCCAGGATCATGAATACAGGTTCCATCCTGATCGAGCCAAAGGCAATATGAGAACATGAAAGGCAGACGGGGACAAGCAGGTTGGAGCACTGGGCCCGTACCGGGAGGATGGATCTCATATCAATCCTGTAGGGCTCCGGCGGTTTTACCCCGATATCACCTTCATTCTGGACGAACCCGTCAGGTTTGATGTACCGCTGGGTATTATGGGAATCCATGGTGTAGGAACCCATCCCGATAGAACGGTCCACATTTTCCCTGCCCAGGACATGGTTCTCGGTCATCACATACGGACTGATGTCGCTTTCAAAATAGTGATGATGGTGCAGGACCCCGGTCTGCACCCCGTTCCATTTTTCACCGTATACCTGGCACCCTTCCCTGCCTACCGTGTAGCTGACCCCTGCAGCGGCCATCAGGTCTCCTTCGTAGGTTGCATCAATGAAGACCGTGCCCCGGAATGCCTTACCGCTGAGGGTGCGGATAAAGCGGATGGTCCCATTCTCATTGATGATCCCGTTTTCCCTGTCCAGCCATTCATCCCGGTAAACCCTGATGTGATTCTCCCTGATCAGCTGGTCGAAAACCATTTCGGCAGCATGGGGTTCAAAGATCCACATGGTGCGCTCTTCCCCGTCGATGGCCGCGCTTCCCTGGCCCCGGTTTCCGTATGCTTCCTTTTCCTGCCACTTCCAGGATTCCTCCTTCTGGTAATGCAGGTAAAGGCGGTGATAAAATTCCCGGGCAAGGCCCCCGATCACCGACTTATCGCCTGTATCGGTCCACCCCAGCCCGGAAGAACTCATTCCTCCCAGGTGCCTGGCGGGTGAAACCACTACCACGTCTTTGTCCATCTTCGCAGCCTGGACAGCTGCGATGACTGCAGCGGAAGTTCCCCCGTAGATGACAATGTCTGCGGTATAGCTGGCTTGTTCCGATGCTTCTCCGGAGGATCGGCAGGAGTTGCCAACCCATGAAAGTCCCGCTGCAAGCAGCAGCAAAGTAATTCCTTTTTTCATTAAGCTGGAATGAAGTTAATCAATAAGTTTCGTCCCGGAAATTTAATCATTTAGAGCAAGCCTGTGGGTAAAAAATGTGTCAAACTTGCAGCGATTAGGGACAACAGTGCATGGAATCGGACAGAATATTCTTTTAAATTTGCTGAAACCGTTACACCCCCTTGTGATGAAATTGATTCCTTCATGTTACGGATACCTCTTCCCATGGTTGTTTTTCATGTGTTCCTGCGGCACGTTATATGCCCAGCAAGGTTATTATGACGTGATCAGGGGGGTGGATGATGGCACCCTGGCCGATGGGGAGAGGTTCATTTCCTGGGAGAAGGAAGTCCGTTACGCCAAAACCTATCATGTAGCGTGTAACCATCCGGACGCCAGTGACAGCAATCCAGGTACTGAAGAGGAACCTTTTTTGACCATCTCCAAAGCAGCCTCCGTCCTCAGACCAGGAGAAAGGGTGGTGATCCATGGCGGATTGTACCGGAAAGTGAAAATGGACACCCATTTCAAAAGAAGGGGCACGATCTACCTGGACGGGGTCCCACTTGAACAGGTCATGAAGCCGGTAGAAATGATGGGCCATGAGGAAGGTGCTTTCTGGATCGAACATAACGGTCTCCGGATCCATGTGCGCTTCCCGGAAGAAACCGGCCCCGGTGAAACCCTGGTGGAAGCGGCCATCCGTGAACAGCTGTTCGTCCCCCGTTCCTATGGACTGGGTTATATCAGGATCAGGGGAATCACTTCCCGCCACGCTGCCAAAGGTTTTCCGTTACCCCAGCGGGGAGCATTTTCTGCAAACCGGGGTAATCACTGGATCACTGAGGACAACCTTTTCCACAGGACCAGGAGCCAGTACTGGATCAGCGGTGATTATGGAGCCGGGGGAAATGCACTCTATACCGATGGTTCGGACATCATCGATTCTGAATACGACCTGACCCTGGATATCGAGAACACAGGTCCGTTCAAACAGATCAGGGACTACTCCGGTGTACTGCTGGACCTTAGAAAAACCGGCCGATGAAACTCAGCATCCACAGCATCATCGTCCATGGCCTTTTCATCTGCAGCCTGAGTATCCTCTGCTTTTTCTGCCCCGGCCAGGAATATGAATCCATGTTCCTGGAAAGGGCACAATACCTTATTGATTTTGCCGCAGATATCTACCGGCCGCCTTTCCCCAACTATTCAGATCCCGAGAAGGTATACTGGCCCGTTACCATTGCCCGGCTCACTAAGTATGGCAATGATGATGAGGTGGCCAACGGGTATATCGACCGGTTCTGTCACAGGTCACCTTTCCATTTCATCCTGGTGGGTATGGCCAGGCTGATGCCCCTGTTCGAAAGTGCCCCGCAACTTGCCGCGCACAAGCTGCAATACCTGGAAAATGTGATGAACCGGAAAGACAGTTACAATCCATGGAGCGGTGAGGGGACCGAGAACCATATCAACATGAGCCGCACCAGCGGCTACATCTTTGCAGAGGCCATGGAAGATTATCCGGACCTGTTCCCGGAGGCTACTGCCATGAAGGACAGCATGAAACGATGGATCGGTTACTACGCTTCCACCATTTACCGTGTGGGAACAGGTGAATTCAATGCCAGCACATACGGAGCTTATAACATCATCGGTTGGCTGAACCTGTATGATTTTGCCAGGGATCCGGTGATCAGGAAAAAAGCCCGGGCCGTGCTGGACTATTATGCCTGCGAAACAGCCCTTCATTATTTGCAGGGAATGACCGGGGGACCTGAATCCAGGGGTGCTCCGCAGGCCATTGCCTGCCGGACGGAAACCGATTACCTGGGATGGCTGTGGTTCGGTGATTTACCCCGCCCGGTGGATGGGGATTTTTTTGTTTCGAATACCTATAAACCTCCCCTGCAAAGCATCCATGCAGCGACAAGCAATTATCGTCCACCCCGGGAAGCGGTCTGGCTGGCTAAAAAGAGATTCGCCGGACCGGTCCTTTACAGGAACAGCAAACCTGCCTATCTCCTGTGCATGCCCTCCTATGTCAAACATATGCAGTACATCCATCCGGATTTTTCCCTGGGGTCGGCTTTTTACCCTTACGGGGCCTTCGGATCCTCCTGCTACAAGAACGTTACCTGGAAACTGATATCCAGGGTAGAATACGGTATGGATGCAGACCCGCAGATGGTTACCGGGGGAGGGATGTATTACCCCGATATGACAGGGAAGATGAGAAATCCCTGGCTTCAGGTAGCCCAGCATAAAAATGTGCTGATCCAGCTTAACAAATCACCATTGAATGCGGCTTTTATTGTTACCGGCATCGACTCCATCTATCGACTTTGGAGTTACCGCTGGCAGCGGGATTTTGTGAAAAGGTTCTCTTCCCGTGACGACAAGCTGCTGCATGTGGGGAACCCTGTAAAATTCCAGACCGGGGGAAGGACAGGGGAAGAGGGAAATGGCGCCTATGTCTATTTTCCGGATGTTACCTCATGGATGTTGTCCGGGGATGTGCTTTTCCTGGAACTGGAACGTTGTTATGCAGCCATACGTTCCCTGGCTGATCCCTTCCCCCTGGTGATGGAAGGAAAATATGCGGTGGACCGTGCCCCGCCGGGCATGGTTTGCGGTCTGCTCCTGGAAGTACTCCCGGCCAGTCAATTTGAAAGTTTCCGGGAATTCAGGCAGAAGTACCCGGGAAGAACAGCCCTGGACCGCAGCCGGCTTGCGGAGCTGGACAGGATCTGTTACACCGCATACGACCAGACACAGATCGAAGCAACTTACCGGGAAAAGGGTACGTTCACTGAACCCATATATGATTGGGGATACGGGGTCACCGTCCCCCTGGTTATCCAGACCTCCCCTCCCTTTGTCCAGCCCCGGTGGCCTGAAGGAAAAGGCCATGGAAGGATTGCCAGCTGGTCGGTAAACGGGAATACCGTGGACCTGGATACCATCTGGCCGGTTTACAGTGGTCCCCACCTGGAGATCGGGAAAGGTGTGCTTACCATAAGGGATGGTTCAGGGAGCGTTTACTGTGTCGATTTCCGGGGGGAGATTCCGGAATTTTCCCGGAATGATGTAACTTTAACCAATCCCGGATACTGACCAAAAAACATCATCTTATGCATTCAAAGTTCATGAACGTCACATTGATCCTCGTTTTACTTGTATCTATGCTAATGAGCGGATGCAGGGAAAAAGGGTACATAAAGAAACAGGACCAACCCAACATCCTGCTGATCATCACTGATGACCAGGGTTACGGGGATATCGGGTATCACGGGAATCCTTATATCCGAACCCCCGTCCTTGATTCCCTGGCCGGTGCCGCCACCAGGATCGATCCTTTCTATGTCTCTCCCGTTTGTGCCCCCACCAGGTCAAGCCTGATGACAGGACGTTACCACCTCCGAACCGGGGTATATGATACCTATAACGGCGGGGCCATGATGGCGGCCGGTGAGGTGACACTGGCAGAAGTGCTTTCAGAAAACGGGTACCACACGGCCATGATCGGGAAATGGCACCTGGGTGATACCTATCCCCTGCGGCCCATGGACCAGGGATTCGAATACTACCTGGCCCATAAGGGAGGAGGTATCGGACAACCAGGAGATGATTTCGGGAACTTTACAAGACCCGACAGCTCCTATTTCGATCCGTTCTTATGGGAGAACGGCACCCGGGTCCGGAGGAGAGGGTATTGCTCGGATATATTCACCGACCAGGCTATTGCACTTATCAGGGAACATCAGGAACGGCGACCGGATGTACCGTTCTTTGTCTATCTTGCCTATAATGCGCCCCATACTCCCCTGCAGCTTCCCGGTTCCTATGCACAGGAGTACGAAAACCTGGAATTTAGGGCGGCGGACTTTAAAAAAAGCGGATCTAATTTGCCAGAGATGACAGGAAAGGATGTACAGGATGCCCGAAGGGTATACGGAATGGTCAGTAACATTGATGATAACATGGGCAGGCTCGTATCCGTCCTGAAAGAACTGGATCTGATGGAGGAAACCCTGGTGGTCTTCCTGACCGACAACGGTCCCCAGCAGCGGCGGTATACGGCGGGCCTGAGCGGAAGGAAGGGCAGTGTGCTGGAGGGGGGAATTCGTGTCCCCTGTTTTTTCCACTGGCAGGGGACCCTGGAGAAGAACAGGGTGATCACTTACCCTTCAGCCCATATTGACATCATGCCTACCCTGCTGGAGCTGGCAGGAGTTCCTTACCGGGGAAATATGGACGGGACCAGCCTGGTTCCCCTGCTGAGAGGCGAAAAGAACAGCCTGGAGCAGCGCCCCCTCTTTTTCGTCTGGGTACGCGGTTTCCCGCAAAAATACACCAACATGGCTGTGCGGAAGGGGGACTTTAAGCTGGCCGGTTTCATTGAGCACGGGGTTCCTGCGGACAGCCTGGAGCTTTTCCATCTGACCGATGATCCTTCCGAACAGCATGAAGCAGGGATGGATTATCCCGACATCAAGGATGAATACACAGAGATACTGGACAGCTTGTACGGGGAAATGCTCGGTAGCCAGAACCTTGTGGAGCCACCGAGGATTTTCATTGGAACTGAAAGGGAAAATCCGGTGATCCTTGGCCGCAATGACTGGAAAAGTCCCAAGGCCAAGCAATGGGCCTCACCGGATGCTTACGGCTACTGGGATGTGGAGATACACGATCCGGGTCCGTATGATGTAAAACTGGTCTACCGGGATCCCTTTCCCTTTGCAGGAGCGGGATATGTCAGGGCCGGGATCCGGCAGTACTGGCTTACCAACCGGGACACCACGCTGCATGAACTGACCATTCAGGGGGTGACCTTTGACCCCGGGAAGCAAATGTTTGAAGGGTGGTATGAATCAAGGGGAAGGATCCTTACCCCCATATGTATTGAAATAACAAAGCAATAGATCCAGATCATCTATCTTTTTATCAGCTTTTTATGAATCCTGCTGGAACCCTCTCTCACTTCCATGAGATAGGTTCCTTCTGCAAGGGCCATCAGATCGATCCCCTTTTCTTTTCCCACATTCCTGCTGTAATTGCGGGTGGATGCATTATCCCAGTGCTCATGGACCCCACAGGCTGTGTAGCCTGCTGCCATCCTGTTCGGGATCATAACGGACGCCCGAGGGGGGATCATGAGCCAGGGCTGCGAATCCGGTGATCACCGCCCATGCCTTTTTGGCGATTTCTTTTTTCATCAGCATGCCTCTATTAAAAGGAGGACGTCTCAACAGCTACAAGCTCTCTGTTTTTCAAAGGGATGCATAAATGAATAGAGAGTGCCTCTTTTGAGACACTCTCATCATTATGAGGATAAAAAAAAG
>Ga0180432_10003257_pt1 | contig 23452 bp, 16 predicted proteins | sample SS_ome_10_FD_132414 | JGI IMG/M metagenome (GOLD analysis project Ga0180432, IMG submission 132414) | Hypersaline lake sediment archaeal communities from the Salton Sea, California, USA - SS_1_MS_2 metaG | ecosystem: Environmental > Aquatic > Non-marine Saline and Alkaline > Hypersaline >... | reverse complement strand
GAGCCCGGCCGCGGGCAGGCCGGCCAATGCCGTCCCTGGTCGCCCCAGCCTTGAAAGGCCGGGCTACCCTCGAATCGCCCGTCCGGGGCAGAAACCCGGTCCGTTGAGGGGTTTCCAGCGCTGCATCAGGGTCCGGACCGCAGCCAACTGGAGATTCAGGTCATCGGGGAGGACGCGGAGCTGGGCGCGTTTCCGAACAAGGTGCCGCCGGCGGCGACGGTCGAGCCCATGGCTCGTGACCGTTGAACGACGGCGCCGGAGTGAGTCGCCCCTATCGGACGGCGAGTCTCGATCACCAGCAACACGAGAGCGGAGAGACACAGAACAAGCCGAGCCGCAGCCGTGTCATCACGGTTGCGGCTCGGTGTGGATCCTGATCGTCTACCAGGTGAGCGGCAGGGGTCTGACGGAACCGGTCAGGCCGTTTGCTCAGCGCCGCCGGGTGACGACCGCCGCGGCGCCCAGCAGCAGCAGGGCGAGCGAGGCGGGCTCGGGGACGTACTCGACCGTGAGCACCGGCCGGAAGTCCGCCGTGGGGTTCTCCCGCGTGTCGAAGCGCTTGGCGGTGGCCAGGGTGAGTTCGTTGCCCACCAGGAACCAGCCGTAGTTCTCGTCCGGCGTGTCCAGCCATTCCTGCACGTCGGCCACCATGTCGGCCGAGGTCCAGGAGTAGTAGCCGACGTCGGCGACCGAGGTGGTGGCGCTGGGCACGGCGGCGTAGTCGCCACCGGCAGTGGCCCAGAAGTCGGTGTCGTAGAAGGTGTGCAGCCAGGTGGCGTCGCCCATCGCCGCGGCGGTGCCGGCGCCCTCCTGTCCGGGAGCGTCGGACGCGCCCTCGCCCCAGTCCGCCAGCGACCGATGCAGGGCGACGTCCTGCGGGCCGGTGATGGTCTTGGACATGTGCAGCGCGAGGCTGACGTCGGTGATGATCGAACCGGCCGGCACGTCCCCGGCGATGTCGAAGGCCAGCAGCCCCCGGCGGATCGATCCGTCGCCCTGCGCCGTCCGGCCGGCGAAGAAGTACTGCCCGCCGCCGTTGCTCAGGCCACCGGTGTCGGACTCGTACAGCGTGTTGTCTTGGGACGCCCCGATGAAGACCGTGTCCGCCGTCGCCGTTCCCGCGCAGGTCAGAACGACGACCAGGACGGGGCAGATCGCCCGCGTGAACATGATAACCTCCTCCTCTTGCGTTGCCTTATTGCCCGAACGTAACTGCGGCAGTGTAGTCAAACGGTGGACCGGATTCAACGCGCCCGCAGCCGCGACAGGCTGGGAAGAGGCTGCGGCAAACGGCAATCCGCAGGCGCACCACCACCGTGGCGCAAGGTGTTTTTCCCTGCACTCGTGGGGTCCGGTGGAGAGACGCCGCGCCGGTCGCGTCCCACTTCGCCCGGCGTCATCGAACGACGGCTGCGGATCGCGCCGCCGGTCGGCGGCACCCGCTCAGTCGATCAGCTTCGACTCCGGCACATGCTCCGCCTTCTCGGGAAGGCGGAACTGTTCAGGCCGGGCGCCGAGCACCCGGCGCAGCCAGGGCTCGGGATAGCCGTGTTCCTGTGCCCGGCCGGCCTCGTCCTGGACATAGCCGTCGTTGTATCGGGTGATCAGGTGCTCGGCCAACTCCTGCCAGCGATCCACCACCTGCTCGGCGTGCCAGACGGAGTAATCCGTGAGGTAACGGGTCATCAGGGCCGGATCGGTGCGGGCCAGCTCGCCGGCGGTTTTCTCGACGGCCGGCTGAAGGGCCAGCAGCGTGCCCTCCAGCTCGCTCTGCACCGCCTGGATGTCCTGGATCATGTCGCCGTACCGCACGTTGGCGTAGTTGGCCACCAGGTTGAACACCCACCAGGCGGAGTCCCAGGAGAACCGCCGCAGGCTGCCCACGGTGTAGGATTCGGGGATGGCGTCGATACCACAGTAGAGCGGGACGTAGCAGGTGGTGTAGGTGTCGTCGACGCCGTACCAGTAGACGCCACCGATGGCGTTGGGCAGCCAGGAGCGCGACTGCGACACGAAGGTGAAGCCGGTCTGCTGGGTGGAGATGGGCCGCTCCCAGGCGTACTCGGCGCCGTCGATCGTCCAGGTGATCGGCCGCCAGCGGTTGGGCGTCCCGTGGGGGCCGGCGTCCAGCCCCCGGGTCATGTCGTAGTCCGTGCCCTCGTAGTGATCGCGCATCAGGCGGAAGACGTCGCCGACCGACAGCCTGCGGTCCGGCTTGATCCACAGCGGGTAGGGCTCCGCCCCCTCCACCGCCCGGTGCCAGTCCGGCGAGAACTCCTGCGACGGGGCGATGCGGCGAAAGAAACTCCACACCCGGGCGTCGGAGTAGCGGCAGTTCCTGGGTGTCGACGGGCAGTAGGCCTCGCAGAAGCGGAAGGGCTCGCCCGAGGCCGGGTCGTAGTAGCCCCGCTCGACCGCGAAGGAGACGACGTTCGCCGAGTAGCGGCAGTTCTCCGGATCGTCGAGGGGGAACTCGCCGATGCGGGCCTTGTTGGCGTGGCAGGAGACCAGCCCGTCGGGCACCCGCACCGCCACCCAGTGGGCCCCGCTGCCGCCGGGGCCCGGGCCGATGATTTCCAGGATCCAGGCCTCCTGCGGGTCGGCGATGGAGATCGACTCGCCGGTCGAGCGGTACCCGTATTCGGCCACCAGGCCGGTCATCACCTCGATCGCCTCCCGGGCCGTCTTCGCCCGCTGCAGGGCCAGCCGCATCAGGTCCCAGTAGTGCAGCAGCCCCTCGGGGTTGTGCAGCTCCTCCCGCCCGCTGAAGGTGGTCTCCGCGATGGCGAGCTGGTGCTCGTTCATCAGGCCCACCACGGCGTAGGTGTGGGGCACCTGCCGGATGCTGCCCCGCAGCTTGCCCGACCAGTCCTTGATCTCCAGCGGCTTGTCGGGGTCGTGGTCGGCCGCCGGGTGGTAACGCAGCCGGGGGTGAAACTCCCCGTCGCAGGTGTAGGTGATGATCACCGAGCCGTCCGCCGACGCTCCCCGGGTGACCAGCAGGTTGGTGCAGGCCTGCGCAGGGTCCCGGCCCGCCGCCAGCCCTGCCCAGAGACACAACCAGGAGATCACGAGCCGTTGTTTCATGTCTGGTGTTCCTGTAGGTAGTCGTTTCCGTCGTCCGGCACGCCGGGCACCCGCCGGCCGCCGGTGCGGGCGGGGCTTCCATACCGCGGGCACGCCGCGCCGTCCGGCCGCGTATCGTAACGGAAAGGCGGTCTGCGGGACCAGCGTGCTGCGAGTCGCCGCTGCGGATGGGCACGGTTGCCATGCTGCCGGCCGCCCGGGGGCTCCTCGGCGTTTACGGCCCGCCGAGCACCACGTTGTCCAGGCTGCCGACCTCGCTCAGGGGCGCCCGGAACTCGCCGCGGATCTGGAGCTGCTGGAGGTTCTCCAGCACCGTCCGGATGTGCTCCGCCGTGGCGGGGGCCGCGATGGTGGCGTTGAACCAGTTGTCGGTCTCGTCCAGGGTGACGCTGTACGACGTCCACAACTCGCTGGGATTGGCGGGCGTGTCGTAGGTCAGCGTGATGCCGCCGCCGGCCAGGATGATGTCGTCCGCGTCGCGCTGGCGAAGCACCTTCGAGACCATCAGGTCAAAGGACAGCGTCCTGCCGTAGGCGGCCGAGAGGTTGCCCAGGAACTTCGGCGGCGCCTCCCAGTACCAGAGGGTGTCCTCCCCGATGTCGTCCTCGATGGCGATGAAGCCGTCGGGATGACCGCCGGCCTCGCTCCAGGCGGGGAAGCGGTTCTCGTTGCCCCCCACCGTCCAGCCCTCCTCGTCCTGGTCGAAGGTGGACACCACCGGCACCTCCGTCGGTGCGGCCGTCTCGCCGCCGAGGACGACGTTGTCCAGGCTGCCGATCTCGGTCAGGGAGGCCTTGAACTCGCCGCGGATCTGGAGCTGCTGGAGGTCGGCGAGCACCGTGCGGATGTGTTCACCCGTGGCGGGGGCCCCGCTGGTGGCGTTGAACCAGTCGTCGGTCTCGTCCAGGGTCACGCTGTAGGAGGTCCAGGCCTGGCCGGGGTTGCGGGCCGTGTCGTAGGTCAGCGTGATCCCGCCGCCGACCAGGACGATGTCGTCCGCATCCCGCTGGCTGAAGATCTTCGACACCAGCAGGTCGAAGGAGAGCGTCCTGCCGTAGGACGCCGAGAGGTTGCCCAGGAACTTCGGCGGGGCCTCCCAGTACCAGAGCGTGTCCTTGCCGATATCGTCCTCGATGGCGATGTATCCGTCGGGGTGACCGCCGGCCTCGTGCCAGGTCGGGTACCTGTTGCCGTTGCCGCTGACCGTCCAGCCCTCCTCGTCGTCCTCGAAGGTGGACACGACCGGTACTGCCACCAGGGGCAGGCTGCCGCTGCCGCCGCCGTCGTCGTCGCCGGGGGTCTCGTCCGGATCCGGGCTGGAGGGAGTGTCGGGAGTCGGGCTGTCCGGTTGGGCGGGGGAGCTGCCGTCGTCCGTCTCGACGGTCACGCTGGTCAACGCCTCCAGCGTGTAGCCGCCGTCGGAGACGGTGACCGCGAAGAAGAACGTGCCGGCCCCTTCCGCTGGGAACGTCGCCGTGGGCGTATCGGCGCCCGACAGCTCGACCAACGCCGTGTCCCCGGCGCCGCCCGCAGCCACCTGGGCCCACGCATAGTCCAGCGTATCGCCATCCGGATCCACCGTGCCGGAGGCGTCCAGCGTGACCAGGCTGCCGACCGAAACCGTCTGGCCGGCCCCGGCGTCGATCAGCGGCGGGCTGTTCTCGACAACCGCGAAGCCCCCTCCGCCCTCACGTTCCTCGGGTTCGATGTTTACCACCACGTCGAAGGTGAGCACCGCTCCGCCGCGGACCACGTCCACCCGGAACTGGAGCACGGTGGCCTCCGCCACGTCCGGAGCGGGGAAGGAGGGCGTGCGGGCGGTGGGATCGTCCAGCTCCACCGGCGGGCCCGACACCTGGGCCCAGTCGTAGGTCACCCCGCCGGTGCCGGCGTCGAGTTCCGGTGCCGAGAGCCGCACCGTCCCCTTGGGCAGCGGTGCGCCGGGGTTCTCCTCCTGAAGGGCTCCGCCGCCGCCGCCACCGCCGCCGGCCTGACAGCCGCCCAGCGCCGCCGCCACCAGCAGCAGGATCCCGTGACCTGCCCGCAGGTTTCCCCACCGTTTGCTCATCGCTCGTCCCTTTCCTGGTGTCTGGGCGTCGCTGGCGTCGGGTCCCGGCAGGCGGCGCGCGACGCGTATCGACAGGCCTGCCCCCGCCCGTAGTGTAGACCAAGGCAGCCCGAATCTGTTAGGCCGGTTCCACGTTTCTCGGGCCGCTCGGTCGGGCAAGCGATCCTTTTGTGCGGGCGTGACGGGGCCCAGCACGCCGGTGGCGGGCGCCGCACGAGGACTCCTTCGTCTGGTCTCCGGGGGAGGGGGCTCGCGCGGACGTGCGAATGCTTGTTTGGCCGTTCTGGACCGTGAAGCGTAAGAAGCGATCTTCCTGAGGCGGTACAATAGGCGGCGCCATGGCCACGTCTTCCCGGTATTACCAGCGTCTCGCCCGGTGGATCCCGGAGGTCTTGCTGTTCGGTGACGACGCCGAGCGGAAGGCCGCCCTGCGGGCTTCCAAGCGGGCGGTCTTCCGGGAGTGGCCGACCCGGGTGCTGTCCGTGGTGTTCCTGGCGCTGCTGGGGGTGGCAGCGGGTCTGGCCAACAGATGGCTGTGGCGGTTGGGGCTCTTCGGTTCGACGGGCGGGGGGGTGGCGGTCGGCGGGCTGGTGGCCTGCGGCATCGGGCTGGCCGGCGGCGCGGTGATCGGGATCGTGATCGGGCTGATCACCCTGAACCGCCTGCGGTGGCACCTCCGGCAGCAGCTCGTGGCTTCCGGCGTACCCGTCTGCATCCACTGCGGCTACGACCTGCGCGGCCAGACCGAAGCTCGCTGTCCGGAGTGCGGCCGGTCCTTCGACGCGGCCTTGCTGGCCCGGGGCCAGGACCCGTAGCGACCAGGTCCGGGGTAGGGCGGGTCGAGAGGTGGCGGCGTGGTGCGCAGCTTGCCGGGTGATCGCCACCGGGGGGCGGACTCGGCCGGACAGGGACGACTCCTGCCGGCCTGGGGCACGGTTATGCCGAGCTGCTTTTTCGTTTCCGATCTGCACGGCGCCACGGAACGGTACCAGACGCTGTTCGGGCTGATCGCCGACGAGCGGCCGGCGGCGGTCTTTCTGGGCGGAGACCTGCTGCCCGGCGGGCTGTCGGTGGGCACCCTCGATCCGGGGCACCGCGATTTCGTCAACAGCTTCCTGGTGGCCGGCTTCGACCGGCTGCGGCAGGCCCTGGGCGATGCCTACCCGCGCGTCTTCGTCATCCTGGGCAACGACGACAGCCGCTTCGAGGAGGCCGCCTTCCTGGACGCCGCCACCCGCGGCGTCTGGCACTATGCGCATGAGCGCGGGCTGTCTTTCGGTACCTACGACGTGTACGGCTACGCCTGCGTCCCCCCCACGCCGTTCGTGAACAAGGACTGGGAGCGGTACGACGTCTCCCGCCACGTGGAGCCCGGATGCATCTCGCCGGAGGAGGGCAGCCGTTCGGTGCCGGTGGCTCCCCACCTGATCCGCTACGCCACCATGCTTGACGACCTCCGGACGCTGACCGCCGGTCACGACCTGGGGCAGGCCATCATGCTGTTCCACAGCCCGCCCTACCAGACCACCCTCGACCGGGCGGCGCTGGACGGGCGCCTGGTGGACCACGTGCCGGTGGACGTCCACGTGGGGAGCATCGCCATCCGCCGGTTCATCGAGCAACGCGGGCCGCTGGTTACGCTGCACGGCCACGTCCACGAATCGGCCCGGCTGACCGGGGCCTGGTCCGACCGCATCGGGCGGACCTGGTGTTTCTCCGCGGCTCACGACGGGCCGGAGCTGGCCCTGGTGCGTTTCGACCCCGACCACCCCGCGGCGGCCACCCGGATGCTCATCTGACCTCGCCCGCCGAGCCGCCCAGCGGCAGCATCCGGGCGGGGTCGGTCACCGCGCCGATCTTCACCGCGAAGGTCGTGCCCCGGGCGATGTCCTCGTCGGTGATCAGATGCACGTCGAGCAGTCCGTCGGTGCGGTACCCGGTGCGCAGGAAGTTGATCTCGGCCAGGGAGAGGCTCCAGCCCTCGAGCCACTGTTCCAGGTTGCGGCGCTGTTCCGCGGTGCCGACGAAGTGGACCACCAGGTCGATGTCGCTGGCGGGTCCGGCGGTGGCGTTCTTGGTGCTGCCGATCAGGTAGAGGGCCTGCACGCCGAAGCGCTGGCTGTCGATCTGGCTGGCGATCCGCTCGGCCATGCGGGCCCGCCAGCGCCACTCGCGGTTCTCCGGTGCCTCGACGGCCTTCTCGACCTGGTCGGAGTCCTCGACCACCTCGGTGGGCTCGAGGAGCAGGCCGACGGCCTCGTCCAGATCGGCGTTCATCAGCACATACAGCAGCCGTCCCTCCGCCGCCGCCGGCACGTCGATCACCCGGATGGTGTCGGCCAGGCCGGCGCAGTCGGGGAGCAGCTCCGGCAGCAGGTTGCCGGACCGGGTCAGGAAGGCCTCGTTGAAGGTGTTGTCGTTCTCGTCCGGGTAGAGCGGCAGGTAGCGGATGGAGGCCTCGACCAGGTCCTGGAAGAAGTGGGTGCCGAAGGAGAGGTCCGGGGTGTAGTCGCCCTTCTTGCGGGCGATCTCGATGAGCATGCCGGTGTTGTTGATGTCGGAGTAGGTCACCGGCACGCCCAGGCGGATGTCGCCGCGGCTGCCCCAGCGCCCCGGGCCCATGAGGATGAACTGGCGTTTGGGGAGCACCTTGTTCAGCTTGCCGACGGCCCGGCCGACGGCCCGGAGTTCGTCGCGGCTGCCCAGCCGGCCGTACTGCTCCGGGTCCACGTAGACGATGTGGGTGACCCGGGGCACGGTGCCGTTGGAGACGTACCGGTTGGCGGAGAAGACCATCCGCGAACGGGCGATGTCGCGGGGGATGGGCGCCGGCCGGGCGTGCCGGGCCGGCGTCTGCGTCCGGCACTGCAGCAGGTACAGATCCCGCCCGTCGCAGGCGAACTCGATGTGCACCGGGCTGCGCATCTCCTCCTCCAGCAGGTGCAGCAGGGTGCGCACCTGCTTGAGGAAGGGCGTCCGCGAGAACAGCCCCTCGAAGGTGACCACCGTGTCGTCGCTCTCGAAATCGATGCCGCCCGCCAGCGGTTGACGGAGCCGGCCGTCCTCGTAGATGGAGACCACCTGCTCGACCGCCGGCATCTGGTCGCCGAAACGCCGCAGGAAATCCGCCACCTCCACCGTCTCGAACTCGTTGGTGTTCAGGTTGATCACGTCCATGTACCGCGGGGAGTAGCGGGCGATCTCCTCCGGCGCCGCGTTGGCCCGCAGCCCCGGCTGGCCCGGCGAGACCAGGGTCGGGTAGTCGTCGCCCAGCCGATCCACCGCCCGGGTGCCCAGCCCGGGGACCAGCCGCACCAGCCCGTCCTCCCGCTGGATCCGCGGCGACCAGCGGAACTCGTTGTGGCTGAAGGCCACGCCCGCGAACGCCGGCAGGTAGTAATCGCCCACCCGGGTGCCCACCACCTCCTGGATGAGCACGCCCATGCCCTCCTGAAAATCCAGCAGATTCCGCTCGGCCCGGTACTCGATGGGGTCCGGGGCGAAGGTCGAGGCGTAGACCTCGGCGATGGCGTCGGTCAGGGCGCTGAGCCGCTCCTGTTTCGGGCCCTGGTTGGCCAGGAAGAGGCTCTTGTACTTGCCGGAGAAGGCGGCCCCGAAGCGGTCCTCCAGCAGGCTGGAGCTGCGGACGATCAGCGGCCGGTCGCCCAGGTCGTCCAGGGCGTGCGAGAGCCCCTTGATCACGTCTCCGGAAAACTCGGAGTTCTTGAAGACCTGCACGATGTCCGGGTACTCCTGGCGGACCTCGTCGATCTCCTTGTATTTCTGCGAGAAAACGTCCTCCAGGTGGTTGCAGTAGACGAAGTCGTGCAGCCCGTCGGAGGTCAGGTACCAGGTGTTGGGTGTCCGCAGGTCCTTGAGCAGCTCGTTCTGCCGGGCGTGGGAGCGGATGATCTGGTGGGCCAGGAAGAGCCCGGCGCCCTTCCCGCCGGTCTTGCCGTGCCCGCGGGCGGGGTAGACCATCTGGTGGATCAGTTGGTGGAAATCCCGGATCTCGACGTACCGCTTGGCGACGTTGATGTACTCCAGCTGGTCGGAGAGCAGGCGGCGGACCATGGACACCAGCAGGCCCTTGCGGGTGGACGGCGAGAGCTCCACCTCCCCGTGCATGCCGTGCTGGTAGCGTTGGATGGCGTCGCCCACTTCCGAGATCGAGGTGTGGTAGTTCTCCAGGGTGTTGACCAGGAAGCTGGCCCGGTCCTGTTTGATCCACTTGCGGATGTGGGTGATGATCTCCTCCTCGCTGAGGTGGGCGGCGGCGAGTTCGAAGACCTCGTCGGCCAGGGCGGGCTCGGCCGGCAGCATGCCCCGCTGGCGGGGCCGGTTGGAGTCGAAGAAGACGTCGGGCTCCTCCCCGCGGCCCCGCGTGCCGAAACGTTGCAGCAGGCTCTCGGCCTCCTTGACCCCGCTCCAGCAGAGGTGGTTGATCATCTTGCGGGCCACCCGCATCAGCAGGCTCTGATCCGTGCGTTGCAGCAGGTCCAGGATGGTGGTCCACTCCCGGGCCGCCCGGCGGGCGTCCTTCTCCATCTCCCGCATCGAGGCCATGGCTTCGACCAGGCGGCGGTGGGTGATGCAGCTCCCGACCCGGTCGGCGATGCTGTGCAGCAGTTTCTGCTCCTCGTCCAGGAAGGGCCCCGCGTCGGCCTGGGGCATCTGTTCGGTGTAGGCCACCTCCAGGGAGCCCACCGGCTCGCCGTAGACCAGCAGGGGGACCTGCTGGATCCAGGGCGTCTCGACGAAGTTGTCGGCCTGGAAGGTCTGGCCGTCGACCACGATGCGGGCGGCGCAGACCTCGGAGTACTGCCAGCCCGCCGGGATGGCCTGGATGACTTCCCGGAACACGTCATCCAGGGAAGCCACCGGCGTGTTGGTGATCTCCTCCACCCGGTAGAGGCAGTTCAGCTCCTTGGCCCGTTCATGGAGGGAGCGGAGGATCTCGGCCACGTGGTCGGTCTGGTCGGTCATGGGAAGTCCAATCTCCGCGAGGCCCGGCTCAGGGGCGCAGCACGACCCCCCGGCCGCTCCGCCCGTCGGCGCGGATCTCCAGGGGGGCGCTCAGCCGGATGTGCCGCAGGAAGGTCGTTTCGCCCACCGCCGGCTGCCCGTCCAGCCACTCCCAGGAGATGCCCCGCTCCGCCGTGTGCCGCACGGTGAAGTACTGCACCTGGAAACTGATCATGTTGTGGAAGAAATGCGATCCCTGGCTGGCGTCGGTGTCCATGTCGGGGCGGGTGGCTTCCACGATGGCCCGGGCGCCGGAGATCTGCGGCCAGGTCACCGGGATGCCCAGCCAGGGGTCGCTGCTGCCCCAGCGGCCGAACCCGACCAGCAGGTAGGGGCGGGCGGCCGCCACCAGCTCCGTGTTGATTCGCTCCAGCTCCCCGGCGATGGCGGCGGTGTGCCGGGCCTCGAAGACGCCCGGCTTGACGTAGACCAGGTCGGCGATCGAGTCCAGCACGCCGTTGCCCAGCACCGTCTCGCTGGCGATGACGGCCCGGTCACAGTCCAGATCGGCTTCCCGGACCTCGACCTGCTGATCCGCGACCAGCATGGGCCGCACCTGCAGAAAGCCGAACCGGGCCGGCAGCCCGTGCTGCCGGTCCAGGGTCATGGCGAACTCGATCTCCACGTCCGCTCCCAGTGCTTCCCGGCAGCGTTCGCCCAGCAGGGGCAGGGCCCGGTTGAGCGGAATGTCCCCCAGCTCCAGGAGCGGGCCGAAGGTCAGCACCCGCGGGCCGGCGGTGCCGGTGCCCAGGGTCAGCCGGTCGGAGGCGGCGTCGTAGGTCGAGGCCACGAACCGCAGCACGCCGTCCCACTCCGCGGCATCCAGCCCGCATTCCACCAGGTGCTCCGCCTCGTTGATCGGGTCGTACGGGGCGGGGGCCATGCTCACGGCCCAGAACCTGGTCTGCGTGTTCCGCAGCAGGTCCTGCGTCGAGGCGAACGGTGGCCGGTGCCGCGGGTAACGGGGTGCATAGGTCCAGGTCACGCCGCCGTCGACGATGGTCTTGCCCAGGCCCAGCGCCAGGTTGACCACGCCGTCCTCGGCCCGGCCCGGCGGCCGGGGATAGAAGTTGTGCGTCCGCAGCACGCCCGAGAGGATCGGGTAGAACCGCCCGTTCCGCTGTTCCCCCACGACCTCCTGGATGACGACCGCCATGCGCTCGTTCTCGATGGGCTGTCCGATCGTGCGCATGTACTGCCTGGCCCCCGGGAAGAAGGTGGAGGCCCAGACGTACTTGATGGCCTCGGCCAGCTTGCGGAAGCGCTCGTCCACCCCGGCCTGGTTGTTGGGGATCATCTTGGTGCCGTACACGCCGGCGAAGGGATGGTGCAGGGCGTCCTCCAGCAGGCTGGAAGAGCGGACGGCCAGGGGGGCGTGCACCCGGGCGATCAGGGCCCGCAGATCACCCACCACCAGCGGGGGCAGCTCGGCCTGCACGAAGGCGTGGGCGATCCGCTCGGCGGGCAGATCGGAGAGGGCCACCTCGTAGAGGTTGTTGGCGGCCATGAACTGCTCGAACACCCTGGTGGCCAGGACGGTCAGGCGGGGGATGCCCACGGTGAACTCGGGGAAGGTCCCGGCCGGGCAGGCCTCGGCGATGATCCGGCGGATGGCGGCCAGCCCCAGGGCCTTGCCCCCCAGCGCACCGCTGCCGATGACCGTGAAGTCCGTGTCGGACTCCAGGGCCCGGCGGTCGAACGACGGATACAGGCCTGCGTCCGATTGATCGACCATCGGTTCACTCAGCAGTTGGGCGGGCGGCGCCCGGGCGCCGCTCAGACCCAGCCGCGGTCCTTACACGCCTGGGCCACGCGGGCGATGGCGATGGTGTAGGCCGCGTCGCGCATGTAGAGCTTGCGTTTGCGGGCCATCTCGCTCACCCCCAGGAAGGCCGAGGTCATCATGACGTCCAGCTTGCCGAGCACCTCGTCCTTCTCCCAGAAGTAGTTCATGTTGCTCTGGACCTGTTCGAGGTAGCTGCAGGTCACGCCGCCGGCGTTGGCCAGGAAGTCGGGGATCACGAAGATGCCCCGTTCCTGGAGGATGTGGTCGGCCTCGGGTGTGGTCGGCCCGTTGGCTCCCTCGGCGACCAGCTTGACCCGCTTGGAAATCCGGATGGCGTTCTCGCCGGTGATGGAGTTCTCCAGGGCGCAGGGCATGAGGACGTCGACGTCCTGTTCGATCCAGGCGTCTCCGGGGAGCACTTCGTAGCCCAGCCCCTCCGCCTTCTGCCTGTCGATGCCGCCGAAGCGGTCGGTGATCTTCCGCAGGGCGGCCAGGTCGATGCCGTCGCTCTTCCGGAACGTATAGGCCTGCTGGTCGGCCTGGTCCCAGCAGGAGACGGCCACGACCGTGCCGCCGATCTGGCTGTACAGCTCGATGGCGTACTGGCCGACGTTGCCGAACCCCTGCACGGAGGCGGTGGTGTCCTCCGGGCGGACACCCAGCTCCTTGAGGGCCTCGCGAACGGTGAAGACCACGCCAAAGCCGGTTGCCTCCGTCCGGCCGAGCGAGCCGCCCATGCCCACCGGCTTGCCGGTGATCACCCCGGGGTGCTGGCCGCCGTGAATCTGCTCGTACTCGTCGCGCATCCAGAGCATGTGCTGACCCGACGTCATCACGTCGGGGGCGGGAACGTCCCGTACCGGGCCGATGTCGCGGGCGATCTGGCGGACGTACGCCCGGCAGATGTTCTGCTGCTCCTGCATGCTGAGGTTGTGCGGCTCGCAGATCACCCCGCCCTTGCCGCCGCCCAGCGGCAGGTTGGCCACGGCGCATTTCCAGGTCATCCACATGGACAGGGCCCGCACCGTGTCCGCGGTTTCCTGGGGGTGGAAGCGGATGCCGCCCTTGGCGGGTCCGCGGGCGTCGTTGTGCTGCACGCGGAAGCCGCGGAAGACTCTCACGCTGCCGTCGTCCATGCGGACGGGTAGAGCGAAGTGGTACTCCCGCATGGGGTGTCGGAGGAGGTCCTTGGTGGCCTGATCGAGTCCGAGGCTGTCGGCCACCTTGTCGAACTGGGCCTGGGCCATGGCGAAGGCGTTGAACGGCTTGGTGCTCATGGGCGTGGTTCCTTCTCACACAGTGCTACCGGGGAGGACGGCGTCGCGGCCGCGGGCCGTCGCCCGTTTCGGTGTGGGCGGCAGGTTTCCACCCGCGGTTTGCGTTCCACAGCGGCAGGCCTCGCCCGGGGCCGCGACCGCCCGGGCGCTGGGGACCGCTCCCGTTGCCCGTCAGCGCCGGCGGGTTGTTCCGGTCGGTGGGTCGCGGTGCGTCCCGCCGGGCCGCTCCCCCACGCGGGCGGTGGCGGTCGGCAACGGCTCGGCAGCCCTGCCCCTGCCGGGATTGCATGTTCACCTCTACCGTGCTCAAAGCAAGAACCATGCCGCTGCGGCGGAATTCCCCCCGGGGGGAGGGGCGGACGGGCGGCCCGCAGGCACGCCGTGCCCACACCGGCGGACCGCCGGGGCTGGGTGGTCCCAGGGTACCGGACGGGGGTGTCCCCCCGCGGTCGGCCCCGGGCCCGGCGCGGCGGGCGGCGCGCCGGTGGCGGCCGCGCCGCGGTCCTGTCTTTGCGGACCCGTCTCGGGTGCCGCCGGGCCGGCGCGCCCGGCGGGAACGGCCCCGGCGCCCGGCGGACCCGCACCGTCCGATGGTGACCGGCCCGGCTGACTCCCGCTCGGCAAGGCGGCGCCTGCCGCGGAACGGGCGGCTCGCCCTGCGCCGACCGCCAGGGGCCACGGCCGCCAGCCGAAGGCCCGCGCTGCCCAGGTGCCCGGCCGCCGCGCATCTGCGGTGTCTGCCGGAGGATGGCTGGCGAAGCGGGGTTGTGAGAGAAGCGATGATGTTCGCCGGCCGCTGCCGCTCGGGGGTCAACGAACAACTGCCGATCTGTGGCGACACTGAGGCGCGGAGCCGACGGCAAACCCGGTTTAACAGATCAGCCCCCCGCACGTTTCCCAGCTCGATGATCGGCAGCTTTGCCGCTTTGAACCACCGCTCCAGTCTTTATCCAATCTTCGCGCGGCCGCAATCACCGCTTCATACGTCGGCATTAGCTTGATCGGCGGTAGCCCTGGGCGACAGCGTTCCACGCTGCGGCGCGTCGCGACCGCCGCGGTACACGGTGAGAGAGATGAGGGAAACGTGACCTCCCAGCGTGGGCGTTTTCCCGCAAATGTAGATAAAGACATGTGCATGACTACCGGTCGCCCCCCGGGCCGGAAAGCACAGGTCTGCCGGCGGCAAGCCCCGCTCCGCCGAACTTCGGCTCGCGGGCGACCGCCGGGGAGGATTTGGAACCCAAGCTGATCGGCGTCCCGGCCAGGGCTGCACCCCGGCCCGGGGCATCGAACACGCAAACCGGTACGACCCGGCGGCCACGCGGCCGCCGGAAGGAGAGGACAGATGAAACGCTTACTGGTTCTGGTGACCTGCCTGCTGCTGGGTGCTGCCCCCGCTCTGGCCGACGACCTGTTCGCCCCCGCCTGGCGCGGCGACGACAACACCGTTCTCGCCGAGTGGGACACCTGGGACGGCTTCAGCACCACCGACCCGTTCTACCCCGATGACTGGCACAGCATTCCGGCGGGCCTGCCCTCGCCGGATGCCATGGCCTACGACACGGCCGAGTACCTCTCGGTCCACGAGGGCCGCGACGACGTGGTCAAGATCGACGGCTTCCTCCAACTCGACTTCCTCATGCCCAACTTTGTGGGCCAGGAGCTGACCGAGACCTGGATCCAGCTCACCTACCTGGCCACGGAGCCGGCCGAGGTCGACTTCCTGATCGATACCGATCCCTACAGCGACGATATCAACGGCCCCCAGCTCATGGACGCCTTCGATCACGGTGACGGCTGGGTGACCGAGGCCTACCTCTACACCATCCTGCCCAGCCCGGAGTCCGCCCTGTTCGCCCTGGACTTCTCCAGCGCCAGCGGCGCCGCCCCGGTCTACCTGGACCAGGTGGTCTTCGACAGCGTGGCCGTGCCCGAGCCCGTCTCGGCTCTGATCCTGGCCCTGGGCGGTGTGGCCGTCCTGCGCCGCCGTCGCTAGCCCCGTCGGGCAACGACCGCGTCCCAGGAGGGGAACGAAGCCGCAACGGAAACCCGCCGGCGACCTGCGGACGGCGCCGGCCCAACACCAACAGCGACTCACGGCGTTCGCCCGGCAGCCGGGCCACCACAGGGGCCACGCGGCGGGACTCGGCTCTCCCGCCGGCCGGGCGAAACGACCGCGGACAAGAGACAGTCTTCTTTATGCAGTGGGGAACAATCCAATGAAGAAAGCGAATCTCTGGACGTTCGTGGGTATCGTCGGCGTGCTGGCCCTGGTGGCCACGCCGGTCTTCGCCGGTCTGCCCGCCGGCGCCACGCAGGGCGAGGTGACCAGCTCGGACGCACCCGTCCCCGCCCGCCCCTTCAGCGGCGTTAAGTACGTCTTCTACTTCATCGGTGACGGCATGGCCAACGTGCAGGTCCACACCGCCGAGGCCTACCTCAAGGCCGAGAACCACTACGTCTCCGGGGCCGACAAGGTCGAGCTGCTCAACATGAGCAAGTTCCCGGTGCAGGGCATGAGCAGCACGTACGCCGACAACCGCTTCATCACCGGCTCGGCCGCCGCCGGCACCGCCCTGGCCTGCGGCAAGAAGACCAGCATCGGCACCATCGCCATGGATCCGGACGGCACGATGCCCTACACCTCCGTCGCCGAACTGGCCCGGGCCAAGGGCATGAAGGTCGGCATCGTCTCCAGCGTCTCCATCGACCACGCCACCCCCGGCGTGTTCTACGCCCACCAGCCCTCCCGCAAGATGTACTACGAGATCGGCCTGGACCTGGCCAACAGCGGCTTCGAGTACTTCGGTGGCGGCGGCTTCATCGACCCCGAGGGCGGCACCCCCACCGTGTGGGATGAGCTGGCCGACAACGGCTACAGCGTCGTCTACACCCGCGAGGATCTGGCGGCGGTCACCCCCGGCACCAAGACCGTGGCCATCAACCACACCCTGGCCGGCGGCCAGTCCCTCTACTACGAGCTCGACCGCCCCGAGGACCACATGTCCCTGGCCGAGTTCACCGCCGAAGGCATCCGCCTGCTGGACAACCCCGACGGCTTCTTCATGATGGTCGAGGGCGGCAAGATCGACTGGGCCTGCCACGCCAACGACGCCCGGGCGTCGATCGACGACACCCTGGCCTTCGACGCCGCCATCGCCGAGGCCCTGGAGTTCTACGCCGACCATCCCCAGGACACCCTCATCGTGGTCACCGCCGACCACGAGTGCGGTGGCCTGACCATCGGCTTCGCCGGCACCGGCTATGAGAACGCCATGGAGGTGCTCGACGACCAGGCCGTCTCCTACGAGATGTTCACCGGCGTCATCTGGCCGGAGTACAAGGACAGCCACACCGGCGTCACCGACATCGACGACGACTTCAAGGCCCTCATCCAGGCCAACTTCGGCATGGTCTTCGACGAGATGACCGACTTCGAGAAGGCCCGCCTGGAGGACGCCTTCGACAAGAGCATGAGCGGTGAGTCCACCAAGCTGCCCGAGGAGGACTACCTGCTCTACGGTTACTACGAGCCCATCACCGTCTCGCTGACCCACATTCTCAACCAGCGGGCCGGTATTGCCTGGACCTCCTACTCCCACACCGGTGTCCCGGTGCCGGTCCTGGCCAAGGGGCGCAGCGCCTACCTGTTCGACGGCTTCTACGACAACACCGACGTCGCCAAGAAGATCGCCAAGGCGATGAAGATCAAGCTGGACAACTAGGCGCCTCCACCCGAAGCAGTCATAGTGCTCGGGGCGGGCCTCCGCTGGGGAGGCCCGCCCCACCTTTATACCCCCATTGAGGGACCCGCCTGCCATGAGCATTCTCTCGCGGATCTGGAACCGGGATTTGCTGTTCGTGCTGCTCTTCAGCGGCCTGTGTGTCGGCCTGATGTTCACGCCCACCGGGTTTGAGAACCGGGCCCCGAAGGAGTCCTTTCGGGCCAAGGCCCGCATCCTGGGCATCGACAACTCCGACGTCCGCACCAACCTGATCATGAAGAGCGGCAGCCAGCTCCTGGAGGTCGAGATCCTGGGCGGCCCGCACCAGGGCAAGCGGGGGCGGGCCATCAACCAGCTCACCGGGAAGATGGAACTCGACGAGGTCTACGCCGCGGGCAACACCGTTCTGCTGGAGTTCTCCGTGAACGAGGACGGCCAGGTGCGGTCCGCCTACGCCCGGGGGCGCTACCGGATCAACCTGCAGTTGCTGCTGGTGGGCATGTTCGCCCTGCTGCTGGTGGTGGTCGCCGGCTGGACGGGCATGAAGGCCCTGTTGTCCTTCGCCTTCGCGGCGCTGGTCATCTGGAAGGTCATGCTGCCGCTGTTCCTCAAGGGGTACGACCCCATCTACGTGGCCCTGGGGGTGGTGGCGGCCCTGACCGCCTCGATCAGCTTCCTGGTGGGCGGGGTCTCCCTCAAGGGCCTGGCCACGTTCCTGGGCGCGTTTCTGGGGCTGGTGCTGACCTGCATCCTGGCCCAGGTGTTCGCCGGGGGGTTTCACCTGCACGGGGCGGTGCGGCCCTTCGCCGAGACGCTGCTGTATTCGGGCTTCTACGACCTGAACCTGACGCGGATCTTCCTGGCGGGGATCTTCACGGCGTCCTCGGGGGCGGTGATGGACCTGGCCATGGACATTTCGGCCTCGATGCACGAGATCATCCGCAAGAAGCCCGACATCGGCCTGCTGGAGCACATCGGCTCGGGCCTGGCGGTGGGCCGCTCGGTCATCGGCACCATGACCACCACGCTGCTGCTGGCTTATTCGGGCAGCTACACCGCCATGCTCATGCTCTTCATGGGCCAGGGCGTCCCGCTGGAGAACATCTTCAACCTGAACTACGTGGCGGCCGAGGTGCTCAACACCATGGTGGGCAGCTTCGGGCTGGTGACCGTGGCCCCGTTCACCGCCCTGATCGCCGGTCTGCTCTACCGGCGGTACGCACGGTCCGCCGGGCCCGCCGGGCAGCCGGCGGCCTGAGGCCTGCCGGCCGGGGGCATCCCGCTGGGCCAGGGGCGTCGGGGTGGCCTCGCCCGAGGTTGATCCTCAGGGTCCCTGCGGTGATCGAGCGGGCTGCCGGCCGGCGCCGATGCCGGCCCTCGGCCGCTCGGGCGCGTGGTCCGCACACCCGCTTTCTTCGCGATGGCGCTGCGGCCGCCGTGGTCCCTGCCTATAATCCACTGTCGTTCACGGTCGGGATGCAGTGCAGTTCGGAAGCGCGTGTGTCTCCGCGCCGGCCCGGCCGGCGCATCGGGCAGGCCCGCGGCACAACACCTCGTTCGGCATCCACGCCGGGGTCGTCCGGCACGCCAGGCACACGCTTGCGACCAGGGTCGGACCGATGGACCCGACGTACACGCCGGACCAGGACGCCATACCGCTGCCCGCCCACTGTCGATGCCGGCGATGCCGGTACGACCTGCACGGGTTGCCGATGGCCCCGTTCTTCGGCTGTTCCCGGGACCGGGCCCTCATCCAGGCGCGGGTGACCTGCCCGGAGTGCGGGGAGCGTCAGACGGTGGTCCTGCGGACCGCGCCGGCGGTCGTGGTGGCCGCGGGCAATCCCCGCCTTGCCCACATCGGCAAGCTCGTCATGGGCCCGGAAGGGTTGGTCGGGCCATTGGTGTCCCTGGGCGCCACCCGGGTCGACCACCACGTCGCCTGCGTCGAGTGCGGGCATGATCTGCACGGGCTCACGAAGTACTCCTACGCCGCCCCGAATCCCGGCGGCGGCGCGGACAGGTTCCGCCTGGTGGCGTGCACGGTGTGCGGTACGCTGCAATCCGGGTTGGACCCGGCGCCGTCAGGCGGTTGAGAACGAGCCCAGCCGAAGCCCGCGCCCCCACCGGCCGAACGGCGCCGGCCTCGCACGCAACGCAATGGTGTATCCGGCGCCCTCCGTTGCCGCGGGCGCGCCGGGCATTGGCCTTCACAGCGGGTGAATTCCGGTCGAATTTCGCCTCCCACGAAGGCGAAAACCGGATATGGAGGCGAATTCCACGGCCCGGTGTCGGGCCCGGCTGGCCGAGATGCCGACCGACTGGACCTGACGAAGCTGATCGCTACGCCGCTCAAAACAGCGTGTAGATAAACGGCGCCGCCGCGGTGGAGCTGAGCACCACCAGCACGCCCACCAGCAGGAGCACCACCACGATGGGCAGCAGCCACCACTTCTTGTTGTGCCGGAGGAAATCCCAGAACTCGCGGACGAAGCCCGGGCGGGCCAGCGAGGCCTGCTCGTCAAACGCCTGTTCGCGGGATGGATCGGTTTGATCGGTCATCTGCCGCACCGTTGGTGTCAGAACTGCCGGAAGTAGCGGTTCGCCCGGCCGCCGGGCGTGTGCTCGACCCAGTAGCTCCTGGCCGACCGGTCCAGCCGCCGGGTCATCGGGTCCCGCCCCAGGAGCCGCAGGAGCAGGCCGATCGGCGTCACCACCCCATAGTACACGATGGCCATCACCAGGTGCGAAACCACCCAGCCGATCGGCTGGGCCCCCCGCATCCAGGCGGCGTAGATCAGGCGGAACCGTCCGGACGCGATCAGCCCCCCCAGCAGGGCCACGCCCGCCAGGCACCACAGGATAACCGCGGCGGTCCACCAGCCCAACCGCCAGGCCAGCAGCCCGCCCACCACCGCCAAGAACGCCGGCAGCCAGATCCGGGCGAACTGCCGCAACTCGCGGTCGGTGGGGTCGGTGTTGATCTCGAGCAACGCCATGGTTGCGTGAATCCCTCAGCGCCCGGTTGCCTCGGTGCCTCGTTTGCGCCCGATCATGATGAAGAAGCCGCCCTCCCGCCCGCCGGTGAACACGTGGCGTGCCTGCACCAGGGCATGGTCGAGACCCGTCCCCGGCGCTGTCGGCTCGAACAGGCCGTCCACCCGCACGCGGTCCCCAACCGGCTGCACCGCCGGGATGCCCCGCACGAAATCCACGCCGTTGTCGCCGAACCAGCGCTGCACCTCGCCGATGGTGTGCTTGGACTCGTGCGGATGGCGGTACTGATCGGCGAACCACGCCCGGCGCTTGTCGGCGCTCAGCCGCTCCCGGCGCAGATAGGAATCCAGCCACCGGCCCCGCCCCCCGGTCACCCGGAAGACCGCCCGCCGCAGGTCGGTCAGCAGCCGCCCATAGCGGTTGTACAGGCCGATCACCACGTACCCCCCCGGCTTGAGCAGCCTGAGGATCGACTCGAACCCCCCGCGCGGATCGCTGGTGTGGTGCAGCACGCCGTTGCACAGCACCACGTCGAACGACTCCGGCCGCAGGCAGGGCCGAAACAGGTTCATCTGCGCGAACCGCACCCGCGACAAGCCGTGCTCGCGGCGGAAGGCATCGCCCAGTCGCAGCGAGTTCAGGCAGATGTCCGTTCCCACCACCCGCCGGCAGGCAATGCCCAGGAAGTTGGCGAGCTGACCCGTGCCGCAGCCGACCTCCAGCACCGTGCTGTTGTAGGCAATGGCCGCATCGAGCATGCGGGCATACTCCCCCCGCCGGGACTTCTCGATCAGGGAGCGCAGCGAGTCGTGGTCGTCGTAGTTGGGAAACGGCGTTTCCTCGTAGAAGGCCCTGACGATCTCGGTCACGTCGCCGCCGCGCCCGCACTCCTCGTGAGGCCAGAACAGCAGGGGAATGTCGCCGTCCACGGGGAAGGCCTGGCCGCAGTCGGCGCACGCGACGTTGGTTGTCGCGTGGTGCTCCTGCGCATACCGGCGCGCTGGGAGGTCGCCGTCATGCGAGACCGGCCGACCCGGAGGTCGGCCGCTACGGGATTCGTGCTTCGGCGTCGGCACGAGCTCGGCGCCGCAGCAGGGGCTGGCCCACAGATCGGCCAGCACGTCGGCGGCGCCTGCATCTTCACCCGCCGAGGCCGACACCACCACGGCCGGCTGCCGCTCCTTCTCCAGCACGCAGTGTCCCAGGCAGAGCACGTCGATCTCCGAGGACATGAACGTGCGATACGCGTCCCGCGGCGTGCAGACGATCGGGTCCCAGCCGAGGTTGAAGCTCGTGTTGACCATCACCGCCGAGCCGGTCCTGCGGCGGAAGGCCTCCAGCAGCCGGAAGTACAGGCCGTGCCGTTCGGCGTCCGCGGTCTGGATGCGGGCCGAGTAGTCCACGTGCGTCACCGCCGGGATGACCGAACGTGTCACCTTGAGCTTGTCGATTCCGCGGGCCTGACGCTCCTCCTCGCTGAGGGGGCGCCGCTGGCCTTCCCGCACGCCGGCCACCAGCAGCATGTAGGGGCTGTCCAGCCCCGGGTCCACGTCGAAGTACTCGGCGGCGTGGTCCCGGAGCACCACCGGGGCGAACGGCCGAAAGCTCTCCCGGAACTTGACCTTCAGGTTCATCACCGTCTGGGCGGACGCGTCCCGGGCGTCTCCCAGCAGGCTGCGCGACCCCAGGGCCCGCGGGCCGAACTCCATCCGCCCCTGGAACCAGCCCACCACCCTGCCCTCGGCCACCCAGTCGGCCACGCGCTCGCAGAGCGTCTCGTCGTCCTCGATCAGGCGGTAGGTGGCATCCACCGAATCCAGGAACCCCCCGATCTGTTCGTCGTCGTACGCCGGCCCCAGCAGCGACCCGGACTGGGCGTCCCCCGGCCGCGGCGTGCGGGGCTTGTCGAGCAACTGGTGCCAGATCAGCAGGGCCACGCCCAGCGCCCCGCCGGCATCACCCGCGGCCGGCTGGATCCAGATCTCCTCGAACGGTCCTTCCCGCAGGATCCGCCCGTTGGCCACGCAGTTGAGCGCCACCCCGCCGGCCAGGCACAGCTTCTTCATGCCCGTCCCGGCGTGAACGTGCCGCGCCATGCGCAGCAGGATCTCCTCGGTCACCTTCTGGATCGAGGCGGCCACGTCCATGTCCCGCTGGGTCAGCGGTGTGTCGGGCCTGCGCGGCGGCCCCCCGAACAGCCGGCAGAACCGCTCCGAGGTCATGGTCAGGCCCTGGCAGTAGTTGAAGTACGACATGTCCATCCGGAACGAGCCGTCGTCCTTCAGGTCGACCAGATGCTCCAGGATGAGGTCGACGTACCTCGGCTCGCCGTAGGGCGCCAGGCCCATCAGCTTGTATTCGCCCGAGTTGACCGCGAAGCCGGTGTAGTAGGTGAACGCCGAGTACAGCAGGCCCAGCGAATGCGGAAAGCGCAGCTCGTGCGTCAGGGTGATGCGGTTGCCGCAGCCGAAACCGTAGCTGGCGGTTGCCCACTCGCCCACGCCGTCCACGGTCAGGATGGCGGCCTCGTCGAAGGGGGAGGGGAAGAAGGCACTGGCCGCGTGGGACTCGTGGTGTTCCGGGAACACGTACCGCCGGCGGTAGGCCCCGCCCAGCCCGCGGTCCATCAGCCGGGGCAGGTGCAGCTTCTGCCGCAGCCACAGCGGCATGGCCGACAGGAACGAGCGGAAACCCCGCGGAGCGTACGCCAGATACGTCTCCAGCAGCCGCTCGAATTTCAGCAGGGGTTTGTCGTAGAAGCCGACGTAGTCCAGTTTCTCCGGCTCGATGCCGCCCGCTTGCAGGCAAGACTCGATGGCCTGTGTCGGGAAGCCGTGGTCGTGCTTCTGGCGGGTGAAACGCTCCTCCTGGGCGGCGGCCACGATCTGTCCGTCCACCACCAGCGCGGCCGCCGAATCGTGGTAGAACGCCGAGATGCCCAGAATCGCGGTCATGCGCCCCTCTAAGCCGTGGATGCTCCCGGCTGCCGGACCCGTCCATCGGGGAGCATACGGAGCGGACCCCGGTCCGATAACGCTGCCTCCCCGAGCGCACCGCCCGGGGACGGATCACCACGCCGGAGTTGCCCGCTTTCCCCTGCGCCCCGGCCGCCGCAAAGGCTCAGCATACCTTCTAGGAGCGCTCAGGCCACGGTGCAACCCTCGTTCTCGACGATCCCGCCCGCGGTGCGGGAGACCCGGATCACCGGCAGAACCCCTCACGCTTGTGGCGGCGGCCAACGCCCGGCGTTCGCCGTGGGGACAGTAGCCCGCCCCAGACTCGCCGGTTCCAGCTTGACCCTGGCCTATCCGCCCCCCACGCCGCCGGGGGCTGCCGTGGCGGTGGGACGACGACAGCTCCCTCCCGGCGCGCCGGGATCGGGCCAGGGTCGAGTGCCCCGATGCGGCACTGCGTGCCGGACGGCCGGCGTTATGTTGGCGGGGTCAGCCTTCGAGGGCCTCTTCGTTCTCGACGGCCGCGAGGTGCAGTT
>Ga0180432_10003256_pt1 | contig 23463 bp, 20 predicted proteins | sample SS_ome_10_FD_132414 | JGI IMG/M metagenome (GOLD analysis project Ga0180432, IMG submission 132414) | Hypersaline lake sediment archaeal communities from the Salton Sea, California, USA - SS_1_MS_2 metaG | ecosystem: Environmental > Aquatic > Non-marine Saline and Alkaline > Hypersaline >... | reverse complement strand
GCGACGGATCTCGTCAGCTTCCTTCTCTAGTTTCGAGACCCTTTCTCCCGACTCCTCGCTCAGGTCCTTGATGTATTGCTCGAGCGCTTGCATGCCTTCCAGGGTCTTCGCCGCCTGCTCGGCTAGCAAACGAAAGAAGCTGTCCTCTCGACTCCGAAACAGATCCCTTAACCCCACAACGTTGCCTCCTCAGAGCATGATTCGCGAATGATCTGGATACCAGCCTACACCCGCTGCAGGATGGAACAGAGCAAGGCGGCGATTGCCGCAGACGCAGGTATGGTGGTCAGCCAGGTCAGCAGGATCTGGCCTACCACTCCCCACCGCACCCTGGACAGACGCTCGGCGGACCCCACTCCCATGACGGTTGAACTGATGACTTGCGTGGCGCTAACCGGTCCCCCGAAGGCACCCGCACCCAGTATGACTCCGGCCGCGGCCGCCTGCGACACGAAGCCGTGCACCGTTCTGACCCGGTATATCTTGGACCCGACGGTCTTGATGATGCGGCTTCCTCCGATGCAAGTGCCCAGTGCTATCGCGCCGCCGCAAGCCAGGATGGCCCACAAGGGTACCATGAAAACGTCCTGTAGTCCCAGCGAGACGAGAGACATGGCGATGATACCCATGCCCCGCTGGCCGCTGTTGGCGCCGAAGCTCAATGCCAGGGCCAGGGCGGTCAGCAATTGCCCGCGTTTGAAGAACCGGTTCACCTTTGGGGATGCCGCGCGACACAGGAACAGGACGATCCTCATCAGAACGTACCCGGCGAGCATCCCGGCGAAGGGCGACACCAGCAGCGCCAGCGCGGTCTTGAGCAGACCAGGGCTCTGGACGTACTCTACTCCTCGGCCTACCAGCACCGAGCCCATCAGGCCTCCCAGTAGGGCATGGGACGAGCTGGAAGGAATCCCGAGATACCACGTCACCAGGCTCCACGCGATCGCGCCGACGAGGGCGGCGGTGATGATTCTCGCGTCGACGATGCCTGGATCAACAATCCCCCTACCTATGGTCTCGGCTACTGCCACTCCGAAGATGAAGGGGGCTGCGATGGTGGCGACGCTGGCTAGGAGAAGCGCGCTTCGCCCCGACATCGCGCGTGAGGCGATCATCGTGGCCACGACGTTGCTGTTGCCGTGCAGACCGTTGAAGAAATCGAGAAGCAGCGCCAAGGCGGACAAGATGATCGCCTGATTCTGGGGCGATAACGCTATCACTGCACCTCCCGGGTCGGCAGATACTGAAACGCTGCGGACAGGGGCCGCTCCTGGCAGCCTCGCCCGCCCGTGGGTGAACCCCCATTCTACCGCAAGTTCGTTCATCTGACAAGTAATGGACAGCGCTGGGTGATTGAGGTATAATGAACGGTTGTGACACTGAATAACCAGGGAGGGTTCAGAGCCGTGTACAAGGCACCTCGCGGCACTCAAGACGTCCTGCCTCAGGACCAGGCCTACTGGCACTACGTCCGCCAGAGAATCGACCACGTGTGCAGCCTCTACGGTTATCGTCAGATCGACACGCCCATCTTCGAGGAAACGTCACTCTTCGTGCGGGGAGTGGGCGAAGGATCCGACATCGTCTCGAAGGAGATGTACACTTTCGAGGACAAAGGGGGGCTGTCGCTCACCCTTCGCCCGGAATACACCGCCGGGATTGTGAGGGCCTATCGAGAGCACGGCATGCGCACGCTTCCCCAGCCGGTCAGGCTGTATGCTATGGGTCCGATCTTTCGCTATGAGCGTCCGCAGGCCGGACGATTCCGGCAGCACACTCAGTTCGATATAGAGGCGATCGGCACCAGCGATCCGGCCGTGGATCTGGATGTCATGTCTGTGGCGTGGCACTTGTTTCAGGACCTGGGCTTTCAGGATCTGATCTTCCACGTCAACAGCACAGGTTGCCCCAAGTGCCGCCCCAGCTATCTGAAGCTTCTAGTAGAGTACTACTCCGCCCACAGGGAGGAGATCTGTCGCGACTGTCACCGCAGGCTGGAGCGAAACCCTCTACGAGTCCTGGATTGTAAGAGTGAGCGGTGTCAGCCGGTCATCGCCGGCGCGCCGCACATCAGGGAGCATCTGTGCGAGGAATGCCGGGAGCACTTCGATGCTTTGCTGGGCTATCTGGATGCTGTGGGGTGGCCCCATCGAATCGACCACCGTTTGGTGCGAGGGATCGACTACTATACGAAAACCGTCTTCGAGGTCTTTGCTGCGGGTCTCGGAGCTCAGAACGCGGTGTGCGGCGGCGGACGGTATGATGGTCTGATGGAGCAACTGGGGGGACCTCCGACGCCTGGCATTGGATTCGGCCTGGGCGTCGAGCGGATCATCCTGATGATGAAGCACGCCGGCCTGGAGCCTCCCCTGATTCGATCGCCGCGGGTCATGGTTGTGCACGCGGGAGAAGGAGTCAGAAGCGCGGCTCTGAAGCTCGTGCGAGACCTACGCTTCGCGGACATCGGCACCAGGCTGACTTTCGGAGGGCACAGCCTGAAAGCGCAGTTCCGGCAGGCCAACAAGGCTGGCGTGGATTTCGCCTTGGTCCTCGGGGAAGAGGAATTGGCCTCGGGGAAGATCGCGTTGCGGGACATGGGGGCCGGCGAGCAGGTGATGATCGACCTGGACCGCGTCGTGCCGGAACTGCGACAGCGATTGGGTCAGGCGGAACAACGGCAATGATGAAGAGGTTCGGACTGCTCTGTAACCCCAGATTACCCCAGTCCGAGGACCTAGCCCGGGAGATCGAACTCGCCCTGGCCGAGTTGGGTGGGAGCGCCTGGATCCTCTCCGACTGCGATGATGAGCGGATCCGTGAACTGGCTGGCGAATCGGACGGGCTGATCACGCTGGGAGGCGACGGCACGATCATCCGCGCCGCGCGCCTGGCCGCGGACAAAGGCGTGCCCATACTGGGAGTCAACATGGGCCGCGTGGGCTTCCTGGCCGAGACAGAGCCAGAGCACGTCATCGAGTTGCTGCCCAGCATCCTGGAAGGCAGATACCGGATTGAGAAGCGGACGATGCTCCTCATTCAGGCACACAGTGGTGCTGAAGGCGTCGTCGATTACGAAGCCGTGAACGATGTTGCCGTCTGTCGTGGCAGAGTCGGCAGGGTAGCGCATGTCTCCGCCTACGTGGGGGGAGAGTTGCTGACCACCTATGTCTGCGATGGCCTGATCGTGGCCACGGCCACGGGTTCGACTGCCTATGCTTTGGCCGCAGGTGGTCCGATCCTGGATCCCGAGCTGGACGATATCCTGCTGGTGCCGGTCGCGCCCCATCTGTCGATGTCCGGCGCTCTCGTGTTACCCGGCCGGGTCGATGTGCGGCTAGAGGTCGTTGGCGATCACGAGGCGAGTCTGACGGTTGACGGCCGATCGTGCGGATCTCTTACGAATGGGGACAGGGTATTGGTTGGCAAGTCCCGGCACCACGCGAGTTTCATTCGGTTGTCTCCTCCCTCGCTCTTCTACCGAACTCTGTTGCGCAGACTTCGCAGGCCGGATCAGGCACCGGAGTGACGGTGTGTCGTAATCGTGGGGCTCGTGAACTCCGCGCCGCACGCGTGTAGCATGAATCCACACCGCGACATCCTTGGTAGGCACTCAGGAGGATCTTGAGATGCTGTTCGAACTCAGTATCTCGGACTTCGCCATCATCGAGAACCTGGCGCTGCACTTCTCTCCCGGGTTCAACGTCCTCACCGGAGAGACGGGCGCGGGTAAGTCTATCGTGGTCGACGCCGTGAGCATGCTTCTGGGCGGGCGGGCCGATACCGGCTATGTGCGCTCGGGCAGCGACGAGGCGCTCATCGAGGGAGTGTTCCATCTTTCTCAGGAGGTACAGCAGAATCTCGACCCGTTGTTGGAGCGATACGGCCTGACCGGTGACGACGACGCTCTCATTCTCAGCCGCCAGATCCGGAGATCAGGCAGAAGTGTCTCGCGCGTCAACGGACGGGCCGTGCCAGTCTCTGTGCTGCGCGAGGTCGGAGGCCACCTGGTTGACATCCACGGACAGGGGGATCACCTCTCCCTGCTCAGGGTGCGCGAGCACGTACAGTTTGTCGATCGCTACGCCGGGCTCGGGTCGGAGCGGTCGGCCATCGGCGCGGCGGTAGCCGAGCTCCGGAGCGTGCGGCGGTCTCTGGGGGAGCTGCTCCGGGACGAGCGCGAGCTGGCCCGCCGAGTGGATCTGCTGGAGTACCAATTGCAGGAGATCACCGCTGCGCGGCTGGAACCGGGCGAGGAAGAGGAGCTCTCTCGTCAGCGACACCTTCTCGCCAATGCTGAACGCCTGAGCCTTCTGGCTGACGCTGCCTACCGTGACCTCTACGAGGGTGAGGAAGGCAGCAGGTCGGCCCTCGATGCGATGGGCGGCGCCCTCGAGCAACTGAAGGACCTGACTGAACTCGACTCGGAACTCACTGCATTGTTCGAGTCCCTCGAAGCCGCCTCGTTTCAGGTGGAAGAGACTGCCCGCAGTCTGCGCGCCTATCGCGACGAGATCGAGTACGATCCGGCTCGACTACGCAAGGTTGAGGAGCGTCTGGATCTGATCTACGGGTTGAAGCGCAAGTATGGGGAATCCGTGGCTGCGGTAGTCCGGTATGCCGAGGAAGCCGCTCAGGAGCTGGATCAGATCACGCACAGCGAGGAACGGATAGCCGAGCTCCGGAAGGATGAAGCCGGCCTGCTTCGACGAGTTGGGGAATTGGGACAATCTCTGTCGTCGCTGCGACGGGAGGCCGCGCGTCGCCTGGAGCAGGCGATCGAAGCGCATCTGGGTGATCTGGCGATGGGACAAGCGCGATTCCGAGTGGATTCCAGGTGGGTGGAATCTGAGGATGGGGTTGAGCTGGACGGGCGGCGCTATGCGTTCGACGCGACAGGACTAGACAGGGTCGAGTTCCTGGTCGCACCCAATGCCGGTGAGCCCCCCAAACCCCTGGCGAAGATAGCATCGGGCGGCGAGACCTCTCGTCTGATGCTGGCCATGAAGTCCGTGCTGAGTGCTGCCGACCCGGTACCCACGCTCATATTCGACGAGATCGACGTCGGGATTGGCGGGCGTGCCGGGGCTATCGTGGGCAGGAAGCTGTGGGAGCTGAGTCAGCGCCACCAGGTGTTGTGCGTCACGCACCTGGCACAGATGGCCTGCTTCGCCGATGCTCACTACAACATCGCGAAGGAGACGGCCAAGGATCGGACGACGACGAGCGCAACCCAACTCGTGGGGGACCGGCGAGTCGAGGAGCTGGCCCTCATGCTCGACGGGACGATCTCGGATGTTGCCTGCCGCAACGTTCGGGACCTGATCGAGCGAGTTCAACATACCAAGGGAGGTAACTCGAATTGATCGACTCTGACAGGCTGCTTAGCACGCTATTGGAACTGGTACGCATCGATAGCCCCTCACGAGAGGAGGCGGAGATCGGGGAACACCTGGTCGCGCGCTTTGAGGGGTTGGGGCTTCGCGCGGAAAGGGATGAGATCGGTAATGTGCTTGCGCGCATGGATGGCCAGGGCGAGCCCATTCTCCTGGCGGCGCACATGGACAACGTGATGCCGTGCCGGGGAGTGAAGCCCGTCGTCGAGGACGGCATCGTGCGCAGTGATGGCACCACCATCCTGGGTGGTGACGACAAGGCCGGGGTAGCCATCATAATCGAGGTGGTTCGAACACTGCTGGAACGCAAATCGCCCCACCGGCCGTTGGAGATAGTGATCACCGTCCAGGAAGAAATCGGGCTGTTCGGTGCGAAGGCACTGGACATGGGTGCCCTTCGGTCAAAGATGGGGATCAGTCTGGATGCCGGTGGCGGACCGGGCTCGGTCATCGTCTCCGCGCCCTCGCAGGACTCGATGGCTGCGGTCGTACTGGGGAAAGCCTCGCACGCGGGGGCACAACCCGAAGACGGTATCTCTGCCATCGTCATCGCCGCCGAGGCTATTTCGCACATGCACCTCGGGCGCATCGACGAGGAGACCACGGCCAACATCGGCACCATAAGCGGCGGCACAGCGACCAACATCATTCCCGACCGAGTAGAGATGGAGGGGGAGGCACGCAGCCGTAGCGAGGAGAAGCTGGCAGCTCAGACCGCCTCGATGGTGGAGGCCCTGCGCGAGGCGGCGTCCAGACATGGTGGGTCCGTCGAGATCGACGTGGACCGAACCTATGACGGGTACGTGCTCACGGAGGACGATGCGATCGTGCGTTTGATCGCGGGCGCCATGCGATCTCGAGACATGGAACCTGCGCTGACTGCCACGGGGGGAGGCAGCGATGCCAACATATTCAACGCGGGTGGGGTGCAGGTGGTCAACATTGGCATAGGCATGACTCAGGTTCATACGACCGACGAGCACATCGCGATCGCCGACGTGATCGCTGCGGCGGAGGTCGTGCTGGGTTGTGTCGCTCTTTCGGATGAGTAGCCGGGCGGACGCTCGGCTCCCGGGTGGTTCAGACTGAAGGGAGGGAGACGCGCGTGTTGTGGGGAAGCGAGCTTCTGAGACAGATTCAGAGTGTGGGCAGTCCCTTGCTCACGAGCCTGTTCAAGGCCATCACGTTCCTGGGGAATGCAGAGTTCTACGTCTTCATGTTGCCCGTCATCTGGTGGTGCGTCGATCGCGCTGTGGGCCTCCGGCTTGCCTATCTGGTCCTGCTCTCGGCGACCCTCAATGCCAATCTCAAGGACCTGTTCAGGCTCCCTCGTCCGGACCCCGATCAGGTGCGGAGGCTCGTCGAGGCTGAGGGCTATGGTTTCCCCAGCGGCCATGCCCAGACCGCCGCGGCGGTGGCTCTGTTTCTCGCCAGGCGCGCCCGGAAGGGCGCAGTCTGGGGAGCGGCGATCTTGTTCGCCTTCCTGGTGGGCTTCTCGCGCATGTATCTCGGAGTGCACTATCCGGCAGACGTTCTGGGCGGCTGGGGCATCGGCCTCCTCTTCATGCTGCTCTACGCGTACCTCTGCAATAGGTATGAGGACAGACTGGCAAGCCTTCCGCTTTGGTCCAAGCTGGCGCTCACGGTCTTGGTGCCGCTTGTGTTTCTGGCGATCCACGCGGCCCCCGACATGGTGAGGAACCTGGCTGCCATGATAGGAGTGGGCGTAGGCGCGGTGCTGGAGCGAGAGACTCTGCGCTTTCGCGTCGAAGGCAGTTGGTCGAGGAAGGGGGGGAGACTGGTGCTGGGAGGAATCGGGCTGGCGGTGATCTACCTCGGCCTGAGGGTTGTCCTGCCTGCCGCGCCCTTCTTCCGGGGAATGCGATACATGCTGCTGGGCCTGTGGGCCACTTTCCTGGCTCCATGGCTCTTCGTGCTCGCCGGGCTGGCCGAGAGAGAGTGAAGACCAAGTGAGCACGGCGGAGCAGGCCCCCAGTGAGCAGGCGGTGCGAGGACCGGTCTCGATCGGAGTGACCGCCGAGGCCGCGGCTCGCTTCGGACAGCCCGCGGAGCGGTCTTTTCGGCTGGATCTGTGCGAAGAGGACTTCCGACACCGGCAGAGGATCAGAAGGGAACGCTCCGCGGAGGTGGTCCTCGTCGTTCACCGCAAGAACCGTAAGTTCCTCCTGCATACCAAGACGTTCTATCCTCGTGGAGTGTACCGTTTGCCTTCGGGCGGAGTGGAAGCCGGAGAGGATCTGATCTCTGCGGTGTGTCGCGAAGCCCTCGAAGAGACCGGGTTGGAGCTGTCCATCGATCGCTTCCTCGGGGTGCTGAGGTACCGTTTCTGCTGGGGCGGTCTGGAGTCGGATTTCACGTCCTACGTGTTTCTCCTGAGTGAGATCGGGGGTGCGCTGGGCGCTCAGGACTGCGCTGAGCGTATCAGTGACTATCGCGATGTCTCCCTCAGCGAGCTGTCCGACGCAGCGGACGCCCTGGAGCACATGGCCGATCCCGAGTGGCAAGCATGGGGGCGGTTCCGGGCACTGGCGCATCGCTTCGCCGTCCGGCAGCTCTCCTGACATGGTTTTGATCGGGCTTGGGGACTTGTCCCGCCGTCGTGTCTGCGGGGGAGAGGAGCGATTCTTGGGGGGGAAGTCACCTCAGCGCACGCTCGAATCGGTGGGTGGGTAGCGGATCGAGATGAGTAGGGACTATGACGTCATAGTTGTCGGGGCCGGTCACGCTGGGTGTGAAGCTGCCCTGGCGGCGGCTCGTATCGGCTGCAGGACCCTCCTGCTGACCATGAACCTGGATCTCATCGCTCAGATGCCCTGCAATCCGAGCGTCGGTGGGCCCGGCAAGGGGCACTTGGTGCGGGAGATCGACGCTCTGGGCGGCGAGATGGGTCACATCATCGACTCGACCTTCACCCAGATTCGTATGCTCAACGTGTCCAAGGGGCCGGCGGTTCAGGCTCTGAGGGCACAGGCCGACAAGTGGCTCTATTCACTGGCCATGAAGCATACTCTGGAGCGTACCCCGGGCTTGCATCTGAAGCAGGCGATGGTGGAGGGCGTTGCCGCGCGTGATGGGCGCGTGATGGGCGTCGTCACCCGCCTGGACGGCCAGATCTCTTCTCAAACGGTGGTCATCGCGGGCGGCACCTTCCTCGGGGCGCGCATCATGACTGGCGAGCACGCCATGCCTGCCGGCAGAGCCGGGGAGTTTGCTTCCATTGGGCTCTCTGAGTCTCTGCGTCAATTGGGACTCAGATTGCAGCGGCTCCAGACCAATACGCCACCTCGTGTGGATGCTCACACGATAGACTATGAGCAGACTAAGCTCCAGCCCGGGAGCCCGGATCCGCTGTACTTCAGCTTCGATTCCCCACCGGACTCGGTGTATAGCTTCCCCGTCGCAACGGTCTACCCACCGGGTGAACCAACGGCCTGGCGCTTGCAGATCCCAAGCTACATGGTTCGCACCAACGAGGCTACTGACCGCCTGATACGTGACAACCTGCACCGATCGCCTATCGTGTCGGGATTCATAGAGGCGACGGGGCCGAGGTATTGTCCCTCCATTGAAGAGAAGGTCGTGCGGTTCCCCGACAAGAAGTCCCACATCTTGTTCTTGGAGCCCCAGGGATGGGCCACGGCCGAGGTCTACGTACAGGGGTGCTTCACCGGACTGCCCGCTGAGGTGCAATTGTCGCTGCTGCGCACCATCCCGGCGCTATCGCGGGTCGAGATCATGCGCCCCGGCTATGCAGTGGAGTACGATCATGTACCTCCCCGGCAGATCCGCGCGTCGCTGGAGGCTCGTAGGATTGCGGGCTTGTTCTTGGCCGGTCAGGTGAACGGGACGTCGGGGTACGAAGAGGCGGCTGCGCAGGGCATCATGGCGGGGATCAATGCTGCCCGCTATGTGAAGAACGAGCCCCCCGTGACCCTGCATCGGGATGAAGCCTACATCGGCGTGCTCATCGATGACCTGATCACCAAGGAGATCCACGAACCGTATCGAATCATGACCTCGCGCGCCGAGTATCGATTGCTGCTCAGGCAAGGTAACGCTGACCTTCGCCTCACCCACATCGGCCGAGAGTTGGGCCTGGTTGGGGAGGATAAGTGGCTGAAGGTCGAAGCCAAGCGCCAGGCCATTGCGAACGAGATCGCACGCCTGCGCAGAACCTGGCTGCCGGCAGACTCCGGGCTGAATCAAGTGCTGAGTGAGATGGGACAGGTCGGTTCAACGGATGGTGTCAACGCGCTGCAGTTACTCCGTCGCCCGGGCATCGACTACCAGGTCATCCGAGACCTGGCGCCGCCAACCGTTCCGCTGAGTCCAGAGGACGCCCGACAGATGGCCATCGAGGTACGGTACGAGGGCTACATCGCGAAGCAGAGTCGGGAAGTGGAGCGTGTGCGCCGGCTGGAGGGGCGCAAGATCCCCGATGAGTTCGACTACGATGCCGTTGTCGGGCTGCGCAACGAGGCCCGGGAACAGCTCAAGCTCCATCAGCCCGCGACCGTGGGCCAGGCCTCCCGAATCGCAGGCATCAACCCGTCCGACGTTTCCATTCTTCTAATCCACCTGGAACGCCGCGAAGCGAATGGCCCGGGTACGATACCATTGCGTGACACAACCTAGCGGGTTGACTGGGTCCCATCGGCGCCCTTCCGCCCCGGTCCACGCCGTCCCATTTGGCGTTGGGCGGGTCTGATGGTATAATCGAGGGCTGCTGGCGCGCCGACGGTGCTTGACCACCAGTCCGCTTCGCCTGCAGTACGATTCGTCTGGTGCCTTTTCGCCCTGAGCGACCGGCTCCCAGGCCTGGAGACGGCAACACTCAGCGCAATCCCAGGGAAAGGAGGTTAGGCCATTGCGTGATTACGAGTTGATCTTCATAGCGCAGCCCGAGCTGGATGATGAGGGTCTCGATGCTGTGGTAGAGCGCGTAGGAAGCATCATCAAGAGCCAGGGAGGAGAGATCTCGAAGACAGATCCGTGGGGCAAGCGCAGATTGGCGTATCCGATTCGACGATACCGCGAAGGGTACTATGTTCGCATGGAGACCAAACTGCCGCCGGATAGCATTCGCGAGATCGAGCGTGATTTCAGATTGACCGAGACCATTTTGCGCCACCTGTTCGTCCGCATGGATGAGGTTCCACAGGTGGCATCTTCGTCAGACTCTTGACCACCGTGGTTTGCTCGCGGTGATGATCGTGGAGGTTCTTTTGGCAGAGAACGAGCATCAAGCAATAGAGGAGCAGGCGGCACCGCCCGAGCGGGGCGCGCAGCCTGCGGCCACCCAGCAGCCTGCGGCCACCCAGCAGCCTGCGGCCACCCAGCAGCCTGCGGCCACCCAGCAGCCTGCGGCCACTCAGCAGCCTGCGGCGCCTCCCGCGCGGACTACACCCCCGGCGGCCACCCGGCCGCGGACGCGCTCTGCACACAGTGCGAGGCCGGCGGGAGGGACGCGCAGCCGCTCTTCAGGCTCAAGCTACGGGGGGCGATCGAGATCCCGGCGTGACAGTTCTGGCGGGCGGGGACAGCGGAGAGGCAGAGGCGGACGACCGCGCGGGCGACGTCGCGGCAAGGTCTGTGCCTTCTGTGTCGACAAGGTTACGACGATCGACTACAAGGATATCAATCTGCTCAGGGACTTTGTCACCGAGCATGGCAAGATCAAGGCTCGTCGAAAGACCGGGACTTGCGCCAAACACCAGCGTCGGCTCGCTGCAGCGATAAAGCGTGCCCGGCATCTGGCTCTGCTGCCGTACTCCGCCGGACATAGACGGAGCAGATGATTTGGCGGCACCGTAGACCAGAACGACGAGGGCATAGGATGATTGAGCATCTCCTATGCCCTGTGCGCGTCTAGGAACATGGTGAAATGGTGAAGCATCGTATCGTTGATTCTATCCTCCCCGGAGGTTTTGTATGCCCCAAAAAAGAGGCCCTGCGCCGAAATCGCTGACCAAGAAACAGCTCTCCCGCAAGGAGAAAGAGGCCCGTGCCAGATTCTGGCTGATTCTGTGCGGCAGTGTGGTGGTGCTGCTAGTCGTCGGAGTGCTGGCCTACGGTGTGTACCAGGAGTACGTCGCCAAGCCAGCGTCACCGGTGGCAACGGTCAATGATGTAGTCATTCGGGTCGATGACTATCAGCGGAGGGTAGTATTTCGCCGCTTCGATTTCGGGAGCTTGCTGGCGCGTATAGACACCCAGTTGCGCCAATTCGATCAGTCGGACGAGTCTCAGGCGTTCTTGATTGGCTATCTGCAGCAGCAGCGGCAGCAGGTGGAGAACAGCCTGATGAGCCTTCCCACTCTCACCCTGGACGAGATGATCGAAGAGGAGCTGATCCGGCAGGCAGCGGGTGCTCGAGGTCTCGGGGTCACGGATGATGAGGTCCAATTGGAGATCGAGCGGCAGTTTGGCTACGATCGCAATCCTCCAGTTCCCACGCCGACTCCGATCACCGTCACTGTGCCCGTGACAGTCACGCCGGAGCCAACGGTGGCTCCGATGACGGAAGAGCAGTTCAATGAGCGCTACCGGCAGTACGTTGATCTGGTGCGCGACGAGACCGGCTTCACCGAGAGCGATTTCGTCGGATTGGTGCGCTCTAACCTTGTGCGCCGGCGTCTGCAGGACGCTATGGCGCAAGAGGTGGCGACGTCGGGGCCACAGATACACGCGCGCCATATCCTGGTGGGCACGGAAGATGGGGAACTGGCTCAGGACATTCTGGCGAAGCTGCGCAGCGGAGAGGACTTCGCGGAGCTGGCTAAGGGGCACAGCATCGACGAGAGCAACAAGGATGAGGGCGGTGACTTGGGATGGTTCCCTCGTGGAGTGATGGTGGAGCCTTTTGAAGAAGCTGCCTTTGCTCTGCAGGCTGGAGAAGTCAGCGATGTGGTGACCACGACCTTTGGCTATCACATCATCGAAGTGATCGAGAGTGACGACGATCGGCCTTTCGACGAAGCGATTCTGCAGCAGAAGCAGAGTACCGTGCTGAGCGATTGGCTAGACGAGCAGCTTCGCTCTCCGGCAGTCAAGCGCTACTGGTCTTCGGATTTGGTGCCGGAGCAGAAGTCCAGCTAGGCTTTGTGAGATTCCTCTACTAGCAGACCCGCGATGGGTCCCTCGTCGTAGGAGGGACCCACTCGCGTCCGGGTGGTCGGGTGCGATACTGGCTCTGGCCTTGTGTGGGTCAGGGTACCTGGACTAGAGGTCATGATATCGGGGAGCAGCAGTGGCAGGCCAGTCCGTTGGACACCAAAGGTTGCACCTGATCCTGGCTATCACTCTTCTGCTGGGCCTCCTGCCTGAGCTGTGCGCCTCAGCACAGATTCCGGAAGCTGCTAGGCTGTTGATCCGGTTCGGCCCCGTGTCCCGTTCTCAGCGGGGGGCCGCCTCCGCATTGGACCTCAACGTTCTGGCCGAGCACGAGGGCGTGATGACGGCCATAGCGACGCCTGGCCAAGCAGATGCCCTCCGTCGTCTTGAAGTGGATGTGGTCCTCCTGGATGATCAGGCTTCGCTGGGACGCTACTACGTCGTGCCTACTCACGGCGCCGGAGCGGATGTGGCCAGGGAGCGAGGTCTGGCAACCTTCCCTCTGTCGACCGAGCACGTGTTGCTGAGGGTCGAAGCCGCGGACGAGGATCTGCTCCGTGAGCGATCCGGTGGCCTGAAGTGTCTCTTTGGGCATCTTCCGTGGCCGCGTCGGGAAAGAGGGTTCGCGGCCGGCGACACGGTGCGCCAGGACCTGATACAGGAGATGGTGGATCAGGTATCCGGACCCGCTCTGTCCGAGCACGTGCGCAATCTGCAGGACCACGACAGTCTCCCCGGTTGGGATGCCCTACGCTCTCGCTATTCCTTCTCACCCCAGTTGGATGTAGAAAAGGAGTACATTGGCGCGCACTTCGCCGACCTGGGCCTAACGGTGGAGTACCAGCCGTTCGAGCTAGTTGGGTACGGCTCGACTGTCGAGATCTTCAACGTCGTGGCTACTCTTCCGGGTGTGGGCCCGTCCAGTGACAGGATCTACGTGCTCTGCGGTCACTATGACTCGACGGCCTCCCGTACTTCTGGCTGGGATTGGGAGGCCGATCCGGCGCCCGGCGCGGACGATAACGCGTCCGGCACGGCCGCGGTCATGGAGGCTGCCCGCGTGCTCTCTCGGCACGAGTTCTCGGGCACCGTACGTTTCGTCGCTTTTGCCGGGGAGGAACAGGGTCTGTGGGGAAGCAGCGCCTATGTCGCGAATGCGTCGGCCGCCGGCGACAACATCCGGGGTGTGATCAACCTCGACATGATAGGACACAATCCCGCATGCGACAAGGTCGACTTTTTGGGGGATCCGGCTTCGGAGTGGCTGGTGGACGCCGTTCGCGCGAACGCCGGCCAGTATGGCATAGAGGTCATCACCGAGAAGATCATCAGCGCTGGCTTCAGATACAGTGACCATTCTTCCTTTTGGGACTACGGCTATCCGGCTATCCTTGGCATTGAGGACTACCAACCCTGGTTCGACAGCTATTGCTATGAGACCAATCACAACTACCACAAAGTGACGGACACTCTCTCTGCCATGAACCTGGATCTGCTGGAGAAGACCACGAAGCTGGTTGTGGGCACCGTTGCCGAGTTGGCCGGGCCGGAGTCGCTGGGCGAGACTCAGATAGAGTATCTGCCCCTCGTCCTCTTCCTCGGCGAGGGTTCAGGAGTGGCACCGTAGAGTCCGTCACCACCTTGCGTGACTGAACGCCGGATGGAGCTACGCGGATCACTGGGGGATCGCGGTCCGAGAGCAGTGGAGAGTTCGCCCCCGCGCTTGAGGCAGTCGCGCCCTTCCGGCGTCTCACTGGGCTACTTCTCGTCGTGCCTCCAGCACGTCCCGCACCTTCTCGATCTTGGAGAGGATGGTGCTCAACTGCTTGATGCCGCTGATGGCGAGAGTGGCCAGCACGCTGGCGGTGTTGTCATTACGGGTGTCGACGCTCACCGATAGCATGTTGATTCCCTCATCAGCTATGACGCTCGCGATGTCACGCAGCAACCCACTACGATCAAACGCTTCCACCCGAACGACCACCGGATAGACCCTCCGAGCACTGCCCCACTGGACCTCAACCAGACGTTCGGGGTCATCTACCGTCTGCACGTTGTGACAGTCGCTGCGATGAATGGTGATTCCCTTGCCTCGGGTGATGTAGCCGGTTATCTTGTCTCCGGGGACCGGGCTGCAGCACTTGGCCATCCGTGTCAGCAGGTCTCCGACGCCTGCCACCCTGACGTCCGTGATCGACTCAGTTAGCGGGGATGCCTTCAGGGCCGTTTCCGGCTTGTTGTGATAGACGTCATCGATGCGATTGGCGATTTGCTGAGCGCTGATGTCATTGTAGCCTACCGCGGCCAGGAAGTCGTCAAGCTTCTCGAACCGGAATATGCTGGCGATGGTGTCCAGAGACTCGCTCTCCAGGCCGAGCCGCCTCAGCTCCTTCTCTACGATTTCCCGTCCTTGGGCCACGTTCTCGTCCCGGCGCTGCTGTTTGAACCAGCGCCGGATCTTCTGGCGGGCGCGAGCTGTTCTTACGTATCCCTTGCTTGGGTTGAGCCAATCTCGGCTTGGCCCACCGCTCTTGGCAGTGATGATGGAGACTTGCTCTCCGCTCTGCAATAGGTGGTCGAGTGGCACCAGGCGACCGTCCACCTTCGCGCCTCTGCAGCGGTGACCCACCTCACTGTGGATGTAGTAGGCCAGATCCACCGGTGTGGAGCCTGCCGGCAGGTCCACGATGTCACCCTTTGGCGTGAAGACATAGACTCGCTCGGGCAGCACGTCGGTCTTGACCGACTCGACGAATTCTCCGGCAGTGGCCACATCTCCCGGCCAATCGGTCACGTGGCGCAGCCAAGCTATTCTCGCTTCCAGATTCATGTCCCTGGCAGCGTGTTCCTTGTATCTCCAGTGGGCCGCGATACCGTATTCCGCTACCTGATGCATGGCCTTGGTGCGTATCTGAATCTCGAGCGGCTTCCCCTCCGGGCCGACGACGGCAGTGTGTAAGGATTGGTAGAGGTTGTCCTTGGGCATCGCTATGTAGTCATCGAACTCGCCGGGGATGGGGTGCCAGGTCGAATGAACCAGTCCGAGAACGGCGTAGCAGTCGCGGACTTCCTGCACCAGGATGCGCACCGCGCTTACGTCATACACTTGATCGAATGTACAGTTCTTGGCTTGCATCTTCCCGTAGATGCTGTAGATGTGTTTGGGGCGGCCGTGTATTTCCGTCTGAATGCCTTCTTTGCGCAGCCGGCCTCGCAGGAGAGCCATCACCCGTGAGAGATACTGGTTTCGTACCTCGCGCCGCTCGGCCAGAAGGCGGGCGATGTCCTGGTACTCCTCCGGTTGCAGGAAGCGGAAGGCCGCGTCCTCCAGACGCCACTTGATCTGCCAGATACCGAGACGGTTGGCCAAGGGTGAGAAGATATCCAATGTCTCCTGGGCGATGCGTCTGTGCTTGTGTTCGGGGAGGTACTTGAGGGTCTGAATGTTGTGGAGCCGATCGGCCAGTTTGATGACGATCACCCGGATGTCGTCCGCCATGGCCAAGAGCATCTTGCGCAGATTCTCGGCCTGTTCGGTCTGAGGTGAGGCCCAGTCCGTTCGACTCAGCCGCTTGATGCGGCTCAGTTTGGTCGCGCCGTCGACGAGGTGCGCGATCTCATCGCCGAATTCCTTACGGATAGCCTCTAAGGTGACATCCGTGTCCTCGGGAACATCGTGCAGCAGAGCTGCCGCGACGGCGGGAAGGTCGGGGCGGAGTTCGGCGACGATACCTGCCACAGCCAGGGGATGGGTTACGTAGGGTTCGCCCGACGCGCGGAACTGCCCCTCGTGGGCCTGCGTGGCCACTTCGTAGGCCCGCCTGATGACCTCGAGATCGCCCTCGCAATGCTCTTCTTTGAGTTTCCTGACCAGTTCCTCGACTTGCATAGAGACTTCTCCCGGCGCGTCGGAGGTACCCGGAGTATATACGAAAGGTAACCGTTCGGCAAGGGCCATCCCCGGTGCCACGAACGCGGCCTGACACCGCGGCGTGGCTGAGTGGCCACCGTCACCCCGGTTGCCGGTCAGACTGAGGCGCACTCGGACACGACGAGAGGACGACCCCTTGAGACGATCGGCCGAATCGGTTATCGATCATCCCTGGGGGTCGTCTGACCACAATCGCTGGGTCGCTCAGTTGCCGGTGATCCCTAGCGTCAGGTCATTCCGGCTCGGTGGTCGGAGTGACCTGCAACGCGTCCGTGACCTCGGGTTGCATGAGGTACCAGATGGTCACGCCGCCGATCAGAGTGCCTATGGGGAACAGCGGAAGGGACAAGGCACCCAAGGCAAGGGAAAGCCAGCGGCTCCAGGCCAGCATCTTGAACAAGCCCCATCCGGCGATCACGTTGGCTACTGTGGAGATGAAGAACAAGATGGCGACAAGTCCCAACAGGATGGAAGTGTTGGGAGCGTAGCTGCTCCGGTAGAATCCAATTGCCACCAGTGCCGCTACCCCTGCACAGACTCCTGCAAGCGATAGTGCTGCCACCAGAAAGTGGTAGACACTGAGAACCGTGAGACCATCGGGTCTTTTCATTGTCTGGAACCCCCTTCGATAACCAAGAGATGACGGGCCTGTAATGTTGATGCCTGTGGGTCACTCCTCGAAAGCTGCAGCGCGTGTTGGCCTATCACTGCTCCTCTACGGAAGAACGACCGCGAAAGGCATCCTGTACCTCGGGTTGCATCAAGTACCAGAGCGCCACCCCGCCGATGGCTGTTCCCAGAGGAAAGCCAGGCAGGAGGAGAACGCTCAGTGTGATGGCAAGCCAGCGTCCCCACTCCAGCATCTTCAACAGGGCCCATCCCGCAACGGCATTCGCCGCGGCCAACAGGAACACGGGAATACTCAGGATGGCCAATAGCGCGACTGGGAGTACTGCATCGGAGCTCCCATCGAACAGAGCTAGTGCGAGAATCGCCAACACGATGAGCAAGCCAAGAACCAGCATTGCCGCGATGACGAAATGGAAGATACTAAGGACCGTTACCCCGTCGGGCCTCTTCATCGTAATGCCTCTCCTTATGATACACGATTGTACTACTCACGCCGCCGATCAGGTTCAATGTCTTGGAGGCCACTCGCGATTGCTTGGCTCCGGAGTAGCCTCGGGATGCAATCAAGCCGGGCGACGCCGTTCGTGCAGCGCACGCCACACGGTTTCGGAGTCCGCCGGTAGTCGGTATACCCACTTGCCAATGGCGTTGTGGATTGCGTTCAGGATTGCTGGCGCTGTGGGAAGGGTCGTGGTTTCGCCGATGCCGGTCGCGCCGTAGGGCCCGGTAGGATTCGGGACCTCGACGCCAACATGAACCAGCTCCCGCGGCATGTCCAGAACGGTCGGTATGTAGTATTCGCCGAAGCCACGGGTCTTGATCCGGCCTTCCTCTTGGATGAAGCGCTCGGTCAGGGCATATCCCACGCCCATGTGGATTCCGCCGGCGACCTGGCCGAAGACCATGGCAGGGTTGATCGCTCTGCCCGAGTTCGTGGAATCCCACATCGTGAGGATCTCCACCTCTCCCGTCTCAGTGTCAACCTCCACGAGCGCGATCTGAGTGGCGAAGGTATAGGCGATGTGAGGCTCGCACTGACCGGTCTCCGGGTCGAGAGGTGTCGTGGCCCGTGCCGTTCTGCCGCGGAAGACGGCTTGCCCCTGCGCGTGCATCCGTCCTGTTTCCTCTCGCAGAGTATCGTCGCGAGCTTGCAGGGCATCTTGACAGGCCATGAAGACGGCATTGCCGGACATGTAGGTGTGGCGCGACGCGGAGCTGGAGCCAGCATCGGGTGCGCGAGCCGTATCGACCAACGACATGCGGACGCGTTCGAAGGGGATCCCCAAGGTCTCCGCCGCTATCTGAGCCAACACGGTGGAGACCCCCTGTCCCACCTCCGAGGCGGCGATCCTGACCAGCGCAGAGGCAATCGCGCCATCTTCGCGAAGGCGAAGTTCAACGATGGCTTCTGATCGGTCCTCGAAGCCCATGCTATACCCCACGTTCTTATAGCCGCAGGCCACGCCCAGACCCCGGCGCAGATGTGGTTGCAGGGCGGGCTCGACTTCGGGAGCTTTCCAGTGACCAGCTTCTTCCCGCCAGCCGGCGGCCAGGGCGGCCTCCCTCAGAGGTTCCTTGGCACCTATGCCGAACGTGACCGCGTTGCCCGTAACCGCGATGGAACCCTCCTCGTACAGGTTCTTGAGCCGCAGTTCCACGGGATCCATGCCCAGGGCTTCCGCCAGCTTGTCCATCTGACACTCGTAGCCCACAGGCATCTGAGTCGCTCCGAACCCGCGCATGGCCATAGTGACGGCATTGTTCGTGTAGACCGCATAGCCATCAATGCGCGCGTTGGGAACCACGTACGGTCCGGCAGCGAAAGTGACGGCATTGGAGATGACGACCGTGCTCGTCGAAGCGTAGGCCCCTGCGTCGGCGACTATCTCGGCCTCCAGGGCCACCAGCGTGCCGTCTCTCGTGGCGCCGTGCTTGTAGCGCATGAAGAATGGATGACGCTTCCCGTGGCCTCGGAAGGACTCCTCGCGAGTCCAAACCATCTTCACCGGACGCCGTGTGTGAAACGCGCCCAGGGCGACCAGGATTTGCAGGGAGACGTCTTCCCTTCCGCCGAACGCCCCCCCGATGGCAGGCACGATCTCTCTTACCCGGTCTTCCGGGAGGTCAAGCGCGTGGGCGATCTGATGCACGTCATCGTACGCCCACTGGGTCGCGCATATCACCGTCACGCGTCCCTCGTCATCGATGTAGCCCAGGCCTGCCTCGGGTTGGAGGTACGCGTGCTCCACGTGCGGCGTGAGGTAGTAGCCTTCCACGATGACGTCGGCTTTCGAGAAGCCGGCATCGAGATCTCCGGCTCGTATCGGATAGTGAACCAGAACATTGCTCTCGCGGTTCTCGTGCACGAGAGGGGATCCCGGTTTCATGCTCTCTCTGGGGTCGTCCAGGATGGGCAGTGGATCGTACTCCACAGACACTACTGCGGCCGCTTCTCGTGCCACGGCCTCCGTCTCGGCCACAACGACGGCTACTCTGTCTCCCAGCCAGCGGACCCTGTCCTCGCAGAGCACCTGCTGGTCCAGGATATTGATCCCATACTCGTTCACCGGAACGTCGAGATGTGTGAGGACCTTGACCACGCCCGCGCATGCCTCTGCGCGACTCGTATCGATGCTGGTGATGCGGGCGTGTGGATGGGCGCTCCAGACTACCGCCGCATGGAGCATTCCTTCCATGTGAAAGTCCTGAGGGTACTTGCGCTGCCCCTGGACCTTGGTTCGAATGTCCACACGCTGGACACTGCGACCGACGACCGATGCGTTCATGAGTCGGCTCCTTCGTCCGCCAGCTTTCTGGCGGCCAGTTGGATAGCCTCCACGATCTGGTAGTATCCGGTGCATCGGCACAGATTGCCGGACACGCTCGTCTTGATCTCTTCTACGGTGGGGTCAGGGTTCTCGCTCAGCAGGGCGTACGCGGACATGATCATTCCAGGGGTGCAGTACCCGCACTGGGCGGCGGTACACTGGATGAAGGCCTCTTGGATGGCGTGGAGCTTGCCGTCGGTCTTGAGACCCTCGATGGTGGTCACGTGGCAACCGTCGGCCTTCAGCGCAGGATAGATGCACGAGGTAACAGCGAGTCCATCCACCAGGACCGTGCAGGCTCCGCATTCACCTTCCCCGCAGCCTATCTTGGTGCCGATGAGTTGCAGCCTATCTCGCAACACATCGACCAACAAGTCCCCCGCCTCAACTTCGACGCTCGTTTGATGGCCATTCAACACCATTGTCAGGGTTGGCACTGCTCCCTCCCGATCCGAATGTGTGCGCTAGCCCGCCGCCTCGGTCGCTCGAGCCAGAGCTCGCTGCGTGAGGACCTCAACCATCGCCTGGCGGTACTCGTGCGAGCCGCGAAGCACACTGTCTCGTGGGTGAGCTGCCTCAGCCGCTTCGATGGCCGCGAGCCCAATGGCTTCCTTCCCGATGGGCCTGCCGCGAAGAAGCGCCTCCGCTGCTTCCGCACGGAAGGGTATTGGTGCCACGGGCCCCATAGCTATGCGTACGTCTCCGTAGCGGCCGTCGACTACCTCTGCCACAGCAGCAACGGCGAGGATGGGCAGGATCAACGAGCGTCGCTTGGCCAGGCGCTCGTACGCGTTTCCTTGGGCTGACCTCAGTGGTCTGAAGCGCAGTGCGGTGACGATCTGCGCACAGGAGTCCACGCATGTTTGCCCCACACCCAGGTAGAGGCTTCTAACGGATTGCCATTCCGCTCCTTCGGTGCTCGTGACCTCCGCTTCGGCATCCAGTGCTGTGAGGGCAATGGCACTGTCGGCGGCGGGCAGCCCGTTGATCACGTTGCCGACCAGGGTGCCCACATTGCGCGTCTGCGGTCCCCCTACTTTGCCACACGCCTGGGCCAACACTGGTGCATGGTCTCGGATCAGCGGAGAAGCAGCAACCTGGCCATGGGTAACCATGGCTCCGATCAGGATGTGGTTCGGAGAGGCTTTGATAGTGTCGAGGTTGGGGATTCGAGAGATGTCCACGGCGATGCTGGCCGCACAGGTCCCTTGTTTACGCTGCAGCACCAAGTCGGTTCCACCCGCGATGATCCTGGCATCGCCACCGTGCGCGTTCAGGACCTCAAGTGCTTCGCGTATCGATCGCGGGAACAGATACTCACGCCACATAGGGCTCTCCTTAGATGATGCGCTTCTGCGACACATCGTCTCGGCATCGTGGCCCACCCGGGTGAGTGGAGTGTGCCTGGCGGTTCGCGCTACAGTTAGGATAGCATGGCCCACCCTGCGTGTCAAGGCTTGCGCCTGGTAGCGCGCCTCGGTCGCCCACTATGCGCATCGGAAGCAGATTCTCGATTGGGTTTGTGTGGGGTAGGTGATTGTGGTATAATGCGCGTGAGGATGGTGTGAGGGCGACGACTCCCAGGGAGGGACCTGTTGATTGAGCTGGCGATAGACAGCGTACAGGTTAGCCTGATATCCAACCAGCGTGTGGTACTGCTAAGGGAGCAAGACGCAGATCGGTACCTGCCCATCTGGATCGGCCCGTTCGAGGCAGAAGCCATTGCTCTGGAACTGGGTGGTGCCTCAATCGCTCGTCCCCAGACTCATGACCTCTTGCGCAACGTGATCCAGGAACTTGGCGGCCGAGTGTCTTACATCTTAATCAACGACCTGAGCAGCAATACCTTCTATGCCCGAATCGTCATGGAGATCAATGGGGAGATCACGGACATAGACTCTCGGCCCAGCGATGCTATCGCTCTGGCGGTGAGGTTCAAGGCCCCGGTCTTCGTGTCCGAGGAGGTAATGGAACGGGCCGCCATCACCGAAAGCCCCGAGGTTGGGAGCCGCTCTGTACCAGAGGAGCAACAGCAGGACACCGACGACCTGGGTGCCTTCGGCGCATTCGTGGACAGTCTGGATCTGGACTAGCCTGTCTCTCGCGCTCAGATAGCCAAGGGCAAGAGTCTTTCCAACACGTGGTTCCCCTCGCCTCGTCCGACCATCAGCACAAGGATGTTCGCATCGAATGACAGCCGAACGACTACCTCCGCAGAACATTGAGGCCGAGCAGTCTGTGCTTGGAAGCTTGCTCATTGACCCGGACGCGATCATTCGCGTGGCGGTTTTTTTGCGCTCTGAGGACTTCTACCGCGAGAATCACCAGGAGATCTTCACCGCGATCCTCAGTCTGCATGAGCGCCGCGAGCCAACCGATTTCGTGACCCTGTGTGATGAACTGGAGCGGCGGGAAGCTCTGGAGCAGGTTGGCGGACCCGCGTATATAACCTCCCTCGTGCATTCGGTGCCCACCTCGGTCCACGTTGAGTACTATGCTCACATAGTCGAGCGTACGGCACTGATGCGCCGGCTGATAGACTCGGCAGGTAAGATTGCCGGTCTGGCCTATGAGGGGGCGGAACAGGCAGACGAAGTCATAGACCAGGCCGAGCAGATCCTGTTCGGAGTGTCGCAGCAGAGGCTTACGCATACCCTGACTCCCGTTCGGGAAGTTCTGGACCGGTACTACGATCGCATCGAGTACTTGCACCAGCATCAGGGTGAGACCGTTGGGCTTCCTACTGGCTTCATTGATCTTGATAGACTCCTGGGAGGGATGGAGAGGTCGGACTTGGTGATTGTCGCTGGTCGTCCCGGGATGGGTAAGACCAGCCTGGCTCTGAGCATCGCTCAGAATGCGGTGCTACGTCTGGGAGCGGTCGTGGCACTGTTCTCGCTGGAGATGTCGGGCGAGCAGCTGGTGCAGCGTCTGGTCGCCGCCGAGACCGGCATCGACTCGCGGCGCTTGAGGGTCGGTGATCTTCGCGGTGAGGAGTGGGACCAGTTCGTCAAGGCAACGGGTGTACTGGCCGATACTATGCTGTTCATCGACGACACGCCCTCGCCATCGCCTATCGAGATTCGCACCAAAGCGCGCCGCCTGGCTGCTGAGTTCAAACTCGACTTCATCATCATCGACTACCTGCAACTCATGCAAGGGGGGAGAAGCCGCAGGAGCGAAAACCGCGTACAGGAGATATCCTTCATCTCGCGATCTCTGAAGGGTCTGGCTCGCGAGCTGGAGATCCCTGTGCTGGCTCTGTCTCAGCTCTCCCGAGCCGTAGAGCAGCGACAAGACAAGCACCCGGTTCTTGCTGATCTTAGAGAGTCGGGTTCTATCGAACAAGATGCCGACATAGTCATGTTCATCTACCGCGATGAGGAGTACAACGAGAACACCGAACGCCCCAACATCGCCGAGATCCAGGTGGCCAAGCACCGTAATGGGCCCACGGGCTCGGTGGATCTCTACTTCGACCGACAGTTGACCAGATTCCTGGATCTGGACGCTTATCGTGACGACGAGGGTTTCGAGGTATGAGCGG